>ENA-UOTX01000952-UOTX01000952.1-compost-metagenome-genome-assembly--contig:-NODE-952-length-26001-cov-16.751736_pt1 | contig 26001 bp, 21 predicted proteins | sample MGYA00238143_ERZ746982 | MGnify/ENA primary metagenome ERZ746982 (study PRJEB28758, sample SAMN06268862) | compost metagenome | isolation source: single cell | place: USA: California, Emeryville, Joint... | reverse complement strand
TATCACTCTTGAGTATGCTTCTTTTTTAATTCAGATACATATCTCAAGGAGTCACAAACAAATTTAAAAAGAAGTTCCTTAATCTGTCTAACTTATAAACAATCTTAAAATGAAATTAGTCATTGCTTTGTTGCTAACTGCTCTTGTGCTATCATCCCAAGCACAGCAATTACCAGAGAGGCAGGCCATCTCTGACCTACTGTTTCCCTTTGGTGGAGAATCCTACAATGGATACATCCAAGTGAACAATCAGACCGGATCCGCCATCTACTATCATCTTTTCGGTTACAATAACGGCACTATCAACAATCCTCAAGTCCCATTGATTTTTTGGTTCCAAGGTGGTCCAGGCTGCTCAGGAGAAATTGGTTTATATGCAGAATTAGGACCTTTTAGTGTAATTCGCGATGGACCTGACTACAGAGTCATCCCAAGGGATAAGAACTGGAATAAATTGGGTCATATAGTTTTCATTGACCAGCCTGTTGGAACCGGCTTCTCTCTTGCTTTTAAAGGTGAAGTATTGAACACAACTGCTCAAGCAGCCGTCCATTTTCAAGTTTTCATCGCTCGGTTTTTCCAAGTGTTCCCTGAATTTCTCCAGAACGAAGTATATTTGACTGGTGAATCTTATGCCGGTCATTGGATACCTGCTTTTGCGAACTATCTCCTAACCAACACATCAAACTCTTATATTAATCTGAAAGGAGTTGCTCTTGGTGACGCTTGGATCAACCCTTTATATCAAACTCCAGTCTATAGTACAATGTGCTATGTCGTCGGTTTACTCAATCAGAAAGAACGTGACTATATCAAACTTATTGAGAACCACGCCGTTCAAGCAATGCTTTCTGGAGACTACGTTTATGCGACCCAGCTGTCCAATTTTATTCTCGATAACGTTTGTGTCCTTGGAGGTGGTTGTGATGATAACAACTATCGACGATATCCAGTTCCAAGCGAGGATTTCCATACTGTCCTCACAGGATTTTTGAGCCTTGAAGAGGTCCAAAAGCGACTTAAGTTGCCTGTGTATAAGGCATTTTCTATGTGTAACGGAAACATTACGGATGCGATGCTGGGTGATAATTCGGAGAGTACTGCTGACACACTGCCTCTTGTGCTATCTAAACTAAAAACTCTGATCTATGTCGGTCAGGACGACGAAAATGTGAACTATGAAGGCATCTTGAACTATTTGAAGTTTGTAGACTATGACCCTATCCAAAGCCTTTTGGCTCAGAAGAAAAAGAACTGGAATCTTAATGGTCAACCTGTTGGACACTTCAAGAAAGAAGGCGACCTTACATTCGTTACAGTCTATAAATCAGGCCATCTCGTACCAACAGACCAGCCTGAATCTGCATTTGATATGTTGAATAGATTTATCAATAACATTCCTTTTGATCAATAGTGCCTAAACCAGTTTACATCAAGGAAGTTAGATAAAAAATTGTTAAGAAACAGAAATCGAAACCACTTTCTAGATTAAGGTCCTATGGAAGTTGATTTTGAATTATTTTAGAAAAATTTCGAAGACTACAACATAACAAAAGAGGTTGCTGAATGGTCAGACTAGCTCTTTGTATTTTGTTTCAAGTAAATCTAAATGAGAAGTCAAATCGCAAATTGTGTTACAACATTGGAGGTGTGCATGAATGAAGAAGAACTACCCGATTCGGATTTTAAGTTTCTTTTTCTTCTGTAATTATCCGAAAAATGATGTGAGAAACTTCTAATTCATGCCTCCTATATCCTTCGATATCAGAAAAGAGTAATAATTTAAATAAAAGAAATTGAAAAATATTTAAAAATGAGCTTAGCAAAGAAGCCTCTTGGTCGTCTTGTTGCATCAAACGCCATTTTCTTACAATGCGATTTGCAAGACCTCTTCAAAGACAGGATCTATCGAATGGATTCTGTTTTGCGCACTGCAAAAACACTCAATAAAGCTAGCGGTGCTCTCAAATTGCCACTGATAGTCACATAGCACTACGTCAAGGCTTTTGGACACACAATTCCTGAGCTTAAAGAAACGTGGCCTGAAGATACAAAGCTTTTCGAAAAAACTTTGTTTTCGATGGCCATCCCTGAAGTGAAAAAAATCCTTGAGCAGCACGGTGACCGAAAGAGTATCGTATTGTATGGTATTGAAGCACATGTTTGCATCCAGCAAACGGCTCTTGATTTGCTTGGGCTTGGATATGAGGTCCATCTTCCTGTTGATGGTGTATCTAGTCAAAGAGTACAGGATAGAGAAGCTGCATTGGTTCGACTGAGAAAAGCTGGAGCTTTCCTCACGACTTCTGAATCCTTGTTATTTGAGCTATGCAAAGATGCCAAGAGCGATACTTTCAAGAAATTGGCTCCTCTCTTTAAGGTTGATAGAGATGTGATCATGGATCATCTGTAAGGCACTGTTAAATTTTATAATGTTTGTGTTCATCATCTTAATTCATTTCTATTGGAGATATGAACATGAGGAATTTATTGAATATTTATGATTGTAAAACAGTAATGCGGATGATATACTTCCAGAGAAATCTAATAACCTTATACTTGAATCTTCTCTAATCTCATTGATTGTAAAAAATTAGGATAACACTTGCCAAAGTGGAAATTTCACAATAGAAATCAGCCACTTAGTAGATAATATTGAAGTTTCTTCTAGCGATTTCGAACTTCAGCACCAGCAACTAGTCTTAAAATGATTATTCTTTCCCTCTCTTTCTATGTTCATCAACTTCCTATCTGATTTAATTAACCAGCATTCAATTCGTAGAATGGCTCGAGATAAAATTGTTTGGAATCTCATAAATTCTATTTCGTTTGAAACATGAATCAAATTAGAGGGACACATCAATTTTTATAATAGCAATTATCTAAGTAATCTATTTTCTCTATCTTAATCCAAAAAACAAAGAAATTAACTATTTTCAACAAAAAGTTTCCTGGCAGACTTCAAACAATTTGGAATTATTCTGGCCAAATAAGATAAAGGTCATGCATCTTGTCATTAACCATCATTTCGATTCGATTCGATTTAATTTGCTCATCCCCAGAATTCTGTGTTGTGCAGTGATCGATTGCTTAAGCTGGGACCTTTAAATGCATAAAACGTCTGTTGCATATTTCGATCTCTCGGAAGTTTAGCCGGACGTCCAACTGATGCTCTCATGCTATGTTTCGTTTTTGGCAGCACTAATGGAGTTTGATAAGCATTCACAACGGGTGATTTTCCCCACTCAACCGAATTGAGGATTTTCAAGTTAAACTGGTCAGTCTCTGTAGGCATTGACACACTTGTCTCTTGCATAAACCGAGACATATCAGATTTCGTTCGATTGTGAATTACCCTAGCACTGTTTGCTTGAAGAATACTCAATGCTGATGGCGGCTCTTCTCTTGAATTCAGAGTTTCAAGGAATTTACTAGAATGCACTTTCACACTTGGACGTTCTTTAATTTGCGAAGAGCTTCTAAAGTGATGAAATCCACGGGTTTGAGATTGAGGAAGTCTATCACTCGGCATCGTCCTAGGCACTTCTAAAGAAATTGGAGCAAGTAACTTGCTGCTCTGTTGAAAAGTCTGGGTTTTATTCAGACTATCAGTTAGCAAGCTTTGAGTAGCGACTAATCGCGTCATTTTAAGACTGTACTCTTGTCGAGTCATCCTTAACGGTGTTTTTATATTATTTTCTCTTGAGCTAATGAGAAATGCTGGTCCTCTCTTCTGCTTAGCTCCTTCTTGGAAGATCACTCCGGCTTTCGGTTCCAACGTTTCCCATACCTGAGGAGGGTGGTAATCTTTCATCATTTGATTTGCTTCTCGATCTAAGAAAAATTTCCTTTTATCTCTTGGATCTCCACCTCGCTCAGGAATAAGGGTCTTCGGCGAAACGATTTTTGCTAATTCTTTCACGTCGTCAAGAGCTAATTTCTTGGTCTCTCGTCGTTGCTGATCAAGGGACTTTTTGGCGTCAGAGATTCCCAAGCTATTGCAATTTACAAGTTTTAGGTAAAAAAACCCAGAATATCATTACTCAACAGTATGTGCTGTAGGAGGGAGCTTGTCAATGGGGGTGGACTTGCAAACTATCATTTTCCCATCATAGTCAAAGGTATAATTTTTATGTTTCATCTCTGCCAGAGCCTTCTGTATCATCATCTTTTGTTCTCTCGCTTGCTGTTCATAAATTATTATTGCTGAACGATAAAGCGTCATGAGTACTTCTAGGAGGTTTTGCTGTTCGATCTCATCCTTTTGTTTTTTCATCAAATCGCGCTCTTTTTGCGCTCTGAGCTGATCTTCTAGCCGATTTACAGGTTCAGAAGGAGTCAGGTCTACAGGTTGAGGTATCCGACGTTTGTCAATTTCCTTAGGAAGTTTAGCATCGCCTTTCAAATTTCTGATTCACCTTTAAATGTTTTATAGCCCTCTCAACGGCGTTGTCTAGAGCTCTTTTTCCTTCATGTCCTCGTTCTGATAAATTATGCCAGGACTGTGTAGACCTTAAATGACTAGTGGCCGCTAGGTTGAGATATTGTGGTATTTAGGCCGAAATTGCGTATTTTTACCTTCGTGCTCCTCCTTTGAAGTTGAAATCACACGATATCTGCTCCAATTGTCCATATATTGTAACCCCTATAACATATTCAAAATAAAGCATTAACGAAACTGATATACAGGCTCTTGATCGCAGGCAGGCTCTATAAACACCTCTTCGTGGGGCAAAATTTCTGGTATCAGAACTCTATCAAGTAGGTCAGAAGTTAGTCCGATCGTGTGACCATTGATTTTTTTGTCAATATATTCATCATATAACTGGTTCGCTCCGTTTTGGATAAGGTTATCAACAATGGTTTTTGCAATTATGTGTGATGTTCCATAATCCTGGCTAATTTGCGAGCAATCGCGAGCTTGATAAAATGCAATCATCTTCAGAGTGCATTGCATCAAGTTTGGTTCGATAGAAAAATCATTTCCAAAGTCTGAAATGGATTGAGAAGAAAAGTCGGCCATTGTTGCTGCAAAAGGAAGTTATCTTTTTGCCCTCTTTAATGAACTGAAATAAATTTAATAGGAAAGGGTTCAGGATAGAAGAGAAAAACATAGTATTTTTCCCGTTCAACTTGCTTCAGGTAGTTGAAGTTAATTTTCCAGTTTAAGAAAAGGAATTGGAAAGATACAGCTGTGCGAATTGAACCTCACACACTTAACATTCATTTATCTTATCAATGTTTTCCAATTGTGCAAAAGAATTGTCTCTTTTTTCACAATTAGAAGTTATCATCAACAAGTACAAAGCCTCAAAGATTTTCAGCTTCACTCCTTCCTATATTATTTTCTATTTGGCCTGTCTCTTTACCACCAGCTTTGCAAATTTAACAAATTAGTCGGATTTCTGTTAATAATTAATTAATAAATTAAATTGAAATTTGGAATATAAATTCTATTTTGAAATGTGCCCAGAATTGTTATGATCACATCTTTGAGTACAAACTACTAATTAGTCTCTTATCACCTTATTCATCGAAACCTTGCTTCTCGGAAAGGTTAACGGTTTCTTATTGACTATCACCTCAAGTAGTAATGGTAACGTTATGCAATACTCTTACCTTAAAAGAATTAATTCAAAACAAATTGCCTTTAATAGCTGGTACTTAGATATTGAAAGTATTTAAAAAAATTAACTGGGATTTCTAAATAACTTTGCATTCGAAAACAAAAGCTGCATGTTACTAAATTGAAGTAAATGTAAAATTCTAAAAGTACCAATCATTACTAAATTGCTATGGAATAGTGATCTACTTTCCTAAATAAAAGAATCCTCACTACTAAATACTTCTATTTTCATTATTAAGATCGTAGTTTCTTTTGTATCAAGTTGACAGGTTACTACTAAGGACAACCTCGAAGAAAAAAGTGAAACCGATAAGACCTAGCCAGTCCACAGGTCTTCAGAATATCTTAAAGAGAAAGACTAAATTTTTAACTTTATCAGATTGCATACACTATGTAGATGTGTAACTAGCACTTAAAGGGAAAGAATCCTACTTATCAACAGTAATCCTAACTCAATCTACATTTTTCTTCGGTTTCTTTTGTTTAAACACTCTCCTAATTCTATCTTCATCCCCTTTCTCCTTATTCTCTGGCTTCTCACGCTTTTGAGGTTTCTCTTGTTGCTGTTGCTCTTCAATCGCGTCCATGACCTCTTCATCCTCATCCAACTTGCTTTCAGCTTGACGCTTCTCCTGTAGGAGGGATATGCTTAGCAAATCAAAAGAAAAATTCACATACCTTATTCCGAATAATCTTTTCGATATGCTTTCCTTTCTCCACTTGATCCAAATAAAATTCTTGCTGCTTCTTCGCCATGGAGAGTTCTGCTTTCAATTTCGCATCTCTCACTTTTTTATCGTACATAATTTTCTCAGTCAAATTGTCCCATTTGAACTTAGGCAAGTAACGAATGTTCCAGATATCATCATAGTAAAAACTTCTTTTCTTTCCACCTAATTAACAAGCAAATGAGATAACGGCTTTCGGCTCTGTAATCACCGATTCTTTTGTTGTTAAAAGCGGCGGCAACGAGTTTCGCTTCGCTTTTGTCTTCAAATTCAATCCATCCTTCACTATAGCATCTCCTCTTGTTTCCTCCAGCACGTGCTCTCTGTTTCCTTACTCCTTCCGCTAGAGGAGAAATATTCTCGATTAGATAGAAATTTTTTTCAATGATCTATACGTTCAGGAGCTAAATATATACGGCCGATATGATATTGCTCAAAATATTTGCGCACGGTATTGACTTTCATATAAGGAGGAATTCTTGATAGATAAACCACACCTGATCTCAGTTAGTGCATGAATCTAGAGCTTAGTATACCTTTTCGAGCTTCCTTAGCTCGGTATTCTTCAGCATCTTTCTTAGTTAGATTTTCCTTTAAAACTGTTGATATTGTTAGAATTGCTTGTTAGGGATTTCTTACGTTCTGGTACGTTATCGTGATTGTCTTCCTCTTCCTCTTCTTCTTGGGCTTCGTCGTCGTCGCCTTCTTGAATGTCTTCGTCATTCTCATTGTCTATTTGGTTCTCGCCTTCTTCGTTGCCGCTTACAGAGACTTCATCATCAAGAAGGTCATTATCGCTGCCAATAAGAGAGTCTGAAGGATCCATTTGTACTGTTTAGTCTCAGAAATAAAGTTTATTTGCTAGAAGCTAATTAAGGAGCTAGTTATGGACTTGCTGATTTCCGATTAGCGATTCGAATCATCTCAAACTACCCCAACGATATTCCTCTCTATAGAAGTTCTAAGTTCTCCACAGAAACTAAAATGCTTCGCAACTTCTTATTCATTGAATACGTTTGCCATGACAGCCAATTCAATATGAATAATACCGTTTGTTGATTCCTCAAAACCATGTTTGAGTCAACAGAAGTGAAGAGGAAAAATGCAAGTATCTCTATGATAAATCTTTCAGAAGTATATCTAGTACGCTCAGTGAAAGGTTGAATTTAATTCAATATGTTTTATCATTAAGGTTTCTTGTTGCTTCATAAAATTAGTGAACCTATCAAAATATAGAGACAAGAAAAGTTGTCGCTCGAGCTAAAAAAACTTCTCTTTACCAAATTTTAATATTTTCATGAAGCTTCCATAAATGCTGATTTTCAGAACGGAACATGAGATTGAAAAAACACAAAAAAACCTCACTGTTCGCGTAACTCACAATATTTATAAAGTTTAGCAATCTCTTTCAGTTAATCGCAGTAAATTTTAGTGTATGGATCTCCAAAATCTTTAGCTTTTAGAGTAGTAAAATTGTCTTTATATGCTGCGTTCGGAGCTATTGCATCCTAAAATCATAGTTAGAAGACCGCACTGCCACCCAAACTTACCTGCATAAGTTTCTTCTGAGGCTCATGACCTGAAGAAGTGACCTTAAATGGCTGGAAAGAAGATTTGTAGCAAGTTTCTCCAAGGAAAGGCACCGAAGAAACCATCACAGACCTACTCGTCAAAAAGATTATCAATATCCCATGTAAAAATCAGAAAAAAAGCTACTCTTTTTTTGCTGTAGGTAGAAGAGAGCGATCCAAAGAAGGTGCCATTTCTTTCTTCGCACCGTTATAGTCTGCTTTATAAATCGTTCTATCGTCAAATGGAAGCTCAGTAATCACAGTTCCCGGTTTCGCTGGCATTAAAAGCCGTGCTGCATTGGGTCCCCAATTTACAAATTGCATCTATTATTAATCAAAATTATAACTCAAAAAGCCGGCAGATATCTCACTCTGTATGAGGTTCCAGCATTTAAAGGTATATCTTTAGTAAGCAATTTAAAAGGGTCTTTTCCTCTTTCTGGTGGTGGCATTTTCCAATCGATAAAGTCTTGCTGTAGTTTTTTAAGAAGATAAATCACTGATCAAACGATGATTAGAACTGCTTACTTTGTGAATGGTTTTTCCATCCATAGGGTAGTTGCTGCGGTAAGTCTTCCACAAATCCGGTTTATGGATAGGACCGATATCTTTCAGGTCGTGAGTAACGAAATCCCTTGCATAAAGAGACGCTTTCGTTCCTTTGAAGTTTATTGACGGAACCGATGAGGAGTGCTTTTTTCCCACCTCGAATCTTGGCTGCCAATTGCCTCTGGTGTATCGTTTGGGACCCTCAGGCGAGTCACCAAAATTGCTACTCTCAGGGTTTTCGTTATTTCCTTGACCCGTGGTTCCGTTATTGCGATCTGTAATGGCAGCCAACTGCATGGAGCGTTGTGGAAGTGGTTGAAGTCTCACTTTGCTCCCACGGGATCCACTGGCTGTTACATTTTTTCTATCAGCCTCACCACTTGCACCACCAGAAATTTGACTTAAGCCGGGGTTGTTGTATTCTTGCAAGTATGTTGAAATGTTTTCAATATCATGTGATACTCTGTGTAGTGCAGTTATTTTATCTAATTTTTTTCCATGGCGGTCTTTTTCCACTGCTCGATTGCGCTGGATCGGCTGCACGCTTTGAGATCTGATTTCTTTGTTTTTGGCAATGAAATTCTTCGTTCTGTACCTCTCGGGAACGGGGAGGTCTATCTTAAAAGGAGGATTGAGTTGGTACATACTCGTTTTAATGAAGTTAAGTTTTATTTAATTTTATCAGAGATTAATGAGTGTGATTACTATGAAAGAGAGTTTATTGCTACTATGGAGGATCGCTATCATTATCCTGCAAAACTAAAGAGATACAGCATCTTCGTTGTGAAATGAATATTCTTTCTCAGTGGGACAGGAAATCTAAAAAAAAAAAGAAAAAGTGGAAATGTTGTACTCATTTTTGAAACTGTTTATCAATCGATTTCGGTTTATAAATTCTATTTGTAAGTTTTTCTCAAAATTGCAGTTGTTTTCCAAACATAACTACGATTGGTCAGTTTGATTTCATGAAGGGGATATTCGTAAATATAACTAAACTATGTTCGATGAATCTGCGATTTGGAGTCAGTTTTCAATTTTTGATCCTCGTACACTATTAATGCTTGTACTCCATTTTATTCTCAGTTCCTTGGCGAGCATGTCAGTATGGTGCATAACATAACTAATCTCATCCAGTAGCGAATTTGCGATTGACATAGATATTGAGGGAGAAATCTTTGGATTTTGGAAAAGAAGCGATGATGATGCAGCTAACTATGAGAGCCTCTTTATTATTGGTATACCTATCCGTTATTAAACATAGCAATGGCCACATGTGAGCCACCTCAAGTTGGAAAAAAAAAAAATGTTGCTGCTACGTGAATTTCAATATCAGATGTTCAATTTACAAAGGATTTTTCAAAATTTTGTTGGATTTATGATTATTGCATTTCTTCGTTTCTATTCGTTTAAGTTCATTAACTAATTGGCTTTGTTTTATGTATTAAGTGCTCTTATTTCAATATTAGTATCTTTCTCTCTTTTTTTGGCTGTCTCCTATTTATTTTGGAAGCTTGAAATATCATAATCGAATTACAACTTACTCACTCTAATTTATGATGAAAATCTCAGATGTCATCAGCATTCTTACCTTTACCCTATTATTCCTCTTATACGTTTGTTCTCTCTAAAACAATTTACCATTACAATACCAATATTTGATATTCAAAATTTTCAAATTTCAAAAAACAAATTATCAAAATAATATTTTCTGATGAATTCAAAGCCTCGGATGAGGAAATTCTACCCATTTGACCAATACAGAGCGGTTAATCTCGAATTTACCATTACTTTCAGGTTAGTTTTTATTTTCAAATAGAGCAACTTATTCGAAAAATATGGAATTAGAAAATTAATTATATCTTTTTGTATATTGTTAATTAAGAAATGTAGTCAGCAGTCCTTAAGACCCTAAGCTATAGTACATCGAGTTGTCTTCTGCTATGAGATTTTGATGAATAATAATAGAGCGCTCAAGTGAGTTCTTGTTGATCTCAAGCTTATGAAATGTAGCTAAACCGTTCATGCAAATCCCCTTCAAACATCAATATTTTTCCAAGAGCCAAAGTCGCATCTGTGTCATGGAACTTTGCCACAGATCTATAAAGATTTTGCTACTAAAGCAAGAAAGAGGAATCTGACAAGGTGTCTTTAGTCGGCCTTACCAAACCTAACTGACCAATACTTTTGTTTAGTTTCTTTTCTATTCTTGCTAACTACTATTAGTTTAATTTAGTAGATCGGTGGGATAAATTAACCACATAAAGGTTTCCTTTTTACAGCAGTTCTAATTAGATTCGATGAATTCCTGTCTTGAGTGCAAAACAGGATGGGATGCACTGGTATTTATGTTTAGAAGAAGGTGTCATTGAGACTATATTAAGTGAACGAAACAGGTATATATATATCAATTGATTACAATAAATATGGTCAACTTTCCCAACAATGCATACAACTAAATTTTAAGCACATACTCACAATTCATTCCTCAATAGTATTAGAAATCAATTTATACTTGTTTCGTTTCTTTGAAATTAATATTTTCTTTGCGGTTCGACTTATCTGCAACCACAAGTCTTCCACTTCAATCCACAAACATAGCAGAATTGATGCCTACACCTGCATGTCATATGATTGCATCCTTGATTTTTCTCCACCCAAAACTTACATCTCTGACATTGCTTAAAATTCGCACCCTTCACAAAATTCATGAACTGCTCATCCGCTTCTCCAAAAGTGTTATTCACTTTATCTCTCTTATAGTCCAAGCAAGATTGTCCAACGTGATATTGTACTCTACAGTCCAGGCAGTAGTGTGAACTACATTTTAGGCAGGAAAATTCTGGCTGTCCATCATGAATAAATGCATAATTACAACCTGGTGTCGGACAATACGAGATATCCTTCTGATTTGCAGAGATATAAAGGTCCAATTGATTTTGAAGATAATTGTCAAGAGCTTCACCGTCAATAATTTCTTCAATATCCTTTGTTGTTAGATTTGCTGTGCAGTTCAAGTTCGGGCATTTGATCTCTGATCTTTTCGATTTAACGGCCTCTTGAACAAATTCATGGATACATTCGCGGTGGTACACGTGCGGGCATTGATCGAAAGCAATAAATTCTTTACTAGAAAGGGACTCAAGACAAATTTCACAATTCGTTTCAGGTTCTTGTGCGCGAGCGCGAGTTTCTGCTTCTATTTCTGCAGCGATGTCTTCGGCTAAAAGCTTATCAATTTGCTCCTGAGTCATTTTCTCTTCTTCGATACTCATAACAGAATGAAATCCGTTCTGATATTTCTGTGCCTTTGATAGGTATATCGGCTCTTGAATGAAGCCATTAGGTGCAGGATCTTTATAATCGGGTTTCAGGATGATGTAGCTGAGATCTTGATCCACTGATTGAAATTTCGAGTAGATTGTTTTTTCGAGATTAAGAGCTGGATCATCGAGCAGAGCTAGAAACAAGATTGATCTTTCTTTGAGAGTGATTAATTCATTGTTGAAATAATCCGATAGTTGACTGATCTGTGTTGAGGCTGTTTGAAGATCGATTTGCTGGTACATACCGCAAAGGTATCCAATCTCAAATATTTCAATTAATTTAGACCTAGAGCTGGCGTTTGCGTTGGTTCTTCCTATCGATTCTAGCTGCTGAGGGTAATCAAGCCATATGTTCTGACGAGGAGTAATCAACATTGAAGAATTTGTGTGTTTTTCTTCTTTCTCTGATTCGAAATGGATTTTAATTATTTATCTAATTGATCGATAAAGATAATAAGGCTATATATTCATGAAAATCTAGCTTTGCTGGTTCTCAAATGAAGCCTTCCTAGATTTATATCTCACATTATAAACGAGACCAGAAAATGCTGAACCTACAATCGGGTGGTCAGTTAGATATCTTTATGCAACTGACTAGTAGAGAAATAAGAATAGCCTTGTTTTGTTTTCTTTGAATAAAAGATATGCTAAGAGCTAAAAAAATTAAAATAGATCACAACAAACGAGGTCAACCATTTTAAGAGAATTTTCTTCCCAAGTTGCCTATTCTTCTAACAAGCATGACTCTTATTACAAAATCAGTTGGGATAAATCTGCTACCAAAAAGATGATCGATTTAGTATACGGCTTTGAAAATGTTTGAAGATGAACATAAATCAATATCAAATGCAACTGCTTAAGTTTTACTACCTCAAGTTATATTTTTTTACATTTCTCCGAGTCATTGAAAAAAAAACAAAAAAAACAAACAAACACGAGTTTGATTCAATCTCGGAAGAAATTTCGTTATTCTAGCTTATACTCATAGAATTCACAATTTGTTAGATGCTTTGTTTTAAGTGGCTTCTCCTCAGCGTCAAATTCTTCAGCTATCAAGAATGTGATGAAGTCCGAATGTGCTACCACAGCTATCTTTTCACCATCCCTTAATCTCGAGGCTTGCTCTTTGAGGAACTTTCTCACCTTGAGCGCCCGTTCCATCACACCGTGTGGGGATTCGAGGTGTGCAGGCGCTATTCTCATCATCTCATCAATGATCACATCGCTTGGTAGTGTCGCTGGATCGCTTTGATCGATGAGTCCATTTATTCGCTCCTTCAAGGGCTCTTCCATGACCTCGACAAACCAAAGAGGTTTCTTTTCTTCTAATTTATTCAATCTGCTGAAATCATAGTTAGGATAAGCTTTCTCCAGTTCTCCGGTCCAAGGATAAGGAACATCGCCTGCATCAACAATGATTTCTCTAATTTCAGGCAAAACTTGGATTTTAGGTTGGTTAGGATGGTTCTCAAAAAGTCTTTTTGTGGTCTCCAATGTACGTCTTAATGGAGATGTGAAAACCAAGACGACATTTAACTCATTGGCTTTTTTCGCACCTTCTTCACACTATTTCATCAAATTTGAGAATGAGCATGATTGCTTGTTTGGATAGTTACCTGCTTCATTCCTAATTCAGTGATTTCGGCATCTTTTAATTGTTTGTCGAATTGCACTGCGAATTCGGTGTCAGCTGTTGCATTTAGCTTTGCCAAATTGAATTGGGATTGAGCATGGCGGATGACAGTGATGGTTTTGGATCCTTCTTCTTGCATTTTGTTTTGGAAGTAATTTTTATTGTTCTTGTAAACCGCTTAATTTGCAGATTTATATAGGCTGGACTGATGCGTTTTCGATTGTTCTGATCTTATCAAATTTCTCAGAAAAATACCTTCCCTGCTTTCCACGAGAACCAACCAACCTAATATCCACCAGAATTCACCCATTGCGAAATTTGCCAGAACTCTATTAAGGTGGCTGGATTCTGAGATCCGTTTCTTGTCTTCTCTTCTACCCATATATTGTATTTATTCCTTGTAATGAGTTGAAAGCGTGAGTGACGTCTTCCAAGAGAAAAGATCAATCTGATTCCTTCTTACTTAACTTTTTCAAGTGCGCATGGCTAATATTTCACATGGATTTTGAATCTTGTTATATTTATCATCTACTGAAGAATACTACGAATAATCCTTCACTAGAGTCACAAAACTCACACCATGAACTGCTTGGAACCATGTTTAAGACTCCTCTTTGAAAACACACACATTTTAAGGAAGTAAACAGAAATCGAAGCCAACACAGAAATTAACTTCATTTAATAAACAAAATTAAAAACTAAAATTACTGAAGTTCTCAACGCAAGCAAATTCCAAATCACATAAAAGTATACTCTCTTGAATTTTCTACGAGTCGTTTTTATTTAGGTTTTTTTGGAAATAGATTCGCTTTCTCTCTGTGAAAGCCCTCCGATGTCTTTTTTAAATCCACAGAGAGGTTTCTCGTCGATCTCGAGATCATGGGTAAACTACTCTTGGCATTGCTCGGCGTACTTATTTGTATCTGAGGCTTTTTCAGAAAATTTGAGCTCGCATTGGTCGATAGAAGCACAGCCAAGTTTCTCGCAGACCCACCAGCATTAGAATTACGCGCACTCACATCCCTCGACCTGAATGAACTGATACCAAATTCTCGCATTGTGTTTCTCATATCTATCTGATTTTTCGATGAGTTAACACTATTCAGAATGCTATTCGAGTTGCTTTTTCGCAATGTGTATGAAACGTCATCTCTCTCGGAAAGATTTTTCGCCGATCGTTTGTGGATTGGCTGCGGAGTTTGAGTAAGCGCAATTTCCATCTCTTCTTGTAAAAATTCTTGTCGTCGCTTTGCAGGATCGGACAGGATATTATTCTGTAGATCCCTCCAGCTTGATATCAGGCTTAGCTGCTCCTTGACAACTGGGATATGTCTTTGTTTCTAAGTAGAAGCAGATAGGTTAAATTTGAAAATTCACAATAAATGAGAGCGTACCAAAGTAGATTGAAGCAGCAATGTTATTCTTTTGATGGTAAAGAGAAGCGAGTCGCATTGCTCTTCTTTGAGGACAACGTTGTTCTTTCTGACTTCGAACAGCACATCTGAGAGACGAGACAAGAATCCCAAGCGGAAGAAAATAAAAAGCATAACTCTTTCGGAACCAAACTTAAACACCAACTCTAGAATCGAGTAGAACAGGTTATGGAACATATTATTTGTCCTAATCATCGTAGTTGTTTATTTATGAACGTAATTAAAGTTGTTACTTCTTCTCGATAAACCATAAGCAAAGAACGTGCCAGCATGTGTCAGTTACGCTTTCCAATAGCTTGCCATCGTTATGAGCACAGTCATCATTTAAGATAAGGAAAAATGTCCGGATTAGCATTATTCGCACACAGCCAAGGGGCTCTTGCACCTATTAAGCAAACACATAAGCTTTAAAACAAGTCTTTGAACCTACTGTTTTAGATTGAAGAGATACTCTTGCCGATTTGCGTTTGTTAATGCTTACATAGCTCTTCACCATTTGTTTTTGAAGGAAATGGAAATATTTTTCAGCCACAGGGAAGAACGCATTGCGATACTTGTATAAATATTTATCTTTGAGGCTGTTAAAATAGGACCGAGCGTTAAGTAATCAAAGATTTTGATGAAAATAGCTTACTAGCTTCCAAGCATCAAGTTGACGATTTCTCCGCATTCGTATCCACTGCTAGGACCGATCATCAAATTATCCGAGCTGATCTTAAAGAGATAATTCTATTTGTGTGAAATTTTTATGGTTAGGTTATTTCGAGGAAAAATTCAATTGTTACTTTCATAAGAACATCAAAATTGCGTGCCCGTTCACCTCCTAACATCGCATTCCAAAAATCTGTGTAATCCGTCCTCGTGACCATTAACTTCGCTTTAAATGTTGATTCAACACTGTCTTCAATTGCTTTTCTAATCATTATATGGAGGCACTCTGCAAGAGCAAGGTTATAGTCGTCATTCTCTTTCACAATGAATGGAGCAAACTCTTTCTTCATAGCTTCTTTTTCGATGCTGTCAGGGATATATAACTTAACCATAGGCGGGTAGAGCTGGCTGAGGATCTGCTCAGCGCCTCGTTTCGAAGTCTCATCGACCGGAAAGGCTGTTGGTGTCGTTATTTTCTCCTCTCGTATGATTGTAGGTTTGACAGGACGTCTCTTCTCATTCTGAGTTGTCACATTCGATCGACTGGACGCAAAGGAATCCCCATGAGATTGCACGTTGCTCTGAGGAACCACCAAGTTGAAGTCCGAAAAATTTTTCAAGGCTTGAGCTCCTTGATCTGACCCTCTTTTACTAAAAGCGAAATCTTCCGCTCGACCTCCTCGCTTCGGTGTTGCAACGGCTAAAAGGTTCTTATCGACGGGTTGAGGGCTCTGATTGGGATTTGAAAACCCAGTCTTTGCGTGCCGCAGTCGTCTATCCGGAGAGCCTGGAGTGCTTAGATCATCTCTTCTGTCATCGTCATGACCGGGCTGAGGGGCTCGCTGCATTTCTTCCCATTTCTCTCGCAGTGAAGGGTATTTATTGATCATTTCCATATTGGAAAGTTGGTAAATATTTGAAGTGCTTTTCGAACGCGAAAGGTCGCTGATGCGGAAATTTTCAGTCTTTAGTTTCTTTTTATGAGTAATAAAGGTCTTCATTCTGTCGATATCAGTCATGAAATTCCTTTGGAGCTCAGGAATACATGCTTGGACAATATTTTGACGGATGAAATTCGTTGTATCTGTGCTTGGGCTGATATCTTTGCCAAGGTGTATTAACTTTTTGATGGCCTCTGGCTTGTATTTCGAGGCTGATTTTGTTTCATCAAAACCTTGTTCACCTTCAATGATACAGCGAATTAAATCTGTGAAAAAGTCTGTTTCCACAGCATATTTGTAAATATTCGTAGTAAGCTCCTTCGAAAGCGTGAAGCAGTCGTTGAATTGGAAAATATCGATCAGGAATTGCGCCGAGAGAGGAAAATCAATGAAATCCAATACTTTAAACGGTAGGTTAATATTCATTATCCAGCTGAGAGACAAATCAGGTTCTCGTTTCAAAAAGCATTCCGTGATCTGCAGCACATGGTTGAGGTTGCAGTAAATTCGGTCTTTCGTGAGAGCAGCGTCAACTTCTACGACTAAAGTCACGTTAGACACAGAAAAAGTTTCGGTATTTTACAGAATGACTCGATGAGAAGCTTGTTGTAGGTAACTACATAGTTGTAGTTCGGAAGCATGGAAAACGCTTCCATGATATGATGCCCTCTGATTTGGAAATAAGGTTTATTGACTTCGCTGTGGTATTTTCTGGTTCTCTGAGTGCTATTCACTAACCCACTGTTTTGGAGCGTAAACCGATTATGTGGAGTTAAATGATGTGCATATTTTTCCTTCCACTATACCACTAAATTTAAGGCTACAGTTCTATAGTGATTTGCGTTTTACGCATTCTTCAACTGGATGATCATCGGGCTTGAGAAGCATCGTTAGAATCAAATCGTAGGTTGCAGTTTGCTTGAACAGTACTTGCATTCTCTCAGATTTCGCAATCGAATGCTCATCATCTTTATAATTTAATACGAATATTTAATCATTTGCTCATTCAAATTGTTTGTACCACGACAGAACCACTCTTCGAGTTCCCTAGCGATTTTCATCGCAGTTTTCCGAGTTTCTGAGTCGGTGCTGGAATCAGTGTCACTACCTGAAGAGTCTTTCTCAGCTGTATTTTCCTTCTCTTGCTCAAGCTGCTCAGTCGCATTGGAAGTTGATTGTTTTCTTGAACCTTGTTTTACAAGTTTTGGGTCATCTTTCTTCGATTTTCCTTTCTGATGCAGCTCCCCAGTGCCGAATTTTCCACTGCTTATAATCTCAGTCGCTTCCTTTTTACTGAGTATAACTATTGACAAACAGAAACAGAAAATTAAATCTCGTAGAATGACTATCAATGCGGCTACTTTCATCGAGATCGAAGTCTGGATTCCTCGGATTGCTTGATACTTTCTTTATCGCGGCCATGATCCGGCATGCTTTGACAATTATTTCCTCGTTAAGTGTAACAAAAACAAATCTCCGAAGAAGCTGCGCGAAAACAGAGAGATGATACGAGCAAAAATCGTTTTGAGAGTCCTATATTTCAGATAAGGTTCATTACAATGAGGGTACCCAGTCAAAGAATGCTACTTTTAATAAGCTTTCCACAATCTGCTCGAGAATATTAATGGAATTGAGTTTGATGGCCACGATATTTTCTGCCACATCCTCACAAAATCCAAACTTTTTAATATTTTGAGATGATTCCATCCTCTCCAGCTGCTTAGTGATCGCGGTGCGAATGGTCATTTTTTTATTCTCACTCCTCTTTGGTGAAATTGTGGAACTTTGTACCGGCTCGTCAAGTCTGCATATAAAATCAAGTCCTTTCCTCAGATTTTTCATGAATGTATCTGATCGTTGAAATCGGTCCAAGAAGATTATGATGATAACATTAAACTAACCGTTCATGAGATAAGTTTTTGCTTAAAAAGTGATCAAACTAACCGAAGATGGCACAATCGGGTATGATAGCAAGAGATATTTCATCAGCTCTTCATCCTGAAGCAGCATGTCGTCTTTTTCCTCAAATGGCAAAATATTTGAGATAATTCTGTATGCAAGAACGGTTTTCTGTATTCTTTTATCCTGGTTATGTTCGTATATCTAAAGAAGAGAAATGTTAGGAGAAAAGCTTAAGGGCACGTACAGCTGTTTTTAAGAGATTGATTGGACTTTCCATTTTGCTAGGGTTTATTGCAATATAGCTCACAACAATAAATCAACTGTGAGAAATTAATTCCTGGTTGTTACATAATTGACCAACAGCTAATATTTCGAATTGTACTTGTCTGAATTGGCTCGAATTTTGTTAAAGCTGCTATTCGGACTCTATGTGGTTTGAAATAGTGTCATTTTATCCCATGATTTCTTTCGTGTCGAGTTTGCTTATGAAATGCTGGGTAGAGCTCAATACTCATATATTTTTGCTATTCTTTAATCGGTTTCTATTTAGTGAAAACAACTCTCTAAAAAAAAGATGTGTTGATTTCTTGCCAATAAGTTGGGTCAAATGTAAAATGATATCAAGGCTTTTTGCTCAATGAAAATTTTGTTGTACTCAGAGCCAAATTTAATTATTTTCGTATCTAGCTGAGTAAATCGATAAATTATCGGTATTTGGAATGTTTAATTGCTTAATAAAATATTTCGGACACACAAGGGATTATCTTCGAATACAAAATAATTTAGAGTATGAAGCAGCAACAAAACAAATACTAATCAAAGAATTATTTCATGATAAAAACAGAGATTAACCCGCTTCCAGTTCCTGCAACAAGATGCTTACTATCCAATGAGATCTGAGCGCAAGTTATCGCGTCTATCGAACGGAATTCCATTCAGCAATGAATAATGAACCATATAATTACCTGAATGAGAAGACTCGTATGTAAATATCACTTTGTAAGAATTCGTATCAATGACATGTATTGCGTTTTCTCCTTGTTCAAGCAGCTTCTTTTTGTTCCCTGAGGCAGAAATTAGGTATTCACCTTTGGACGAATAACATATCGAATTGATGGGCCCTACAATTTTATAACTCTTCTGATACGAATTTATGAATGCTACCTTTATGAACATTCTCGAGCGATTTGATTACTCTTCTTTCCTTCATGCCAATAATTTTGATCGCATTTTGAGAACTATAATGAGCTCCAGAGGCCGTCGCTAAAAATCTTCCGTCATGACTCCAGCAAATTGCGTTGATGGAATCTATTGTACATCAAGTTTATTACAAAAGGTTATGCTTAGGAGGAGAGTTTGAAATACGCATGTGGCAATTGTCGAAAGAAGCATATAATTGCTTTTGCTCAACATCAAAAATTCTAACAGCGGTGTCTTGAGAGCACGTAGCCAGCAATTTTCCATCTGGAGAAAAACTGACTTGATTCACCCAGCCTAGGGACAGCAACGATGATTTCGATGAAAATGTGAAAGGCGCAATAAAGAAACCATTGTGAACTTTCTCAAAATTGCGGTATATCTTTCCAGTATTGATTTCCACGATCTTTATTGAGTTGTCTTTCCCAGCAGTTGCCAGCATTTCAGAGTTTGGAGAGAAACTTACAGTCAAAATTTCATCTAATTTCGGATTTAACACGAAGGTAGGATATTGAACGTGCCTTTATGCAATTTCTTGAAAGATGCCTTGATAAAACGACTTTGCACATCTAGGATACAGGCTGATCTATCAGCAGAACCAGATGCTAACAGAGCTCCATCGGAAGAGAATGCCACGCAATTGATAGCGCCTTCAATATTTCAATCGTAGATAACATGGTGAGATAATCTGTACCTATGTGGCACTTGTTGAAGCTTGCGATCATTTTTCGTGTCTCGAAACTGTAGAGATTCAATGTTCCATCAAGCGAAGCTGATGCTAATTGGTTTCCCAAAGGGGATATGGAAATGCTAGTGACAGCATCTGTATTTCATAAAACATCGCCATGAGATTTTCAAATCTCAAGAAAAAGTGAGTACCTTTATGAATGTTATCGAATCTTGTGCTGGGAATATTTTCCACGGCATCATAAATGAAAAACGATTTTTCGAATCCACCGAGAGCGAAATATTTGCCATCTCGCGAGTATCTTATTGTTCTCGCAGGTTCTAATCATAAAGTAAGTACATTTTGCTCACACCTGACAATTACGTGGAAGCGTTTCAAATGTTCGAATAGCATTCGATCCAATTTCGATCTGGAGTACTTTATTATCACTCAGCACAGCCATCAGATACTTTCCATCAGCGGAAAAATCGAAAGAATTTATTTGCCCTTCAGGAAGATTTTCAGAAAAAAGTAGGTGGAGAAAAGATACCTTCTGAAACTTTCTTTTTAAAGAAAACATCTTTTCCAGGTCCCAAGCTGTAAATCCTGAGGCTGCAGTCAATAGACGTTGAGACTATTAAGTCGCCCTTTGGATGGAATCTAACAATAGAAACAGCCTCTATTTCGTAATTAGCAAATTCATGATTAGAGGTAAAGTTCAGTCGGAGTTTACTTGAGTGAGCGTATCTGATCTTCGTATAAACGCCCATGATATCTAAGTCAATGATCTGTATTGTTTTTTCAGCATCTGCCGCTCCAACTGCAATATACCTTCCGCATGGAGACATATGTGTGCATGTTATACTATCTAAGCAGGAAATGCATCATTTATGATGATGATCCAAATATATGAGAAGAAAAGAGGAATATTTACCAATAATTCGATCAAATGATTTCTCAATTGCTTTCTTTTTGAAGTCTATTAATCTGATGCAGGAGTCACTTGAAGTACACACAAGAAATTTGTCTTTTGCTTCAAATTGCAAACTCAGTACTTTGCCTTGTGAAATAGCGTATATAATTAGAAGATGAATCTCCAAATAAAGGTAATTTACCGTGATGTAGCCCTTGTAAAGAGTAAAGCCATTTATGTGCAACGCTATCATAAACATTGATTTTCCCATCACTTGATCCTGAGACCAGAACGTTTTCTTTATTAGCAAAAGCGAGGCAGCTGATTTCGGCTAAAAAGCAGCACATCATTCATGAGCATGTAAAGTGTATTAGTTATTTACCCGAATGGACTTTATCAAGAGATGTTAGCATCAAACTCTTTTCAACATCTATAAATTTCAACGAGCCTTCTGCCATTCCAACCGCCAACACCGCACTATCAGGTGAAAATTCTAAGCACTCAACAACTCCTATTTCCCAATCGCATTATTAATCATCGCACCGAATTTATCAATACCTCCATAGTATCCTTCAAAATTCATCAAAGTATAAGAAAATTGCGATGAGAAGCTGCCTCGCAGAAAGGCCAGTGAGTTTAACGCTTGAGAGAGAGTCGGCCTTAGCGCTGGATCTCGCTGAAGGAGAGTCCGAAGAAATTCTGTTAAATTTTTGGGGGCTCTTGGCAACTTGTTATCAAGATCATTCAGCTCTTGGTCATAGTATTTGGATGGGACAAGGCTTAACTCTCGAACTTCCTTCTCAGTCATACCGAGAGCTCTCAAGCCAACTAACCCTAGCGCATAGAGATCAGATTTTTCATAGTCTAAACTGGTTTCGGAATCTAATATTTCAGGAGAAAGGTAGCTGATCTGTGAGACTGTGATCGTCCTGGTGGATTTTTTCATGAGACTTGTCGAATTCAAGAGTGGAGCAGGTGAGGACTGAAACGTCATACATGGGTACCAATCTGCTAGCCTACAGGTCTCCTGCTCAATGAAAACATTTTGCGGCTTGATGCTGTTATGAGGAATTCCTTGCTTGTGAGCAAAAATCAAAACTTCTAATAACTGAGAAAAAAGAGTAACGAGGTCAAGGTCCAGGATTGAACCCCTTTCGTTGAGGATTTCCTCCAGAGAGGTTGCTTTTGGATAAGTTATAGCGATTAGTAGTTCTTTGGGATTCGTGAATATTTCCCGGATAGGAAGGATGTTAGGGTGTTTGAGGGTTTCCAGTTTTTTCATAAAATTACTCAGGTTCTGGTAGTTTTCGGGCTTGACTGCTCTGATTTCCTTAACTATCACGGGTTCTTGTTTAGATATAGAAGTAGCGTAATAAATGGTTGAAAGGTCGCCTTCGTAAAGTTTCTCGGCATCTTTGAACTTATCTTCTAGCCACTCAGGTAGATTATTCGTTGAGACCATGGATATTTGGAATTGCGGAGAACTCTTTGGTGCTGATTCAATGTTAAAATTTAATCTTTTGTTGAATTATCAAGGATATCAAATGAAGAGATTTCGATAAGATAATAATACAATGAGAAATTCTAATGGGAAAGAAGTTAAATAAAATGGTGATTATGGAAGTTATTTTTCGTGAGATTTATGTTCACTTTCCCATTAGAAGCAACCCATTCCAAATTGAAGGCTGTTTTTTCCTCATGCTTTGGTATATATTGGCTTACATGAAGAAATTTGTTCAAGCTTCTTCAGTCATGAAAATCTTCCTCTGAAGGAAACAATTATAAGAACTCTCTTTTTAAACTAGAATAAGATCGAAATAAAGGCATTGCAGATGACATTAAACAAAAATGGATTGGTTTAAATGACTAGTATTGGCTATAATAAGCAACTCTGTCATTGCAGTATTGAGGTTCATGCTATTGGTGTGGTTAACTAACTTTTTAAAGAATATTTGAGCAGCTTCAACATCAGCGTTATGAATGAGTGAAGCAGAAGTTTGTAATTAAAAGTGATAAATCACATTAACCCTGCTAATTTCAGGTAGATTGTCAGAGATGCAAAGTCAAACCTCGGGCTCCAAGTACTCCCCAAAAACGAAAAATTCTCAAAGTCCCATTGCTCAAGGATCCTATTTTCCAAGAGCTACAAGTCCGACCGACAAAACCAAAGTAAACATTCCGCGATTTTTCTTGATTAACATAAATAATCTTAGCAGGCACAAAGGAATTTTGCGGAGAGACCTGTAACCTCTCAATCTACCTCAAACCTGCCTGTCCAACGAAAAGCTAGTGATCGCATCAAAGGTTTGAAGAAAAGAAGTGCTAACGATCCTTACGAGTTATCATATATTACCTCCAATAACCCTTCTAACACCAACTCAACTTACCAATTGCACGAGAAAGTTGTACCTTCATTCTATTCGTCTTATTCGTCTGCAGAATTCGCCCTTTCACCTGATGATAGGCTCCCAAAGCCAATAAAACTGGTTGAATCAACCCAACTCTCGCAAATCTCAAAAAGAGACAATGCAGAGGGAGGACTTACTCCGCAGTCTGGACTAACCCCAATACATGATCGCACTCCCAAAAACAGAGGCTTGGACGACCTCGAAATTGAAATAGATGAAGCCAAATTAAATAATCTCTCTCAGCGAATACAAGCATGCTTGATAAGCAGTAGAAATACACTTGAGACCACGCTCAAGGTGCTCAGCGAAAGAAAGAATCCAACCCTAGAATCTCTAACCAAACTCACTAGTTTAGTAGTTTCGACGAGCAATTTAACTGAAACTCAGTCTCCCCCAAAATCGTCACCAAACAAAAAAACTACGACTAGCACCCAAAAACTTAATGAAAGGCCGAATTCACCTAGCAGATTTCAAGAGAATTCTCGCTCCAAAGAAGGATCTAATCTCTTATCTACGGAGAAAAAGTCTCCTAAAATGCCCACAGCTCAACAAAACGCTCGGAAAAAGGATTTAAAAATTGCTTCAGAATCATCTGGTTTTCATGAATACGATAACACAGAGAAAATTGGTCAGGAAGAGGGTGCAAATACATTCAATTTTAAAGGCAGTTTTTCTCCAGTAGATGAAAGAGCATGGGAAAGAAAAGGTCCCACTGTGAGCAAAGCTCAAGGGACTCCTGACTCTCACAAAAAAATGATCAAAACTGTAAGCAGTCCACTGAGTATGAAAAAGAGTCCTCAGAGTCTCAGAAAAAGTCCAGCTCGGAAAGGAACTACAACCTCTAAACCTGTCGGAAGCGCTAAAGAAAATAAAGGGAAGATCCCCGCGCATCAAGCAGCTTTACTCAAATGGGTTGACCATGCCAGAGAGGAAGGAAAAGATCGGACTCATCAAGAAGCTGATAAGTCTAGTGGCCTGAGAGAGTACGATGACAGTTATCCTCAAGATGATTCTGACAATGAGCAGTCAAAGAGTATTGAAGTGTATAACCCAAATAAGGATGAGCTACAACGAAGCTTGCAAATAAAATACTATAAGAGCGCACAGGACAGACTGCTCACAGATCCAACAAGGTAAACGATAGTTGCAATATGGCGGTTGAAAAGTATTTTTGGTTTTAGTGAAAAAACGGCAGAATATCAATTTATTCTCGACGAGAGCGTTAATAATCTGTCTCGAAAATATTTTGACAAGGACTTTAAGTAACCATTTTGTTCATTAAAAGCGATGTGCTGATAATCCATCTACTTGTAGCTCAAACGTTGAGTACAATTTCGATCCAGATATGCTCACCGAAGACCTGCAAAGGTAGTAGATAAAATCTTTGAATGTCTAATTTTGAAACTAAATTAACAGAAATGAGGGTCCTGAAAGATACTATCAGCAAGAAGAGATCTCTCCGGAGAGAAGAGCTCGTCAATTTCAAAAAAAGCCACTGAACGAATGGCTTCAAAAGCTCGATTCAGATGTCAAACGTAGACAGCAGCGAGATAAGGACAGGGAAAAATTAAAAGAGCAGTTAGAGTTGTCCAAATTGCAAAACCCTCACAAAAATAAAAGATGTAATTAGCTTTTCCACTCATTTAATTGATAATCACGGATTTTCTTTTCATACAAACAGTATCTCCTGAGAAACAAGAAGCTCTTGTGAATCGCATGTGGGAAGATGCTAATCGAAGAATCCAAACGGCGCAGAAGATTAAAGAAATCAGAACAGCTGAGGAGCTCCAAGAAGTAATATCACTATCTGAATAGCTGATGTTGATACATTTTCAAGGCAAAGGTTAAAGCTAACACTGTATTTTCATCACCGAATAACAAGGCAAGAAGCAAAGTCAAGGAATATATCAATACGCCGCCTAGACTCTCTGAAAAGTCGGATTCGATGAGAGATAACTCTCGGTCAAATTCTCGGATGCAAAAGAGCCAGTCTTCTTTTTCCAGCAAAAAGACACTAGGACAACCTTTAGATACAACCAATGGATCAGTCGGTACGCAACAAAGCAAAGAATTTTCAGACCTCAAGTACCTCCAAGATCTCCGAGAGACCATTCAGAATGCAGACGCAGTTTTGCATGAAAACCTGGACCGAATTGAAAAGTCATATAAGCATCAAAGCCCGAGTTTGAAAAAGAAAAATGATTCCGTTGACGCCAGAATTAAAGTTATTGATGATGACGGTGGTGTGTATCACTCTCCCGAGCAAACAAAAAACTATAGAAATGTGCAATCGAAGGTAGCTCAAACATTTAATGCTAGCGGTGGGCCAAGTAGAGGGTTAAAGACTCAGGAACCTCCGACTTCGAGCGTCGGAGTGATTGCAGATAAAACAAAGACGCAGTCTTATGTGAACAGTTTGCTGAAGAATTATCGAAGCAAAGATGCTATTTAATAATAGC
>ENA-UOTX01000948-UOTX01000948.1-compost-metagenome-genome-assembly--contig:-NODE-948-length-26073-cov-14.628597_pt1 | contig 26073 bp, 15 predicted proteins | sample MGYA00238143_ERZ746982 | MGnify/ENA primary metagenome ERZ746982 (study PRJEB28758, sample SAMN06268862) | compost metagenome | isolation source: single cell | place: USA: California, Emeryville, Joint... | reverse complement strand
GATTTGTGTGCAAAGGGACGATTGAAGAGAGTATGATTAGTTTGCAAGAAAAAAAGAAACAAGTATTAAATATAACATTAGGACGATCATCGTCGAATACATTTAAATTTCTTTTGGGATCTTAAAGTTATGAGTATCAGCAGAAATGTGTCTGGCGTGTATATATTTTGTCACGATTACTTCTTCCCATAATTATCTAGTTTTTTACTGCTTGAGTTGTTACTCAAACATTTAGTTCAAAGAGCTGAGCTAGGCTATTAATCAAGATAAATTTTGATACATTTGGCTAGCTCAAATAATAGACTTTAAAATCTGATTAAAGGCGGATCCCTTAAGTAATTGATATATAGATTTCTCAGAATATGGAATCAGGACACAATAACCATCAGAAGCAAAGAAGTATGGAGATTGAAACTCAATCCACTGAATCAAAAATAAAAATCACCGGTATAAAGAGATCAAGCGCTGATCTACAACCAATTCCCTCCAACTCTCAGAAAAGCACTCCCAAGCAATCTACAAATAACTCAGACCAAAAGAGAATTGCTTCAAATTCACAACAGGATGATAAACACAACCTCCAAACAACATCAACATCAAAAGAATCCAAGAAAAGTAACGGTACGGAAGATTCAGATAGAGCTGGGTTGCTTTTAGGCCAAAAGACCATCAAGAACGATCACCCTAGCTGGAAGGAGATTCCTTTTCGCTCTCAAATTCAACTCGAGATTGAAGGGTCTAAAGCGCGACTGATGTATAACCAGAAAATCGTCGGATTTCTCCCTAATTCGATTTTTTCGAAATTTGAATCATTGCGCAAAAATAAGGCGATTTTGATTAAAGTTAAAAAGCTGGACAGTTCGTGTGTCACCGTTTCCTTCTACTTGAACCCAAACTACAACTCAGATGATCAATTTCGCAAAATTGAAAACCTTGAAGTCATCAGATCACTTTTCAAAGAATTCGAGTATAAAAACGTAAGGGAAGCCCTTCTCCCTCAGCTCAAAGAAATTGATACAAATAATTTCAAAATTAATTTGCTGACTTCCGTCATCGACAAAACGGTTTACAATCCCTTTGACATCATGACCACAGAACCAAAGAAAGCACCGGAAAAGACTTATCGCAAAACAAAAAGTACAAATATAGACGACATGATCTTAGAAAGCTTCGGACCAGGAGGGGCTGAGGAAATCAAAAAAGAGCATAATGGAAAGGAATCTGCTGAGAGTAGGAAAAGCAAGCCTCATCGCCAGGGTTCAGAAGCAGGTGGTCAGGTTCATGCTACGCTTCCTCCTAAGGAATTCACTTCTAAGTTGGAAATTTATCAGATAGAAGGTTTGAATTGGATGCTTTCAAGAGAAGGAAAGCGGCCTGACCTGCGTAAGAAAATTCACAGTCTGTTGTCGAAAGATAAAATGCATCCAGTTTTTGAAGAATGGGCTATGAAGGATGGGACAAAAATCTATTTGAACACTCAAGACACACAAATATTGGAGGAGCGTCCGAAGGACGCAGAGGTTATGGGAGGAATACTTGCTGATGACGAAGGATTAGGCAAAACAGTGACAACCATCGCACTCTTTCTAACAAATTCTTGGAAAAACGATCCGAAGTTTCTCAATTCGAGCCCTGCAGAAGCTCAGCCAGTCGAAGAAAATTCAACAATTGAAGAACTTCCAGCAAAGAAGTCGAAAAAGACCAAGAAACCCTCTCCAATCGCTGTGGGCAAAGGAGGAAATCTTATCATCTGCCCTTCAGACCTTAAAGGAAAATGGGAAAAAGAAATCTTTGAACATACACAAGAAAATTCGCTCAAAGTCTTTGTGTATGGAAAAGGCAAAAACCTCACTCAAGCTAAAATCTGCGAAAACGACGTGGTTATCGTCCCCTCTGATGCGCTTATGGGGTCAGGAAAACACGCTGTACTAAAAGGGGTCGAGTGGCACAGAATAGTACTTGATGAGGCTCACGAGTACATAAGTAATTGCGAAAAAACTATCTTCGAGTTGAAAGCGAAGTACAAATGGGCGATCTCAAGGACTCCTGCTCAGAACACGCTGGTTAATTTATACGAGCAACTCAGTTTTTTAAAGGTAGAGCCTTGGTGTTCAAACGAATATTATTGGGGGAAACTCATCAGCCAAGTCCACTCTACTCCACAGTTCCTTCATGCTATCCTTCGACCGATCATGCTGCGTCGCACCAAAATATCTATTAGAGACGCAGATAAAAAAACAGTAAATCTTCCTCCGAAAAGTGAGAAAACCAAATATGTTACTCTGACACATGATGAAGAGGAAATGTATTTGCAAACGAAAAAAGAGGCAGAGATAGAATTCAAGGCTTATTATGGCAAGTACGCTTTGAGTGGAGGTGAAGAAATCCCTAGAACAAAAACTGAGGAAACTATTTATATTTTCAAGAAGACAGCAAAAATGAGACAAGCATGCAATCACGAACTTCTCTTAGAGGTTAGCAGGCGACCAAGAAAGATAGCCGATGTTGATATCGCCTCGACACTGAAAGAGTTTTTTCAAAGCAGAGATATTCGTATTAACTCTGATGAACCTCACAGCAGATTTCTTCAACAGAGAATCGACTCATTAGCAACGAATCAAATGGAAAACTGCCCGATTTGCGAGGAACAACCTGAGACTGTTATTTTTACGGTTTGCGGTCACATATTTTGCAGTGAATGCTTTACAGGTGTCATGAAAAGCAAAAATAACTGTCCTAATTGCAGAACGGAGCTCACGGAAGATGATTTTATGCCCTTTAGTACAGTGCCTATGGACGTTCCTTTAGAGGCAATCAAGCGCAGTTCAAAGCTGGCCGCTGTGATGAAATCCATTGAAGCAATCGCGAAGCAAAAGGAAAAATGCGTTTGTTTTACTCAATGGACCACTATGATGGGCATTCTTGGCCATGAAATGAGCAAATGTGGGATTAAATCTATTAAAATCGATGATAATTGCAGTAATGAAGAGAAGAGCAAACTCCTCAAAGAGTTTTCTGAGAATCCAGAGGTAACTGCGCTTGTGGTGAACTTGATGCTTGGTGGAGTGTGGCTGAACTTAACTAAGGCGAATCATGTGTTACTCGTTGAGCCCTGGTGGAATCCAAAAGCGGAAGAGCAGGCGATTGCGCTTGTTCATAGGGTCGGTCAAATGAAACCTGTGTACGTGACGAGATTTGTATGTGAGGGAACCATTGAGGAGAGGTTGATTAGTTTGGCGGAATATAAAAAAGAAAATCCGAATTTGACCACTGAACAAGAATTTAGATATCTTCGTGATATTTAGTAGTGTACTATACAGGTCATCGTATGTCAATAGCTAAAATTATTGCTTTGTTAATTTTGAATTTTCATTGAATGTTGATATAGATGATATATTTCTAGACTTTCAGAGGTCAATGCGCTATTTGAGATTAAACTCTATAAGTTTTATATCTCTCTCACTCAGAATGATAATAGCCTTAATACACGTTTTTCTGACGTATCTAAATAATATAAAATTTAATCTCAACTATGAATGCCCAGCAAAATCAAAAGCGCCCAGGCGCCGATCCCATGCCAAAAAAGACTCCAGAGAAAACAGCAGGAGTGAAAAGATCAATGCTTGATCTCGATAAGCAATATTCAAACTCCCAACAAAGAAGAAACACCTCAAATGCCTCAGATGTGAGAAAGACTAGCACTGATGCAAGAAGTGACTCTAAAGACGCTATAAAATCTTCATTAGGAATGTTAAAATCAGGTGAATCGTCGACTGGAAGGGGGCCGTTTTTGGGACAACAAGAATCTAACCTTTCAAAAGCATGGAAAGGATGGCTATTTGTAAACAAAGACTCAGTTCTCGAGTCAGAAGTTGTCGGATCGACGATTAAATTATCTTATGAGAAGAAGAGCGTAGGGGAAGTCGAGGGTCCACTTATGTCCATAATTTGTCCGCTCTGCAAAAATGACGCGATTGTCATCAAAGTAAGGAAGCTCATAGATCGCAAAATTTTGATTAGAATGTACTTAAATCAAAAGTACAAACCAATAGAAAAAAGGCAATTAAGCCTCGAGGAGAAAGGGAAATATTTGACAATCTCAGACTCATTCAGAAAGCTTTTCGAGCAATTTGGGTACAAAAAGACAGAATCAAGTTTTGTCACTCAGCTCACCAACACAGTCAGACCAAAAAATTTCGATGACTCCAATTCTCAGTTGGTTAACCAAACTGTATACGACCCTTTTCGGCCTGATAACTCGGTGAAACCAAATAAAATGTTGGAAGAAAAGAAGATTGCGAATTCAGACGCAATGGTATCTGAAGATAGAGAAGCAATAATTGAAGAAACCAAAAGTAGCAAGGAATCGACAGAAAAAGTCGCTCTTGAACAATTAATTACTCCTCCTCCTGAATTTGCTTCCAAACTTGAGGAACACCAAATTGAAGGTCTAAACTGGATGCTTGCGAAAGAAGGGAAACAATCAATACTCCAAAAAATACTCCAGAGGCAGGCTCCTGAAACTCTTCATCCACTCTTTGAAGAGTGGACAATGAAGGATGGAACTAAACTTTATTTGCATGCCCGAAATGGCCAACTGGCAACCACTCGTCCGATTCCAGAAATAGTACATGGAGGAATAATCGCTGATGATGAAGAATTCGATCAAGCAACAACACTCGTCGCTCTCATTCTAACAAACTCATGGAAGAAAGACTCCGAATTTTTGAATCCAGGCTCTTCTGAAAGCAAATCCAACATAGGAACTCCGGTAAAAATGTCCAATTTGCGCCCAAAGACTTCTCCAACCCCACTTACGATGATGACTTTTAAACCTCAAACCCATTTTGGAGGCACCCTTATCATTTGTCCTTCAATCAATGAAAGCAAGTGGAAAAATGAGATCCTCGATCAAGACCACAAAAGTACCCTCAAAGTCTTACGTTACAAAGGCAGTCAACACAAAAACATCACCGATCATATGATCAGAGGATACGATGTTATCATTGTCTGCTACAGTTACCTCCAATACATGAATCTGAAGCGCATACATTGGCACAGAATAATACTCGATGAACCCCAGTACATAAAATCGAGTCCTGCTCAAACATCGATGCTGGTCTTTGGATTGGAAGCGAAGAACAGGTGGGTGTTATCGCGAACGGCTACTCAAAATAAGCTCGACAATATTTACGACGCATTGAAATTTTTGAAGGCTGATCCTTGGGGCTTTGAGCCTTGGGGTCTAGGTAAGTCTGAGTGGGAAAAACTGATAAGTCAAGCTCACGCTTCACCAGAATTGCTGCATTCAGTCCTCAGACCCATTATGTTGCGTCGTCCTAAGGTGAGAATTCAATTCATCACTCTCGAAAAAAGTGAGAGAGATGAATATGAAAAAACGAAACGTGAAGTGGTGTCAGAAATTAAAGCTCATTACGATCCGAAAGACTCGAAAAAGAAATTTGAATCCATGAAAAATGAGTTTTATCTTGCGAAGTGGACCCAAAGATTAAAGCAGGTGTGTGACCACGAATTTTTTGTAGAATCGAATAAACGTTTGAAAAACTTACTTGAGTCTGGTGTTGTTGAGAAACTGAAAGATTTCCTAAATGCCAGAGGCATTGAACTTGATGGGCCGCAATCAGAGCTCCCCGAAGTTCAGGATGGAATCTCGATAAAGTGTCTTCAGGAGAAAATCGCTTCCCTGGTCAATAATGAAGTTGAAGACTGCGCAATTTGTTTTGAGAAACCTGAAAATGTTGCATTTACAAAATGCAGTCACGTATACTGTAAACAATGCCTTTTAGATGCTCTCTCAATGAAAAATACCTGCCCAAATTGCAGACAATACCTTGAAAGATGGGATTTCGTCTCATTTGAAAGGATGGCTCTGGATTTTAGGTTAGAAAATATGAAACCTAGTTCAAAAGTTAGCGCAGTTATGGAAAAAGTTCTCTCAATCGCAAAGAGGAATGAGAAAGGGATTTGCTTTACGCAATGGACAGCAATGATGAATATTCTTAGCTATGAAATGGAAAAATATGGAGTCAAGTGTGTAAAAATCGACGAAGATTGTAGCCCTCATCAGAAGAGTCAACTTCTCAAAGAGTTTTCCGAGAATCCTAAAATAACTATTCTTGTGGCAGATATGACGCTCACTGGCGTGAGGCTAGATTTTCCGAATGTGAAGGATGTATTGATTGTCGATCCTTTTCCCGGGGTTGAAGAGCAAGCGATCGGTCTGGTGCACAAACCGGGGTCTGGGAAATTGGTATATGTGACGAAATTCGTCTGCAAGGATACTATTGAAGAGAAAATTGTGAGCTTGACGGATTCCAAGAAAAAGAATTTAACCCCGAAACAAATATTCGAGTATATCCTTGGTGTTAAGAGATAAATTAGTTCTAAACATTGTATTTCTTTTCACATCATTTCGTCTCAACTTCCACGAGAGAGGCCTGTCCGTTGCAAATTATCCTTTTTGATATAAGAGAACACAATTAAGAAAATATAGTTGTAATTGCATCTTTTTCTGCCAATTTCCCTTGAAGGCTGATCCTTAATATGTGGCATTAAGAATTTGCTATTGTAATAATGCATACATATATATAGAAAAACTAAAGTGAAAGATTCGTTAAGTATATTTGAGTAAAAAAAAAAATTGAATATGTTGTTTGTGAGAGTAGCGAAGAAATGTGAGAAAGAAATATCTTACTTTTTCTTCTCTCACTTAATTATCTGACAAAATGCCGCTGAGATATAGGATAGAACGTTCTTTACCATGAAGAAAATAATTAGTCTTATTCAGCGCGATACGGTTATTTAAATTCTCAAATACACAAAGATATTAGAGCAAACATTCTAAATGCTAGACCTCCTCACTTCTCTCCTATTTGGTTATTACTACACATTGGGATGGCTGCTTCAGCGGCTAGGTACTCTAGTTCCTCAGCTTCAGTCTAATTGCTTTTTAGGTATACTATACGAAGGAGATGATCCCGTTGCATTTGTACAAAAGATTGTAGACAACCATCCAATTCTTCATTTCGTAGCAAATGTTTTGTTCGCGACAGCAATCCTTACAGGGATTGTATTTGGATGCTATATAGTAAACTGAATTTGGTATTCTAATGCTCATTCACAAATCGATAGAGTGTGGGAGAACTCCAAAAAGCCCAAAAAGAACGCAAGAAAAAGTTGTTATTGAAGCAAAAACCTGAGAAAAAGACTCAATAACTTTGAAAACACCCGATAACTCCGACATTCAATGACAATATCTATCCAAGTTGTGAACTCAGAAAATGCAATAATGGAAAACAGCTAGATTGCATGCTATGTCTCTCTTGCATTGAATATTCATTTTGCACATAAAATCTTATTATCTGTCCATGTTAGCATTCATAGAGTGGTTGAAATATTACATTTTGGCTCCAAGAAAATTTGTTAAAACGATCTCCTTGTCTCTATAATTATTGCCCTGCTCGATAGCTGTATGCATACCCGCAATTCCTTTCGAATCAGCCGAAATTTTCTCTAATAAGTTGAGTTACCATCATGTTCAGATTCACATTGATCGCATTGTCAAAGAACTCTATTTCTTGCATTGTAATGGCAAATCAATGTGTAGTAGGTTCTCAATGCCTTTCTTTTCAGTTTAACAATCTTATATCGCTTATATTATATGTAACCTTCAACCGCTAATTCCCTCCAAAAAGCAGTTAATCGTTAACGTTACCTGAGATGAATATTTAATTAAACTGATATTTCGCGAAGTTATAAACATTCTTCACACTTTTACAACGAGCATCATCATGATCTCAGGCAGCAATTTGATCAAGTCAACCTACGGCCAGTCCTTCTTGGACAAAGAAAACAACGCGCGCAACGCAAACATCAGCTCCCAAGTCGATCGCAAGAACCTCTACTCTCAAAAAGGAAAGAAATTCCCAGATGGTTCAAGCAAGTCCCTCAATTCCCTCGATCAGAATGAAAACATCCGTGCAGTCAACCCTTCAATCAACCCTAGTGCTAACCCACTCTTGAAACCATTGGCGCTTCGCACTGATGACGACATCAACTTCAATAGAAGACCAAATACCAATCGTGTGAGCAAGATCTTAAACTTCGAGGAAAGAAACGATACTGTTTCTACCAACGACGAGTCCAACTACTCGTCCGTCCACAGCAACGTGTCGATCCCTAACAAGCCTCAAGATTACAAAATCAACCTCGATAAAGAGAAATTCTCACTTATGCACGACAAAGAAAGGAAGAAAACGACAGTTGAAACCACTAAACCTATCGAGGAAGATAAGATCAAGCATTTAGCTTCCAAGTTGTCATACACTGAGAAGGACGAGACAGCCTCAAAGAGCAATCAACACAAAATCATTGAAAGATATGCTCCTTGCATCATGAGAACATTCAAACAGAAAGATGTAAACTCCTTTCCATTTATACCCAGAAAACTTATTGTTATTTAGGTTGCATGGACCCCAAAAAATGCATTGAAAAACCACAAGATTCCTGCAAATCTCAGAGCAAAGATGGTCGATTGGATGGTTGAGGTGCTCACCAGCTATAAATGCTCAGACCAAACGTTCTTCGTTGCTATGAACATAATGGACCTGTTTTTCCAAAAAACACCAATGTAAAAAAACCTTTTTCATTTCCTTAAGCTCACACCTATTTTTAAAGTCCTCATGAAGTTTCTGAATTGCATCTTGTTGGAGTCACCTGCATGTTTATCGCCTCGAAATACGAGGAAATCTATCCTCTTCGCCTCAGCGTTGTTCACGAGAAGATAGCTCATCGCAAATTGAGCACTGATGCTATCAAAAAGAAAGAGAAAGACATCATGGATGCCATGGAATATAAACTTACAGGAGTCACTCCTTACGATTTCATGATGACTGCCTTATACCAAATGAATTTGAGAGATGTCCTGAGCGAAAAGATGCACGACTATCTCCTCAAAGTCTGCACTTACCTCCTAAAGATGACTATGCACGATTACGACCTGATCAATCAGCAGACCTACTCAGAACTCGCTGCTGCTACTATCTTCGTTGCCTTCAAAATCATCGAGCAACTTGAAAAATCATTCCCATTATCCGAAAAAGCGAGACAATTGCGCGAAGTAATCGAGGTTGATGAAGATATCATGTTCGATTGCGCTACCCGCATCCTCTCAATGGCGAAAAACTTCGAAAAGCTCTATCCTAACCTCGAAAACCTTAAAAAATTCAACTCTTTCAGCTTGGACAACTCGACAGGAATTTTCGGCCATCACTCCAAGTAGATCAATAAATATTTTAAAGAAATTATTTCAATGTTATATGCTAATACGATATAGCAATATATATAGCATTAGGCTATCATTTATAGATTTTTTTTCTTCTTATCTTGCCTCTCCAGGAATGAATTGTGGAAAACTCAATTGATTTTTGGGGAGTGTTCATTCAATAACAATGAGAATTACATACGTATAAATGCAGCAAAGTAATAATAAAACACTGTCTTTCTATGAACATAGGGGTTTTTCGGACGCTGTCGAGAATAGATCGGCATTTACTTGATATCGTAGGCTAAAAGGGTGCTTGCTCAAGATCTGCTGTGATAATGAGCCTCTATTCCCACAACAAGTTATGCGAGAACCGATAGCCATGCGCGTGAAACTCCTGCACCCACCCAGTCATTACGCAAACGCCTCTCAATCTTCAGACAACGATCCTACGATTTGCAAAACCACATTTTAAAAACCTGAGCATCTAAGCTTAGTATTAATTCCTTCTGATGGTAAAACTCGTTTATTTTGGTACGGTTTCTGAGGAAATAAATCTTCAGAAAACTATAATACGCTTTATATGATCACAACTAGTACTCCTCCTCTCCACGGACGTCGTAACTCAACAAATAGTGGGTCTGAGTCATTGAAATCTCTTTCTGCTCTTCTTCGGTAAGCTGCTTGAAACCAATAAACATGAATGTCTTCAGATAATATTCTAAGCAAGCTTTAGCATTTGATTCTTGAGTGTCGGACTTACTTATATCCCCAAGTGTTTTTCTGAGACATACATAAACTTTCTCAGAGCCAACCTGTTCCGCGAGCGTGAGAAGATTCAAGAGTGCGGATCTGGTAAGAGCTTCAAGAGTCTTCGTCGTGGCGATTTCGATGTAGAATTTCTTTTCGTCATGGTCCATAAAGCATTTGAATTGGCCGTGCTCTTTTGTCTTCTTTTCTCCCTGAGTCAGAAGTGTTAGCGTTGAAGAAATAGAAGGATGTCTTACCACAAGAATCACCGAGGTGATATCGTAGATGGTGATGTTCTTGTCGTCCAGAGCGAGTTCCGTGAGGAGAACTTCATCAGAAGGGGTTCTTTTCAGTGCTATTAGGAAAGAATATTATTATATATGGAAAATGCAAAAAAAAACTTACGTTGCATTGCGGCTTTGCTATCGGACCCCTGTGGCTTGGTGTCTTCGGTAACGCTAAAAACACCTAGACGCGAATTAGCCTCCAATATGGTTCGAAATGTGTCATACCAAGGGGCTTGCCGGCCCACAATGAAAGAGCAGTTTCTTTCCCTATGGTAAGGGTGAATAAAGGGGTTGGAGATGAGGGACTTACCTCTTTAAGTCATTCTGATTGGATTCGGTTGATATATTGTTATTTAACAGCGACATGAGAATAAAGGTGATGAGATTGAGATGACAGCTTGTATTAAACTTAGAAATGTATTTTTAATTATTAACCAGTTTGCTAATCCGTTTTTATACAAAATTTTATTTGCTTCTTATCAGAAGCTAATAGAAGCCATAAGATCGGAAAGAGTTCCATTTTTAACTCCCAAAAGCGAAAAACAGCCCCTGTTCCATGAGATTAAATACTTTACCCAAATTTTAACGGCGTATCAGGGCGAAGCCGGCCATTTAGGTCAAAACTTACTTGCAATTAACAAAATCGACTCAAATCGTTTTTTGGATAATAACGCCTCTCAGTAGAAATTGATTTAGCTGCTGTGAGAAAAATTAGGATTTTGCTGGCAAGTTCGATACATAATAAGACAGGAAAAAGGACTTTTCAACAACCGCTATGTTTACTGTATTTTCATGGAAAAAAATTAATAATTCAGAATGAATGCACCCAGGTGGTGATTGACTTTGTTTTGATAAAGTTATATGTTTAAGTTGCACCACTAGTAAAAAGTCTTATTAGTGCGTTGGAGAGTTGTAGCATTGAATCCTCGTCGATTTAGAAATCAGTTGCCTCCAAAAAGATGCACATCTCGTAAATATTGTCCCTCTAGCTCGAACTTTTTTATTTAAATTACTGTTAAGACTGAGTAAGTCTTTCTAATTTAATCGAAGCATTTCCAATAAAGAGCCTTACTGGCATTTCCAATAAAGAGCCTTACTGTTCAATCAGAACTTTTTCTTTTCTTTTTTTTTTTTCTTTCTCCCAATGAGATCAATTTCGATACTTTTCGTTGCGAATTCGAGCCCTTGAATTAAGAAAACTTTCCTCGAGATCATTTTGGCTGGCCATGACATGTTCAATATTGACCGGGCTACATTCTCCTCCTCCTCATATGCAATGACATTTCAAGTATTGCTAAAGCCCCTCAAATAAACTCTCTTTCTGTGAGAAGTGTGTGTTTACATCTTCAAGACCGGTTTAGCCCGCTAAGAAAAAAATTCAAGACCAGAAAATTCGGAGGTTCGTATCATTCGGAGTTACTGATATCTCAACTTTTTTACACGCATCAGAATCAAATCTGTTTGTAAGCTTTAAATCTGATGACTCGTCTCAGAGATGAGTAACAAAAGCATTGTGAAGAGGAAAAATCTCATGGAAAACGAGCATAACAGGTATTATGATCAATATGGAGAGTACTACGAAGAGGATGAAGAAGAACGCGAACAACGACTCAGAGGGGAGTATAACTCAGGCCTCCTCAAAGCCGCTCGTCAAGGAGATCTCGGAGAAGTGAAAAGATTTCTGGAAAAAGGTGCACAGCTAATGGCAGAAGATAAATCTAAATGGAATGCGCTTGTCTGGGCGGCCAGCGTCGGCAGTGCCGATGTCGTTCGATTTCTTCTCTCCAAAGGCGCAGGCACTGTGTACAGAAAAGATTATGCTAGCTCCAAAAGCTCCAGCCAGGGTCCGGCTAAGGACTCATCCATGCTGCTAACATCCAATTCTCTCACTTTCGAAGATCCTTCGCATCAGCAGAAAGCTGAAAAAACTAACGGACCAGGTATTGTCAATGAGAAAGCGCGAAGTACGCCATTGCAATGGGCCTGCTTTAAAGGGCATCCTCAAGTAGTTGCGTTATTGCTTAAAGACGGCCACGATTTACTCGAAACCGATAAGTTTGGAAACAACTGTATTCATCAAGCTGTCGCAGGAGGCCATGTGCCGACTTTCAGACTTCTTTTGCAATGGGGGATAAAACTACACTACTTGAATAACAGAGGTCATTCTGTGATAGACCTTTGCACGAATCCTGAAATTATGAAATATATTAAAAAATTCAAAGATGCTGAATTAGCACTTGGGATCGATCCTAGAGAAGAAAAACCCATTTATTTATGCTCGATATCTGACAATTTCTTCCCAGAAAAAGAGATCAATCGTTTCTGGCTCTACGAAACCAAAGACAGTGCTGACATGGAGAAATTCGAGACTAGAAGCCACCGAGAGCATAACCAAGTGTTACGACATCAAGATGAGCTAATGGAACTAATACGAAACAATGATTATGGTGCTCTCACCACAAAATTAAAATTCATCACGGATAAGGGCATTCACATCGAGACGAAACTCCTTGCGAAAGGCATTGCCCACCAGGAGAAGCTTCGCATTCAGATAGAAATAATGGACTTTATTCAAAGTGTGAATGAGATAGATAACTACAAAACAATCAAAAAGACTATCAATACGTTAGAAGAAAAAGTACGAGACGCATTAGTCAGAGGAGTAGATCTCGACCAGAGTATTTGCGACGCTGTTAAAGGTTGTGCTGATAGGTTGCTAGCCGAAAGAAATTTGAGGTTTGAGCTAGACAATCTACAAATCAGTAGCATAAAACCAGAGGAAATAAAAACACTTGAGGAAAGGAAGAATGAAGCTAAAGAACTGCATGTGGCTGAGAAGTTTTTAGAAACTGCGGAAGTGCTAAAGACTAGAATGGAGAAGCACCTTCACGCAAAAGAAATTCTGAAACGGTTTCAGGAGTATCCTGTCAGGCCAGCATATCCTCTGGTTAAATACACTTTTGATATGAAATGTGGAAAAAAGTTAGACAAGATCACAAAAAAGATAATAGATCCGACGAAGTTATATCCGCCTGCTCCTAAAGGGAGAGGAAGGAAGCCTGCGAAGTGGGTCTTGCCTGATTGGGCGGTCAATACTGCGGAACTAAGGGCCCATATGAACACGCTTAATGATTATATTGCAAATCGTGTTGAGCTCGAGCTAAATGACGAATTTGTCACAGCATGCCAGGCGCAGCTTCCAAGAATGAAGGAAGAATATGAGCTTCGAGTTGAACTTGATAAAGAGGCCAGATTTGAAGAAGAAAAGAAAGCGAAGCAAAAAAAGAAGAAATGAGCTTTCATATTTCGTGATTTAACTCATGAATTGGTTTTCTTTGTGAAATAAAGTTCATACTACAAAAATTTACGATATATTGTATTCATACTATGGCTATTGAGAGCCATAGAAATTCCATTTCAGATGTAGATGAAGGCGATTAAGTAAAAATTATAGAAAATTTATGAATCACATGGGATTGGTAGAATTGAAACTTTTCGGATGATACATTGTTTCTTGACAGGGGAAAAAAAGTAAAAAAAGCCTCAAGACGGGATCGAACCGTCGACCTTTCGCTTACTAAGCGAATGCTCTACCAACTGAGCTATTAAGGCTTGCTGATAATACATGAGTTTAGCCAACGAACAAACTACTTTTGCTTCAAGAAAATTCTGATTAGTATGCTGCTTTCACGTGTAAGTCTCCTTTTTACATCATTATTTTTGAAAGGAAAAAAAAGTAAAAAAAGCCTCAAGACGGGATCGAACCGTCGACCTTTCGCTTACTAAGCGAATGCTCTACCACTAAGCTATTGAGGCTTGCTGATAATACATGAGTTTAGCCAACGAACAAACTACTTTTGCTTCAAGAAGATTCTAATCAAGAATGAAAGATGAAGAAGCAGTCTCTCTAGGTTTTTTCACGTGTAAATCGCTTCTCAAGAGTTCATCAGAAACAAGACTCATGCCAGATCACTATAACTTAGAGTTTCAAATCATCTCATCTCAATCGTAAATTTTAATAAAAAGCCTCAAGACGGGATCGAACCGTCGACCTTTCGCTTACTAAGCGAATGCTCTACCAACTGAGCTATTAAGGCTTGCTGATAATACATGAGTTTAGCCAACGAACAAACTACTTTTGCTTCAAGAAAATTCTGATTAGTATGCTGCTTTCACGTGTAAGTCTCCTTTTTACATCATTGTTTTTGAGAGGAAAAAAAGTAAAAAAAGTTAAAAAAGTAAAAAAAGCCTCAAGACGGGTTCGAACCGTCGACCTTTCGCTTACGAGGCGAATGCTCTACCAACTGAGCTATTAAGGCTATTTGATTAATCACATTCTTCAGAGAGCAAACTCTATTTTTTAGAGAAAATCACTCTTCGCCTTTTTTAGATCAAGGGCATGTTGATGGGTTTCAGGTTCTCTTTAAAGCTTATCACCAGAGGCAAGGCTCTACAATATTCAAAAAATATAGTGGCTGCCAGCGTTTCACTTTCATTTCTCACACCTTGACTCAAATTGACTGGTGAACACGTCATCGTGACAACAATAAAAAAAAATAGCCTTAAGACGGGATTGAACCGTCGACCTTTCGCTTACTAAGCGAATGCTCTGCCACTAAGCTACTAAGGCTTTCGATACTGATTTCTCCATTGTTGAATAAAAGCTTTGGAAACACATCGTGATCTCACCTCTCTCCTTGTTGACTGACTTCATCACATGCACTTCTATTCCTGATTAAAGTGATGAAACTCAAATCTTTGAATCATGATCTTATCTTATGTCTCGTTCTGGAGTAACATTTAATCATTTGCATGGGCAAACAGAATGATGACAAAGCTCTCAGCATGAAATTAGTTGTCGTAGTGGTTTATCTAATTCCATGGAGTAAATCGACTACAAATAGCCCAAATAGCTTAGTGGCAGAGCATTCGCCTTGTAAGCGAAAGGTCGACGGTTCAATCCCGTCTTTGGGCTTTTTATTTTTTTTTAAACCTAATTTGAACGAAATGTAATGAACCTGAAACATTGTGTTGAAAGCTTTTCGCTTCAAAATCGTCATTAATTTTACACTAGTTGATACTCGGAATGCTGAATTACACACTTTGGACCTGAGAAGGGAAGGTAAACATAACTTACTTTTCCAAATAATGCATTTCTAATGCTTAATCGAGTTAATCGAGTTCTTTATCTTCATTTTCTCACGTTTGAGAGGGCGATAGTTGTAAGCTTATAAATATAACTAGATACAAACTCAGCTGCTTTTAAGCTTCTTCATATTAACTTGCAAAGAATTATACCTTGTAAATTCATAAGAGTAGCTGTTTAATTGATATTACTACTTTATAAACTCCCACGGCTGTTTTTATTTCCTTGATTAATACTACAATCGTGAAAAACTTATCATGGTGCTAAATCTCTTAAAAACGAAATCTGCCAAAGCTCACTCTCATAAATGTGATTAGGCCCTTTATTTCAACCAATAAAACCGATTCAAAACTCAATTGATGATCAGAACCCATATTGTTCTCATCTGGATTCCAGTCCATCTGATAGAATTTCACCTAGATACCCTCTAAAGTCTCGAATTAGTGAGTTCAAATTCTAAAGATAGCGATACATTTTCATTACTTCATGGGTTTTACACTAGTCTGAATTAAACACCTATTATAAATTTTAACTCACAGCATATGAGAAAACCGTCAGCCGAGGTTCTTTTATCGTCACAAGCCATTATAGATCGTTTCTTAAGCTCCATTGATCGATGCTGGTCGCAACAGCAACGATTTTTAAAGGAAAAACAACGGCGAGCCTCAGTTATTACGAAATTTAACGAGTGCTACTATTATAAGTATTACTATTTTAACTTATTCATCCAGTTTCAAGGGTCTACGCTGCTTTTCCTTCTCCTTTCTTGAGTCTATCATGTTCCTGAGGTAAAGACTAGCGCTAGGTGTCAAATTTAACCCATCTAGCATTCATTTATCCAAGATAAATTTTCCTCTATCCGACTCGACATGTTTATAAATAAAGGTATGCCAACTTTAATTATAATAAAAAATCGAATCTTAATTTGAATCCAAATAAAATTTTAACAGCTCCATTATTCAAAAAATGACTGACATCATTCAAACCACAACCACTAAGCCTGAATCTACCTACCTCGGCAAACTTGCTCAATACAACATTACCAAAACCCTCGGTGTTGAACACCTCTATCCAGTTTATCTCGCTGAAACAGCCGATTCAACTGAAACTTTCGTTGTCAAGACCATGAACGCTAACGACGCCTCTTTCCTCAACGAATCCAATGTCTTTGCCCTTCCAGAGCACAAGAACATCATCAAAGCAAAGGATCTCCTTTCCAATGTGTCTGCTGATATCAAAACTGATAAAACCCGCGGACTCGAAACACAACAAAGCGCAGTTGTTATGGAATTCGCTGAAAATGGTGATATGTTCAACTACGCAGTCCAAGGCGCCTTCTCTGAAAAGATTGCTCGCTATTTCTTCGAGCAGATTCTCAATGCTTTGGAGCATCTCCACAGCAACAGTTTCTGCCACTTAGATATCAAGCTTGAGAACATCCTCTTGGACAAGGACTTCACTGTTAAACTTACTGACTTCGGTTTCGCTTCAAAGCTCGAAGAAGGAAAACGCCTTTACAAGAAGGTCGGAACTCCAGGATACAAAGCTCCTGAGATGTGGAAAGTCGGCTCTAACTTCACCGGTTACGATGGAGTGAAAGCTGATGTCTTCCAGCTCGGAGTACTCCTCTTCATTATCACAACTGGAATGGTACCGTTTGCTGAAGCAAATGGTGGAGACGTCTGGTACAGACCTGCTCTTAACGGCAAATGGGACATCTTTTGGAACTTGAAAGAAAAAGCTCTGAGATCAAGAAAAAGTGGACTCAAAACCTTTGATGCTAATTTCAAAGAGCTCATGACAAGACTTTTGAACCCAGATGATAGCAAAAGACCAAGTATCCAAGAAATTAAAGAAAGTGCTTGGTTCAAAAGTGTTGAGCCTGCGACTTATGAAGAAGTTTTGGCTGAAATGAACATGAGAAAATTGCTCATCAAATAAACAGACAATACATCCAATTTTGATTTTTATCTTTTCAATATCACATTTGTATCGACTCCTGTTCGATTCGATGCAACCTTTATTTAACTGCAGTGAATGCAAACTCTATATCATTGTTGTGTCATATGATTTTTCCTATGATTATTAAACATCATACAACAAAACTCGTTTCCCAATTAGCTAAGAAAAGAAATTTGACTGAAGTGCCAAATATTCGACTTATATTGATAAGAAAATATCATAGCACTATAATAGATTGATACCACATAGTTTTTTCTGGTCAAAAGGAAAATGAGGTTACTAAATTATTACAACTTGGCAATTTACTTATTGTGGGAATGTTGCTGTCACAATTGGTATAAGACCGTCCTTCAGTAATATTTCTCCTCATTAGAACAGTGCAAATTTTTTAATAAATAAATAAGCCAGACTAACTTAAAATTTATTAATTAAACGGAAATATCCAGCAGATGCAAAATCCCGTTTCACATCGTGCCAAAACTCATGAAAGAGGAGATTCGAGGTCCTTTGTCGCAAAACTTGACCCCGAACTCGAGGAAAAAGTTAATATTATTATAAATCGAATGCCCAGCCACATCAAGGCAGCTGTTGCCCAAAAAAACTCAGAGGAACCTAAGAATTCGCTACGAGAGATCTTACAATCAGGCCCTTTTCCCCGCAATTCACCTATGAGAGCCGATAATCTCGTAAAGCATAGCGACGTGCTCTTCCAACCATATTTTCAGCAACAGGAGCCCCCAATAAAAGAAGTAACTTCTCAACCTGTCATTGAGCAAAAGCCAGAACCCATGTCCTACGACTACAAATCCGACGTTCCAATCACAATCGAGACAAGAAGGGTGGTGAGTCCAGCACCAACTGATGATAACCTTGCATCTCTAAAGGCGTTTCAAGAAGTCCTTGACCGGAAAGTAGACGACGCTTTACGTCGCTCGCAGTTAATCACAAAGAGTCCCCAAAGTGTAAGATTGCGCAATTCAGGTCAGCTGCAAAGCCCTCCTCCATACTTCCAAAGTCCAGGCAAATCGTTCCGCTCTGATACCGACAGATTTAAGAACAGATTTGGCGAGAATTTGCAAAAATCGGAAGTTAAATATCGTGGCTCAGAGTATCCTGGTCAGTCTTATCAAAATCCTTACGGTTTTTTATCTCCTCAAGCGAATCCTGTACAACAGCACTATAGTGCCTCGTTAGGGCTTGATAGATACAGAGGTGGAACTGCAAATAGCATCGTTCGGGACTCTCCACAAAGAACCGATCTTGACTTCGCATTTAAAGAAACGCTAAAAAGGAGCCAAGCGCTCGAAAATGCGAGCGGAGGAGGTCGCAAAGAAAACACATTTGTGTCAGGGTTTCTGGACGGTATTCATAAGAATGACCTCTATGCTTCAGTGGTCCAAGAGAAATTTTTGGGATCAAATGGTTTTGCTACCAAATCTCCAGGAGGTCTGCAGTCCAGCCTCAACTTTGACTCAAAACCGAAGTTTGTCGATGAGAAGTATGAAGATGGATCAGCTTATCTAGGTGAATTGATTGCTGGTGTGCGTAGTGGTAGAGGTACTTTCACTTATGTGGACGGAAGCAAATATGAAGGAGAGTGGGAAGACGGTGAGAAAAATGGGTATGGAACTCAACACCAAGCGAATGGAGAAATATTGTATACAGGAGAGTGGCTCAGAGGGAAATATCATGGGATGGGAACTCTGCACAATGAGAAAGCACTTAAATCAAATGAGAAGTTTGATCATACTAACTTCAGCAACTTGAATAACTTGTGGGACAAGTATGAAGGAGAGTTTGATCATGGCAGATGGAATGAATTAGGAACGATATTCTTGACAAACGGCGAGAAATTTGTCGGCAAGTTTAAAAATGGCAAGGTGCATGGAACAGGAACGTTCTATCAGGTAGGGGATAAAGAAATCAGTGGAGAATGGAAAGAAAATCGATTTGCATCGGCTTTGTGATAAATTAGTGATATCGTTTTACATTCATTCTGGAGTGAAGTCTTAACTAGGATTATATTTCTTTTTAAAGATCGCATGAGATTGTAAGTTTCGCTTGTAACAAATTGGCAAATGCAATCTAGATTCGTCATTTCTCCATAGTGTATATCTAAAGGATTAACGAAATTTTAGCTCATTCATGGCAAGAAAAGCTTTGAGTTGTGACGTTTCCGCTTTTGTGTTGCTGCTTACTATGGAGGAAGATTGTTAGAATTTGAATTATGAACATGTAGTTAAACACTCTGGCTTATAAAGTCTCATTATAACGAAAGTGTTTAAATGAAAATACCAAAAAGTGTGCTTTTCAAATCACGAAAACATGAAACCACATCGAAAATGCGAAAATATTCATAGTCACATCGAACCTAAATTTCCTTTTGCGAAGGTATCTCAGATATCCATTTAACTCGCTCTCCGTCTTTCCATTCTCCTTCTCTCTTTTGCCCGTCTGTAAATTCAAATACTCCTCTTCCATGTTGCTTTCCATTCCACCACTCACCAACGTATTTTTTCCCATCCGGCCTAAAATTCGAAAAATTAGTTTGATTGAAATTTCTTCATAACAAAATATACCAAATAAACGTTCCGAAACCTTGCTTTTTATCCGCTACGTAATCCCCTTCATATGATCTACCATCAGGCCAAGTAAACTCTCCTTTTCCATGCATTTTATTTTCAAACCATTCGCCTACATAAACACGCCCATCGTTCCACTTATAAGTCCCTTTGCACAAAAAATGTAAATGATTGCCCGTTCAAGTGAGGGAAAAGTTACCAGTTCCCTCAATGCTGTTGTTTCTGAATTGCCCTTCGTAAACCGAGCCGTCTGCCCACATAAACTTACCGAGTCCTTGCTTGTTCCCGTTCACATATTCTCCCTCATATGTTGCTCCATCAATCCACGTTTCAACACCTTTTCCATGCTGCTTGTCATCCTTCCACTGTCCAATATATTTTGCTCCATCCAAATGATAATACGTTCCATAACCTTCTGCCTTGTCGTTTAACCAGCCGCCTTCATAAACATCTCCATCAGCATGCAGCAGTCTTCCAGATATATTTGCTTGATTATTTCTCCAATAGCCCTCATAGATAGAACCATCTGGCCAGACTTGCACACCACGGCCGTGCCTTTTATTCTCAACCCTACACTCAGCACAGAGAAAATAAATATTCTAAAAGCATCAGATAGTTGTTTATACCATTCTCCTTTGTAAAATCCGCCATTTGGGATAGGCAAAACAGGCCGGAATTGTCTCTCCTCGAAATGAGGATCTTCGTTGTCTTTCTCGTAGTCATAAATAAATGGTGGAAGTTTTCGATCACGTTTCATGTGACACGTTTGAGCGTATTTGTGTAAATTGTCAATGACGCGATTGTTATAGTTTTTGAGACATAAATTGAAGTATTTCTTGCGAACTTGGTATCCTCGGATGAAAGATTGAATCTTTATGATGTTTTTTAGGTAATTTTTGGGATCAGGTTTTTTCTTGTTAAGCTGGAGCTCAGTTTTTTCTTCTTGAGACCGTGAAAAACACTGGCAGGCGCCCATCACTTATTTGCAGGAGAGTTCTTAATAGATTCAAAGAGGTTGTTTTTTAAAAAAAGTGTGAAATGAAGCCTCAACGGATCTTAGTGTTTTAAATTTATTTCTTCTTAGTTTGACCCTTTCATCAGATTTCAAATGCTCCATCTGACAAGTATCATTCTCTCTGAAAAATCTTTGGGTTTCAAATGGCAAAAGAGTAGCATATTGATCAAAGTTGAGAGGAAAATAAAATGGAAATTATTCAGCTAAGATTTCCAAGACAATGTCGAAAAGAAAAACATTTTTTCCAGGAAGATGACAGCTTTAACTTTGAAACTATATCGAAAGTTTTCAAGTAGATTGAAACATTCAACACTGAAATATTTTCGACATGTGTGTTATAGTTTTCTCATTAGATGTTCACTAACTCGTATCTACTGATAGGAACTAATTTCTTTGTAAAAAAAACTTAAGCAGTCTGATGAAGTATTTGTTCAAAAAAAACTTTGTAACTTATATTAGTCTCTGATAGTATATGGCAGCCAATTGAAAAGTGCCTTTGGATGGTGAGGATCGTTATGATGAACTCGGCGAACGATCGCTCTTTGGTCTTTTATCAACTCAAGAATGTGTTTTAATGCAATACTGATTAAACAGTGATAAATAGTGAAATGGTATTTAGATTTTCTCATATTCATTTTGCAAACATCTCATGGATACCACTACTTCGTAGATTGAAGTTAAATAAGTATTTTTATTCATGGGCTGGCACAATACCTTCTTAGATACCTTTTAGCAATCTGTTTTAACTCGATCATATTGAGGAACTTTCAAATTTATAAGATTGATGTCAATTCTACTCCAATTCTAAATCTAAAAATTCGAATTATAAAATTCGAATTAATTCTTCGATTTTCTCTCAAGTGAGTAATATATCATCAAAATTTAAGCGAATAACGTGTACGCTGTTATTTTATTGGTGCTAGCACCTGAAAAAATTTCGTTACCTTCTTGTTGGTCATTTAGGCACTTACACTCCTAGAAACATTACAAAGTAATGTAATCAATGCCCAAAACAACACTCCAAAAGGAGAATTTCTCAAATAGAGGCCAGGCAATCTCATCCATCATAGTTTTTTCATCATTTCACCAGGTTGCTTGGACTCTACGATTTAATCTACTACTAACTCTTTGATTTGGGGCTTCCTAATAACCACTTTGAAGAACACGGCTATTTTCAAGTATAAACTCACCAATGTGTTTGCCATATTAGATTAGCGGCTCTGGGTGAAGTTTTCTCCTCTCTATTCAATTGCTCTGCATTTACCAACAGGATAGGACTTGCTATTCTTAAAATTAGCTCACCTCAATACGACTTACTTAGACATCTAGTCGAAGAACGCTAACTTTATTTCAATTTTATTCTAATATTGATAAAATGTTTATTCGACTAACCCCACCAGAATTACCAGTCGTGCTATTGCATTAATAAATTTTATTTGGATTTACGCTCGCTTTTTTACCAGCATGAAACCCCAGGAATTGTCTGCAATCAGTCAATTTGACCCTGAGCTCAGACAGCCGAACAAAACCAAGAAAATAATCCTTTTAAATAGCGGCTTGCTTAACAACGATAACCGTGGAAATAACGACCAGTGCGATTCCAACAATTTTCATTCTTTCGAGTCCCAAAACAGAGGAAAAGTCCAACTATTTAACCCCAGCTTCAACGAGAAACCCGCTCTGGGCTTCAGTGAAGGTATTGCAATAATCCCTGATATTTTAGTTTATATTTACGCTCCAAATTTAAATATAGTTCCTCAGTTTGATCGAAAAGTAAACTACAATAAGCTCTTTTGGAAGGTCTATATTGAAAATGAGCTTGTGGTGATGGATATGAGGCAGTGCATCGCTAAAAGTAAGGAAGTGCAAGCCAGGATCAACTCTCTTGAGGTAGACATTTCAGCAGGAATTTCAATAAAATTTAATAAATTCAAAGCAAGAGTGCCAGGAGCTCGAAAAAAATTTGCTTGCAAACGCGAAAAAAGAAACAAAAAAAAAGAATCGAAGAACGGCTAATGAGATACAAAAGAACTTTTTTGTAAATTTTGATAAGATGATGGCTTCTAACCTGAAAATAGTGCCCGTATCAAAATTGCAACAAGAATTATGGATCAGATGTGTCGTTGAATCTGCATATTAAGCTAAAACATAATGGAGGAAATAAAACCGAAAGAGAAAAACTCGCGGTAATTATTTCTACACAATCGTTGAAAGAAGTTAACATATTTCATTCTTTAATAAAGAGGACAATCTTTCTTGCAAAGATCAACGGAGAAGATGTTCCAGAGATTAATTTAAATTTGCCACCTGGCTTCCTCGATGTAAATGAGCTGCTTTTTGAATCATGACCACTGATAATAATTTTTTTTTGACTAAAGAACATGAATAAAACTAAGATACTGAAAGACAAATCCAATAAGAAAGAGAGAAGCATGCAAAAGGAGCAGTCCGTTGAAGGTGGTTTGAGCTTAGATAAAGGAGAGTCATCACGACAGCTCGAAACTGAGGAAACCCTCGAAAAACAGGCTATGAATGATTCTCATTCAGTCGAGACTAACTCTGAGACTCCTCAAAAGCAGAATGATTTTCAAGATTTCGCTACGAAAGCATCAAATCTGATCCCTTCGTTGATAACGACTAAGTAGAGTATGGTCTTCTTCTTCGCAAGCAAAGATTGAATACTCGAGCGCAGACTGCGTGTTAATTCGTATATGTATTACATAACGCATGGTGTTATGTATCAGACATTATTTTCAATATTTTTTTGTATTCCCCCTAAGATCGCCTAACGAATCTCTCAAAACTTACAAAAACAAAGAACACAGAACTCAAATCATTCCTTTGCTTTGTAAATATTTTAGTGAGATAATCCTATAATTGCCTGTCATGTAATTGATCCTACGTGGAGTCTGAAATTTGACAGTCTGGGAAAAAAGTTAATGAGTTCGGAAGAAAAAAGTCGGTAAAGTGCAATTAAGTTGTCAATTTTCTGAATGGAATGAGAGAAGTTTTGTAAAAACTTATGTGAGAGCTTTATTATGTATCTATCTCTTGTTCCTACTAAATGGTATTCTCAAAAAACTGTCAAATTCATAGCCATCAAATGTGGAAGACTATAAGGTAAATTAGAGACAACTATTCAGTGGACACGTTCTCTATATATATATCCCCCAAGAGTCCTATCTCATATGCTCTCTTCTAATTGGAACCTATTTATACAGCCAAATCAATCATTTGTGTCGAGATGCATATATCGAGTCTTTGAAACTACAGAGACAAAGTCAATTAAACAGAGATATGTGCATTTACGATGAATTTACTGCATCCCACAACGATAATACTTCGATAATCAGCAAAAATAAGAATCAAGCTCATTCAACTTGCTATAAGCTACATTTTCCATTGATTTACGAGTTCGATCGCGAGCTGTCCGAACTGGTATCTATACTGCTCGAACGACTACTAGTACCCGACGATTTACTTGATGGAGACGATGAAGGCGATCTTTTCTTTGGTGAAGCTGGCTTTTTGCTCGCTTGTCTTCTTTTTTCTTTCGATCTATCTCTCGACCGCTCTCTCGGCTTTTCCTTCGATCTTTCTCTTTCTCTTCCTCTACCTCTATTGCGCCCTCTACTGTCTGAACGATTTCTTTCCCTTCTTCTATCCCTTGCATTCCTTGGAGGAGATCTTCTTCTTGGTGATCTATTACGTCTTGGTGAAGATCTCCTTTTTGGAGATGGAGATCTTTTCGGTTTAGCTTTCTGCGCTCTATCAGGTGTTTCTGCTTGTTTATTCACAGCATTCAGATCAACAAATCGGACCGTTATCTCATTTCCATCGATTTGCCCAGTGTGTAAATAGGCAAGAGCCTCCTCAGCTTCGTTTCTATTTTCAAATTCGACATATGCATACCCTTTCGGCTTTTTCAGTTTCTGATCCATAGCAAATTCTACTTTTTTGATTTTTCCGTATGTTCCAAAGATTTCAGTGAGATGGTTTTTGTTGACATTCCTTGTAAGATTATTGACCATGAGGACAGTAGGTTGCACGGGCTCTTGAACAGGTTGTTTGGTTTCTTTATTTTCTTTTGTTTCTTTATCAGATCCTTTGCTTTCAGATGAATGTTTTCGGTTTCTCTTTGGGTCACGTGAGGGTGATGAGCTGTCCGAGCTGCTTGAATCTGAAGAATCACTTCTTGCCATTAGTTTGAGAGAACTTGCGGGTGAAGAGGCAAAAAATCTTTAATTTATTTCTTTTGAACGAATTAGATAGAAAAATTATTTGAATCCAATTTACAAAGAATAAAAGTTTCAAAGCGAAAGAATGGCAAATCCTATTTTAAAATAAAGGAAGCTTCGAAAACAATATTTGGGCTTACTTTGTTGATATCCATGGGTGATGGTTAGAAAAATTGTTATTAGAGCACAATATACAAGAAATAAAAAAGAATAAGCGACAAAATAAGGTGGGAAATCCGTTTTCAGAGGATCCATGTTAATGATATTTAAATGTAAGGATTTCGACTGCTGATGATGCCAGAAAAAATGTTAGAAGAAGCAGAGTTTGCCATTGTTTTTTCAAAATATTTGAAAAAAACCTTCGTAAATATCGTGACTAAATGAATAATAAATTTGATTGAATAAATTCATTTGAAGCTCAGTCATCCACGCTTACTCCATGTCAAGTGCAAGCCGATCTCTAAATGCGACTGATTTCAATTCGCAGGATCTTGTTTCCGCTCGAAAATCATGGTATCAACTAGAAAATTTTTTCTTGCCTAACCTCTACAACAACTTCAATGTTGTTCTTGCCTTTATCTATGCTAGAGCAGCCACATTTGCTCATTAAATGTTAAATATCAAATCGATAACATACAGATTTCGAAGAAAATGAGGTGTTTCTGTGGATGAGCCTTTTGTTCATATCATACTTAAATATTACTAAGACATCATCTTATATCAAAATAAAATTCATTAAACAATATGGTTGAAAATCTAGCTCATAAAAACTCAACAGGAGACATCTTGACCTCGAATATCCAATTAGCA
>ENA-UOTX01000947-UOTX01000947.1-compost-metagenome-genome-assembly--contig:-NODE-947-length-26075-cov-13.100085_pt1 | contig 26075 bp, 21 predicted proteins | sample MGYA00238143_ERZ746982 | MGnify/ENA primary metagenome ERZ746982 (study PRJEB28758, sample SAMN06268862) | compost metagenome | isolation source: single cell | place: USA: California, Emeryville, Joint... | reverse complement strand
CTATTCAAATGAAAAAGTGGCCATCTATTAACATTATATGCACCTAGTAAATAAGAGAAATTCGAATTATACCTATTGAATGTCTCTTGAAAAATGTGGTCGAAAGCTTACTTAAGAATTTTAATCAGTCTGAATGCGAAAATTTTCATTTTGACTCAACCTGATTCAGTGATACTTCTTTGCTCAGAGCAGGAAATTTTGGCTTACTTGATTTCGATAGCCAAGAGTCAGCCTCTGGAGCAAATAACCTAGGAAAGCTAATAACGAAAATTAGCTTAATCAAATCAGCTTCTGCTTATTTCTTTTTTGCTGGAATTAAAAGTTTCCTTAAGGTCCTCAGAGTTTTTCTCATCAAAGCTTCACTTTCCTGAAAGCTTTATGACAGAGAAAGGCATTGCTCTTTCTCCCTCTGAAATTTCAGATGAGCGAATTTAGATTTCAAATTTGTAGAACTCCAATCAAAATTTGTAGAATTCTCATCCGGTATCGGAACAGCTGAAATAGGACGTATTAATTTTGATGATAGCCATAAAGGTCAAAAATAGAGTAAAAAAATTACATTTTATTTGCCTGATGAAGCTGCAAATGAAATTCAAAATATGTAGCCTATCTCACAATATTTTCTGATACTCTTTCAAAGGGTTTTTGTGACGTTATGAAGTTCCGCTTCAGAGTGTTCTGAGAGGATAGAATAAGTGTCCGTAACATTCATTCCCAGGCTACGTTTATCTGAAATTTGGGGACCAAACAAACTTTCCTCTTCCGTTGAGACTTCGTTTTTTAAGCAGCTTCTGATAGAATCACTCACCACGTTCTTAATGCTCTTTCCATAAACCAAAGCATCGAAGAATCCCTGCATATTCACTAATAACAGGACTATATCAACCAACATGTCGTTTGATTCGATTCCGAACTGCATTAACGTCTGCACAATCAAAGTAGGACCCCAACAGACTAGCAAGATGCCCGGATAAATCATGAGAACATATAACTCATGACCAGCCCGTCCTCCTTGTAACCCATATATTTTGCTTATGAGCATTTTATACCAAACAATACTGCCAATGCAAGCTAATCCAATTGGAATACATATACACGAAAAAAGGAATGTCCATGTGATCGGCATAAATGAGATGGATGCAAGTTCCCTTTGTCTCCGAATAGACGAAATGCCTTGTGAAAAAGCTCATTATCCCGCTTACAGAAGGCAATAGCACTCCGAGAGGCATATAGTACTTTTTTATCATGAGCGGTAGTAATGTGTCACAACTACTGGGATTTGTGATAATGATGAGGAAGGCATGAGCGAACAATGCGCTCCAGGCGGCAGCTGATTGGAGGCCAAAAATGATTGGAATGCTGAACACTCTGCAGTGCAGATCGGAATAGGGTGGAAAAACCAATACATCGAGCTTTGTATAGTGGAAAAGGAAATGCGCGATGTTGATTGCAAGTACCATGAGCGAGAAAGGTCGTCTGTAGAGCTTGAAGATCAGAGAGAGCAAGATGACAATGGTTATGGCTATGGCAGAAATCAGTACTGGGATCAAAGAGCTGAGCTGAAGCGGAAAGTAAACCATTTCGCGATATGGTTCTTCTGCTTGGATATTGAAGGGTATATTCGTAAACATTGTGGAGTTGAATGAACTAAAGATATCGACGTGCAATGATTTTATTTTATTACTCGGGATGAATTTTAATTGGATTCGAATAGATAGAATCCATAAACACATTAAATAACAAAGAAGGATAAAAAGAGTCAAGAGAATGATTTTCTATCCACTTGATTCTTACTTAGTTTTGCTTGAGACAGTTAAGGATCCATGAGGAACATAGACAAATGCAACATACAATACAATAAGAATATATTTTTCACCAAGAATCTTATGATTATATATATTGTAGTGCATCTCAAATTTAATTTAAAAATCAATCGCGCATTATTATTAGAAGTTGTTATACATTCAACTAATGGCTGCGTCGTCGAAACAAACTTTATTAGAGAATGGTTCATGCGAAGAATGAGTCTACGGTTTACAGTGATACAATAGATGCTATAGAGCAATTACATGAGGAGATACATTTTCACGGACAGGGAATAAAATATATTTCTTTTAGGCACTATAGAGTCTTGTTAAAGTCTGATTCCTGACCCGCTACCACCTGTGAATAATTCGTCAGCGAGGGATCTCTCCGATATTCTTCATCTTCAGATTCAATTAAAGTTTCCTCTTCATCCTTGACATTTTTTCCAAGACAGCCTTTGACTGATTCACGCAGCACTTTTACAACACTCTTCCCATACACCAAGGCATCAAAGAGCCCTTGCAGGTACTTCACAAAAATGAGAACGTTAATCAAGTTCTGACTTGGTGCTGCTCCAAACTCAACCAAAGCCTGCACGGCCAAATGAGGGCCCCAGCAGAACACCATGATACCCGGATAAATCATAAAAAGATAAAAATCACCACTTTTTCTTTTACCTTGCAAACCCGACAGTTTGTTAATAGCTATCTTATACCAGATAATGCTTGCTACACAAGCGATCAATACTGGAACGCGGATGAAAATATAACCAATAGTGTCAACTTTATCAGGATAAACCCTGTGAACGCAAGTGCCATAATTATTAGAATAAACTATTAGATCTGTCCAGCAGCTCAGTCCTCCCATTATCGCAGGTATCATTACTGCAATGAGCAAATAATATTTTAATGAGCGGAGTAAACGTATTTCGCTGATTTCTTGGTATTTTAGAATGTTATTAAAGGCATGAGCGAATAGTGCGCCCCAGATAGCAGAGGATTGTGATCCAAATACGGAGAAAATTCCAAGGATTTTGCAGTGTAACTCAGAATGAGGCTGATAAAACAAGACACTGAGCTTAGAGTAGTAGAAGAGGACATGTCCAATGTTAATTGTGAGTACCATCAACGAGGTAGGCTGTTTGTAGAGTTTGAAGATTAATGAGAGCGAAACGATGATGGTTGTTGCTATCGCGGATATCAGTACTGAAAGCAGAGAGTCTAGTTTGAGTGGAAAATAAACCATATCGTGAAAAGGAAGCCCATCTTTGAGATTCAACGAGGTTTCGAGCATTTTTAGGTTATGTGCTAATGTGCAATAAATATTTTTTTATGAATAATTCAAGACTTTTTCTGACTGTTCTAGAGTCCTCCGGATTCACAAATAAAATACTTTTTTAGCATCGTTATTGTCTGAATTTCAAGAAAAAAGCGCATCTTAATGTTTTAATTTAATGAGTGAAATGCCCAAGTGAAGATATCAGAATATGTCGTTTGAAATGGATATCCAACTAATACCAAAGAAAAATGTAGGATAATGAATATTGGATTCATTACTGTTAACTTAAGCTGGACATTTGATTTGATATATTGGCAAAGAAAATTACTTATATCACTTCAAGAGTTTGATACAGGGACTACTTCTTGGAGGAATTATAAAGTTTTATTTAGATCTGATGCCTGTTCTGTTATTAGGTATGAGGAATAAGTAATAGCAGATGAAGCCCTGAAATTGTTGTCTAATAAGGTTTGTGATACTATCGAAATGTTTTCTTCTTTGAGGAGCTCCTTTTCAAAACATTTTTTCACTGATTTCTTGATTTCTGCCCCAACTCTCTTCCCATACACCAAAGCATCAAAGAATCCTTGCAAATACGTCAGATTGATAAAAGCGTCCGTCAACGTTCCACTTGGACTCAATCCAAATTGAATCGCAGTCTGTAGTACCACATGAGGACCCCAGCAGAACACCATAATACCTGGATATATCATGAAGATATATACTTCACTGCTAGTTTGTTTCCCTTTTAGTGCAGATAGTTTAGTTATAGCCATTTTATACCAAACAACGCTCGCAAGACAAGCAACTATCACTGGAAAACGAAAGAACAAATTCCCAGTCAGGTCGAATCGATCAGGATAGACTCGATGAACACAGGCACCCTGGATTTCTGAATAAACCAAGTTTTTTGTTAAGTACGTGGATCCTCCGATTAATGCGGGTATGAGTACCGCAACAAGCAGATAATATTTCATCGTACGTGATAAATATATCTCGCTGTGATATTTGAGAATGATATAGAAGGCGTGAGCGAACAAAGCTCCCCAGATAGCAGCAGATTCGACCCCGAAAGTACTGAAAATTCCTATTATTTTGCAGTGTGTGTCTGAAAGAGGCTGATAAATCAAGACGCTGAGCTTCGAGGAAGAGAAAAGAACATGCGCGATGTTAATTGCAAGTACCATCAGCGAGGTAGGCTGTTTGTAGAGTTTGAAGATTAAAGAGAGCAAAACGATGATGGTTGTTGCGATTGCTGATAATAATACTGTGATCTGGGATTCGAGTTTGAGTGGGTAGTATACGATCTCGCGATAGGGACCTTCATCTTGGAGATTTAAGGAGGTATCAAGCATTTTGGAGCTGAAGATTAACTACAATAAATAATTGTGTTAATTGACTCAAGATCTTTTCTGTGTAATGTTCAATGAAATATTCCGTTAATTGTTTCGAATGTTTGAAATTCAAAGACCTCTCAACTTGATTTCACCAAAGATTCAAGATAAGCCCCCTCGAATGTCGCGAGCTGCATCATCAGACTGCAAATGTTTAACAATTTCTGAGAGAGACGTCAAATTAATAAACTTTATCACCTCAAATGATTAAACTTCAAATAGGTAAATACTTTATGAAAAGATTTTATGAAGAGTACATATAAATAACTGGCATTCTAATCTGATTTATCAAATTTCGCATCTGTATTAGCATAATTCAACACTCCTAATTTAGAGTTTCAGCCTGGTTGATTGATTTCTAATAACATCTATCTCGCACTCATCCGAGAGATATGAACTATTGAAAGATACATCTCTTTGAATTCTATTGGAATATTCATCTGATGTCGTTGATTCAAGCAAGGTTTCTCTTTCATTCGAAACATCTTTTCCGAGATAATTCTTCACAGCGTTGCTTAGTACTTTTCCAACGCTCTTCCCATAAACCAGAGCATCGAAGAACCCTTGCAAATATGACAGGTAGATCGAAATATTCACTAGGGTTCTGCTTACAGGAAGTCCAAGTTGCACAGCAGTCTGTATCACTACATGGGGACCCCAGCACAAGAGCAATATTCCCGGATAAATCATAAATACATACAATTCTGTCCCTCTTCGCGTATCTTGAAGAGCAAAAATTTTGTTTATGGCCATCTTATACCAAACGATACTGGCTAAACAAGTGAGCAATATTGGAAAACGAAAGAATAAATGGCCAGTCACGTCGAATTGATCGGGATAAACTCTGTGGACGCAAGTGCCGGCAGTCTCTGAATAAATTAAATGATTTGTAAATAAGCTCAATGCTCCATTTATCAATGGAAAGAGGACTGCGATAGGTAAGTAATATTTTTTTATTACACGAGGCAACCGAGTGTCGCAGCTGCTGGGGTATTTGACAATGAAGTAAAATGCGTGTGCGAATAATGCGCTCCAGATAGAAGTCGATTCGAGTCCATAAATATTGAAGACATTGAGAAATTTGCAGTATGAGTCGGAAGTAGGCGGTTGGACCAATACGCTGAGTTTGGTGTAGTAGAAGAGAGCATGTGCAATGTTAATTGCGAATACCATGAGTGATGTGGGTTTCTTGTAGAGCTTGAAGATCAAAGAGAGCAAAATCACGATTGTTGTGGCAATCGCAGATAGTAAAGCTGTGATTAGGGAGTCAATATTGAGGGGAAAGTACACCATTTCACGAAAAGATCCTTCGGCCTCAAGATTTAAGGTATTTGTAAACATTTCTGAGTTGAACACGCCAATGTAAATTAATTTACAATAAAGAGATTTTTAAATAGCTTCAGGATATCTTATTGATTTAGAACCCTGCTTATTCATCAACAAGGCAATCTACAAAAATGAAATACTTCTGCGGAATGCCTTAACCTACTAAAAAAATCAATTTGCAAATTCAGGACCACTGTCAAAGATTAAGGCCATCTAACCTTCTAAATTTAAGTGGTTTCTTCTCATTATATTCAATTATCTTGACTAAATTTACTAGCGAAAACTCGATGCATGTTCCCTGTGAATGATTAAATCGATAAATTTTGAGAAACACATGAAAAACTTCTTGTTAAAGGTGAATTTGAGAACTTTTCAATTTTACATTAATAAAACTTCTTCATTAAATGTTCATTTACTTGTCTTATTAACCGTAGATAAAATCATAGAGTCGTTCATCCAGGAATCACAGCTTTTCTGTTACACTTCGCTCAACGTCCGTACAATGGTGCAATCAGTAGGAGCACGCATATCTCTCTCATAACTAGATTCTAAAACTTGTGTTTCAACGACTTTCTCCTTCTCCTTCGACGGATTTTTACCGAGACAAGTGTTGATTGCCTCTATTACTACGATTCCAATGCTCCTGCCATATACAATCGCGTCGAAAGTACCTTGCAGATTAGTCAGAAAGACAAAAATATCCGACAATGCTGACACTGTTGGGCTATGCAAGCCAAGCTGAATTAGAACCTGTAGCACTCCATGAGGACCCCAGCAGAATAGCAAGATACTTGGATAAATCATGAGAATATACAATTCAGCGCTTTTCTTCTTCTTCCCTTGTAACGCAGACAATGTGTTTATCGCCCTCTTGTACCAGAAAAGACTTGCGATACAAGCGAATGCGACAGGGATACGAACCCATATGTTACCATTCACGTCGAATCGATCACGATAAACCCGATGAACGCAGGTTTTTTCAACATCTGAGTATTCTAGTTGTCCACATATGGCAGCAAGTATCCCATTAAACAATGGGAGGGCAACTGCGATCAGCATGTAGTATTTAACCATACGTGGCAACTCGACGTCGCATGTTTCGTGATATTTTACCACTATATAGAAGGCATGAGCAAATAATGCTCCCCATATCACAGCAGATTGAAGGCCATAGATATGCATGATTGTAAGTATTCTGCAATGGAAGTCCGATTCAGGTTGGTAAACCAGCACGCTGAGCTTTGAGTAGTAGAAGCTGAAGTGAGCGATGTTCATCGTAAGCACCATTAAGGCTGTAGGCCTCTTGTAAAGCTTGAAGATAAGAGAGAGGGTTAAGATAATGATCGTTGCGATCGCGGAAATCAACACTGCGATCAAGGAGTTTATTTGGAGGGGAAAGTATACCATTTCTATGTAGCCAGTCCCGCTTTGAAGGATTAAACTATCCTCAAACATTTTCGGGTTGATTGAGCCAAACAACTTTTATTCTTTAATTCAGTTTAATTAGTCCAGGATCACTTATTGAATTAGAATCCAACTTATTCAAAATTAAAACTTGTACGTCTGTAAATTTGAAAAAAATGTTGTAACATGCCCTCTTTGTTTCAATTAAGTTTAGGGTAGTAAAAGCATTTGAACCTAGGAAATAACACGTTTTTGCTTTTTTTTTGGTTTTCGAAAAGAATAAGGCGTCAAATACATATTATCTTGAGAAAACCGATATTAGGATCGCAAAACCTCCTCAAATCATCCGATCTAAATGGAGCTGTCACACTTTCGATAAGAATAATGAGAAATTTTGATGTGAACTCTGAGAAATTTCGATGAAGAATCGTTCATTACTACTATGATGATGCTATCAACAAAAAGCTAAAATCTGTCACCGAATTGTGAAGCTTCTCATGAGATTTCCCAATTAAGATGAGGCTAAGAGGTATTTTATAGAAGTAGATCGGTGTATAAAGACACTTTCCGCACCTCAGCGGATTACTTGTGAAGTAATTATTGAATGGATGGCTTAGTTTGCCCCAATGCTCTTCAGAGATATTAAAATAACCAAAAATACCTGTAAGTTTACCACAAAGAATAGTAATTTGATCAATCCTTCAATAAGACTCACTCCAGATTGCAGATTGGTTTGCAAACTGTGAAAGCAAATTGAGCTTTAATAAAATAATTAACACTGGCTATACAGTTGAAAGGCAATTCAGGATCTTAATAGAGTTAACCTTATTTCTACTGTTGTCTATATTAATGATGCAAACTTGTCTTGAAATGCAATTTCTATGAGCTTGTTGAATTTAATCCGGTTTTCCATATCGGTTATTCAGATCTTAAACCTTAAGGGTTGAAATACCTATTGAAGTAGCAAATCAATTTCAAGCAAACGCTGGTTTCTGCAATTGCTTGAATGAATTGCCACACCGCAATTGCTGTGTTTTATTACAGATATTTCTGAATCTTCATTTCAAACTAAAGCATTTCAAATCAATTCTTGAATTGTTTAGTGTTAAAAGAAGAATGCAAGCCAATTTATTAAATATGAAAAAGTTGAGTGGACTGAAAAGATATTTTTCTGAAATTACAACGAATTGCTTGAAAACTACTTCTTAAATTAGATCCCTCCTCTTACTCAAACAAATCTCTCCTCTCACCCAAACAAAACTCTATGGATTTTCCTAGTAAACTACTTATAATGATGAAAATGATTAACTCGTAGGGGGTTTTCTGCAATCGCGTTGAAGCCGATACGTGTCATACACTATGTAATAGAACAATTCTCGCATGTAACATCCATGATTTATTGTTCATAGACTAAATAAATGGCGAGCCATGAGAAAAAAATCAGAGAGCTTTGAATCTATGGTTCATTTCTAACTGTTAGCAATCATCAGCAAAGAATTATATTTGTCTGTTACCCGTCAATTCGGTCTCAATTCCTAAATAATTGTTAGAGTACGTATGACTTCTCTCTTCTGTGTTTTGTTGTTCATCGACCACTTGGCTTTCTTTGGATACTTTTTTCTTCAAGCAACTGTTGCTCATTGCTCCTCTCAACTCTTCTCTAACACTCTTTCCGTAGACCAAAGCATCAAAAAAGCCTTGCATATTTACCAGAAAGAGAGCTATGGAATTAAGCGTTTCGTTCACAGACCCTCCAAATTGCATTATAGCTCTTACGACCAAATTAGGACCCCAGCAGAATATCAGGATGCATGGATAAATCATGAGGACATACAAATCAACCCCAGCTTTCCCCCGTCGTAATTCAGCTATCTTGTTTATCGCCATTTTGTACCAAACAATAGTCGAAATGCAGGCTATCCATACTGGAATAAACACGTAAATGTTAGCCCAGACATCAAATTCCCCAGGATAAAAGCGGTGAACACAGGTCCCCTTCGTATCTGAGTAAGAGAAGTGCTCTTCGAAATAACTTGAGAAAGCGCTTATTAAAGGTAAGATCACTGCGAAAATCACATAATATTTCATCAATTGAGGGACTGCGTCGACGTTCTTATATTTTGCAACGATGTAGAAAGCATGAGCGAACAAGGCGATCCAATAAGCGGAGGATTCGATGCCAAAAATGTTAATAATTCCAAGTATACTGCAATGGAAGTCATTACTGGGCTGAAAAATCAATACACTCAACTTTGAGAAATGGAAGCAGACATGTGCGATGTTAATCGCAAGTATCATCAATGATAATGGCCGCTTGTAGAGCTTGAAGATTAATGAGAGCGCAACAATGGTGCCCGTTGAAATTGCTGAGAGAAACACCGGAATCAAGGAGGTTATCTCTAGCGGAAAGAACACCATTTCGGCAGGCACACCCTGGTCCTGGCTATTTAAGTAGACGTCACCAAACATAGTAAATAAAATTCTGAGTCTGAATAATTTAATTAATTGTTCAATTTTACATTGTAACTATCTAACTAATAAAATTATTCACTCCTAAATCTAATTCCTTCTAAAAGATTTTCCTTTGTTGTGCTTTTGTATTCATCATAATCGATGTGCCTCATACAACTAAAGATGCTAACCTGGGATTAGCAGGTACTTTGTTAAAAAGAAAAAATTTTCATAGGAAAAAAACAATTGACGACATAATTTCCAAATTAGGTAGTTTTTTATCTAATGATTTGGAGAGGTGAAAAGAATCAACTGGTTTTGAAGTTATGGTTATTCAAGTTCTTCTCAACATTATCCGAGTTATCGTCCTTTTTCTGATTGTAACACACTTCGCTTAACGAAAAGTGTATGCATGATACAAGTAGGGCACGGCAAGCAAGATTGAGATTCGTGGATCTATTGCGTATGTATAGTAAAGTGATAATGGTTTTACTTTTGCAAAATTGATTTGTCGTAATATTGTTACCTCTCTCTCTATATATATTTCTCTCTTTTTCTCTTTTTTTTTAACCGGAAGATTTTTCTATTAAATTAACAACGGATCATTGAAAGAAACTATGTTGAAAGGGTGAGACTCAATTGAGTACTAGCCTATGAATTTCAAATATCTCGCAACTCTTGAATCTCAAACACAGATGTGATTTGTGAATGATTCCTAATTCAAAAAAAAAATTCGAGTAATAAGCTTACTAAAGTTACTGTCTATGAAGTTTATTGACTGCTGTTTATGCTTTCTACGAATTCCCCTGAGGTCAATAAATATTCTTCAGAAGACGAAATCCCCCGATGATTCATATCATCTAACATAACAGTTTCATTGGTATTTGATCTTTTTTTCCCGAAATAGCCGCTAATTGAATCACGCACCACTTCTTTAACACTTTTCCCATATACCACAGCATCAAAAAATCCTTGTAGATTTACCAGAAAGAGGAATGAGTTTGTTAAAGTGCTACTCGGCGTCGCTCCAAACTGTATTGCTGTTTGTGCGACCAAGTTAGGGCTCCAGCAGACCAACATGACGCCTGGATAAATCATAAGAACCCACATTTCACCACCAGCTTCTGCACTGTGCAAATCAGAAATTTTGTTTATCGCCATCTTGTACCAAACAATACTCCCTATACACGCGAGCCATATCGGAAAAATCGCGTATAGATTAACAAAAATGTCAAATTTGCCATAAACAATGCGGTGCACGCATGTTTCCGCTGTTGGTGAATAAACGAAATAATTTGTCAGAGCACTTATGATTCCATTTATTAAAGGGAAGAGTACTGCGATAATGAGATAGTATTTCATAATACTCGGTATCTTATCGATGCATTGGTATTTTAGAGTGATATAGAACGCATGCGCGAACAACGCTCCCCAAAGAGCGGCTGATTCGAGACCAAAAACGTTGATTATGCCAATTATACTGCAGTGAAAGCTTGAACGAGGCTGAAAAACCAATACACTCAGCTTCGAGAAGCAGAAGAGTACATGTGCGGTGTTTATTGCGAGAACCATGAATGATAACGGCCGTTTGTAGAACTTGTAGATCAGAGAGATTAACACAACGGTAGTTGTCGCTAGTGCTGATAATAGTGGGGAGATCAAGGCACTGAATGTAAGAGGGAAGTACACCATTTCGTGATAATTCTCTTCGAAAGAAAAATCCGCCATTTTACAGTTGAAATAGGCTCGCGAGTTGTCTCCTTACAATAATTTATTGAGATTTTTTGCCTCGAGATCCTGAGCACATAATAAGTAACTATTTTAAAATAAATTTCAACTTAGACGTGTATTAATCAGGAAAAAATTGAATCATTTTTACCATCAGCAAATGGACTTATTTTTTCCAAACTATTTTGCATTATTAGTACCACTACCACTTTCAATGAAGATGACCACAAATAATTCGAAACTTTAGAAGAGAATTAAATAATCAAACGAATTAATGTCTTTGACTTCACGAATGTATATATTCCTTCAATATCTTATCTTGCATTACAGCAAATTACTAAAAAGAATATAAATTCTACACAGTCGCTAGTAGCTCACCTCCAATCTGAGTAACTGTAAAAAACGACGAAAAGCATTTCAAAGAGTGACGTTAGATTGTATTTTGAAGGTTGATGCATGTCTCAAATTATCGAAATCACCTTCCTCTGGGATCAGCGAATACGTAGATGACCCGTCTTGAAGTTTACTAGGCAGACTAGTACCAAGTTGCTCTTCTCGAGCATTATTTCTTCTGATGCAATTTCTGCCAGATTCATATAGCATCCTTCTAATGCTCCTCCCATATGCCACAGCATCGAAAAACCCTTGCATATTCGTCATGAAGATAAATACGGCCAGTAGCGTTCTATTTAGACTCGCTCCCATCTGTAGTACAGTCTGCGCAACGGAATGAGGACCCCAACACAGCACAAGGATACTTGGATAGATCATGAGAACATAGAATTTGCTGTTGGGAGGCCTTCCTCGCAAGCCATTCAATTCCGTCATGGATTTCTTATACAATATTATACTCGCAATACAGGAGATCCATATTGGAATAAACACGTAAACGTTGGATGAGAAGTCTATGCGATCTGTATACACACGGTGAACGCAAGTTCCTTCTTTTTGTGAGTATATTAAATGTCCTGTCAAGCTGGCTACGATCCCACTTATCAGTGGCAAGTTTACTGCGATCAAAAGGTACTTGCTAATCATGACTCGCAATTGTGCCTCGCAGAGTTCTTGGTATTTCACAACGATAGAGAAGGCGTGAGCGAATAATGCTCCCCAGATAGCAGCAGATTCGATTCCAAAAATGTTCATGACGGTAATTATTCTGCAATGAAGCTCAGTTTGAGGTGGGTAAATCACTACACTAAATTTTGAGTAGCAGAAACTGATATGTGCGAAGTTCATAAAGAGTACCATGAACCCTAAGGGCTCTTTGTAGAGTTTGAGGATTAGAGAGAGGAGTACAATGATGGTTGAGGCGATTGCAGATAGTAAGACTGAGATCTGGTATTCGACATTACGAGGAAAGAAAACCAGGTCCTGATAATCGGGATTGTTACCTTCTAGGCTTAATAAGAAATCCAGCATTTTGGGCTGATTGAGCCAAAATCAGGTTATGCTCTTCAAATTATTTTAAAAATCCTGATCAAATCAGAGTACAATTATTTCTACCAACATTCAATCGAAAGATTTGCATGTGTTCATTGAAGCAAATACTCAAATTATTTAATGTTGTCCCACAATCAAGCCCTCTTTGTTGTAAGAATTTACAAATTCCTCATAAATATTTGGTCTCCTGTACACATTGGAGATGTCTTACCCTCTACAACAAAAAACTCTCTAAGCTCCATTGTTAACGAAGGAATTCACAGTATTTTCTCTTGAATATGAACCTTTTATGAGTGAGTGAGAGAGAAGAAAATTCACATTGAATTACCACTCACTTCATTTCGCAAAATGATATAACAGCAGTCACCCTAAGCAGCTATAATCTTTGTTGCCTAATATTATTTCTGGAAAGCTATGTTCAGAAGGTTAGAACCCTTCTCATTTAATCTGTTTGTTTGAATTGAATCATGTTATAAAAAACAAAATGACGAATATATAATATTTCTCTTCAAGATAATATTCATCTTTAGCATTCCGCTTCTCATGAAGTTATATTGCATAAATATCACCACGGAATTTTGAGCTATGAACAGGTGAATTGTTTTCAAGAAAGCCTTCACCTGAAAGATATGAGTAATACCCACTAGGCAAGTCGTCTCGATTTTTCTCGGCTAAAATTGGCGCTTGTTTTGAATTGTTTTGGACCTGACCGCTGATGATTGAATCTCTTCGTATCTCTCTAACGCTCCTGCCATATACCAGAGCATCCCACAACCCATGCAAATGTGCCAGAAATAGAAATCCATTAATCACTGTTGGGCCTGGAGTTGCTCCCAATTGCAGCGCAATCTGCAAAAAGAAATTAGGACCCCAGCAGATCACCAAGATAGCCGGATAAATCATCACAGCATATAATTCCATACCAGTTTGTATCGATCGTAAGTGCTTCAGTTGATTTAATGCCATTTTATACCACACAGCACAGGCTATACAAGCGAACCCAATCGGAATACGCACGAAAAGGTTCCCCGTTATATCGATTCGGTCGAGATACACTCGGTGAACGCAGGTTCCTTGGTCTGCAGAGTAGATTACATGGTTAGTAAAGAAACTCAGTACTCCAGCAGTAAAAGGCAAGAGCACCGCAAAAAACAAGTAGTATCGCAGCATAATCGGAACCACACTAAAGCTCTGATGTTTTAGAATGATGTAGAAAAGGTGGGAGAAGAGCGTTGCCCAGAAAGCAGCTGATTCGAGTCCAAAAATATCAATAATGCCAAGAATTTTGCAATGAAAGTCAGAACGAGGCTTTAAAACCAATACACTGAGTTTCGAGAAGTAGAAGAGGACATGAGCGATGTTGATTGCCAGGATCATCAACGAGAGAGGCCGTCTATAAAACTTGAAGAATAAAGAGAGCAAAACAATGGTGGTCGTTGCAAGTGCAGAGATCAGCACTGGGATCACGGAGAGCGTCTCGAGGGGAAAATAAACCACTTCGTGGTATTGACCTTCATCTTGACTCATTAGAGAGATAGCAGACTGTTGTTGGGTTTGAAATGAGCCAGAACAATTTACAACTGTTTTAATAGATTTTAGCTTAATATTCGGATGATTTAACGCAAAGCTGATTGAAAACAAATTATCATGAGTAAATTGTAGATTTTTCGCGTTTTGCAAAAGAGTTGCACAGAAAATAATGTAAATTAGCAAGAAATTTAAATTATGCTATACATTATTGCCAACTTGCGAAACACTAAAATCTCTAAGAATTGTATTGATTATTTTCTGATCCAAAAAGAATTTGTTAATGTCGTTTCACACAAAGAAATGAAATTTTAGACCTAATTTTTCATTATGCATAAGGAACTAAACTAAATGTCTCTAATGCTGTAATGAATGGTTTAATTGATTAAATTGATGCAAAGGTTAATTAAGCTTGCCTCGTTATATGAGTTATCTGTTCAGGTTACGGCTTCCTTCACTTCTACTTGACATTGTTAGATATTCCCCAGAAGACCTGTCACTCTTTTCTTCTAAGATATGTGGCTCAATGAAGAGTTGCTCTTCTTGAGGTGTCTGTTTTCCAAATAATTTTTTAAATGAATCTCTGAGCTCCTCTCGAACACTCCTTCCATAGACCAATGCATCAAAAAGTCCTTGCATGTTTGTTATAAAGATTAATATATTATTCAAAGTTTGGCTTGGAGTTGCACCGAATTGCATTGCGGTCTGCGTGACCAAGGTAGGAGCCCAGCAAAACACTAAAATGCCTGGATAAATCATCAGGAGGTATAATTCACTGCCAGTTTGTGTCCATTGCAATTCAGATATTTTGTTTATAGCCATTTTGTACCAAATGATGCTCGCGATACAGGCTACCCAGACTGGAAAAAGCACGCATATGTTGTCTGAAACATCAAATCGATTAGAATAAATGCGGTGCACGCAAGTCCCTTCAGTAGGTGAGTAAAACAGATGGTTTGTTAAGAAGCTCAATATTCCGCTAAATATAGGCATGAGTACTGCACCAATTAGATAATATTTCATCATCCGTGGCACCTCATTGATGTTTTGATATTTTAGAGTGATGTAAAAGGGATGAGCGAACAATGCTCCCCAAATGGCAGCGGAATTAATGCCGAAAACGCATAAAATGCTAAGTATTCTGCAGTGAAGGTCGGATTGAGGCTGGAAAACTAATACACTCAGCTTTGAGAAATAGAAGAGAACATGTGCGATGCTGATTGCGAGAACCATGAGTGATAATGGCCGTTTGTAGAGCTTAAAGATCACAGAGAGGAAGACAACTGTGATTGTGGCTATTCCTGAGATCAATATTGAGATTAAGGGGCTTATTTGACAGGGAAACCAAACCAATTCGTAGTATGGATCCCCAGCTTGGACATTTACTGAGGCAGAAAACATTTGAAGATCTGGAGTAGTTTACAGTTGCTTTGCTACAATAATTTATAATTAATTGATTGGAGAACTTGAGGTTATTCCAACTGAGTATGGCGAATCATGAGGATATATCTTGTAAATTGAGCAGATTTCTATTCGTTTAAAATCGAAAAATGAAAATTTATCGAAAAGAAATCTAATATACAATTCCTGGTGAGCCTGAAGATGTATCAACATCAAAAATTAAGTGGCAAGGTGACAAAACCTCAAGATAATGGAATATTTACTAGAGAGTTTTCTATTGAGAGACTTTCAGATCTTTCTGTGCTCCCTATCGTCTAATATAATCAAATACATCTAAATAGGCCATGATTTAACAAAGTGATTAGACCATCAATAACATTAATTTTATGAACTCTGTATATTCATGTATATTCTTAATTTTTTTAACTGTTTCTTATGCACTTTATTATCCAAAGTTCACTGATGAATGAGATAACCGATCTGTATGAGAGGAAAACCCTTTTTGATAGCATCTTATTGAAGAATTTTAAATATATCAAAGCAACACATGAATTTCACAAAAATACTCCAACTGGAAATTTGTATATATGACCAAGGTAAAAATTCCTATGATTACTGAGAATTTCCCACGCGAAATCATTTCTCTCACTAAGATTCCCTTCCATTAACCAAAAAAAAAAAATGCTTAGCTCTTGTTAATCTCCTCTCCCATGAGATATGAGTAGCTGCCAGCAGACATTTCTCTGTTACTTTTCACTTCCACAATTTCCTCTTCTTGAGAAGTTTTTCTTCCATAATGGCTCCTAGCTCTGTCTCTCAACCCCTCTTTTACACTTCTCCCATAGACTAAAGCATCAAAGAACCCTTGCAGGTTTACTAAAGAAATAGATATATCAATCAATGTTTGACTTGGAGATGTTCCCATCTGTATTATCGTCTCTAAAACCAAATGAAGACCCCAGCAGAACATTAAGACACCCGGATAAATCAAGAGAACATATAGCTCGTTGCGATCTGAATTCCATTGCAAGTCAGATATTTTGCTGATAGCCTTTTTGTACCATACAGTACTTAAGATACAAGCCAACCACACCGGGATAAGCACGTGGAGATCATAGCTTAAGTCAAAATGATCAGCATAAACGCGGTGGACGCAGGTCTCCAGAGATTCTGAGTATATCAAAAACTTAGTGAAGCTACTCAGTATTCCGCTCACAAATGGCAAGATTACAGCAACTAAAACGTAATATTTCATCATCCGTGGTACTTCGTCCATGCTCTGGCTTTTTATAATGACGTAGAAGAGATGAGCGAACAAGGCTCCCCAGAAAACAGCGGATTCGATGCCAAAAACCACAATGATGCTTAGTATTCTGCAATGAAGCTCGGATCGAGGCGGGAAGAGGAGTACACTTATCTTCGAGAAGTAGAAGAGAACGTGTGCCATATTAATGGCAAGTACCATGCGCGCTAGAGGTCGCTTGTAGAGCTTGAAGATGAGAGAGATCGAAACAATGATGGCTGTTGCGAATCCTGAGAGGAACATTGAGATCATGGCGTTGATTCTGACCGGAAAATAAATCATGTCGTGATAGTCACCGCCACCTTGCAAATTTAAAGCGGGATCAATCATTTCAGGAATGGTATGTGACTGAGCCAAAAATTACTATCGAGGTAAATATTTAATTAATCCGAGATTTTAAATCGTATACAACAAACAAAACAGCTTTTCAAAAATGAAAATATAAGATTCAAGAGGTTTCAAGGGGATAACATTATTTTCCCCCATTTGAATTAATATATTAAGCATCAGAGTCCTTGGAAATGATACATTGCTGGCCTGAAAAGCGATAGCGGATTAAACCATCCTTTTCATCCCAGCAGAATCGAGAAAATTTTGTCCAAAAAAAATTAAATGAAGGAGTGGAAAATATGAAAATTATATTCTTAATCCACAATGCTTTTCATCGACAGTTGATTGATTTCTGTTAATATCCAATTCATTTTGCACTGAGAGTAGCGAATAATTTCCAGCGGACATAGAACTTACACGCTTCTCCTCTAATGTTTGTGGCTCAATGTAAGTTTGCTCCTCATTAGGGAAATTTCGTTTGCAGCCATTGTTAAAAGAAGCACTTAAAGCTTCTCTTACGCTTCTTCCATAACCCAATGCATCGAAAAACCCTTGCATGTTGACAATAAAGACGGAAATTATAGCCACAGTGTTACTCGGAGGAAGTCCGAATTGCGTTAAAGTCTGTATCACGACATTAGGGCACCAACAGAAGAGTAAAATCCCTGGATATATCATTAGAATGTATAATTCACTGCCGGTTTGGGAGTTTTGTAAGCCTGATATATTCTTTATGGCCATCCTGTACCAAATAATGCTCGATAAGCATGATATCCATATCGGAATGGCCACATATATGTTAGATGAAAAGTCAAAGTGGTTCAAGTACAATCGATGGACACAGGTTTGTTGAGCTTCTGAGTAAACTATATGCCCTGTGAAGAAGCTCAGCACTCCATTTACAATAGGCAGGAGCACTGCGAAAAGTAAGTAATATTTCATCATTCGTTGTATTTCGTGGGTGCTTTGATATTTAGTAATGATATAGAAGGCATGAGCAAACAAGGCTCCCCAGATGGCAGCAGATTCGATGCCAAAAATGATGAAAATGCTGAGGAATCTGCAGTGCAGATCGGAATGAGGTCGAAAGACTAATACGCTGAGCTTTGAGAAATGGAAGATTACGTGAGCGATGCTGATTGCAAGCACCATCAATGCTAGAGGGCGTTTGTAGAGTTTGAATATTAGAGAGAGCAAAACAACGGCAGCTGTAGTGGTTGCTGATAGTAGTACTGAGATTATTAGAGCATCGATTTTCAGAGGAAAGTAGACCATCTCGCGATAAGGGACGTCATCTTGGGGATTAACTGAGGTATCGAACATTGTTAGGGTTTTTTAGATGCAATTAGATGTTCTTCAGCAATTATATTTTAATTGCTTCAAGATTCGTGATTCGAATGTGAGATTTGAATACTCGGGAAATTTTGCGCCTTAATATAATATGAATGAGACTGTTTTGTATAAGGATCTAATTTTTTGCTGTTGTAAGTATAGAGGAGATCGACATGGCTTGCTCTAAGAAAAATGCTTACAAACTGAAAATGAGTCTCAAAGCAATTTCATGAATTTGTTTGAGGGTGTTACTGCTTTAAAAACTAAATCAAGTGCGACAAAATTCCAATCGGAAGGAACATGAAATTTTGAATTTACGGATTCATTCCTTATTCTTTATGAATTCTTGAGCATTATTAGATAGCCTATCAATAGTATGGTCGATCTCACACAAAGTACTATGGAGATAACAAAATGACTCGATGATCGGATTTATAGTTAAATAGTCAATATTTCATGTTGCGTTCACAGCCTCATGAGAGAAACATTGCAATGAGTTATGGTTGGTTCCTTCGCGTTAACATTGGACTTCCAGCTTTCCAAATACTCTCACTCAATAGCAGCTTCTGATGTAATATCATGCCTTTGGAGATTCCCCTTCTAAACGCCTAATATTGAATACATCAATTTTCTTAAGACAATCATTCGTAGTTTTTCAGTGACCTCGAAGATTATTATTCAACCGATGAAAACAGGGTGCAACATAGTATCTTTCACTAAGGCAAGAGGTTGCCATTATCTTTGATCTTCTATTCTAACACTTAGCACTTTCAGGAATTATCCAGCTTATATCTTATTTCTTGAAACTGAGAAGAGCTGCTTTTCATAAAATAAATAAATTTCGTACTGTGCGTAGATTGTGACAAAATAAATGAGCATCCCAGGTACCGAAAACCCTAATCGCGAAACAACTCCCCAGGAGCATTTAAAGCCCTCTCTTTTGCGAGTAAGTACCCTTACCTCGCCAGATCCCATCGATTCCAATAACCATCTCAAGAAGTCAGAACTCTTACCAACAAATGCAGTCGGCTCCCAATTGTCCCTCGACGAAGACGCAAAATTTGAAGAAACCTCTGTCAAGAGCATCGCCACGTCTAAGGACCGAGCTCGTGTTCCCATGTTCCAGACCTTCAACAGAAGAATGAGCCCTGCAGAAATTACAAAAACTCTTGCAGAACAGGCAGCTATTAGGAAATCAAAAGATTATAAGAACGGGCTAACTACGATCAAAGAGGTTAAACTGAACGTAGAAGATAGATATTCTGATGAGGGAGAGCTAGATACACCGACTGTCTTTGAAGTGGACGCAGTAAAAAGCCTCGATAAGTGGCAGCTAGAGAACAAGAAGAAAAAAAGTAAAAGCACATTGCATTGCTCTTGTTCTTATGATTTTTGCAGTTATCAGCGTTGTCCAGAAAAAGAACGATTCAATAGGAAAGCAACTTTCCCAGCAACCTCAAGATAGCGGGGATATACCAGACTTAAACCTAGAAATTCTGGGACTGATCAACAAAGAAGACGATTTTGATGAGAAAGGTAATGCAAGTTCATATGCCCTTGCTGATAGGCTTATAATTGAATTAGCTGTTTACTATCAGAATAAAAAAATAGAGCTTCCCAGGCTCTACCAACATAGAAAACAAAAAACCTCACCGGAAGAAGTCGAAAGCGAGTTAGTTAGTCCAGAAACAAACAGAAGTGACGGTGACCACGTGGCCATCAGAGGCATCGAAGCGCAGAAACGCGATCGCAACCGCGAGATTTTAAACGAACTGGTATTCAAGAAATTGAAGCAGAAATACCCTGACGACCTTGATGGGATCAACCGCGCGGATCTCACAGCCCAAATCAAGATCATATCTGACGAGACGATGAATAATTTTTTGGCGCTGAAAGGCCTCTCTTCAATCAACGACGTGAATAATTTGCAGAAAGTCACCAACCGGCTGATTAAAAAGAAACATGAAGCGGATAAGCTCAACGCTTTCAAAGAGGAAATGAAAGTGGCTAAACAAGAGCAGAGACAGAAAGAGCAGTCGCTTGTTGATTATAAGCTGGTGGAGCAGATTATCAATAAGAATTACAGTGATTGTGAAGTTGAGCTTGTGAGGATTCAGAACAAGATCAGCAATTTGAACCATGATAGTTATGTACTCAGACAGATGGAAAAGAATTTGATTAAGGAGGTGAGAGCAAATTGAGTTTTCTTGATCTGAGGTCTTGCTATTAGAGAGACAATAAATTAGCGCAATTTGATGAGTTGGAAAACAAAATCCTTTCGGAGAAGACAGATAAAGGTGCAGGAGTTTCGCGTCGTCCGGGGATATATGATAAAGGGAACCTTGAAGAGTATATGAAGCTACAGGTAATGATTATTCGTGTGCTTTTGAATAAGGATCTCATGCGGTCAATTTCTGGATAGCGAGTGAGAAATGAGCGTAAAAAGCATGAAGCGGAGTATACAGAGAAGCTACAGGAGATCGAGAATAATATTACAAAAAATCAAGAATTGATAGCGCAGCATGAAGATGAGTTCACTAACATGAAAAACTTGAAAGCTCATTACAAGCTGCAGTTAAAAGACCTGTTCCAGAGGGTTCTCAGGGAGGAAGCTGATATTCTGTAATTTAATTTCAACGAGAATCGCTTTTGGCATATCTAATCTTTTTCACTTCAGGAGGCATGAAAATAACGCGAATTACCCTCGTGTTGTTGTGTCTTTGTTGAGGATCTCGGATGATGTTCTTGACCATCTTTTGCCTTCTTTTCTGGACAAAGACTCAGCAAACTACATCTTAGAGGTAGATTTTGATGCGTTTTTTTGGGAGGTTATAACCGCAATACCTTTCAGACTGCGAGAATTCAGCTAAGAATGGAGCAATACTGCAAAGAAAATGGACTAACTAATTTACTCGACAGCGTTGATGATACAAAAGCAGATTTGAAGTTACCTCCAATTACCTCACCGCGGCTAAATAGCCTCGAAGAGGCCAAGCAAATGTCTATTCTGAGCCGCGATCTCCATGCATCATTAGAAGATGTCCATTCTTTTTTTATTTCATCATATCTAATATTACCATATCATCATCTAGATCAAAGAGAGGTTGACTCTTATCAAAAGGATGGAAATAAAGGCGAAAAGGACTGTCGTTCTGCCCTCGCCTAAAAAATACAAGGAACGAATCACAAAAGAGGAAAATGTTGATCTATTAACTAGGGAGGATCATGAGAAACTTTCTTTCAGAGACGATAGGGCTCTTCACTCATTTAGATATGAAAACTCAATAATTTCGGGTGGAAGCAAGCTTGGAATCGATTATGTTACTGAGCAGATTCGAGTATTAGACGCAATGAAAAAGAATGAAATTGCCAGGATATTCAAACAATACATCTCGAAAAATATTGACGATAGGCTCAAAAACTTCCTGATGAAGACGTTCAGGTACTTGTTTGGGAAACGGGAGGGTGAAGAGCTCTTTATGAAGTTTGTGAAGGAAAAACGAGTAAAATTGTTTTAATTACTAAGCTATTATTTAACACATTCCTTTTGTAGATGTATGATCAAAAGATGCAAAAAATGAATAAAGCGGCTGCTGTGGGTGGACCAGGAGGAGAGAAGAAATTATCTCCGAAAGATGAAAAAATGACTAAACTGATGCAGATGAAGATAAGTATGTCTTATAGCGTCAAGAACGGGGATAAGACGCTAGATAGAACCCATGATAAGACTCATAATCTGTCTTATAATATGACTCCACATGGAATCCTTAATAGCGCATCGATGAGTGAGTCAACGATTTTTGAGCCACTCCGGAAGGTTCCCTCAATCAAAACGAACAGAGAGACGACGGCGGACAATTCCAACACTCAGCACCTCCAAAATCAAACCACAGAGGCTTCTAACACTCATTTTCTAAACCAAACGTCTGAAGCATAAATTGCTATTGTAAGTTCGCTTAAGGGATCAGAAATTACAGAGTGAATTTGAATGTAAGAGAGTTAAATTTTGAGACTTAGACATATACAGAGGTTTATATATTACATAAGCTATTTATGATAAAAAAAACTTTTGAAGAGAAGAGGAATAATGAGAGGAAAGTTATGTAAAACGATAAAATACCTTCTTTAGCTAAGAACAGCAAAAGAACACTTTTTAAATTCCGATTCATGATTAATAAAATTATTTTCCAGAAATATACGTTATAGAAGTTTGTAGGGTCTTCTCTTAAACGGGTAATAAATCCAAGTGGCAGAGTCGGATGTCAAAGAAGGTTATTTTAGGGAAAATGAGCTTTAATTTACATCCTAAACGAGCTGATAGCCCGCTTTCAATCTACGCTACGTGTATTCATATTCTTTGAATGCACTTTTATAGATAAACCTTGCTAACACATTAGAAGCACAGCAATATTACCTCAAAAACTGAAAGAAAAGTGCCTATCCAGCGCGTAAGAAGTTGTTTCTTATTGTACATTGAAAATCAGCATAACGATGAATTAGTGATAAAGAAAGATATTTCTTAAGAAATTTGAGATGAGACAAACTTCAGGATAGCAATTTAATATGAAATTGATAAATGATAGAGATGGTTCATCAAATTATCACAAGGTAGTGATGATTAGAGTGATTTTAGAATTTAGAAAAGTGTTTCTCAAATTTGATTCTTCGCACTGATCAGATGATGATATTTGGAAAAAGCTCTTATTTCGTTAAATATTCCAAAATATAACTTGTTAGGCAAATGGAAAAAATTTTCTAACTCCTTTTCAGGAAAGCTAAACTCACCTTCTTATACAAACACAAACAATAGTGCTAGAGATAAAGTACCATTTCAATGAAGAAACAATCAAGAAACCTTCAAACTTCACTCAAACAAATTAGCCTATTCGACGTAGGTGCTGTGATGAAGAGATCCAGCTCCGAAACGCAAACGGCTGAAAGTACTGGAGAGTGTTCCAGTGTCAAGTCAACTGAGGATAGTCTATCAAATCATTTTACAGAACTCTTTGAGGGCCTGAAGCAACTTCCATCAAAAGGTTTAAGGCAAAAAACCATCAAAAGCAAGGTTATCGACACACATGACCGTACACTCAAAGAAATCGTGGAAGACCAAATCAACGGCATCCCAAAGCAAAAGGAAGTAATTGCCTTCACATTTTTCTCAGTTATTCACTCTACTCGATAGAAAAGAAACAGGAGATCAAAACTTAAGGGGGCGGTTGACCCTGCATTTTATGGAAAGACACAGGAAAGTGGACTAAAAAAGGAGCCTTTTTCGACTCTTGAGAAAAGAGTCGTACTCAAGGATGGGAAGCCACTGCTTTTAGAGAATAATGAAGGCTTGCCTAGTCTGTCTGATAAAGTTCATCAAGTCGCTGATAAGAAGTCAAAAAAATTAAATTCGATGACTTTTAAAAGAAGGATCCATACTGCAAAGTGGACAGAGGAAGATACAGATAAATTTTATGAGGTATTGCCTCTTTGAAACAAGCATAAATAAATAATCTCGCGTTATCAAGGCGCTTGGAATTTTTGGATGTGATTTTTCAATGATGGAGAGAATGTTCACAGACCGGACGAGAAAGCAGATCAAAAATAAGTTTCATAGAGAGGAACGCCAAAATCCTGAGAGACTTGAAGAGGCACTTAATTCACAGAGGAAAAACAAGTTTCAGTTCGCCGAGGGGAAAGCTGGCATTCCTAAAGCTTCACCAGTGGACGCCAACAATGAAAGAATATTGGCTGAAAAAGAGTTGCGGAGTGCTCGAAACGACCGCATAGATGATTTTATGAACGGAGAAAGCACTGAAAAGGTAGTTGCTTGCCGCTATCTGTGATTTATTTTTTTCTTAGGGTGCTTTGAAAGGAATTCAAGAGATGATAGCCCAAGAGTATGATCGTATCGGGATTCTTTACCCCGAGCAGACGCTGAGTGAATTGAAGCCACTGAAAAAATTGACAGATGAAACAATGAGTTCGAAAACTGATATTTCAGATTCCCAGATCAAGGCACAAATATAGATTGATTAGAGTGGCCGCAGGAAGGAAATAACAATAGATACCTTCTGATGCACATGTGGAAATGTTGAGATATAATGGATAATCTCATATTGCAAGATAGGTCTTAAATTAACTAATTTTATTTTATTGCTGCTTGATTGAAGAGATGTGTATGTTTGGTTATGCTTAATGAGAGGAAAACTTTTTGATATCCTGTTTGTTTATCATTACATTTCTTAATTCGAAAGCACTTTAACCTTAATGTTCATAAAATATAAAGAAAAACTAGTATCTATGTTTAAGTCTGCAAGAGTCCCTTGAAATGCCGTTCTGATGATTGGAATTCAGACTTTGCCAACAAATTGATGTTATTCTCCAATTTTTCTTGATTCCTCCTAGAATTGCAATTTGATACAAATCTTGTATTGGATCTACAGATTTAAATATTTTGTGTGCCAGAATAAAAATTGATGGAATCTTTAACTTTACCAAAAAAAGAAGAAGATCATCGAATTCCAGAAGAGCTCAGAAAAACTTATCCCAATGTTAAGTTGGTTCGAGAAAATTCTATGTTTGCCGTCTTTGAAGCCACGTCAGATAATCAACAAACAAAGAAAAGAGTTCTGATAAAAACCGTAAATTCAGATTCAAGTTTGTATCGGATGAATTCAGCTACAATTAATCACATGTTGAACCAAGAAATCACTCGTATAGAGTTTTATGTAAAATACAGGCATGTGGCTAAGATTCTTCAAAAGGGAGATAAGAAAAAAGGCAAAAAACCGTGGTATACAATGGAATATCAAAAATCTCTTTCTCAACTACTCAAAGAAAAGCATTCTGATTTGGAAAGAATGATAGGGTTGCTCATTCACAATGTTGCTTCTGCAATGAGCTATGCTTATAACGTGGAAAGAGTGGTTCTTTTGGGTTTGACACCCGAGCACATTTTATATGATCGAGAGGCTGACATATTTAAGATATCTGACTGGGAAACAGCATTTGTAGTACAAGAGAAAAGGTCCTTGGATGCAGCTTATAAGGATCCATTAATGTTCTCTATTGAACAAGTCGCGATTTTGAGATCGTCTCGTCTCTACTTGGCTCCTGAAATAGAAGCTTTATTGGATAAAAAGCCAATTGGAAACCTTCAGACTCTTCAATTTGGAGCTGCGTTCTCACTTGGATTGATTGCTTTGGAAGTTTTAAGTTCAAAATATGGAGGTTGGGATCCATTAAATTGGAAAACGTTGTCAGTTGAAGATTTTTCCAAGGAAACGAACGCGTTTTTAGAAGGAATTAAACTGCCACTGAGGTTGCGAGCACTAATTCAAAACTTGCTCAAGATTCAT
>ENA-UOTX01000946-UOTX01000946.1-compost-metagenome-genome-assembly--contig:-NODE-946-length-26097-cov-11.828747_pt1 | contig 26097 bp, 18 predicted proteins | sample MGYA00238143_ERZ746982 | MGnify/ENA primary metagenome ERZ746982 (study PRJEB28758, sample SAMN06268862) | compost metagenome | isolation source: single cell | place: USA: California, Emeryville, Joint... | reverse complement strand
TGATAAAATAATAACCTTGCATAGGTTCATTAGTGTCAAGGCCGAATTTGTTAGACTCTTGTTTGAGCAAAAATCATGTGAAACCGCTTGATTTGCGTTCATCAAAGTTGACAGAAGCTTTAATTCTTTCAATACTACAGGTACAAATTAATAGATGAAATTAACTTAAATAAAATTCCTTATTCTCAAAAATTAAGCACCTCAAAACCCAAAAGCATATAATTAATGGGAAATAAGCCCGGAACGACTTCTTCGTCTGATATACCAATCGCCTCTACAGGTAACTTGGTTTTGCCCAGGATCAAATTGGTTATTCCTGGAGTGTTATTGATTTCTCTATTGACAACAACAATTTCAAACATTCAGTACTAATTTCTGCCAATTTCTACCTATAGAGGATAAATGCACGCAGTTCTTAGCATGGTGTTCAGGAAGGAATAACAAGATAAAAGTCTTCGATATTAAAAATATGCAAAATCACGTCCAGTTCGCGGGCGCCTGTGTTCGAAATCAAGGTGATCCTTCAATTTATGGAATATTTCCCTTACAATTTATAAATACAATTGTTCATTTAGGAAACACCGTTTGGTCGTATCTGAAAGAGATCCCAAATACAAAGCTCCTAATATCTCTTCACAATTCGGCTAAAGAAGCAGCTAAGCTTGAGGTATTCGACGTTTCGCAGAGAGACCAGCAAAAGAAAATTTATTCCTTTGAAGAAACCACTGAAGGTAAGCCTTGGTTCTCCTTTATCACTCACATTCCCTTTTGATCTAGGAAATGGAAGAGGAGTGCTGGCTTATAGCGCCAAAAGAAATCTCATTGGTGCAATCTCGATTCGTCGAAAAATCGCGTATCACCTCTTCTCTATTGAAAACGACTGGCAAAGCAACGGCATTGTAAAACTATTGAGGAAGTCAAAATGGCCTTCTTGCTTTAGCACAGAATGGGGTAATTGAGTCATTCCTTCCTGAATTATAAAACAATCCAGCTTTCTACTTTTCATTTTATTTGCGTTTTCAATCTATCTTCATAACTCATTTATTAGATAATTATCTTTCTGACCTTGATTTTGACCCCAACGGAGAGTTTACTGCCACTGTTGACTGTTGTGGAAAGGTGCTAGTCTCGGATGTAAGCAGTCACAGAGCTCTTTGCCATCGAGAATTGGTGGATATTCCTCGCAAAGGTACTTACTTATAATTTCTTCCCCAAAAAGTGGAGAATTCTTTAACTTGCAATGGTTTATTAGCTTCTTATGGGAGTTGCAGATGGAGCACCAATATTAGCGAGCCTTCGTTGTTTGTCAACTATCTTGGATTCAACATTATTGATCTCGAGAAGAATGTTGTAGCCTTAAAAAATCCGAATTCTGTGCCCATTGCTGACGCGCAAACCAGTATATCTAAGTATTTTACATTCCTATTAATCCCTGCCAGACCCTATTATGTGGATGGATGTTTGCCAAAGCAATGGAAATTTGGTGGCTTTTGGAGGCTATAATGGCGACATCAGGATTTATGACAGGCGAAAAGCAAAGATCGCAGGGGCCTACTCTAAAATTCACAGCAGTAATTGAAATTAGGACAATCTTAATTGCTTTGAATTTTTGAAAAAATTATATTATTGGATCTTAATTATATCGATTGTTTGTTGATTAGATATGATCTATTGTGTTCGATGGAGTCCTGAGGGAGAGAGACTTGCTAGTGCCTCCTGGGACACTACCGCAAGTGTCGTTGACTTCAGAACTGGCAAAATTCTTTACACTGGTAGGACAGCAGATAAAGGTAAATTGGGAGAATTTCGTTGACTTATCTTCCTTCATTAATCAGAACCGGCTTCCTCAGTATGCTTTATCTGAGGGAAAACAAACTCATTGGAGGAGAGGAAGTACAACAGAAACTCCAGATATGGCAAGTGAAGCAGAATTCACGATTTATGATTAATAATAATGATTTATATTATGGAGGACATTGATAGATACTAGAAATTGTATAATCTATATCTTGGTCCAAATTGCTTCAAATTGTTACTCTTCCACGCAGAGAAGTGGAGTTTCTGAGAATATCTTCATTGACAGACGCCTTTGTAGCGATATGTATACAGCTCTTATCCTTACTGCAGAATTTCTCTTAACATTAATTCAATATGCAGAAATTCTTATAATGAAAATGCAAATAGAAGTAAAATCTATACAGTGATTAATTCTACATAGTTAGTATGGGAGTTTTTCGCCTTCTATTGCAATGCACTCCATATATCTCCTATGCAACCCTTCAAAAAATGGCTGCAGTCTTTCTTGTCTCGTAAGCACCTCCCAGTTAGTCAATAAGCTCGCTCTCAACTCTTTTTCAGTCGTTGGCGCATCACTTGCTACTCTCTCCTTCAACGCTGCCCATAGATTCTCGATTATATTGAGATCAGGAGACCTCTTAGGCAGTTTAATCAACTGGACGTTTTGTTGCTTTAGCATCCAATCCTCATTCACTCGGTGTGCTGGATGATTATCTTGAATCAAATAGAATTCTTCGCCAGAGTATAGATTTTCCATTTCAGCTTTATGATGCTCGATAACTTGCCGATAGAAATCTCCATTCATACTCTTATCGTAAATGTCCAAGGATGTTGCCCCTTGTAAGGAAATTGCGCCCCAGCAGTTCAATTTCACATTTTCTGTTGCATTCTTCCTTCGGACTTTCTCAGTAATAAACTGCCAAGTTTTTGTTTTGTGAGTTTTGTTAAGTTCTATGCCCATTTCATCAGAGTAAAAAGCTCGATAGATTAATTTGCCATTATCCGAAAGCATTTTTTTACAAAAATCTACTCTCATTACTCTTTCTTGCTCAGCATATATTATTGAGTTATCAAACCCTTTATACTTCAATCCCTTTTGAGCAAGAATAAGCTTGATTGAAGTATGCGAAACACCCATTCGAGCTGCGAGTTTGCGTAAAGACGCTCCTTCAGGATTATCATTGATTGATTGGATAATTTTGTTTATTGTTTCATCTGTGATTGATTTCTTACGTCCTCTTCCTTTCTTGAAGATCCGAATATCTTCGCCTTTCTTAGTTCTTTTCTCCCATGCTTTAACAGTCCTCTCACGTCGGTTAATTATCTTTGATATCTCGTGAACATCCATCTTTGCGTCAAGATAGAGGACAAGAAATCTTGTTTTGTCATCAATGTCAAAATTTTCACTCATCAAATGACCGCTTGGAACGATAATTTACTTCTGCTAGGCTTAAGCAGATAAATATATTTATCTGTGATTCTAATTTTTCGAGCTTAATTGAAGGGCAAGGGTACAATAGTGATTATTTATAGAAATTCAATACCTCAGAATAGCAATTTACACAAGCACCACTTAGCAGATGAAATACAAAGTGATTCTTAAAGAGAGCCAATATATTGATTAAAGAAACTCTAAATGAATTGGGTCTACCTTCAGAGTACAGGACTCGCAAAATTTCTCTGAAAAAAGTGTCCAATAGTTCACTCCTTTGAGAAGGCCAGGGTTATTTTGAATGTTATCAAGCGAGAAAAATATCAAAAAGATTTACGATAGAAGTTTTAAGTTATTCAGCCTAATTACTCTTCATTCGTGATGCGAATACTCAATCAACTACAATAATTCCTCTTTAAAGAATACCTTTTTAATCTCTTAAGCCGTAGGCGGATTAGGTCATCAAATCTATTCGATGCTCCAAGCGGATTCAAGATTAAAATTTAAGATTAAACGATTAATTGATCATATTTTTTTAGTTGAACTAACTACTAAATTTCATGGTTACTCTCAAATAGGGAGAGAAGAGCGATTCTTTGGTGATAATTGTTTATGAAATTTTCGGGTTCATTATGAAAATTATCCTATTAAGATGAATGCACTTATGTAAACGAAAGAGGAGGCCATAACTATCAGCAAGCAATTTAAAGAAAAATTTCACAGGACTAAATTAACTGGATTCAATAGATCCATTAGATTCATTACTATCATCGGAATCTTCCTGAACAGTGTTCTAGATTATTGAAGAAGTTTGGTGATAAACAGTTCATAAAAATTCGATAACGGATACTTATCATCACAATATAACTAACTTCCTTTTGGAAAGTAAATGAAAACTAGAGTAACCATGAACTGAAAACATGTGAAGTGATATTGCTAAGCTATCAAAAATGCGATTCTAACTATTGGGAAAGAGGATTATTAGATATAACTGCAGAAAATTATCGTCTACGTTATTGCTAAGAAAAAGCTCTAACTTCAGCTTGAGAGAGGCTGTCTGCGACCTCCTGTGTGTTGGTTTAGTTTGCATGTCTTCAATGTGATTGACTGTTTTCATGTTGGAGCTGCATCCTTAAGTTTTATTTTGTGTAATAAATGGTTGATTCGTGTTGGAAAAATATTCTTTTTTCCAGGATCTGAAACAGCAGGCAAGCTTAATCCTTAAACCCTCAATTTCAAAAACGATTATCGTTATGAACTCTTGATAGAACTAAGAATATTTGGCAAAGGAGATGTATTTTACTTGAATGTTTTGATATTATGCTATATTACCATGATGCTGTTCAAAATCCCATTCATTACATTATTAAGCAAATTTGAAAATATCAATTAACTTTCAACTGTGTCGCACTAAGATTTACAATAATTTTTTTTTAAAAAAATGATATCGAAACAACAATGAACCTGGAACTGATATTTGAGATATGAATAGGAATTAAAATGAAATTTGAGACAGTTGAGAGGAGTGAGGACAGGAGACACTGAGGAATTGCTTAAAACCACGATATGACATTCTTAGAGACTTCTGCGTTTGATAGCTCTAAGTTAGAGCTTGTGTTTCGAATTTTCATTACAAAATTTCACGAAAGCAAAGCTGGTCTAGTTCTATTTGAGGAGAGAAGAAAGAGAAGTATTGAATTAGCGATGAGAGTGGTGGTTAAGCCAGAACCAGCGGCCAAAACTTAGACCGTGTTGTTCATTTGAAATTTATTTTTTTCTTGCAAAAGAAATCCATCAGAGTTAATAACTACTTACTATATTTCTGAACCACACTTATTACAGATTTGATTATGCTGACTATATGTTGCATTGTTCTCAGTAGCAAAGGAATCTTAGAAGATTTACATTTAGAAATATAAATGTAAATAGTCCACATTTCATAAATCAACAACAGTACTTTGGTAAATCATCATAGCTTCCTTTTACTCATTATGGTAAGTTCTTGCGATTGCTGGAGCTTGAGGTTTCAAAAGATCAGACGGAATCTTCCAACCACATTGGCTGTAATATAGTTGAATTCGGAATCATTTAGCTAACTAAGAGTTCAATAAGAAGACTTCAAACTCTCTAGCAATTATTTCCTCCTTACAAGAAACTTTCGTGAAAACTTAGAATGAGAATAAAACCTCTGAATCATTTAGTAGAAAAACCTCGAGTCAAATTATGATATCAAAAATGAACCCTGATTCTGATATTTAAGGAGCTTTTCTATTCTCATAATAATTCAAAAACTTCTCTCAAATCAACCAGAACCCCTCTAATCTACCCATGACAGAACAACCCGCTAGTTGGGACTTTGATTACCATTTCAAAATCGTCGTCATTGGCGACTCCGGTGCAGGAAAATCGAATCTTGTCTTAAGATACACGAAAAACGAGTTCAGCCTCGAGACTCAGACAACAATCGGCGTCGAACTTGCCCCAAAGACCGTCAAAGTCGATGGCAAAATCATCAAAGCACAGCTTTGGGACACAGCTGGTCAAGAGAGATTCCAGGCTCTTGCAAGTGCATATTTCAAAGGAGCCATAGGTGCTCTCTTGGTATATGACATCACGAAACCAAGTAGTTTCAAAGGATTGGAGAAATGGATCGAAAAACTTCAGGAGCATGCCGATCCCAACATAACGACATTATTGGTTGGAAATAAATGTGATTTGAGTCATTTGAGAGAGGTGAGGACGGAAGACGCCGAGGAATTCGCTCAAAAGCATAATATGGCGTTTTTGGAGACGTCTGCGTTAGAGAACACGAACGTTGAACTTGCTTTCCAAAAGTTGGTTGCGGCTATTTATGAAAGAGTAAAGAACAGCCCATTGCCGCTTCCTGATCTGGATGATCGGAATAAGAGACGTAAATTGGAACCGGAAACTGAGGAAGAAGAAGAAAAAAATGTGAAAAGAGGTTGCTGCTGATTGAAAACTTTGCTATTTTCTTTGGTTTTCTCATTGAAATTCTATTCATTTGAGTTTATTACTTACTGCACTTTTGATATAACTTCACATGTGTGATTGAAATGCTGAATATTTCAGAAATCAAACAATTCTTGGTTGTGTTGGTCATATGATATTGGCTTTATAAGGGATGTAAAAAGTGAATTCGAAATACTATGAGGGAGATGTTCCTCTCATATATCCAATCTAATCGCTCCTTTTGCACCTATCCCATTAACTTCTAATGAGAGAACCTCAAGTTTTGTCCATGAGATATTTTCTTCCAAACCGACTGCTCCTTCGTCCTCTATACTATTTCACGATAAGCCCTGACACACCAAACTTGCCCAATGCTCTCGCTCCCTTCGCGCCAATTGTATTCTTAGATAAAATTAGCTCCGCGAGACGCACCCATGATTCATTTTTTCCTGAAAGCAACAGCTCCCTCGAAAGCAGTGTTATTTTCTCGCAGATTTAGAATATCAGGGCTTGTCCATGAGCAGTTCTTAGCTAATCCAGTTGCTCCTTGGTCACCAATGTCATTCCATGACAAATCCAATTTTGTGAAACACTTCCAGGATTCGTTCTGGGCTAATTTGGTCGCTCCTTCGCCACCAATTCGAGTTTTTCATAAATCTAACCCCTTGAGATTTATCCATATATTATTTCTGCTCAACACTGCTATCCTTTCTTGATCGATATCGTTATTAGATAGAGATAGAATTGTAAGGTCTTTCCAAAAATTGCTCCTTCCAAATGCTATAGCTCTCTCTGTGTAATAACAGTGTTTATCGCTAATTTGACTTGGAAAAATTATTGATGTTCTTGAATCAAGATAGTTCTCCAATCAAAAGTGTTCTTCTAAGAGCTGCACAATAGAAGCATCTTGATTTCATTTTGTGAACTTTGAAATGGAAGAGATAAATCTGACTTTGGCTCCAAGTAGTGTCAAATATCACGAGGTCACGCCATATTGCAATAAATCCTGACCAGATTCAACAGATCCAATTAATTTTACCAAATTAAATTTGCGAATAATAGAATAAAAAGGAGCTCGACATGGTTGAGCCAGCTAAAACAACAAATACACAGAGCCGTCAAGATGAGAAAATTGTTGCCAAAGTCGTAATAGTCGGGGACTCCAAGGTTGGAAAAAGCTGTTTGCTTAACAGATTTTGCAGGGATACTTTTACATCATCATATATAGCTACAATAGGAGCCGATATCAGAATGAAAATCGTTGATGCAGAAGGACAGAGAGTCCAAATGCAAATCTGGGACATTTCTGGACAAGAGAGGTTTATGGCGCTTAGAGATGCTTTTTATCGGAACGCTATGGGCAGCTTTCTTGTTTTTGCATGCAATGATCGTGATTCTTTTAACAATATAGCGAAGTGGTTGAAAGGAGTTAACCTGCATGCTAGCGAAAATGCTTACAAAATATTAGTTGGAAATAAATGCGAAGTTCCAGATCGTGCTGTGAGTTGTGACGAAGCAAGAGCATTCGCTGAGGCCTTTGGATTAGAGTACATGGAAGTCAGTGCAAAAGATAAAATCAAAGTTGATGATATATATGATCTAATGACTAAGACGGTAGTTCAACGGGGCATTACAAATAATAAGGAGGAAGAGACGGTTACTTCTAATTCGACTGGTGGTCCATCACAACTCAAGCAAGAGAAAAAAAGCTGTGTTGTTTTCTAAGGCCAAAGATTGAACTTCATTGTCTTCTACGTAGATGATTGTAGTTGCTATTCTTGTGGTGTGACTCGGCAGATTATGTGTGTAATTATGATTAAGAAATTCTTTAACAAGTCTTTTACTTGCTAAGACCGTCAAGATATTTCTCTCGAAGAAGAGCAATCAATATATATTTAGATTCAACGTGGGATCATACTTTCATAATATAAATCTTGTCTGCAACGAGCATATGTAAAGCATTTTTTTGAAAAGTTTAATTACTTCGCTGCCTTATCAAAAATTTGAGAAGGATCGTATTTTGCTGGAGTCATTGCATTTCACTTCAGAGAAGGAGATGGGAAATGAAAGTTGTAAGCTTCTTTTTTTGAGGGAAATTTTTCGATAGTAAGCTCATTTTTCCAGACAGCTGACTCAAGGAGCACTAAAAGCACCGATATAAAATGAAAAATTTTATATCAGATATATTATTGGAAAATTAAAAATTTGCAAATGGATTCGCTAACAAATTCCCTCATCACTTTGAGCTGGTCACAAATCTTGCTCACATTACTCACACTCTTGATAGTAAGAGTGGCTTGGAGCTATTTGAAACTCTGGCTCTTCCTTCAAAGCCTCAAAAAAAAAAGGAGCTGAGATCTATTTCCGATTTCCCCTTGGAATCATCCACAAATCCATGGCCGAGACAAAAAAGGGCGATTCTTTTGCTTGGTGCTACCAATCCTCTAGTCTATTTGGTTGATCCACAGCTAGCCAAAGTTTTCCTGTCTGACACTTCAAAGTATGCAAAAAGTCCGATGTTTGGACCACTCTCGCAATTGCTACAGCAAGGACTTCTCCTTTCAGAAGGCAACCAGTGGAAGAAGCATAGGAAGACGTTATCGACTACTTTCAGATACGATTTCATAATCTCACAGCTTCCGCTTATTGCGGACACCGCCCGACATATCCTGTCAAAAGAGATTGAGGCTCAGAAAGGCAAGAATGTCCATATATTTGCCCTTTATCAAATGATAACCGGAGAGTTAGTATTCCGAATTTTCTTTGAAGGAGTTACCATGATGGGATGGCGCCGACCGCTTTTCTAACGAGCCTTCTTGAATAAGCTGTGAATGTTGCTCGCTCTCCTGAAAACATTCTTTTTGGAATGAAGGGAGTGAAACTTGGACTCTTCAAGAGGGATCGAGTCTATTTTGAAAAGAGTAAGAAATTCTTGGCGTTCTGCACGAAAATGATCCAACTCAAGAAAAAAAAGATCGAAGAGAAGGGCAGCACCGCAGGCGGAGCAGCGCCTGATCTTCTTACGCTTCTGTTGCAAGGACAAAAGGAGGATAAAGGAACGAAGGACGAGTTTAGTGACGAAGAGATTCTTCATGAGTTTGTCACTTTCTTTTTCGCTGGAATGGACACCACAGGACATATGCTCGGCTTTGCAACTTACTACTTCTCCCAACAGAGTGAAGAAGTCCAGCGAGCTGTAATGAGGGAAGCTGATGAGCTGGCACAAGCTGGATCAAACATCTCAAGCGAGCTGCTGAATAAAGCTGAGACTATTCATGCTTTCTTGAAAGAAACGCTGAGAATAGCCCCGCCAGCAGCCGCTGTGTTCCCAAGGACCGTGGTCGCAGAGAAACTCCAAATTGAGGACTTAACGCTCAAGAAAGGAACGATGGTGAACACACTATTTCTTGCCAATAACTTTAACCCTAAATACCACCCGGACCCATATCGATTCAATATGAACCGCTGGATTCAAGGTCATCCAGACTTTGAAGAGGTTGTGCAGAAAAATCCCTTCATCTATACTCCGTTTCCAGCTGGTCAAGGAATTGCATTGGACAGCACCTGGCGATGATAGAAGGAAAGATCATCTGGAGTAACTTCTTGTCAACCTATAAATTCGCTGTTCCTGCGGGGTATAAAATGCAATTTAACATAGGCACGTTTTATGGACCGCGAGAAACCTTATATCTTGACATTGAAAAGAAATAATATAAGCTAATTAGTGCTTGCTCATCATCTATAATAACTAATTGAATATCGTAAATAACATTAAATCTATATTTTGAGCGCGATATGCTCTCGTTGCGTATAAAAAACCAAACAAATAATTAACAATAACTCATTTACATCAGTCATTACCACTAGCATTAATGAAACTCGCTTGACAATAGTATCACATTAGTCAAGATTGTAAAGTAAACTCTGTTACATATCTTTAGAATTTACCTTACAATTCGATCAATTTAAAAAATTACAACACAATAAATTTCGAGAAAAATTAATACAAAATGGTTCTTATCACTGCGACATGGTCGCAACTCTTGTACACAATCCTAGGAATTCTGCTTCTGAGGCTAGGGTGGAAATACTTAAGGCTCTGGCTATTTCTTCAGAGCCTCAAGAAAAAAGGAGTTGAGATCTATTTCAAATTTCCGGTGGGATTGTACCAAAAAATTAACGCCGATACGAAAATAAAGGGCGATGCTTTCTCCTGGTACAAAGAAAGCGTTCAACACAACCCTGAATTACGGCTACTGGCAACCCACGCTGCGAGTAAACCGATAATTATCTTACTCGACCCAAATTTAGTGAAAGCATTCCTATCAGACCCCTCAAAAGCAAAGAAAAGCCCTGTTTTCGATCCACTCTTCCCCTTGATGCAACATGGACTCATCTTTTCCGAAGGCAATCAATGGAAGAAACATCGAAAAACGCTATCAGCGATTTTCAGATATGATTTCATCATTTCGCAGCTTCCAACCATCGTAAACACCGCTCGTCATATCTTTTCTAGAGAGATAGAGGCGCAGAAAGGAAAAAATATCGACATACTCGACCTTTACCAAATGATAACAGGAGAGCTGGTCTTCCGACTATTCTTTGGAGAGGACCTTGAAGGAAGCGAAATTGATGGCCTTCCACCCACCAGATACCTCGCGAATCTGCTCGAGCTCGGTGGGAGTAACGCTCGATCGCCTGAGAACCTTCTGTTGGGTGCAAAGGGGACAAGGCTGGGGCTTTTTAAGAGGAATAGAGACTATATTGCCCAAACTAAGCGATTTTTGACATTTTGCTCAGAAATGATAAAAGCCAAGAAAAAGAAGCTTGAAAGTGAGGGCGCTGGATCGGTACCTGACGCTCTCACGCTCTTGCTTCAAGCTCAGAGCAATGAGAAGGGTGATAAGTTTAGTGATGAGGAAATTTTGCATGAATTTATCACTTTCTTTTTCGCTGGGATGGACACTACAGGCCACCTGCTGACAATGGCAACTTACTTCTTTGCTAAACAAAGCGAAAAAGTCCAGAGAGCCGTGATGAAGGAAGCAAATGAGCTATCTCAAGCAGGAATTAATATCACAAGTGATTTGATAAACAAATCTGAAGTCATACATGCTTTCCTTAAAGAGACGCTAAGATTAGCGTCTTCAGCGATGCTGCTGTTCCCAAGGGAGATCACAGCTGATATGCAGCTTGAGGATTTGGTGATTCCAAAGGGAACAATGATGAATGTGTCATTCGTTACTAATAACTATAACCCAAAGTACCACCCTGACCCTTATCGCTTCAATATGAACCGCTGGATCCAAGGCCATGCTGATTTCGAAGATGCAGCGCAAAAAAATCCTTTCATTGCAACTCCGTTCTCGGCAGGACCAAGGAACTGCATTGGGCAACACCTGGCAATGATAGAAGGGAAGATCATATGGAGCATCTTCTTGTCAGCCTATAACTTCACTGTTCCTGCGGGATATGAAATGCATTATAAGTTAGGAATGCTTTATGAACCAAGAGAAGTATTATATCTTGATATTGAAAAGAAATAACTTAGTGGCTCTATCATCCCTACTCAATATAACAATAGATAAGAACTAAGCTGCATATTTCGATTGATGTACAGTAGACGTTGATATGAAAATTAAGAGGGAAGAAATTAATTAGATTTGATTAAATGAGTCTTTGAATGCTCAATTAAGAAATAAGAATTTATTCTAAATACTCATTTTTGCAGCTCATTTTAATAAAAATATTTTACCATGGAATCTCAATCTAATCTGACTGTTCAAGCGAGCTGGTCACAAATCCTGCTCATGCTGCTCGGATTTCTCATCGTGAGAGTCTGCTGGAAGTATGCTAGGCTATGGCTCATCCTTCAAGGCTTCAAAAAGCAAGGCGCTGAGGTTTGCTTCAAAATTCCTCAAGGAATTTACTATCAAAGGAAGATCGATACCAAAAATGGTGATGGGTTTAAGTGGTTCAAAGAAATTATCCAAAAAAACCCGAAAGTGAGATTCCTCGCTACCCATATTGGAACCACTCCTATAATCTATCTAGTTGATCCAAGTTTGGTCAAAGCATTCTTGTCTGATCCCTCAAAATATCCGAAATCCGCCATATATGAACCTTTCATGCCATTATTACGACATGGTCTCTTACTCAGTCACAATACCCAATGGAAAAAACACAAAAAAACTTTATCTCAAACCTTCAGACACGAGTTCATTATTTCACAGCTTCCTCTTATGATCAAGACTACTCAGCACATCTTCTCCAGAGAGATTGAAGCTCGTAAAGGGAAACACATTGACATACTTGAACTTTTTCAACAGATCACAGGAGAACTAGTTTTCCGAATTTTCTTCGGAGGAGAACTCGAAAACATCACAATTGAAGGAAAACCACCCTCCACTTATCTCTCGAAGCTAATCGAAATCACTGCTGAGAACACCCGTGCTCCTGAGAACCTTCTTCTTGGCTTGAAAGGCATAAAGCTCGGACTTTTCAAGAGAAACAGAGACTACTTACATCAGTGCAAAAAGTTTTTGAGTTTCTGCTCGGAGATGATCCAACTCAAGAAGAAGAAGTTTGAACAAGGCGAAGGGCTTTCGGAGACGCCGGACCTCCTCACTATCCTATTACAGAGTCAAAAGCAAAGCAAAGGAACCGATGACGAGTTTAGTGACGAGGAGATTCTGCATGAGTTTATCACCTTCTTTTTCGGTGGAATGGACTCTACAAGTCACATGTTGACTATGGCAACTTACTTCTTCACGAAACAAAGCGAAGAAGTCCAAAGAGCTCTGATGAAAGAAGCTATCGAGCTATCACAGGCCGGACCGAACATCTTGAGTGATCTGCTGAGCAAGGCTGAGAATATCCATGCGTTCCTGAAAGAAACTCTGAGAGTAGCAACTCCAACAGGCATTTTGGTTGCAAGAGATGCCGCTGAAAGTCACTATATTGAAGATGTCTATGTGAAAAAAGGGATGATCGTGAACATGGCAATGATCACGAATAACTATAACCCACTGATTTACCAGGACCCTTACCGCTTCAATTTGAATCGCTGGATTAAGGGGCATCCTGACTTTGAACACGAAGCTCACAAGAACCCATTTAGCTTCACTCCGTTCTCTGCAGGTCCAAGAAACTGCATTGGACAGCATCTCGCCATCATCCAAGGGAAAATCATCTTGAGTCTCTTCCTGTCTACGTATAACTATACTCTTCCCCCGGGATATGAGATGCATTATAAGGTAGAGCTTCTCTATGAACCAAGAGAAATATTATACCTTGATATTGAAAAGAAATGAAGTTGAGACCTAGTCTCTACTAATGTGGAATGGATTTCGCCTAAGTCTTATCAATTTGGGTATCCTTAAGATAATAACAATTACAACCTTAAGATAATGAGTAAATTTATAATAATTAAGATGGAACGCTCAATTCGCAACGATTACGCCGAATAGAATAGTATTAATTTATATTTTTAAAAATTAATATCATAATCCATTTCACATGAGATGGCCATTATCTCATCTCCTTATATTCTATAATAATTTGATTATGAAACTTAATCCACAATTAACCATAGTCTCTTTCTCTCTAGATGCTAACTTGTGTTGTTGATCATATACTGGTATGTCAATTTATTTTTTCTTAGAGCGTTTGCTTGTCAATCTCAAATACGTTCGTTGACAATGACAATGGGATATTTCATTATTTTGAGATTAGTTTATGATAATAAAGCTTAAAACAGAGAAATTTTGCGAGCGAAAAGTTTTTAATGACGAATATTGAGCAATAATAAGGCTGTAAACAAATTTATTTATATTCTCGAACATGAATATCCATATGCTCCCGATAAATATACTCTTTCTAAGTCTAATTTCCAGAGATTTATATGAATTGCAACAAATAGCAGCACCGAATAAATTTTAAATACAATTTTAATGAACCGATGTTATTTCTCATCCGCGAGGCTCAATTACTATTTTTTGTTACTTTGCTTTCGACATGATGATTTATCTAAAGGAAGCAAGCCGAACTTAAATAATCTGAAACTCAAATTAATTAACAGATTCATCAACAAGAAAAATGTTTGCCTTCATCACTGATCATCCCCTCAATGAGTGTTTTTCCGGTTCCAACTTCTGTCACTCTTGCTTTGCCGTCGTCAGACGCGGTTACTAGCTTATCCCCACTCGGACTCCATCTGACACAATTGATGCATTCTAGCTTATTAATTTTCTTTTTGAATAAGGCAATTTCTTACTTGAATGCACATCATCATAGGTTCTCACGAGTTTATTCTCACGGCGATCATAAATCACAATGCTCTTATCCTCACCAGCAGCAGCCAATAAATTTCCGTCATTTGGGCAAGCATCAATCCACAGAGTACATTCTTATGGCAAATAAAATAAAAATACTACAAAGCAATAAAATATTACGTTTATCTAGTTGAATTGAACCTTTTAGAATCAAAGCCTTCTTCTCAGCGTCGATGACATTGACTATCTTCTGTTTAATTTTAACAAACAAGCAGAACTCTGAAGTAGTGGAAGCCCATCTGCAGCGATTATTAAGACCTAATTCAATTCGGTAACGAAAGATTGAAAGTTAATGGCCCAAATCGAAAGGAGAAATATCATAAATTAGGAACTTACTCCTATTGTGGGCTACTCTCAACGAGAAGAGACATTTCCCAGTATCAACCCCCGAAACCCAACATACGCCAGACCTGTCAATAGTTGCCGCATGCTCACCTTTCAGGTCAAAATGGAAATCTGTAATGTGATTCTCAAAGCCTATTTAAGGAATAATTAACTAACCGGCCAATCGAAGTGAAAGAAAAAAATCACATGTAGCTTCTACATAAATATCATCATTTTATCAACCTTTTGGATCTTGAGGGGCACTCAAGATCGGAGTATGCCATTTGGTCTTCCTAACAACTCTAGCGAATTGTCGGCCTTGGGACATGTCATTATCAATAGAAATTAGGTGGTAAGCCGTTTTGTTTCCTATAGGAATAACTCCCAAGAATTTTCTACGTGCGTTGTAGACTATGTTTCCGAGTCCTGTGCCTGGAGCATCATTTGGGTTCTTTGAAACAATAAATTGAAGTTACAGCCTTCGACTTCTTCAAAGGAGAACACTGGCTGAGCAATACTAAATTTAGCTGAAATATCAAAAATTGTTAAGGCTGCCGAATACTCATAGCTATGATGAAGCGAAACGAGTAGTGCCGTCCCTGGAATACCCATGACATGAGTCCAGGAGGCTTTTGCATGAAAATGATGAGATAATTACCTCTTTGAGTAGATTACCATCGTATATACATCGTACGGATCTCAATCGTGCTCCATCGATTTGGGTATACAGTTTTCCTGAGTCCAATACAACTACGTTTATTTTGTTACTATTGGTCGAACAAAACGCGAACAGGCTCGGAGTTCGAGATTCTAAGAAAGAGAATGAGTCTTTCTCAGTTTCAATTTCATCATGTGGCAACGAGAGCATGAAATTTTTGAGAGAATTCTGGTGTTGTTAAATAAATTTATTTTATAAAATCCTTATTTTCTATTCCCATAAAAAGCTTCGAAACTCAAATCGTATTGTGGTTATCAAGAGTTAAATGAGTTAAACTAACGTTGCTAACTGATTCTGAGTTCAGCTAATCAGTGTATCTAGAGCGAATTTAAATTCTTGCAGAGCAAATATTCTAAAATTCACAATAGAGTAGTTTTAACAAATGAATTATATTCTCTTAATTTCAATTTTAATTTTTCGACTTGCTAAATACTGATTTTCGATCCAAATTCAGAATTACTCTTCAAAGCGCACTCTTCCTCAATCTTGATGGTTTCATTATATAATAGTCCCAGCCGCTTTAAATTTTTCCAGAGACCGTTTTTGCCTAATACAAGCCCTCCTTTGTATCCAATCAAGTTCCTTGATAAATCCAGTTCTTCGAGGCTAATCCAACTGTGATTTGCTGCTAGCATAACCGCACCTTCATGGCTAATTTTATTCCCTGAAAGATCCAGCTTTTTCAATTTCTCCCAGACAGCTTTCTTACCAATCTCTATCGCCCCGATATCACCAATCCCGTTACCACACAGGCCTAGTTCTTCGAGATTTGACCAGGTTTGGTTCTGCGCGATAGCCACACATCCTCCGTCTCCAATATTATTCCCAAAGAATGACAGGAGTTTTAGCTTCGTCCAATTGGTGTTCTTCGCTATGGAGATGGCTCCAATTGAAGTGATATAATTATTTGCGATTCTCAGCTCACTGAGGTCCCATGTTTGATTTTCTCCGATCGCAGACGCGCCTTCATCGCCGATATTTGTTGAGCTTAGAGAGAGGATTTCAAGGTACTTCCAAATCGGGTTCCCTGCAATAAGTTTGGCTCCTTCACTACCAAGATTGTTCTGTTGGAGGCCTAACTCACGGAGATTTACCCATGTTGGGTTACTACATAATTCCTTGATGCCTTTAATTCCTATTTTGTTGTTTCCCAATTCAAGTTTTTGAAGAGACTCCCAAGATTTGTTCTTTGCGATCGCTATCGCTCCAAGGTCCTTGATTTGGTTACCTTTTAAGTAAAGTTCTTCTAAATAGGCCCAGGTTGTATTTTTTCCGATAGCAACTGCGCCTTCGACGCCAATTTTATTTTGGCCCAGTATTAGTTTCTTCAAGTTTTTCCATGCAGTATTGCTTGCCAGGCTTATAGCGCCTTCATTGCCGATCTGACATCGCGATAACCTTAGATCTTGTAAGTTAACCCATGCGACGTTGTTTCCGATAGCTGAAGCTCCTTTGTCACCGAGCTGATTTCCAGATAAGTAGAGTTCTTTCAGATTATACCAGGTATTATTGCTTCCGATAAGTGCAATGGCATCATGGTCTAAACTATTAAATCTGAGACTGAGTCGTTCGATATATTTCAATTTTTCGTCATGAAGTATCTCCGAAACTCCTTCAGGACCTATACTCTGGTTGTCAAGATCAAGATGTATGATCTCAGTTGTTGTTGATGTTGTTTCTGAGTTTTTTTCCATGATTTTTTTTGTTGGTTTGCTTTGATTTGGATTTCTTTCGATAAATTTAATTCAAATCAGAAACTGATAGCAAATGTACAAGAATTGCTGGACGCTGCAACCAGATTACAGGTTGGGATGCAGCGCTCATCTTGTCCTTCAAAATGAGCCGTTTCTTTAGCATAGTTCCATTAACCAGTGTGAATGATCTAATATGGCTAGAGAATTTGTAAGCATCAAGTCAGAGCTTATACCGTTTGCTAGATTAAGGACTTTCTGAAATCTGGATCGCGATTAGTGATCAATATTAGTTTTCCAATGAATATCAACTGATTCTAGGTAAAATAGCAGGAAACGATATTGCTACTAAGTAATTCAAATACAATCTGATAAGATTTTTCTTGGATGCAAATTAGAATCAACCGTATCGAGCTTCACAAAAAGAGAGATCTATTCATGAAAGTCGCTGATTCTTTAATCATATTCGCTATTCAGACATAATTTTAATAACATGTAGCAGAGGCCACATTATCCAAAAGGCGATCCTCACTCAAGCTGAGGCAGTTTTCTTCAGTTTTCGCTCAGAGTAGTTCAGACAATCTTCAGGATATTATACCTTTTATGCGTATCTTATGATATAGAAATCCTTCACATCAATTACACCAATTATCAAAAGTCGAATTTGGAATATACACTTAGAAAGTCGTTGGTTTCTTGACTTCAGAGTAAAATATCGAAGGTGAAAAGCTCGACTTCCAGTTTTGGATGTCTGGTTCCTTTCTTATTCTGATTTGAACTGTTTTATTGAACTCTTAATTTTCGATAAAATTTCCGATGAACAAAATATAAACTTTGCTCAGTATAACATAACAGAAAATAACATAACAAGGCTTCCTCTCTCCAACGAAAAGTGGTGATGCATTGTGACTACTGTCATTGTGGGCTCGATTTTCGTGTTGTTCTGAGCAAATGTAGCAGGATTCTAAATATAGAAAGGGAGTTTTTGAAAAATTTGTGAGAAAGAAATCGGAATTCCGGATTTCATGACGAGAAGTCAGAGTATTCATAGCTATATGCGAGACTTGAAGAAAGTACTCAAGCTTTGTCTTTTAAAATTGTCATTGATGCACTTTATTCCAATGCGCTATTCCGCTTTATGGTTCAGATTGTTATTGATCCATTCAATTTTATACACGAATTTATTCACGATTCTCGCTCTGCTGAGATTTTATTTTACCAGTTCAAATCGATTTTGAGCGCAAAATGATTCGATTAAAACAATAGAATACATTTGAAGTTGAGAATTATAAAGCATAATAATTCCAATTAACCTTTCAAAAAATCTTAAAAAATCGGCAGTATTTTAATTGAATGAATTTCATTCATCAAAATAACTCGAATTACATAAATTACCGCCATACCAATCTTCCATTCAATATCGAATCTCATAGAACAGTTCAATAGTTCTGACGAAAAGTTAACCTTTGCCTATTTAAGCGAGCAAATTTTGAGATTTAAAATAAAAACAAAAAAATTTCGAGCTTGTGTTTGGCAAGCCGAAATGAATCGGCTGAGCCCTTCCCAAATTTTATAGGTGTAAGAGTGTGATCGAACATCTCCATTACAGGTGTTTGCTTCAGGTCTTTATATTAGGTTAGGCCTTGTAAACCTTTCATAACCGTATATATATCTTTTTTTTAATACCTAACCTAATGCGAGAGGTGTGAAGTGAATTCGAGCTGAACTGAAGGAGATCAAGTCTGAGCCAGCGTGAAAAGAAGCTTTGAAGGCAGTCTGAAAGGGGATATCAAGGTAAATATCTAATGTCAAAACGACTATATATTGTAATAGTTTTGCACATTTTTGGTATGATAGTTTTGCTTTGTTGTATTTAAATGAAAGTTTCTCTTTTTTTAGTTGCTATTAATAAATGTCGTTGTATTATTTGAAGATCTTTTCTTTTCTGAAATTTCTAATCGCGAACAATTGAATCCTTATCACTTCATCAATGTGTGCTATTAAGCTTTCATGCTTTAAGATGGCAGAAATCTTTCAGTTTAAACTAAAGTTTCAAGATAAAGTTCTAAATCTCTAAATTAATACGGAAATCTGCTATTTTTCTTTCGAGATCCCCTCTGATCTCTTCTTTGCATGGCACCCTAATCTTCGTGCTAAATTCCCATAGGGAGATAACTCCGATTCTAATTAATAAAAAAAAAAATGCTTTCAAAACCCTGCACGAATCCATCTTTGCTCGTTAAGCCTTTGCAAATAGAGATTTTCATTTTCTGCACGACTCGTGTAAACCCAAGTTCAACACACAGTTCTCGAAATTTAATACTTTTCCTCAGTTTTCTTAAAGCTATTCCTTTTTTTTTGGGCTATGAAACTTCTTTATTATCTTCACGACGAAAACCAACATTTTTAGACACAATGAACAACATACATTTTGCTTAGACTCATTCTATTTCACTAAGACTCCTTTAAGACTTCGGTTCCTCTTCAATCATCTTAAGATCAGAAGGTGGCTCATTTCCGATATACTCGACTTTAATCTTCTTATGGAAATGCTCGAGTTCGACGGACACCTTCACCCAAATGCGATCAAAGATTCTCTGCGTCTTTCCTTTCAAAATAATTTCCTACAGCCCAATAAACCTCACGTTATAAGCAAACAACTTACGCTCACAATCTTCGGTCCAGTTTCTCCCACCGTCGCTACAAATTGTTTCGCATTGAGCTTTTCTTCTTCAGGGCTGAATTGAATAAACCCTTCCAGACCGTACTTCGGAATCACAACATTCACGCCGTTTGTTTGAATACTGGAGATCATGCCCGGCTCAATAACAGTTTTTCCCTATGAAAGTTAGGTGATGAGCCTCAAATGGCAAATTACTCTGAAAAATAGGTATGTATTGTAATCTGAAGAAGCTCTGCTCGCGTTTCTCGCATTTCGATTTCTCATGTTCATCTTATCGCAGAGTCTCGTGAGTCTTTGTTTATTACACATGTTCTTGGGAAGCGATTCGAGGTCGATAGCAGCCGCGAGAAGCCTATGGACGAGGACGTCAGCGTATCTTCTAATAGGAGATGTGAAATGAGTGTAGACTGAAGCGGCAAGACCGTAATGGTGGAACTCAGGGTAGTCGTAGTCAGCTGTTGAGATATACGTAGCCTAGGGCACGTTTAGATGATGGTGTCTGTCTTATAATTACCTCATTCATGCAACGAGTCGTCAGAATTCTAACGAGTTTATTAAAGAAAGGCTCATCTTTTCTTTGAATGGCGTCAAGACTATCAGCGAGATTCTTGGAGGTCGAGTAATCCATGTTATAGCCGAGTTTTTCCAAAAGTTGGGCGAATTCCTTCATTTGCTTGGGTTTAGGTGTGGAGTGTCTTCGGAGTACTGAGTTTGAAGGGAAATGATAAAGGATTTTTTCAGCAACAGCGATGTTGGCGAGAAGCATGAATTCTTCGACGAGATAGTTGGTTTCGAGCATATCGTAGAAAGAAACGTCGGTTGGATTGTGAGTTTCGTCATCAAAGGAGAATTTGACTTGAGTCGAAGCGAGGGTCAAGGCACCGTTTTGAATACGTCTTTGTCTGAGGATTTTTCCAATGCGATAGAGTCCTCTAATAGATTCGGTAAGCTCGGAATGGTCTTCCTTATCGTCAAGTCTCTGTTGGGCCTCTTTATAGGTCAGAGAGGCCTTGGAAAGAATAATCGATTTGAAAAAGTCGACTTTCACGACTTTGGCGTCATTGGTCATTTCCCAAACAACTGAGAACGCAAGACGCTCGACGTCGCATTTCAGCGAGCAAAGTGTCTCCGTCAAAAGCTTTGGAAGCATGTCAGTTCTTCTGCCGACCAAGTAAACTGTGGTGCAGCGATTTGCTGCTTCGAGGTCGATAGCGGTGTCTGGTCTGACATAGTACGTGACGTCAGCGATATGGACTCCGATCTAAATTGCAGCAATTTAGCAACAATGAGCTTTAATAGAAATCATAATGTGTATTACTTCGATATTGCCATTTGGAAGAACGCGACTGTGCAAAGCATCATCGATATCTTTACATCCAGGAGGATCGATAGAGCACTAGCAACGAATAAGGGATGCTTCTAAGAGAGTCTTAAAAGGGTTTACGATATTATAAGAGCGGAGGTCCTTTCTAACTTTGTATTCTTGCTCAGGTATCTGCCATTTTTCCTACAACAGAGAAAGAGTTCATTTAAAACTACTCGTGCAAGAATGCAATTACTCCTTCAGGAGGAAGACAGTCATAAACTTGCTTTGAGAAATTTCGAAGCTCAACGTTATGTTCGAGGAGGATAACTTTCTGTTCCGTGTCCAAATCGCCAATGTCTCCTATAACACGCACGAAATGACCTCTTGGGAATTTGCTTGAGATGCTCCAAGAGTCGAACTTAGCAACTATCTTCTTAGTTTCGAGTAATTTCGCCTAGGACAATCAATTTGTTGTTTTTGTTTCCCGTGGTTAAGAGTGATTTACGTTCTTCAATGAGATCAAAATTGGAGGGTAGCGAGAATCTGCTGGGATAAACTCTCTCACTGTTACACTTTCCTCGATGTCCATTGTTTCCTCTCTTGGTTTCAACTGTCCACAGAAGTTTCTCTGGATACGCTTTACGATACCTATTCAATCACAATGATGAGGAATATTATTAGACAAATATGAGTACCGACGACTCTGCCTGCAGGTGTGAGGTTCTGTTTCACAATCCTTTCAATTAGCTTCTTCAACGTTTCATTCTCCTCGACCTCAACAGGATGGGCGCTTTCAGTGCCTGCACCAATAACGTCTTCTTCATCTTCGAAAACAGCTTCTTGTACCGTGACCCATTCTTTAGAATTCGATTGAGTTAGCTCAAATCGTTTGAAATTTGGCACAAACCTGATTCTGGAAGAAGCTTAATGCCGACAACATCTCCATTAAGCGCTCTGTTCAGATTATTGAGTCCCTTCAGTTTTATTTCGATACCGTATTTGGGAATAAACGCGCGACCTGGGGCGGTTAATAATTCAGAATTTGCCATTAAATGGATATTGTACCATCCTCATAATTGTTGCGATTGACTGCGACTTTTCCTTGGAATATCTCTCCTGCTCTTATGGCGTTCAGAAGGTCAGTCTGGTTCATATGAGCGTCATAAATCGCTTTTTTCTCTTCTTCTGGCTCGATATCCATCTGGCTATGCTCCTCGAAGCCCAAATAGTCGATCAAGTCGGGGTAATCTCCACAGTAAGTTCTAAATTTGAGTTAAATTGGTTAAAAAATCAGACGAATCAGGCTTATTATACTGGATAAACTCGAATATGGTGCAGCCTTTGACATTCTTTTCTTTAGCGCTTTCCAGCATTTTAAATGAGTTCGAAATGAATAGCACGTCAATATTATATTGCTTAAAAATGAGGTTAAGCCAACGCAACCAGTTATATTATCTTTACTGCGCAGTGCTTTGTGTACCATTCAGCAGCAACGATAATCGCTCGTTCATTTCGAGCCGCAAAAGTTTCATTTGGCTGTTTTTCGACATATGTAGCCTTGAAGAACTCGTTATTGAAAACGTAAAACTTCCTATGAGTTTCTGCTGTGATCAAGTTGCGTAGGGTTTCAAATGTCTGTTGGTTTCTTTTGTGAAAAGGGAAATTTAGGCATTTCTTAATGGGAAAGGCTACTTTAAGCGAATTTCTTCCAATACAGTCTGTAAAACAACGACGTTGTTCAGTATTGGGCAGTTTTCGATGAGGTCGATCTGGTTAAGGAAGGTGTTAGTGTCCAGAATATAGATAAACTTCTCGTTATCTGACTCTAAGTCAAGAATGCCTATAATGATATTCGGAGTTATGCACGAAGATGGGAAGAAAATCACCTGGATTTTCTAAACTTTCTTGGCTCTTCTTCAAACCTGATGGTATGTCATCGCGGAGATATGTTTCTTGAACGATCTTCGAGATACGCCCTTTGCGGGTTTTGCGGAAAGATATTTTCTGTGAGTTTTGCATTGCGAAATTTATTTATTTAGAATCACCTAATTTCTTATTATGCTCTCTTAGAAAGGGAATAGCTTGTTTTGTAATATCCTTGAAGCCAAATTTGCGGATGCAATCAGATAGAAAATAGATTTGAGCATTTGAGGCGATGATATTCCTAGCTCTAAATATTTGGTAAGCTCGGTGAAAAAGATGTCCAAATTGATGGAAAAAATGCAGTGTTCTATTCTGATTTTGAGTGCGTAAGCAATTGCAGAGATACTATTGATGAGCGCTTCTCAGGATAGAACGATAAAAGTAGTAGACTTTAAGGCTGAGAAGATTATTCACACAGCAGAGACTCCAGATAGACCTCATAAATCATTGCTCAAAAACTTTCATTATTCTTATTGAAACGATAGGTACAGTGATGTCCATGTGTTTCCTCTAAAAAGTTCAAATGCCACCGATATATGGTGGCGAAGCGATTATATATTATTTGTTGAGAATGATAAAATTTCCATATCTTGCCTTTTTTATTTTAGGGTGTAGATAAGTATTACATGCAGACAAGGCAGTAGATTATCTCACAGAGCATTTTGAATACTCCTTCTACTATTTATTTGATGATAATTGTATGGGAACGGGATTTAATTACGACAAAAAATCGAGAAAATTAATCACAAGCTGACCTCTTTTGGGTTATGATTTTTTTTATCGAATAGTTAAATTAAGTTAGCAGAATTCGTTTTGGCTTTAAAGAAATCTTTTTATGAGCCTGAGAAGGCGTGAGCAGTTCTTAAATAAACCAACTTGTAGCAACAGCTTTAATTATTCGAGTCTGCTTCTCTACAAAGCAATTACTCATGAATACTGATATTGTGAGCTAATTAATGTTAAACTTCACTCACTCCACACTCAAATAAACAGCGAGAGACGATGATGCGACAAAACAACATCAGTAAGCAGCTTTTGAAAAACACATTGCTCTTTACATGCCTTACAGAACCTCTTTTTCTTATTCTTGAGACTAGCCTTTAATCCTCTTATGATTCAATATCTAATTTCCAATAGAAAATGTTTCCGAAGCTTCTCGAGAGTTACTCGCCTGGAGCTCAAGAACAAACAACTACATCACCATTACTAACCCTGAAACTGAACAGGAATACCCGTTTTAACGGAGTTCAACTGAAAAAGAGACGGTATGTTTCTATTCTAATTTAATCTTTAGAAGAACATGAGAACTCATTATTTCCAAAGGTGAGTTTAGCTGGACTCATCTGAAAGAGATTCCGAACACAGACCCTCTCGTCTCTCTCCATCATTCCCTCCGCTGCGCCAATTTGGAGATCTTCAACGTTTCACAAAGAGGAAAAGCGAGCAAGGTCTACTTCTTTGAAGAGGCTCTCGGAGGTAAAATCATATTGTCATCCTTTCTGTTGCTATTAAAAGACTTCTTTGAAAAATATTTCCTCAGCCCTTTAATTTATTATTGCTTTTACTCTCATTGTAGTTACTAGCAGTGGTGATATCACGTATAATCCCAGGAGAGGTCTCCTTGGTGCGATCTCGCTGAAAGGAAAAATATCTTATCACTTATTCAAAATAAATCCCAGTCCCTTGAAAGTTGATGAGATCGGAAAGCTTTGTCGAAAGACCGGGTGGCATTATGATGATATTAATTAAAGTAATTTGAATTGTTCTTTGCTGCCGAAAGGCAATTTTAATGCTCTCTTTTTTCCTAGGCAATCGGGTAACTGGTCTTGACTTTGACCCCAGCGGAGAGACTGTAGCGACTCTTTCCAGTATGGGAGATTGTATAGTTTCAGACTTAAATACCGATTACTCCACATTTTGTCTGAAGATGAATATGACCAATCCTCATGGTAGCTTGGCCAGGATTTCTTTATTTTACGTAATTAATAGTTTAGACGTTGAAGGGCGTTGCAGATGGAACATTAATTCTGAGGAGCCTTTGCTATTCATCAAATATGATCGAAATCAGCTTCATGTGCTAGACGTTGAGAAGAAAGCTTCACACTGAAGAACCCAATACAACTTGAGAGAAGCGAAGGTAGTTGTTCCTTGTCTTTAATAAGAGGACATTTTTGAGAGTAATGCATGAATTGTTAATAATTATTTTACCATTATCATTCGAGCTTTCATAATATTGAGCCGAAGTACACTTGGTGGATAGATGTTTGTCCGAACAACGGAAACTTACTCGCATCTGGTGGCCAAGACAATAATGTAAAAATTTATGATAGGAGAGAATCTAAGATCGTTAAAACCTTTGATGGACTTTACTCAGGTAACATCTGTCAATTTTGCTCTATTTATAATAAGAAATGCTACTTTTGATTTTCTTTTCATGAATAATTAAATGCAACATTTCGTTGAATTGGTAATGTGTGTTCTAGATGGGGTGCGGTGCGTGAGGTGGAATGGTAGCGGAGATAGGCTAGCAAGCGCCTCTGTCGTTTCAACGATAAAATTATTAGATGTTAAGGCTGAAAAGGCCGTTTACGTTGGATCCACTTCAGATAAGAGTACTTAACAGATTAATCTTGAATCCCCTTAATTACTTTCTCGTCTCTTAGAACCGGCCATGTCGATATGTTTCTTCTAAAACAGCTGCGATAATACATTAGGAATGATTAATTATATATTGTCCCTGTAACTTTATATACTTGCAAAAATTACAAACCAAGATTTACTCTATAGGACTGAGGAATAAATAGGCAAAGATTTGTGTGAGGGATGTAATTAATAACCTTATTTATCTGAAAAGGAATATATCTATTTTTTCCCTGCGAATAGCCTTTGACATTCAGTTGGTTACTAGTAACCACAACGA
>ENA-UOTX01000945-UOTX01000945.1-compost-metagenome-genome-assembly--contig:-NODE-945-length-26116-cov-11.343178_pt1 | contig 26116 bp, 10 predicted proteins | sample MGYA00238143_ERZ746982 | MGnify/ENA primary metagenome ERZ746982 (study PRJEB28758, sample SAMN06268862) | compost metagenome | isolation source: single cell | place: USA: California, Emeryville, Joint... | reverse complement strand
GTCTTATCAGAAAGCTTCAACTTGACGTTGATCTCTCTCGAGAGCTTAAGCTTCTGAAACTTGAGAAGGCTCAAACTTCTTTCCACATCGACAAGTTGAAAGCCTCAACCAAGATATTCTTCCAATCCAGCGTCACTACTGACGCACCAACACCAGAGAAGCCTCCATATCATTCAATGACTACAGACGGTCGCTTCCTCTACGTTCACAGTGAGAACGAAGGTCTCCTTAAAATCGGTACCGGCTACGGCTACACTATGTTTGGCAAGGTCTACAAGCACTTGAAGGAATACAGATTAAAGGAGAGAGGCACTCTTGCCTACGTGCTTGGAAAATTGTACTACAGATCCTCAAAGATCTCACCAGCTCCATTGATAGAAATCGACCCCGATACTCTTACCGAAAGCACAAACCAAATTAGTACCGAAAGTTTAGCTCCAAACAGCATTTGGGCTGAGCTAACAAACCCAGAAATCGAATTCCCAATTCCTCAAGTTGAAGAGGACAAGAAAACTGAGTTGAAGAAGCCCGCTGGGCCAAGCGCGAAAACTACCACCACTACAGCGGCAGCAAATACCGGTCCTGGCAGAAAGGACATCAGACTGATGAGACCAGCGCAAAGATCTCCAATGTTCACGGACGGTCGCTACATCTACATTGTCTCTCAATGGACCGTTGACAGTAGAGCTGGTCGTTCAGGCAGCGAAGAAGAAGATGAGGAAGATGAAGGCGAAAATCAAGAAACTAAGCAAGCGAGATATGGTCTCGATATCTTTGACCCTCTTTTGGAGTTCGAGCATGTCAGAAGTGTTGAACTCCACGATCCTAAGCCAGTTGAGGGTAAGGACGGCGGCAGTAAGACCAAAACCAACCCTCCACTTACCATCAAGCAACTCGACCAAGCCTACTTCACAACTAACGGTTCTCAGCTTTTGGTTGGCTGCCCTGGAGGTACAGATGAAGGCACTGAATCCAAATTCAAATACTTCAATCTCTCTGACGGTAAACTGATCGAGTCTACACCAACAACCAACACCAGCAGCGTCTTCAACATTTGCTATGACCAGCAGAATAACATTGCCTGGGGTCTAAACGATGATAAGAAAACCTTCAATACTCTCTACTGCTTCAACAATAGTACCATCCCAGAAGTCCACAGCTATCCTGAAGACTCTGAGTTCTATACTCCTTTTGAAAACCAGAAGCTTATCGAAGTCGCTGAGGAGGAAATTGAGCTGGGAGAATCATCTGACAGCAGCAACCTTGCCAAAGAGAGACTCGAGAAGAAGAAAGAAGATATCCAACTGCTTTACAGCTTGGGTTTCCACGTTAAATCGAAGGGAGGTGAAAAAATCGATATCAAGGCAGAGAAATCAGAAAACCTCGCCTTGAGAAGCAAAGCAACACAGCTTTTCATCCTCTCGAACATTTCTCGCCTTGCTACGTCGTACGCAAGCATCGAATACATGAATATTGAAGATCCTGCTTCAAACATCCGCAGACCTTACTGCGTTCACTTGATGGATAAAACATTCGAGTACCTTGAGCAGTTCTTGGATAACTACAACAAGACTTTCTTCAATGCTGAAATCAAAGAGCAGCTTCCTGATGACGAATTCATCGATCAATGCTCCTTCCTTGCTACTCTGAGAATTTTGAAGTACAATCTCGCTGCATTGGAGAATTTCTCTGCAAGCTTGAACGACTTGGGAGTCGAAATTGTGAATGAAGGTTTCTCAGGCAAGCTCGAGAAACTGATCTGGAGCATCCTTGAAATGAAGCCAAGAGAAAACAAAGAGCTCGAAGACCTTCGCCAAGCGGTTTATCAGGAAGCTTTGAGCATCTTGAAATATACTCTTTCTATTATGTACCCTAATTTCAGTGAGATTTTAACCGTATTGAGAAAGAGTCTCAAAAATCTCGACAAGAAGCTCTATCGTGACACCTCTATCGCGATATTGTTCTGGCTGAAGTCTCGAGATCACATCTCCCGCCTTGTTAACGATATTGTTAACTCGGCCGACAACCAAAAGCTGATTGACGAAATCAAGCAACTCATCAACGATGTGATCGGATGGGACGTCCAAAACTTTACCAATGACATCAAAGCATTCAGTGACTATCAGAAACCAGGGAAATATCACCGTGACGAACTTCTTACTACTGGCATGAGTTTCTTGATCGAGCTTCAAAAGGAGGTTCTCTACCAGCTCGGACAAAAGGCCCAGGAGAAAGGCCTCGAGGTCACTCCGATCCACACCATCAACACTTACCTCACAGAAGCTATCTCGAGATATGGTGTCTTTGTGAATGTTGAGCTCCAAGCTGCCCTTGAAAGACTTAGTCCTCAAGTAACAAAATCTGTCGAAGCTGCTTTTGAAACTGGTGAAGAAGCTGCATCTCCTGAGCCTAAGGGCGACAAGGGAAAGAAAGACTCTAAGAAGAAGAAGTCAAAGACTGAACTCTTAAAAGAAGGCTACTCGGACCTTTGGGAAGCCATCAGCAACAGATTTACTGAAGGTACATACTTCTTCCAAGTTCTTGCTCTGCAAATAAACACCTTGGCGCTTCTCAGTTCTAACTTCCTCATCGCAACCAAGACCTTGAAGCAAGTGACTTCGTTGCTTACTTCCTTCAATTCTCTCTACACTGCTAAGAAGGAATTAGATAAATCAAGCACCGAAAAGATCTCAAAAATTGAAACTGAAAAGAGCGAGAGTGTTGAATCTGAGCACCCTCCACCAGTGAGAGCTGCTAAAAAAGACAAGATCCATATTCCAGGTGCAAAGCAACTCAGAATCGTGTTCGATCCTAAATGCGACCTGAAACAGAACTGTGACTATCTTGAGTTCTTCACGGATGAAAAAATGAAGGAGAAAGTTGGTGAGAGATTGACCTCAGCATCCACGTTCCCCAAGGGAGACCTTATTGTTAAGGGTGATACTGTCTGGTATAACTTCCATAAGGATGGTTGCCGTAACTCTCAATGGGGTTACAAATTCACCGTCTACGCGAAGCTTGAGGATAGACAAGAGACTGACTGGATAAGCAGCCTTCACAGAACCACAACTTGGCTTGCTGGAAAATGCGCCGCGCAACTCATCAATGGTTCTGCCCTCCAACAGGCTATGCTTGCTGATGAAGAGCAAAGATATAACGCTCTGTTGAACTCAAAGCTGTTCTCTGGAGGTATTGAGAAATGCTACTTCACCGGCGGTAAGGAAGGAATCTGGACTCAAGTCGGTGAAATAATGAACGAATACCAAGCTGGACATTTGGTTGAATACCTGTCAGGCGAGATGACGGAAGAGGAAAAGGCCGAGGAAGAGTTCTTGAACAGCATTATCTTCATTGGAAAGGATCCTGACATGGAAAAGATACTCGACTTCATTCAGAAAGCCTTTGTAAAGGAAGCTCTTTGGGGTAACCTTGGAGGCGAAAACGGTTCAAGGATTGTCAGAGCCACCTTCGCGGTCATTGTAAAGCACGGAGGATTGATCAACGATCTCAAGGAAGCGATGATTGATATAGAAGTTGATGAAGATGTCAAGAAAGGCAAGCTCACACCAAACTTGAAGAATCTTCTTAAGAGATGGCACGCAGCCAGCAGAATGAGACCTTGGCTCGTCGAAAAGCGTAAGGATATCGATGATCTTGAAGATAAGCGCAAGAACCAGCAAGCAGCCAAATCCCCTGCTAAGCCTACAACAACCAAAGCAGGCTCAAAGAAGAAAGCTGGTGCTTCCAAGAAGAAGGAAGAAGAGGAAGTGAAAAAGGACGGACCAGAAGAGATCATGACCGAGGAGAAGGATAACGCTGATCCTATTGTGTCTGGCCAAATGCAAGTCAGAGACACTGAAGAAATCATTCAGAAAATGATCGACCAGATTGTCAAGAAAGCTCAATTCCTCTGCCAATTGATCCCAGCAAAGCACTGGACTCAAGACAGAACTGAAAAGAAGGAGAAACAACTCCTCTTCCGTTCTGCTTCAAGAACCGACTCAGAAGTCAATAAGGAGGAAGAATGGAAACGCCGATTACAGCAATGGAAATCGGTTAGACAAGCCAAGACTGTCCACAAATCTCTTGAAGATGAGTCTCAAGAAATCAGTTCTTCTCTCAGCAGTTCAGTCCTCCTCTGTCTTCAATCAGCTGTTTCAATCAGAAGACTCAGAAAACAAGTTGAAAGCGCCTACCTCAGAGCTATCTGCAGAACCATCGGTTTGAATGCTCTTACTAGTATTCTTCATGGTTGCCAGAGCTCTTTGTTCAGACAAGACGTCGTCGGCTGGCTCTGCAGCTCATTGAGAGGAGCTGATAGCAAGCTCTATCATTTCACCGACAATCTCCAAGGTTGTGGCCACTACCTTGAATCTGCTGTCAACACTGCATTTAAGAACCTTATCATCGCTATTGTCCGATCCATGGCGAGATCAACGCAATCTGAAGAGCTTAAATGCATGCTTGAGGCCCTGAAGTGGAAGTACCACGGCGACGACCATGTCTTCCTGGCCGAAGTTGATCTGTTTGGTATTTTGAGAGGTAATGAACAGCAGCCACTTCTTAGAGGTGCCTGGGGTAAAAGCTTGCATCCAGTCAGCGGTTCCAAGTCAGATCACGCTCTCGTGAAGAAATTGGTCACTCTCTTCGAAACCGTAGTCGTCCTTTGCGTTGGAAAACTGAACATGAATACTACAACTGAAGCCGCTGCTCAACCAGCAGCAGCAAAGAAGGATAAGATTCCACTCCTCGAAAGACACGTCAGTGTGTTGGATGAGTACTCTGTTGATATCCTCATCAGACAGGCTTTCCACGTGCTCTTCTCTGAGCTTGATGACGCTGATAAAAACTACAAGGAATACAAGGGTATCGACTGGGTCGCCTATCAGAGATACCTCAGAAGAAAGGAAATCGAAGCTGAAAAAGACAAAAAGAATGCAAAGAAAGACAAAAAGCCAACAGAAAGCAGAAGAGCGAGAGGCTTGTTCGACGATGATGCAGAAGAGGCATTAGACGATGAAGTAGGCTCTCCAATGGTAAACGCTGATGACAAGAATAAGGACAAAAAGGAAGAAGAGTCCGATATTGACGAAGAAATTGAATTGGAGTTCATTGAAGAACTTAAGGAAGAGGAGAAGGTCGCAGAGGAAAAACAAGAAGAGACCAAAGAAGCTTCCAAAAAGGAGACAGACCCTAAGAAATCAAAGACCAAGCGTCTAAAAGAAATCATTGAGAAGGAAGAAAAATCCTTGTTCGATATGCAAAACAAGCTCTATGATCCTGATTTCCTCTACAGACTCCTCTGCCTTATCTTCAAATGCGTGACTATGGGCTCTGATATTGTGTCAGCTGTCGTCGGAAATCCAAAGTACATCTCTATCCTGCTCTCTCTGATGAAATGCTGCCCTCCTCAACACCAAATCATCATCCTGAAAACTTTGGACGCTCTCTTTGAAATCCTTCCTGTTGAACTCTTCCACGACTCTGTCGCGAATCTCGGTGATAGAATAAAATCAACCGAAACGGACCATTTCAAAGTCACAGAAAAAGATAGTCAATCCATCCAGATTATCAAGTATCTGCTAAACTACATGACCGGTATTAGAAGCAGAGGCTTTGAGGTGACTCTCAAACACCCAGATATTTATGCTGTTTCAAGCGAACTTGTCGGTGTCCTCAGAAATCTTCTTGAAAACGCAAACTGGAATAAAGATATGACTGAGTTTGTGATTGATGGACTCTCAGGCGATGATGTTATCACCAAACAGGTCATCCTCTCAATTATCGGAGGAGAAATCAACGGACTGAGATACGGTGGCAAAATCCATATTTCTTCCACTGATCGTGATGAAATTTTCGAAGATAACGTCCTCCTCAAGAGCAAGCTTCCAGAATCCACTGAAAATGCCACAATTCTCGGGTTCACTCAGGAATACAAGGAAAAACTTTCTGAGGAAGAGAAGAAGAAGCGAGAAGAGAAGAAAGACACGTCGAATCGTAGCCAGATCTACATGAGCATCGGTTCAGCTGCCAGCGGCTGCAACCCTCTTGTCTTGATTCACTCAACCATAAACAAAGAGCTTACCACCTTCGCTTCGATCGAATTAACAACTGTGCCTCGTTTCAACAGCGTTGCCGTTGACACTGTTCCTTTTAACGTTGAATCATTTGACCTCAGCAAGAACCTGGAGAGGCTCATGCCAATCTTTAAATGGGCTATTGGTTCTGATGCAACAAAAGACAGCAATAACCTCTACCTCCGCGCTTTGAGCATGAAGGCTCTTAGCACTTATGCCAACAACGACGCCAATGCCTATATGCTCTACAGCAAGCATTCCGATATCGTCAACCAGCTTCTGACACTTGCTACGAAGACGATCGTATCAACGGACTCCAGCTCACTTGAAATCACTGAAGAAAAGCTTTACAGACTCCTCCAACACAGTTGCGAGAATGAAGCCAGCCTTGGGGAGCTTCCGACTATGGCTGCGACTATCAAAGGAAAGGAATTGGAAATCCTTCTCGGAAAAGACTTGTCATCGATGAAATACACTATTACCAGCGGCTTCAACATTGAGAAGATCACGACCCATCATGAAGTTCTCATTGTTGATGACCCTGCAACTCTCGCAAAGAAAAAGGACTTGAAAGAATACCTCTCCACAAGAGCTGTATTGATCCCAAGCTCGGACATTACTAGTGAAAAATACCCTGAAATCATCCTGAATGCACAGATCGTGATCACTCACGGCTATGACATGCAGAAGTTCCAAGATTACTGGGAGGCCAACTTCGCTAAATCTGCCAAGGGTAAGAAACCAGAAAAAGAAGTTAAGGCTGAAGGAGCCGAAGAAGAAGAGAAGAAACCAGTAGAAGAAACTATCATTATGCCTGAGTCAACAGAGACCAAGAAGCAAGAGATTAAGCTGCCTAACTGCCTGATCAACATATCTGAGAAATCATATAACAACATTCTCAAGGAATACAAGAACCAGTTGACCAAAGAATACAAGGATGTATTCGAAGTCAAGAAGATCGTGGACGAGCTCGTCGAATTCGGATTCCCAAGAGACGTTTGTGAGAAATACCTTCAAGAGCACTCTAAGGAAAGCTTCGATGTTATGATCAATGACATTGTGAAGATCATCGAACAAAACGAGCAAGATAAATTAAAGGCACCTACTACTAGTGATGTCAGTGATACTAAAGGCTCTGTCAGCCCTGGAAAAGCTCAAGCTCAATCCAAGCAAGGCGGCGCACAACCTCAAGCTGGTGCCCAAGGCGGAGAAATGAAAATGAGTAAGGGTGGCAACAAAGGAGCTGAAGAAGCCAAGGGAGAAGAAGAGAAAAAGGAGGAAGAAGGTAAAGGCGAAGAAACCGAGGCTGAAAAGGAGCTTAAATTGAAAATGCTCAAGGCAGAGAAGATGGCCAAGGGAGGCCAGTTGATTGACGACGATGCGCTTGCCAAAAAGAAGAAACAGCAGGAGGAAGAAGGTGTTATTGGCAAAAATAAAGGCCAGGCCAAGGAAGGTGAAGAACCTGTCATTGGCGGAGGAAAGAAGGAGCCTGTGATTGGCGAGATCCCACCAGAGAAGGAAAAGCCTGCTGACGACGATGAAGAAGAGGAGGAAGAAGAAGTAGATAAGAAGAAGGTTGCAAAGAGAACCTTCGATGTTGAGAAAGAGGACGCTAATCCATGCTTCAGATGCAAGGGAGAGAAAGAATTACAAGCTGCGACTGAAGAAAAGAATAAGAACTACGACGAATTGCTTGATTTCGAAGGCATGAACAGAATCGGAAAGCTTGTTCTCTTCAAGCAATTGTGCTACAATCTTTCTATTTTCTACGCAAGACGTACTCTCCTTAACTTGTTGGAGAGATGGTCCGACGACGTGCCTATTCAAATGATCAACGAGCCAGCACTCCAAACACCATTCTTAACATTCATCAAGCTCGTAAGCAATGAAGGAATATTCTCCTCAAGCTCCTTCTGCAACAACGATCTCATTAGAAAGATTAGAAAAATCCTCGAGAATATTTTTGGCAAGGAATCCCAGAATAAAGTGTTATCCGGCTTCATTGACAAGCTCATAAGTGAGGGAGTTAGGCAACCAATTGATCAGCTCGCGAAGAAGTTCGCTGACCATGCTGCCCAGACCAAGAAAGGTGGAAAAGGAAAAGGAGCTGATGACAGCAAAGACACAACTTACTACTCAGGCAAAAACACCAATGAATCAGAGATCGCAGAACCAAACCTCGATTATTCTCTCTGGCTTGCTCAAACCGTTCTCAACTCATCATCTGAGAGCGTCAAGAAGAGAATCTACAATCTCGATCTCCTCTATCAACTCTTCGGGTTCATTCCTTCCATTAGATTCAATAGATCACTTCTGTGGGGTGTACTCATCTTCTGCTTGGATGTGCTAGACAAATTCATCACTAACATTGACATGCTTGAGCTTCAGAGCAAGAACATCCTCAATCATCCGAACGTTGTCGTTCTTCACGACTTCTTCGATGCTCTCAAGGGCAGAGAAAAAATTGAATCCCTCTCAAGAAGAACACAAATCACTTGCGAAATCCTCATCAACTTGAACAGATTACAGAAGGTCATTGAGAACAAATACAAAGTTGAGAATATTCACCAAGAGACTATTATCGACCTCACCAAGTACAAGAACATCGAGAACTTAGCTGACGTTGTTGAGGTAATGGAGAACTACCAGGAAAACAAGAGCTTGATCGCTAGCTCTTGGCTCGAAGTCTCACCAGACCTCATTAAGAGCGAGCAGAAGGTTATTGATGGTGATCACTTCTATTTCAAAAACCCACATACCTTCAAAGTTAATCTTGCTCACGCTTCTGAGTGCACCATCAAATTCTCAGAAGACTGCCAGACTGATCCTGGAGACTCACTATTGTTCAGCTCAGATCCCAAGGGAGAGCTTTCAGTCCAAAAATCCACCGGTCACCTCTCTAAGAAGACGCTGAACTATCCTTCTGGCACTTTCTACGTTCATTTCCCAACACACGGTGCCGATGTCGTTGCTTTCGGAAACAACGAGCAATACCAGTTCTTCAATGAGACTGCTAACACTGGTCCTGTCGTCCTTGAAGAATTCTCCTCTTGGAATACAGTTAGAATTGACGGTGGTGATTCCCACACTGTCATCCTCAATAACTTAGGAGAGCTTTGGTCAATGGGTACAGGAAATCAGACGGGCCAATCGGGTACCTCTAAAGTGCCAACAAAAATTGCCGCAAAGGACAAAGTCCGTCTGTTCTCTTGCGGTTCAAACTTCACTATTTTCGTGACTGAAGCTAATGAATTGTACGCCGTCGGTAACAACGGTGACGGAAGAGCCGGACTTAACTGGAACTCAGGCACAGCCAGCCCACAGATTGTCGAATTGAGTGGTTCTAAGATTGTAAAGCAATTATCTTGCGGTTTCAACCACTCTCTCCTGATCACGACTGAACATGTCCTCTTTGCCACCGGTAGCAACGAGCACGGACAGCTCGGTATCAATGACGAATCAGGAAACAAAGTCACTGGTATTCAAACCTTCAGACAGGTCACCGACCTTTCAAAGAAGAAGAACGTGAAGGCAATTGCCGGCCAATACTTCTCTATGGTGCTTGTGAGAGAAAAAGGAAAGCATATTGTGATGACTGCTGGTGAAAAAGCCGGCGGTAAGCTCGGTTTAGGCGATGATATCGCAACAAGCGTCACAGCGTTTACTCCAATCACTGCCTTAGAAGAAGAGAACGTTATTGACATCCACGCAAAGAGAAAGCACGCTGTTGCTGTCACTAGCAGCGGAAAGCTCTACACTTGGGGTATCAACGAACACGGTCAACTCGGCCACGATAACAAGGAAAATCTCTATACTCCAAAGGCTGTTGCCTTCTTCGATGGAATGAAAGTCGTCTCTGCCAGCACAGGCGCCAGTCACACTGTAGTTATTGCCAAAACTAAGGGCGAGGAGAAAAATAAACTCTATGTCATGGGTGACAACACTAACAACCGACTTGGTATTAAAGGAAAGGACAAACTCTTCCTACCAACTCAGATCGATTTCTTTGACGAGAAGAGCCCATTGAAGGTCTACACTGGTACCAACCATTCATTCGTTATCACTGAGCCAATCAAGCTTCCAAAAGTAAGAGATGTTCACAAGTTCAAATGCCATCTAACAGGCGAAAGCGAGATTAACGGCCACATGTACGTTGATATCCTCAACGGCAACAAGACATACAGTGCCACAGCTGCTGAGGATCCAAAGAATGTCTCTACACTTCCTCCTGTTCTCGTGTTAGTTAAAGAGGCTATCACATCTGTTAAAGAGATTCAATGGCCAGTTTTGGAGGCTTCACAACTCGATGATCTCTTCGAGCCAGCTACTGCAAATCCAGACTTCGGAGTCAAGTGCAGTGTGACTGGACAGCCAATTACTGGTGTTTGCTTCGTCAACATGCATCAACATGAGTATGAACCTCAGGAATATCTCTGCGCTGATGCAGTCAAAGAAATCCCTGAAGGCCAGGTTTCCCAGACCCTCTACTACAGAATCACCAGAAAACTTAAGCCTGGAAAATCCCTCCCTGTTGCTCCTCGAACCAACTTCTCCGCCCAGAGCGACACCTATGGATACAACATCACTGTCACTCCTAAATTCAACGAAAAGGGGCATGATTACATGACTGAGAAATACAAGGAAAGCTTCGAAGCTTTCTACGGCGACATGAAACAGATCAAGCCTGAAGTCGACGAACAATTTGTCGATTTGATCAACAACTTTACCCAGAAGCTCGAAAAGAACGTCTTTGACCTCAGTGACAACATCACCTTCCCTAAGGAAGAAATCGCCATTCGACAGGCAATCGAAAAGTCCAGCCAAGAGTTCCTGAAGAAACGCTTCTTGATCCTTAAGAACTTGAATACTAAATTCAAGAGTCTTCTTCCATACATCGACTTCTCAGCGAAGAAAGAAACCACTCGTCTCAGAAACATCTATGCCAACGCTTCAGTTTACATCTTCTGGGATGTCAAGAGCAGTCTCTTTGACGAACTTCTCGCCAACGATGCGAAAGGAGCGACTAATCCAAAAGTTAAGGTTAACAGACTGAAAGCGAGCAAATTCATCGCGAAGGGCAAGCCTGACCACACCGGTGAGTACACCGTCTTCGGACAGATCTTCCAGCACTTCAAGAGCGAAGGCTATAACTGCTTCAAGGTGGCAAAGGATGTTAATCCATTCACCGTGCAGTTCGTCGGAGAAGCCTCAGTTGATGTCGGAGGACCTTACAGAGAGGCTATCTCTCAATTATGTACTGAATTGCAATCTGGAGCTCTCCCACTCTTCACTCAGAGTCCTAACCAAAAGAATGACAGCGGTCAGTTCAGAGAGAAGTGGGTCTTCAACCCAAGCGCTACGAGCCTTGTCCACATGCAAATGTTCGAGTTCTTGGGAGTGCTCATGGGTTGCTCGATCAGAACTAGAAACTTCTTGAACTTGGATCTACCATCCATCATTTGGAAACAACTGGTCGATGTTCCTGTCACCAGAAAGGACCTCGAATACATTGATAGATATCTGATCCAATGTCTTGACGATATTATCCATATCAACAAGAAAGGAGTCGACGAAAACACCTTCAGTGACATCATTCAAGAGAAATTCGTTACTACTCAATCAGATGGATCCGAAGTCGAGCTTATCCCTGGAGGAAAGAGCAAGATCGTCACGTAAACTTCAAATTATTATTTAACATTTACTAATGCGTGATTTTTTTTTTCTTTTAATAGCTTTGACACAAGAGTTGAATGGGCAGAGCTGGTTGAGAAGGCAAGAATGAATGAATCCAGAAAGCAAGTTGAGGCTGTCAGAAAAGGTCTTACTCTGGTCGTTCCTGAGGGAGTGCTCAATCTTCTCACCTGGAGAGAAATCGAAACACTCGTTTGCGGAAAGCCAATTCTCGATCTTGACCTCCTGAAGCAGAACACCGTATACAGAGGATGCTCTGAGACCGACGCCCTTATCGAATTCTTCTGGAAAGCGCTCGCAGAGTTCTCTCCGGAAGAAAGATCCATGTACCTGAGATTCGTTTGGGGTAGATCTCGTCTTCCTCTTACTTCCAAAGACTTCCCAATGAAACACACCGTGGAAACGTAATTAATAAGTGCTTTTTCCATGCTAATTGTTTCTGTAGCCTGAGAGCTGGTACAAATGACCCTGATATTATGCTTCCTGTCGCTCACACATGGTAATATGCATCTCCATTTGGCAGTTCTTCTAACTAATTTTATCAATTTTAGCTTCTTCCAAATTGAGTTACCAAAGTATACTTCCTATGAAATTTTGAGAGATAAGCTCCGCTATGCTATTACTAACTGCCAAGCCATCGATACTGACGGAAGAGCCTACGATATCTGGGATGAAGAAGATTAAAATAGAAAAATAATAAAATTAATTCAGTTTAATGCCACAATTTCTTTGGTATTATCACGCTAAACTGATTTGCATTCTATCTATAAATATATATAAGTTGAAGCATTGCTTTAGTATTAACAGAGAATAAATCAACTGCAACAATGAGAAAGCTAACATCAATTTCTAACAATAGCTAAATAACCCATTGAATTTCCTATTTATCAAGGGAGATCCTTCCAACTGCTTGCGATACGCTCTTTGTAAGATCTTGTGACTCGGTGTGAGCTTTATGGCCATTCGTGATGAGAGACATTTTTATATAACTCATGTAGTTTTTGCCCGTATTATATAGGATCAGCATCATGCAGACAAGCAATGGACCGTAGATAATGCCTTTGAGATCGAAAGCGTACGTTCCCATCACAACGGATAAGCCAGCCATATAAGAGTGCACTATGATGTGCTTCTCATAAATGCGATTGAATGCCATCGTTGATAATATATAGTAGACAATGGGAAGAATAGCTGCTTCAAATGGCTTTGTTTGACCAAAATAAAGATAGAGACTTGAGGGTAAGCAGAGCATCCAGGGTGAGAGGAGAGGGATGATACTAAGCGCGCCTGCCACGATAGCAGTTATGAAAGCTAATTTGATCTCTTGGACATCCAGTAGTAGCCAAGTTAAAAAGAAGTGATAGAAAAAAATTTTGAAAGAACAAATATAGACTCCAGTTATCGAGTCCGTTATGGATTTGGATAAGTCAACTCTGAGCTCTTCGGATAGGGGAAGAATTTTCGTCGCCTAAGAAAATAATGAGTGAGAAAACAAAGAGAGAGGAGGGATGTATACCTGTAATAAAAAATTCTTTTTTGAATGCAGTAAGTAATATACAGATGAGAAAAAGATTGTCACATCAAAGAACCAGCTCATGGCAGCTTTCAGGAACATGAATAATTGGATCAGAAATGTCCCAAACACGAGTCTTGCAAGAAACAGAGCAGTAGAGTGTATTCGATCTAAGATCTAATGGTGAATTTTACACATCAAAATTTTAAGAGCGATCTGTGCGTTACATCCAGAAAGTTGATTTTTAGAACGGTAGTGTAAGCGCTCGCGATGCAGTTATACAATTTGATCTTTTTAAAAAAGCTTTGTTTTTTGGCTGGGACCTTCGTTTCATTCATGCACGTTTTGATTAGTAGCTTTAGGTCTCGGTTGTGACATCCCCAACTCCTATATCGAAATGAAAAGTTATTATTATTGTAATCGAGTCTTTATTACCCAGGGATGCAGGTAGCATTGGCTAAAGTACCGTCTTCGAGCGTCTCATAATCGTGAATTTGAATATCTGTGATATTTGGAAACAAATTCTTAAAAAAAGAGGTCTTTGAACGATTCCCAGTCTGATTGTAGCTCGTGAGCAAAACTATCATAATTTATTGTCAGTCATTTCAGCGTGTCAAGGCATTATTACATGAGAATGCTGTATATGTCCCATTCAGCTCTGTATTATTTAAGAAGGATCCAATTGAATCATGGTACTTTTTCATAAACGAAATTATGCTCTCTTCATCGAATGGGGAAGAATCTCCAAGGTAAGGATTGACATAATTTACGATCGTTTGTATAAAAGACTGCGCGTTGCTCAGAATCTCCTGCAAATCCACAACTAAAAGAGTGACACCTATCGTGAAAAAACCAAGCAATCCCAATGCAAAGGTAATGATTAGTAATGTGGTCACTCCAGAGTTGATCATCTCATGCACTTTCGCGTGCTTTTGAAGTCGAACACCAAGTCTCCTGCAAAAAGATAGTCTCCGAAAAACCTCCTTAAAGATATCCAATAGTATTCTGACCACGAAATCTCCGATTAAGATCCCGACACATAAGATAAGGCAAGCATCGAGTCCTAATCTGCTATGGAGAAAGTATGCTAACGTTAGATATCCGAGCCCATATACATCGCTCACTATATTCAAGAAGTTGACGTTCGTAAATTTTTCAAATGGGTTCAATGATTGCTTAGAACGAGCGATAAAATGCCTTTTAAAGAACTGGATCAGCGCTGAGATTCCTTTATAGATAAATGATCGTGTAAAAAATGGTGATTTATGTTTCCGATACGTCCCAAGTCCAAGGGTCGATCTGAGACGCAGTTTGAGTTCACGTTTCAAAGGTCTCAAAGCTACACTCGTTAGCAATGAAAAGAAGATTAGAGTGAGGTAATCTCCGACCAGCTGGTAGCTGAAGTACACCAAGATAACAATCAGTATGACCAATACCAGAGAGAAAGTGAAACTTCTGATAATCATATACTCTTGAAAGTCAAATTTCATCTGGATACCAGCTGAGAGCTTGTCATAAAAGAAGCTAGGCGATCCTAAGCCAAGAACGTTTTTGGGAGAGCCTGGAGATGAAGAAGTGTCAAAAGGAGGAGACGATTTCCGTTTGCCATCTAGTTCGAACCCTTCAATGCTCTCAGTTTGAACGTCTGCAATTATTTTTCGAAAAAGCTTGCGAGATTTCTTCATGGTGTCAGGAGACGCTGGGTAGAATCGTTGCTCGTTGGATAATTTCTTTATGCGGTTCATAGATTGCACCTTGACGAGGTTTTTTTTTAATTTTTCGGCTAGTAGGTTATTCTAAAACAGAGGTAGCTGACACACAGAATCCTAATTTAACTGAAAAATTGATATAGTGCTTTTGGATATATTATCTTCTCTTTTTTTTTAAGTTTGAGTCAAAGCATTTGACGTCAATGTGATACCAACAAGTGCGTCCTCTAAGATTCAACTGCAATAAATAGTTTATCACGTTGATTCATAAGGAGCAGCTCTCTAGTTGTCGTCTATCTTCCTCTTTATAGAAACTTCCAGGATTAGTTTTTGGAATTAATTAAGAAATTTGATACCTTGCTCGTCATGAAGAACATGAAGAACAATTCATGAATATCATTTACTAATAAATGGAAAAAAGTATTTTAAGAGATGGTCTGTTAATGGCATTTAGTGCTTGCAATTGCAATCGCACCTTCGTCGGCTATGGGATTATTTGACATGTCTAGAATCCTAAGATTTACCCAAGTATTGTTTTCTTTTATGATACAGACACCTTTGTCACTAAGATACGAACTTCTCAGAACTAATTCTTCAAGAACACCCCACGTCGTATTTCCAAGGATGCATTCAGCACTATTTATGTGACCATGGATTAAGCGAAGGGTGAATTTTTTCAAATTCTTCCACGTTTGGTTCCACCCCAGAAGCGCGGCATGGATCCCTCTATAAGATCAAAATCACAACAGACTTCAAGCACTTCATCTGGAGCTTTGTGATACAACGGATCTAGAAAATTATTGTCTATTTTCAGGTCGCCCAGTTTTAGAGCTATGTGATGATTTCTCCCTAATTCGTAGTGAAATTGAATGTCCTTCTTCGCTGAGTCGATTGTCTTCGATATTGAGCATCTTCAAATATTTCCAAGATAAATTGCTAACCAAAGCAATCGCTCCTTCATCGCCAATCTGATTGGTTTCGAGATAGAGTTCTTCAAGGTTTATCCAGGAAGTATTACATACAAGTGCCAAAGCGCCCTTATCTCCAATATTATTTCTTGAAAGCTCCAATACCCGAAGGTATTTCCAACTCCCTCTTCGGAAGACATCCATTATCATTCGATCTCCTATCTTGTTGCTGTTCAATCGGAGTTCGATAATGTTACTCCAGTTGATGCTCTCATGAGCCATAATCTCAGTGTGATCTTCGTCCTGGATCTTATTATTTCGAAGGGTCAATTTTTTCAGCTTTTTCCACGCAACGTTTCTCTCTAACGCAATGAACCCATTGCTTCCTCTGGGGTTATCACTGATAATCAGTGTCTCTAAATTTATCCAAGAACTATTTTTTCCTAAATCGACGGCGCCCTCATCGCTTATTTTGTTCTCTCTTATCTCAAACACCTTTAAAGCCTTCCAAACCTCATTTGCTCCAATGCTCCGAACTCCTTGATCTCCAATCAAATTACGATTTAAGTCGAGGCCTTCAAGTTTAGTCCATATTTTATTTTCGCCAAGGGCTTTGGCTCCATCGTTTCCGATTTTGTTGGATGACAAATCCATTATTCTTAGATCGCTCCATACGGGATTCAAAGCAAAACTGATGGCCCCTACGTCTCCTATCGAATTCCATGACAAGCGGAGTTCGCGTAATGCGCTCCAAGCGCCAGTTTGGACTATCGAAGTCGCTCCCTCACTATTGATCTCATTGCCGCTTAAATCGATCTTTGCTGCACTTAAGAAAGGGGAATCCAATAAGATTTTTAGTCCGTCGTTGCCCATCCATTTGGAATCAAAGTTTAATTCAACCACCTCTAGTTCAGCTTCCTTGCCATTCTGTCTAAATTCAGTTGCTATCTGATCCAACAAATTTCCCTTAGCTCCTTTCAGTCAACCTTGAATGTTTTGATATAGTTCAGATGTGATGAAATTTACTCGTCGGACAATTTGGTCTTCATTGATTTTCGGAGAATACATACCGATTATGTAAAAAGCATCAGTTTCTTCGTCAAAATAAAACACTCCACTTCCACTCTGCATCGCGTTTTCTACGCTGGATGCATTGTCCTCTTTGTTATTTTGATTCTCAACGCCCGTGCTTTTCTTTTCATCTGTGATCATTTTCTCATTCGATCTTTCATTCAAAACCGACCATTGTTGACTTTGTATCCCCCATTGCTGATATCTCTCCAATTCATGAGCAGCGTTTCCAATAATCGCCGTCTTCTCATCGTCCATTTTAGTCATTTCTTCATCGGGTGGTTTCGAAATCGAAGAAGGAAGATATCCGACATTCAGCACCTTCGCTTTCACGATTAGTTCTCTCTCGTATTGGTCTACGACATGCAGACCAAGATAACCTGTTTCCCTGCTTATAATCCTCTCGAGGAGCAGTATCGCAAAATTTTCGGTCTCGAGTGCATCCATATACTGATCAAAAGGAACATAGCTTTCGAATACTTTGACACTCCCAAAGGGCATCTTACGACCTTGATTTAGAGCAGGAATAAATTGAATTGGCTGATATATTTGCTTAGTAGCTTTGGAAGAGGCTCTGAGCTGATGTTAATACGAGATCTGGAGCAATTAATACTCCTGTAGCGGTTGAAGTTTGACCTTTAGGGAAACAAATACAAAGCAAACCATGCGCGCTGTGAGGAAAAAAGGAGTTGTCCTTACATGGAAATTGAAGATCGGTTTCGTTTGGCAGGTGTTGAGATTAGAATGGCGATGGTTTACTCTCGGGTTGGAAAAGGTTGCATTTAGACGACGTAGTTTTTATCTGCCGGTAGGAATCTGAGTTGTTTTTGAGGACTGCTACTCCAGAGGAATCCCAGTTTTTAGGCAGAAATACTTTCGCTTTTAGTGATTCTTCGAAAAGGCTTTTGGTGTTCATTTATTCTCTCAACCATTTCGTCAAGGGTTTTCGTATTTGATGAGGTTTCCATTGAAGATATTTTTTATGGTCGCAACTCAATTGGGCAGACAAAATTTAAATTATTATTTGGAAAGGATTCGACCGCAAAATTCGGGATCCTAGAATAATGCGAATATGACTTGCATTATGGAGGAGTGTTGGAGAAACAAAAAAATAGTATAAACTTATCGATATCACTCAAAGGCTTCCATTGAAGGTCAGAGCTGAGCCTTCTGGGTCATATTTTCAAAAATATTTGATTGATTAGTAAAAGAACAGGAGATACAAGATAATTCATATTGAGGCAAAAATATTCTGCTTTCGAACAGAATTTTAAGTGATGCGATCATTTCTCAGTAGAAAGTGAAGTTGGAAAGACAGCATGATGTTCACTTAACCTTGCTCTGCAGCTGAGTTCACAGATATTCAGAAGCTACATCAAATGAGAAACAATCTATCCGAGAAAACTTTTTTCAGAAAGCACCTCTGTATTTTATGACTAACTGGCAAGGCGACTTTGCCAGGGGTCTACAACTCAAAATAAAATTCCGATATTCGAAAGACAAGTTTCTAACATTATATACAATAATTAGATTTAAACAAATAAGTTACAATGTCTAAGAAGGCCGGGAAGAAACCAGATGCAAAAGAGTTGGAAGCAATGCGAATTGCTGAGGAAGAGCGCAAGGCGGAGGAAGAAAGAAAACTTTTAATCGAGCGCAGAAAGACTGAAGCTCCTGACTCCGGAGCCGGCCTTGCGCTTCTGATCAATGAATATTGTATTGAACAACTCTGGGATGAGCGTCATCCGAACCCCAAAGAGTTTCTCCATGAGTTTATCACTCGTGTTCTCAAAGATCGAGACGTCCTTGACAATTTTGAGCCTTTAGATATCTCACTTCTCGTGGATTTCAATATTCAGAATCTGATTTTTGTGAAAGATAAGCTCAAATTTGATAACAAGAAGGCCGCTATAGCAGTTAACATCCTTTGGAATCTGTTGATCAATGACAACATTCTCTATCAACAACAAGTTGACTGGAAGAACCTATCTATTCCACAACGAGCGCAATATTTCAAAGGCAAAACCGAGCAAAATGATCTAGCGGAATTCAAGAGGCTGCTTAAAAACCATACAGCTGAGAATCCGCTAACTGGACAGAAATATTTAGAGACAAGCGATGTGAAGGAAATCGCTGACTACGCAAAAGATTTCTTTTTCATGCAATATAATCTGTTTAAATTCGCAATGTATAATCAACAGCCAAAAGAGAACGAGCGTCTGACGTTGTTTGTTGAGAATCCACTTGAAATACCACCGTTATCCCAAGCTAGACATATTCAAAAAGACCAAGAGGATTTGAAGTTCGAAGAAGAACTGAAAAAGGTAATGCGAATTTGCTGTATGTTTCGAATAGCTTATTATCATGTGTCATTAGCAACAAGAAATTGAAGCGCAGAAAATGCGTGAAGATATTGAGAGATTACAAAAAGAGGAGGAAGAGAGACTTAGACAGGAGGAAGAAGAGAGAAATCGTCTTGATGATAAGACTTTGTATATTATTCAGCAGAAACTCAAAGCAATCGAAGAAGATATGCAAAAGGAACTTGAGGCTAGAGCACAATCGCTTAATGAGAAACTAGTCGCTTTAGAACCTAAGAAAAGGAAATAAGAATTTCATTTTACTCATATGAATTTGTTCTGAATATTGAAATCTCTTGTCTCTTTTTTTTCCCAACGAAATGATATTGAGAGATCCCTTAACACGGGTGAACTAGTGCAAAATCGTACATCTGTTTGTTTAGCAGCTATGGATATTCATATCAGCAAAAAAGAAAGGAAAGAATTATGAATACTTCAAAAATTGGCAAGGTATTAAGTAACAGTGAGTACTTTGACCAAAAGCTCGATTTCTTTAAATATTATTATTGCAACTAATGCGATGGAAAATAGCTTTTAGATACTTAAAGGTGCTTTGTTTCTAAAGACCCTTAAAGATTTTTATTTCCAAGTTTGTGATCGATAAAAATCTTTCAAAGTCAAATTTCGGATACATATGAAATACTTCTGAGATTTTGGAAAGTAGCAAGTCCAATTTCTTGAAATTTGTTTTTAAGAAATATTTATACTCATATGCCTCTGGAATTTTGAGACCGCTTTTTCCCCTTCACACTACTGAAGGAATAATTCGTTGAACATTTTTGAAGCAATGAAACACTTGTAAATACAATATGTGGAAATATCTATTTATGAAAGCAATGCAACAGTCAAGGCTTCGATGTGGTTTGAAGGCAGACAGGAAGTCTGAAAAAATCTCTTTAAACGTGACAACTTTGATCATGGCATTATTTTCCTCATACATTTATTAGTCATATGAATCAGAAATGTGATTAATCATAGTAGTAAAATAGTGTTTTAGAGAGTTGAAAATGCTAACTCCAAAGTGTGAGCAGCACTTACAAACCATAATAATGCGTGAGTCTGCTTCGAGTCTACCGAAAAATCGATTCTAGCGTTATATTATATCGCGATTCTGACTCGATTACAGAAAAAAATTGCGCACAACAAACCTTCCTCAGAATTGACTGAATGGCCTGCCAGCATTAGAAAATTCTCATTATGCTCTCAATGAAATGGGGTTCATGCTGCTTCTCAAATCAGCTAATTTAATTCACATTATTATCATCATTCGATCATTTAATGTCCATAACTTGCCCATAACTGCAACAAAATTTCAGATCTATTTTATGTACTAGATGCTTCTGCGAGCGGCAAGCAATTCCTTATGATAAATCACAACAAACCAGTACTTTCTTGTCTATTCAAATTTTAAATGATCTCGCAATTTCTCTGAAAAAGATGAACCATAGAGGCCAATTCTTGAAAAATTTTATATCTCCTGCTCTTTAGCTTTCATTTTGCTTAACTTCGAAAAATGAGTTGCATCAATTGATTTGGTAATTCCATCCATTCAGCAGCAGTTTCATTTCAATTTGAGTTATTCTGATGCCAAAATTCCTTCTCTTCAGAAAATATTGATCACCTTCCTTTGTTGAAACAGCAAGTTGTCACAGAATCAGATGGGAATTGAAAATTTACCTTGAAGAAATGAAGAGTTGATAAATAAACAGGGCACTTCGACGGAAGTTATTATTACTATTATAAAAAATATGGCATGCGTGTTAATTTTTTGTTAACGATTCGATTGAGTGAGACTTTATAAATTTACTCGGTCTCAACTTCGAAAAATTGGCCCATACTTGTTGATATCGTTTGAAACAATGAACCAGCGTCCTCCGAGTTAACATTTTAATTAATAAGCCCGAAATATTCGTCAAAGCTCTCTCACACCACAACTTCTAGAATCACATGCTACCCAATCATCCAAATCAAGTTAGTGATTCCGACGCTCAGGGCCGTTCGAAAAGAAATGTTCTGTACAATGAAGCAGCTTCAGAGGGTAACCATATCCATAAATGATTCTCAATATCCTATTCATGTTTAATATTGTAGATAATAACGACGGATGCCAAAGAGAAATATTCGTTGGACTCCAGAAATACAAAAACCTGTGCTCGAATTTCCATAGATGGATACGATTACACGCAGTTTTGTCTCAAGATGAGCTTTGCAGGCATCTTATGATGTATTGCCGGCACACAAACACAATTATCAAGAGGAAAGGGAGGCCGAATCTAAAAGCGAATCGTGTATTCTACAATATTGGCTGTCATTTTGCCAGTCAGAAGTTTGCTAAAAAGAGTTCTTTTAAAGAGCAATGTCCATTAAGAGTGCTCGTCAGCACAAAACCAGGTTCATCGGTTTTCAAAATAGAAGCTGTCAATCTCATTCACAATCATGTGAAGATTGATGATGATTTCTTTCCTCAAATTTATCTCGAAATGCTGAGAATTCCCTTTCTATTCTCCACTAACAAGATGCAAGAGATCTCTTCTTCATCATATGAAACTAAAATGTCCTGTAAAGTGCAAAAAGATATGAAAAGAGATAATTTCGATAATCAAGAGCATCAATTGATCGTGCGAAAGGAGGAAAAGATGAACAGAGATAGCAATATGATTGAGGAAGGACCATTCCAAGACATCAAGATTATCAGAAATGATGCGAATATTGATCAAGGGATGCTGAAATATCCAATGAATTGTCAGAATAATGGTCAATCTGAACATAATTTGATCAGGATAATGGAGTGCAAATCAGTGGAGGCCAGTAATGGGATCATGGATCCCTACTTATTATCATGCATTGATTCACCTATCCGAACATCATTAGAGGTGAATGCCAGGTTAATTATTGAGAACATTGTTACGGCCCTCATTTTACGATTAAATCAAAGGAAGTAGCACAAACTCGAATTTTTGGACTGGCGAATCAACTTAGAACTAAACAGAATTCGTCCGTTAAGGGTTCCCGCGAAAATGACTGAACTGTGAATTCAAATTAAAGTATTTATAATTTATGCATTTATTTGAGAAGTATCTTGTGAACAAATGATTTGAAAAGTGTACTTAAGATACTCATAAATGTTGGAAGACAAAGACCTGTAAACCCGAGATTTATAATTTTGAGAAGCAAATGAATTAAATCCTCTGCTCGATCGAATCACATTTATTATCTCTCTCTCTGCAGCAATGCCATTTGGGGTCTGACGAATGGGAAATGTATAAATTGACGAATTGCTTTTTTGCAGCATAAAGAAGTAGGCAATGTCCAACGGCTCGAAGCGAAATCAATATAAGTTTTTCAAATATGAGTAAATGATTTATCTAAAGGAGATTTAGATAATTTCTTTACTACTACTGAATAAGATCTGAAAATGTCAGGAAATTAATTACAATCCATTTAGATTGCTGATAGTTGAAAATCTCAAAAAATATGAATGAGAGGTCGTTTGCATGCATGTTTGGAAAATAAATTGAAAATTAGAAAGACCTCATTGAACCCCGAAAAGGAAAGGAAGCTCCCTTATGAACCTGATAAATCCCCACATGACCTATTAAAAATTAGATATTTGTAGCACGATGTACTTGCTAGCTAAAATAATCTTTTATTCTGTTTCCTAAGCGCAGATGACAAGAAAATTTCGTTTACGAAGAGTTCGATATTGCATGCAATATTTCAAGGTCTGTTATTTGAATTTATTCGAAACTCAATCTCACCTCTTACATTGTTTTATAAGAAACGGCAGTGTGCTTTTGGACTTAAACGGCGCTTAACTAATTCAACAATTTTTTCTTCATTGATTCAAAGTTAACACCACGTAATCTTTTGAAGGGTAAAAGAACACGTTGCTCTTCTTCAAAGACTAGCATCGCACTATCCTAACCAAAATTAAAATTTTCACCTTTTATTTTGGAAAATGAGCTGTTTTCTCATAAATTAATACAAGATTAACACAATAAATATATGGATCATGATGGATATTTCTAGAAAAGTCGAAGAAGAAATCTCCTTTGACAACGATTCGATAGCTGTCGATCACCTCATTGAAAGACTTAAGAGTTCCATGAGATGGAAAAAACTCCAAAAAGACGAGATAACAGCCTTCGAAACACAGGCTTCACCCAATAATGATATGAGCATCGAAGATGAGAACCCGGAGTCTTCAAAGATGTTGTCTGAGCTGAATTTAGAGAGCTCATATCTTAGTGCCAATGAAGTTAAAGTGCTATTGAAGTATCAATTCCGCAACCTTAAGAAACTAATTCTAAAATCAGCACAAATCGACGAAGATCTTGCTCAAAAGATCGCAATCAGCGATTTATGGCCCAAACTTGAAGAACTCAACCTTTCTCATAACTACTTTGGAGAAAAGGGTGCTGTGGCGCTAGGAACTAACACGACTTGGCCTCACCTTAGAGCCCTCGATTTATCTTACAACAAAATTAAAGATGAGGGTGCGACTGGACTCTCAAGTAACATAACATGGCTAAATCTTGAAAGGTTGATTCTATTCAACTGTCAGATGGGTTTTCAGGGAGCAATAGCAATTTCCAACAATTTAAATTGGAACAACCTCAAGCAGATTTCTTTCAGACAAAATGCCATTGGCGACGACGGCGTAGCTACGATATGCAAAACAGCAGTTCACTGGACTCAATTAGAAACGTATGATCTAACTCAGAGTCTTGCCGGATTTAAGACTGGTTATTACATTGCCACTAATACAAGCTGGGTGAACTTGAAAACGCTCGTATTGAAGAGTAATAAATTAGGCGATCAAGGAGCTGTGTATATTGGAGGTAACACCTCATGGATCCACCTTGAAGAGCTAAACCTTAGTGAAAATGATATCGGAGACCAGGGCGCTGCTGCTATCGGCGGGAATAAAGTTTGGCAGAACCTCAAGAAGCTGGACTTATATAAAAACAGGATTGGAGACGAAGGCGGCGTGGCGACTGGTAACAACACATCATGGATAAACTTGCAGGAGCTGTGGCTGAATGATAATCAGTTGGGAAACAAGAGTGTGATAGCAATCGGAGGCAATACTGTATGGAAGAACCTGAAAAAGCTTGATCTTTACAGGAATCAGATAGCGGATGACGGGGCAATTGGTTTGAGTCTAAACTCATCTTGGAGCAACTTAGAAGAGTTGTATTTACACCAAAATCAGTTCGGAGATAAAGGAGCGGTTGCTATCGCTAGCAACAGGACATGGAGTAAGCTCAGACTGCTTCATTTACAAGGAAATAAAATTACTGATGATGGTTACATCGAAATAATCAATAACCTGCGTTGTTTGAAGATGGATGAGCTTTTCTTACGTGAAGGAAAGTTTGATCCTGACCTACTTCTTACCCTTACAGACCCAGAGTCCTTAAGCACCACTGAACTCAATCTCCAGAAAAGGCCGCTGACCGATACCTATCCAATTGTGATTGGAGGCAATAACTTTCTCAAGAACCTCCGAAAAATTGTATTGGTTTCTTGCAATATCACCGATAGAGGAGTTAGTGGACTTGCTAGGAATAAGACATGGACTGAGCTTGAAGAGCTGTGCTTGAGTTGGAATCAAATAAGTGATGCTGGTGCTGCTGCTCTCGGAAGTAATGAGGTGTGGATTCACTTAAAAAATTTAGATTTATCGGGGAATAAAATCTGTGATGGCGGTGTTATCTCGTTGGCGATGAATATGGCATGGAATGAACTCGAAGAACTGAATTTAGAATACAATGGTATCGGGGAGAAAGGTGCCCATGGACTAGGGAGCAATGAAAGCTGGAAAAATCTAAAGAAATTACAGATCGGCTCGAATAATCTGGGTGATGTGGGAGCGGCAGGGATCGCAAAGAACGCGAGTTGGATCGCTTTGGAAGAGTTGGCTCTTGATTTAAATAAAATAGGCTCTGAAGGAGCCGCTGCAATCGGCAGAAATAGCTGTTGGAGCAATCTTAAATCAATAAATTTGGCTTCCAACAATATTGATAATAATGGGGCAATCGCGATTGTGAATACTGGGTGTTGGAAAAAATTACAAGAGCTAAACTTACATTCAAATGATATAGGATATAAAGGTGCCTGTCTTCTCGCGAGCAATCCCAACTGGAAAGAATTGAAAATGGTTGATATAGGTGAGAATAAACGCATTAATGGAGAAAGAAAAAGGTCAGTGGTTAGCAATTCAAAACTCTATTCTCTTAGTTTTTAGACTTTTAATGTCTTTCGCGCTTTCTATCCAGTTATCTATTCCTGGTACAATTCTGTTTTGCATGAACCCTATTAAACTACATTATGTTCAGCCAGTAATAGAAATGGTCTTGGATACAAAATGCGGATTGCTCAAAAAAATTAAACAGCATCAAAAAGAAGTTTTATATTAGTGCATCCATAGAAATCTGATACATATAGTTTTCTGTATTTTGAGATGATCTCCAAGACAGGCGACACTATAACATCTAATAGCATCTCTGGATCGAATACAGATAGGAATATAGCTTAGTATTTTCAATGACTGCTTATTGTTTGTCTAAGTAGATTCGCTGAAAACAGAGTTGCACTGCCATCTTAAGTGAAAACTATTGAGAGTACTGACTTCCCAGTTGATTAGATAGTTCTCATGCTGCCTATCAAAAAGTGCATACTGAATTTTCTTCTCCTCATCTTTTATTTCACACACATGCACATTAAGTTGAAGTTTGTTGGTATTCGGAATTCATTTTTTTAGTTTTTGAACTAATTGATATTT
>ENA-UOTX01000944-UOTX01000944.1-compost-metagenome-genome-assembly--contig:-NODE-944-length-26131-cov-4.486029_pt1 | contig 26131 bp, 24 predicted proteins | sample MGYA00238143_ERZ746982 | MGnify/ENA primary metagenome ERZ746982 (study PRJEB28758, sample SAMN06268862) | compost metagenome | isolation source: single cell | place: USA: California, Emeryville, Joint... | reverse complement strand
TCACTCATAGCAACATTCTGATTTCTAAAATATTTGGAAATTTCATCATAAAGGTTCAGTTCGCAATTCTAACAAATTTGATAAATTTGATACGTCTATCTCTGCAATTCTTAAACGTAAGCAGCATTATTTCATATGATAGATAATCTAACCTCTTCTAAAGAAAGTAAACTTTTCGAAGTGTCTTTGCTCTAAGGTTGGAATTTAATCAATAAATAAATTCTGTTCTAAAAGATTTCATTAATGTTGGGAACTATTTCTTACACAAAATCCAAAGAGCCCCATTCTGATTCGAAAGATGAGGCTTCCGAAAATACGGAGATGATTAATGCAATGAAGAAAATGAATGATATGCAATTTTGGATCGGTTAGTTTTCATACCAGCCTCTTATATAACACGAAGCTAGGCAATCCATGTGTTAACTTAGTTTCAGGAAGGATCCATTTTGCACCTTATCAACCCAGACCTAAAGAGTCATCTGAGGAAGCAAAAATAACTGAATCCGTAAAGACAGACATTATAGCCATCGTCTCGATCCCCAATTCGAAAAGCGCGACGGAACTGAATGCATTGTTTGTTCCTTATGAAGGGAGCATAACTGGAATGAGAATCTTGAAAACAACGTTCGCGAGGTTCTACACTCTGATCGTTCAATTTTCGAGCGGTGAGTATAATTTCTTCTCATCGATGTAAAATAAGATAATTCGGTTCAAAGAGGAAACGACAGATGAATTTTACAGAAAATGGAACGAGCAGCAGTTTAATCAGATTGAAGAAGACATCTGCATCATTAGACATGTCACGAAAGTTGTTTTGCTTTCAGAAACGTTCTCAGATTCAAAGATGGTTGAAGAAGTAACATACTGTTATACTGTTGAGAATGACTTAACAATTTTGGATGACATTGCTGTGTAATAGGAAACGGACATCGTGATTGATAAGGAAATACTGTTTAGAATTAATTATGAGAACATGTACACACTAAAAGGAGTGAGTTCACTAGGTAAATGGAGACCAAAAAAATATATTGTTGATTGGCGGCGATGTGAAATAGAAAATCTCAAGAAAGAAGAAAGCTATATCTACTGTCCCATTTGTTTAGAAGAACTTAATAATCCTGACTCTCTATCTACGACAAACTCCGTCACAAGACTACCTTCTCAGGAGACAGCGTCGAATCGAAAGACTCCTAACGTATTTTCAATGAACACTGGTGGCTTGAAAAGTCAAACTGGTGCGATTGCTGGAGAAAGGAGTGAGCTTTCTCCAATGATTGGCGTACTTTGTGGACATTTTTTTCATTTTCGCTGCTTAAGCAAATGGTATTCATTACTTGCTCTGTTCATTTTAATCGTTCTTTTTCAAAGGGATGATTCAGTTTGTCCAATATGCAGATATAATCAACATCCAATTGATGTTTCAAATTGCGAAATTTGTGGTTCGTCGGATAATTTGCTTTTATGTATTGTCTGTGGGTTCATTGCATGCTGTCAGGGTCACCCCGACAGTGGACATATCAAGGAGCATCATGAGGCAACGAATCACACATATGCTATGGATCTCGAAAGCAAATCTGTGTATGATTTTTCAAAAGGAGGATTTGTGCATAGGCTGTTGCATAACGCGGTGGACGGTAAAATGGTTGAGCTATCGAAAGACAGAAATGGAAAGTATGAAAAAAAAAATATTTGTGTGATATATTTAAAACCAACGTTTTGAATATAGCGAGAAAAACGACAGTGTGGAGAAAAAGGTTGAGATGATTTCTGAGGAATATAGTTCTCTTCTCTCACAGCAGGTAATTAAATTAGACTTTTTTTTTGGTGCGGTGTAAAGGAGATAATCTGTTAGTACGAGTCATTAAGGAGGTATTTTCGAGAAATGCTTGTAGAGATGGAGAAAAATCATGAGGCAAAACTGGAAGCTCAAAGGGTATGAAATTGATTTAGACGCACTTTATTCTTATGGATTGAACAGGTCGCAATCAGCAAGAGAGAAGAGAAACTTACCCAAAAACAGCAGGAGCTAGAGAAGTCTAAGAAGTATTTAGAGCAAGCAAAAAATGATTTTTCAGCAATGAAAGTAAGAGCTGAGTACAGCAAAACACAGTTTAATTAACATCATATTAGGATGAATTCCAAAAGGTGTTTCAGGAGAAACAGGACCTGGAAAAACAAAATAAACAGCTAATTAAATTGCATGAAAAAGCACTTGCTGAAAATGAGAAAGCCAAAATCCCCAAATTGGATAGACTCAAAGAAATCAAAAGACAGATTCTCGAAGTTAATGCTGAAGTACAGTTCTTTATTGTGAGCAATAGTGATTAATACTTTTCGTATCTATTAGATAAAAGATATAGAAAGGCACATCTCAACTCAGCACAAAATAAAGCAAGCGCTCGAAAAAAATAATGAACAGATAGATTATTCGATCATTGTGGGCTCACAAGCGAAGAAAGGATCCAAAAAGGGGTCAAAATAAAAACAAATTCTTTTTTATCATTTTTCTAGAACTAGCGTTATTTGTTATTTAGTTGTTTGCTAGAGAGAAGTGTGAAAAAGTGAGAGAGATTCTATCAAACAATCCATCCCTCCTTTTTGTTTTTTCCCTGTTCATGATTGCTGCTAAATTCAAAAAAAAAAAATTCTTAAATTCCAGCTGGCTGCAGCCATCACTTCTTATTCCAGTGAAATAAATTGGCTGCTCAACAAGCATAGAGAATTCATATCTTTTCTCAGATGTATTTTCATTCTTAGAGGGACTTGACATGGCATTGTAATCGAGAACTAGAGAGAAAATGGATAAGTATCTTTATCCCTTGGAATGAAAATTTTCTTTTCACAAAGTAGTGCAAATCAGGTCATAAAACATTAATCTTCCAAAAAAAAAGAGAGAAATACTATCAGGCGTGCTCATGAGAATTTTTATTCAGCTTTAACCTTAATTATTACACATCAACAGGAATAATCCTCTATTCACTCAACTATTTTCAGAAATTTACCCTCCATAAGCATGATACTCAACGTGTTGTTGCTGACAGTGTTTGCTTTGAGTTGCAACACAGCTTCTGTCGTGTTAACTGAGCAAAATAGATCGTCTAACTTTACGGATGAATGTATACCTAAACAACTTTATTCGGCACTCGGAAATTCCTATTACTACGCTTCACGAGCACAGGAAATTTCAAACTTGGAGAATAATGATGCAATAATTGTGTTCACTACAAAGGCAAGCAACATTTTTTGGCATTCTTCTAAATTAATCCAACTTTTGCAGGCTCCATGCCAAGGATCGTCACTAGAGCTGATAGATTCTACTGGTGGTATAATTAGCGTTAGACCTTGGGAGGTTGTGAACTTTACAGCCAACTATTCAAGTAAATCGTTAGGATTTATGGGGATTTATCGTTGCTTTTCAACAGGCGGCCCATATCAGAATTATATTCACTATTTCTACCTGTTTAATATGGTCCAAGAAAAAGAATATCAGTATCGCGCTGTCAGCCCAGACGGAAATAGATCGTAGCGCTTCTTTCACAATCGTTTTTTCTAATAAATGCTATAGTGCCACTAACTATCTAAGACTTCCTCAACCATTTGCTAAGAAAAATCAAAGTGTTACCAGTTACCTTGTTATTGCTGATTGGGATTATTCTAATATTACTCTTCCTACATGGAGCATTCTTCAACAACTTCTTAATCAGACCACTTATCAGACCTTCAGTCATATTGTCTACTTGGGAGATATGGCCTATCAACTCGAAGATGAGGCAGGGATTCGAGGAGACACCTTTTTTGAGCAGATTTCACAGTCAATTGGTCGTTACCTTCCTTATATGGTATGATTTAAAGTTAATCAACAAGTAGTGTCTAATGAACAACTTTTTCAAGGTAATTCCTGGGAATCAGGAAATGAACTACAATTATAGCAATTTCATCAATCGGATGAGAATGCCTATTTGGGAGCAAACCAATAACCATTATTATAGCTATAATACTGGTTTGATTCACTGGGTTACTTTTGATTTCGATTTTTATGCTTCCAATCCCAGCTTGGTGCCAGCTATGCTGAAATGGCTCGAAGAAGATCTGAAGACCGCAAATAAAAACAGGGACCAATGGCCTTGGATTGTATTTATGAATCATAGGCCACTTTATTGCAGTAACACCCAGAAGGAAGATTGTACAGACAATGCAAACCTATACTCTCAGGTTGAAACACTTCTTTATGAGAACTCAGTTGATTTGACTTTGAGCGGCCATATTCATTCTTATGAGAGGTAATTCGGTGTTTATTTCATTTTCCCATTTTTTGTTAACATGAAAAAATAAAACAATGAAGAATGCTCCCGATCTACAAGCATCAAGTTGCGAACTTCGAAACAAGAATGCCAGATTCCAAATATGAATACATTATCAATGCCGAAGCACCTATTCATATTTTAGAGGGAATTGCAGGTTGCTCTGAGGAAGAAGAAAAAATTGAATGTAATTATCTTTTTTGAATAAGAATTAAATAGTTAACAACACGAATGAAATAGACCCTCCTCTAGATTTTTCTGTGGTTGTTGATCTCGAACTGGGGTATGGAGTCTTAAAATGTCACAACGAGACACATTTGGAGTACACTCATTTCAGGTCTTCAGATAACAGTACTGTTGACCACATGTTTCTTATCAAGGATAGAAAAGCCTACACCCACGATATGATTGAATAGCAACTGAGGTCCAAATACACATACATATTTTTTCTTTAATGCACTAGCAGATTTACGCTATTTCTATGTTATGTTTTTCATGCAGTGATTGGAGAAACTGAAACGCAAAAAAGTAAGATCAAAAAGCTAAAATATAATAATGAATATAATTATCATGCATAAATGCTGTACAGCTGGACATTACCCCACTTTCAAACCAGATGGAAAAGTCAACTGGGAAGCCGCATCAGATTTGCTTAATTTATAGAATACTATATAAGTGTTCAATAAGTGAGAAAAGAGAACTAACTGATTAAAACCTGAATACAGTAATACACAATGAGATAAAATAAGCATTTGATATATCCAACAAAAAAAAAAACCTTAAAAGGAACTGTCGCTATCAGTAGGGGTGATATTCGGCTTTTCTCTCTTAATATTCTGCATCAATTCCTCTGTTTCTCTCCCAAAATTATTTGCGATTATAAGGTTCGTATCCATTGACTGGTTGAATGACTTGATAGATTTGGCAAGAAGATGCTTAAGATTTAATAATTCGCGATTTCTTGCCTTGTTTATTTTCTCAGCCTCAATTTGACGAGTTTTATGGGCATTTTCCAGCCGTTCTACTTCAAGTTTAACCTTAATGAGCTCCGATTGAATCGCGTCCCTTTCTTTTTCAAGATCTTCAATTCTCCGATTCTTTTCTTGAACAACCACTTGTATCTTTGCGAATTCATCATTATACCTCTCCTTCTCGCTTTGCAGCTGAACGTGCACTTTGTTTTGATTATTCAGTACCTCACTCAGAGTTTGTGTCTTTTGGTGGACCTCCTCTTTAAGCTTCTCAATTGTTTCACTAAGGTCATTGCATTTTAGAATCGTTAATTGTAATTCGTTGCCAAAACATTCTCTCTCCTTTGATATTCTCGAGTAATCCTCTTCCAACCGAATTATTTTTTTTACATACTCATCTATCTGAGTTTGGATGGACTTTTTGAGGGACCCTAGTTCGCATTCAGTTACTTTTTCATTTTGATTAATTTCTTCTTGGATTGATCTCAGTTGAAACAGATTTGTTGACTGGAATGTTTCAACTTTTTTACAGACTTCCTCAAGTTCAATAGAATGTTGTTCATCAGTTTCTTTTATGTAATTAAGAAGTAAAAGCTCTGTTTCTTCTTTTAGTCTCTTGATTTCTTCCTGGGCGGATCTTTGAAGTTTTTCAAAGTCTCTCGATTTTTCGTTGTATAAATTTTTCTGTGCCATGTTGTCAGCTTTTAACAATTCAATTTCTGCCTTTAATTTTGTTAATTCTTCTCGAGATGAAAGTAACTCGTCCTTGAGCTTTTGATTTTCGGCTCGAACACTGGAAAGATCTACTTTATCTTGTTCCAATTGTGCCTTATAAATTTCGAGAGATTTTTCATAAGATTCCTTCTGGTTGGCATTTTCTGCATTTTGAGTTTTTTCCAATTTTTTCAACTTTGTTTGAAACTCAGCTTTGAGTGTCTCTGTCATTTTGGCATGCTGTTGGTTACCCTCTTCGATGATAGTTGCTATTTTTTGATTTAAGACCCTTGACATATCCTCTGAGATATCTTTTAAATCTTTATCACCAAGTTCAAGGTCATGTTTCAAAATTTTCTTGAGAGTTTCATATTCATTTCGGAAGCTATTGATCTTCATCTTTGCCAACCGCTCAATCTTACTAAGGTGTTCTTTGTGGTTTCTTCTGTTTCGATCTAACGCCAATTCACATCTGCGTTTCTCAGTTTCAATAAGGTTTCTTTGGCTAATCATGGTTGAAAGTTCTTCTTCCAGTTGTTTCACTTTTAATTGCTGAGCTTCCAGTCTATTTTGAAGTTGACTCATCTCATTCGATTGAAGTTTGAGTTTATTTTCGTAATTCTGAAGAGCTGCTTGTAACCTGACCTTTTCTTCCAATTCATTTTCAAATCTTGCGAGCTCTTCTTGTCGGAGTTTAGCTAGCTTGTCCATGGAAAGGCTGGATTCTCTTGAGAACTGTTCTTCAAGTCTCCGTGCTTTTGCTATTAGTTCATCCCTTTCCCGAGTCAACCCATCAATCATGGTTTGTAGTTGCTGCTGCTTTTTTTCGATATTTATTTCGTTTGCTTCGAAATGTCTTAAGCTCTTCTGGAGTTCCTCTTCTAATTCGTGCATGTTGTTGAGCTCGTTCTGTAGCTCATTTTTAGTATTTTCCAAACATCTTATGGTTTCTTCCAAAGATTTAATTTTCGATTGAAGTCGCTCAATTGTGGTTTCCAGTGACTGGGTCTTTTTAATTTCAGTTTCATAAAGAGTTTTGAAATTGATAAGATTTGCTGAAGATTCATCTAGTTTTGAAATTAGATCCTTTATATTTCACGTTTTAGAGCATAAATTAGAGAAGGTATTTTACCTTCTGGCTCGCTTTACAGTCAATTAGCTGAGATGAAATTTGAAGAACTTGTTGTTTTTCAGAATCCAGTGCTTTTTGTAGTTGATCGATTTTAACCTGAAGTACCGTTTTTTGTCCCTCAATGGTGCGATTTGCATCTAATAAAAGTAAAAAACAAAGAAATCTATGAAATTGAAATACTTTTCATAGAAGCTAGAGCGGCTTCTAACTCCCGAGTCGATTTCTCGACAAGTTGTTTGACTCTCGAATGAATTTCTTTTTCGTATTTTTCTTCAATTTCCTTTTTCTCTTTGGTATGTATTAATTTCACCTCCATTATTTTTGTAGATAGAATATTTTCGTGCTTTGACAGAGAAATATAATCCTTTTCCATCTGAGCAATTTTATTTTCGAGAACAGTCTTCAGTTCGAGATCAAACGTACGAGATTGATTAATCTGTATTGAAGCTTCTGACTGCAGATCCGCGAATTTTTGATCGAGCAAGCTTTGGTATTCTGTTTGCAGCTGATTTAATTGACTTTGATGTCTTGCTTTTTGCTCCGCCTTATAGATTTATTTTCGCAGATAAGCAAAATGATCGAAATAATGAATTAGTTACAGAAATTTTTTGAGAGGTAATTTCTAGCTCCTTGTATTTCCTCTCCCATTCATTCTTAATTCGCTTCATGTCATTTTGCATGTTTGATAACATTTGCTCATAATGTAGCTTTCTCTCCTCATTTGTATGCTTAAGAGACTGACTTTCGCTCACAAGAGATCCATTTAGCTGCTTGAGCTCTTCTAATTTCTCCTTCAAATTTCTGATTTTAGTTTTGTATTTGGTTTTTATGTCTCTGAGCCGAAGAGTCAGTGATTTGTTTTCAGTTTCGGTAACCTAGAGAGAAGTGTATATAATCGAGATTGTATGTAAAAATGGGCATACCTGACTCAATTGCGTAGCCAAAGCATCGATCTTATTACGAAGCTCTTCTCTATCTCGATTTGTAGCTGAGATTTCGTTTTTTTTGAAAGAAATTTCATTTTTCAGCTCATTATTTTGATTCCTCAGAACTACAACTTCACGTTGAAGCTGTTGATTTGCTTCTTTGAGAACATAATCGTTCTGAAGAAGCATCTCATGATCCTCTGTTAATCTTTGGTAATGACTTTCAATTATCTGGTATTCTCGTCGCAGAACTTCAATGTCATGAGTCATTTCTTGAATTTGTAGGTTTTGCTGGTTTCTTATGTGTTCTAGCAGACCGCAATGTTTTTGGAGCTCATCTATGCAAGGTTTCGAACTGCGATATCCTTCTCGAAGCATCTCTTGGTCATAATTTTTCATGGTTGATATATGCTGTTGAGGACCTGAGTTAGCAGAGTACTTCAGTTCTAAACGCATTTGATTTAGCTCGTGCTCTAGATTGTTCCGAAGCTGCTCGTGATTGAGTGCTGTGGCTTCCAAGTCCGAAATAGTCAATTTTAGAAGTTGGTTTTCTTTCAACAAAGATTTCTTCTCCAGATTGCTCTGCTCAACAAATTCAGCGAATTCAGTTTTTAGCAATGCATTCGATTTTTCAAGCTTTTGAATCAGTATTTCTCTCTCTGAAGAAAGAGAGTTTTCAACAATCTCTTTTATCCGTTGTTTTCTGTTCTCTTCTAAGCTTTGATTCAGTTTGGTGGTTTTCAGGATTTGGTCATTCTCAACAAGCTTCAGTGTTTGTTTGAACTGATGTTCTAAGGATTGAATCCTAGCAATTGCATTAATTTCGTTGTTTCAAGCAATAGTAAATATAAATAATACCTCTCTTCATAATTTTTTTTCAAGTTTATGAATAGAGCACTTGAAAAGTTAGGATGGTGTGAGCCATGGATATTGGAATCGATTTCATTCGTTTTGTTTTTTTTGGGATCCTTTGTAACTGATGGGTTTTGAGAAGTTAAATCCATATGATTAGCAGCTTTTTTAATTTAAACAATGGGAATCTAACAGCATCATTTTTTGAAATTAGATTTGAATTATATTCAATAGTAGCCATATTAAGAGTTGATTAAAGTTAAGGTAATAAGGATGCTCCCATTCACTGATATGCAACAGCTAGCAAAGAAAAGCTTTCATTGGAATATAGTGATAATAATTCATCTAAAATTGAGATGACAAAGTGGGGTAAGATTATTAAGTTCATTTGAAAACTCTACGGATCCTTTCGGAATGAAGATTAAAGATTAAGTCATACATATTAAGTATCATCCGGGATAGCTCTTGCGCACTTTGATTGAAATTCAAAGCTTTCTTTATTTATTGAAGACGTGCAAATATAATAGATTATTGTTTAAAGAAGGTCATAGATTCTTGTAAGAAACCGGTGCGGGAACAAAAAGTAATACGATTTCGCTTATTGGCGGTAATTTCTGGTCCTATTCGTTTCGGAGAAATTGGCCACCATATAATTTGGCTTGAGAGTTTCACAAAAGTATGTCGTTTCTTTGAACTATAGAAGAAAAAAAACCTCACTGTTTTTAATCGAACTAGACCATGACAGTCCCTATATCAGATTATTATTGGTTCTCAAAATTCTTCATCTTAATTTAATCTATCTCTTTTTCTCAGTACATTTGTAAGATGGCATAGAAAATAACTATGAACAAATAAATTTTGCATAGCACCTCCAGTGAATTAGTATGTTATTAAATAGCAGTAAGCAGCAGAAGAATATCCCTAATATTTCTCTATGGAAGAATCCGTAAGCTTTGTGCTTAGAAAGAAAAGATGTACAAATTCATTCAAGATAGACCACAGTTTTTATCTAGTGATGGAGGTTTGAACAGATTTAATTACCTTTTTTGAGGAAGAGAAATATAGGAATTTTAAGCAAGCAAGCAGCCTAAGACAATAGTAAAATTAACTTTTTTAAAAAAATGTATCAGGCAATGACGCAAATATCAGTCAGTGTTTTTCCAGGAAACATTTATCTTAAAAGTACAATGCTTCTTTAATAATCAGATTTTAATTAAAGATCAACGTGTACATTCAATCGGAAACTTAGCAACAGCTCATGGCAGACATCGAATTAGGTAACCCACACGTGAGTGAGGAAGTCTCGCTCAAAGACATGGACTTCAATCCTCGAATCGGATTCGTCAGGAAAGTTTATGGTATTATCACAACCCAGCTCCTCGCCACTATCGGCTTAGCTTGCCTGGCAATGATAACCTCTGAATCTGGCTTCGGAAAATTTGCAAGCACAAATACTCCGGCTTTCTGGATTGCAGCTTCAACGAATTTGATAACGATGATTCTTGTATTTTGCTGCAGGAAACTCGCCACTGCAGTCCCAACAAATTACTTCCTGCTTTCTCTCTTTACTTTTTCGGAAGCTTATATGGTTGCATCGGTTTGTGCGGCCTATCAGGAAGCCGGAATGGCAAACTTAGTGCTAATGGCTGCCATCATGACTGCAGCCATGACATTCGCTCTTACACTCTATGCTTGCACAACTAAAACAGACTTTACAATGTCCGGAAGCGTTCTCTTTATTCTAGCAACTGGCATCTTCCTGTTTGGTATTTTCCAATTCTTCACAAGGAACCCAACTCTTCACATTCTGGTTTCGGTTATGGCTGTTATCGTCTATGGATTCTATCTGATTTACGATACACAAATCATAATTGGTGGAGGAGCTTATGAACTCAGTCTCGACGACTATGTTATCGCTGCGATCATTATCTATATTGACATTGTCGTACTTTTCCTCAGAATACTCCAAATTCTAACTGAACTACTCAAACAAAATTAGCTAATACCTTTCTGCTTGGTTATCAGAGCTGAAATAATTGTTATTATTGCATTAAGAAAATGTGTTGTTTAATTAAGGCTTCACTTACTCTTTGATAACCTAAATATTGCTTGTGTTTTCACGATTAGCAATGCCTATATTCCAAAAACAACTCACAAAAAAAGTCGATATATATTACCAATCTAGCGGTTATGATAGTAGAATAATCAAATCCTACTTCACCAATGTCCTCTGTCGATAGTAACATAAAACCTAAGCACATAGTAATAACTGCAAGTTACCAATGGTGCCTGACACCCACTGTACTATAAGTAACATTTCAAAGTCATTTTCTTTCAGAAACATTGTAAGTAATTGATTTATTAATATGATCCTAAAGATCAAACAAAAAAGTTTGAAATTTGATATCGAGTTTTCATACATAAAAGTTATGAGTTTAGAGGTGTGTGACTTAAGTTATCAAAATATTTTTCCTTTTAAGATTGAATATTCAGAATTCAAGATCCAATCTTCAAGGTTTTGGTAGAAATAGAGGATGCTAGCTTTCATTAGAATTTTTGCTTTTGTGTCGCAGTTTTTTTGCTAAGGCTTTTCTAATATTTAAAATTTGTATTTCTTTAAAAAAACTCCAGTAAACTTTCTATACTCCAAATTTGATGACAACTAAAGTGGAAATTCAAAGTCCAATCCAAAGTCCCAAAGGCATGAATCAGAGTCTGACATCTGAATGTAAAACTTAATGATTTTCTTTCTGCTTAACCTGATTTCTTTCCTGGTGTAGCTCATGAAGAGAAGCTACTTAGGCGTCACAAAGAAATTTTAGAGGTTGTTTCTAAATTAAAGGTTAAGCAGAGCCCTCTTTCAATCAATCCAAAAGATCTTCCAAACACAAGTCTTCACAGAGCTTCAAAAGCTTCAGGACTATCAGGTTCTTTTAGTATTGGCATTTCTCGCGGAATGGATGGGTTGGCAAACTTGAGTCTGCGAGAAGAGCCTCAAAGCATGATGGCTGCTGGAAAGCGGCTATTTTCACCCCAAAATAAGAAATTAAATCTGTCAAATGATTTTCAGAACCATCCAGGAACCAAAGTCCCTAAACTCCGTCACTTTATGAGTAATCTGAAAGAGCGAATTTATCATCCTCAGAAGAAGGATACTTTCATTTCAAACCAAAACAACATTCTGGGTGAATTGGACGATGTAAATGATTTTCAAGGGCAAAATGGAAGAGCCCAAGTTTCCGCTAATCCCGACAAATCTCTTGTAACCCAAGCAAATTTGATAACCTCCCCGGGCGTCATCTTGGAGACAAAAATGGAAGATTATAGTATCATAAATTCAATAACTAAGCGTGGAAATGAGATAGATGAATCTCCACTGGCCGAATTGAAAAATATGAATAATAAGATTGGTGCTGGTGAGAGTGGTGCTCCTGAAGGACATGAAAATAGTACTCAGCACTCAAATAAAGGGAATTCTATTAATATTCTCAGCGAAATTCAGAGTGAATTGATGGAAAATAAGCCTAAACTCACAGCTAATCAGAGATTCATTTCCTATCTTCCAAAGCCTGTCCAGCCGACAAAAGCCGATGAATTCAAGGAAGAAGAAGAAAAATTCTGCAGAATTTGCAAAGATGACGAGAATGAGATGAAATTAGTTCAGCCATGCAAGTGTAAAGGTTCCATCGGATATGCACATAGCATGTGCCTCCAAAAATGGATTGAAAGTAAGGCTGAAGATAGCGCACTCAGCTGCGAAATATGCAAAGCGCCTTATAGGGTTATAAATAAGAAGAGAGTTACTTGCACTCAATTTAAAGAGTTCATTTATGACCCTGCAAACTTGAAGCTTAACATTGCTTTTTGCGTCATGGCTTTAGTTGCCTTGGGACTCTTGTTTGGAACTTATTGGAGTCTGACTCATCTCGGGATTGGCGATGACATCGTCATTAAAGTGGTGCACTATTTTCTGATGTCAATATTCGGGTTGGCGGTTTTGAGCGTGGTTATGTTCTACGTCAAAAAAATTGTGCTTGATGAGTGGGAATTTGTTCGTGCTCCTAGAGGCACTCAGCTTACAATGCAAATTGTGTCGAAGAAGAATCATTGGAAGATTGTCGTTATTGAAGATCAGGTTTCAGTTCTATCTCAGCAGAGTCAACTTGATCAAAGCCTTTCGCAAGCACAAGAGTAATCTCTTCTCTTTGGAAAAAACGCTGAGGTGGTTATTCTTTGGTTTTTTCCTTATTTGTAGATATCTTGCTATGCCTAACAAATGATAGCTATATATTCTTCATTTTGCCTGAAGTCTGCATGCAAATATCACTTCCTCATAGTTTGAATGCACATTGGTGACATCCATGTTATTTTATTCCTTGCTGCTTACTTCCAAAAAATTCATTGTTAGCATAGAATTCGAGAAAATTTAGCTGGATTCAACCATAAGAATAAGTGGAAAGAGAAAGGCCTTTGCTGGATTGTTGAAGTAAAGCTGTCTCAGATGAATTTAAGGGTAGAATTTTTGAGCATAAATTTGCAAATGAATAAATTAATCGTGAATGTTTAATCCTGCCTAAGGTAGGATAAGTTATCTGTGCATACTAAAATCTCTCCTGCCTCAGAGGACGAGCAAAATGACTAATCTTTCGATTATATTAGAAACGAATAATACCTGATAAAATTGTGGGAAAATGTCAGATAGCGACATTCTTAATCTTCACAGACCAAGTTTACGTTCTTTATCATCGAAAACAAACTCTCGTATTTTTTTGACACGACCCCTTGGCGTTATGTCTTGTTCGAAATAAATTTTCTTTTTCATTCTTGTAAATAAATAAATTGATAAGATTCCCGAAACTACGATTAAATTGCGCTCATGAAAAACTTGCTCCGAAAGAATTTCTTAATGAAGGAGGCTCTTCGAAAGAGTGTAATAGCTCAGCAATCTACTTAACTTTAAGCTCTATTTTAGAAAGTAGCCTTTATTGGCTGCGGTAATATGGGTGCATCAATGGCGATCAATCTCCAAAAAGGAGGCTTCGAAGTTTATGCTTACGATACGAACGTCAAGGTGTTAGAAAACTTGGAAGCACAACATGTATGAACTTCTGAAGGGTCTTCTTTCTAACAGCGTTTAAACATAGAGCATCAAGCCAATCAAGAGTTTTCCGGAAATTGTCAATGACGTAAGACATTAACCATTGTAGGCCAATTTAACAGTAAGAGTCTAGATGGAGTACGTAGTATCAATGCTCCCGAACACGCAACACGTTCAAGAAACTTATGAGAAAAACGTGTTCCCTTACGCTAGTAAAAAAGCTATCATGATCGATTCCAGCACGATCTCTCCGATTGCGGCCATGGCCTTGAGCGATACCGCCAGCAAGAAAGGGCTGACCTTTGTAGATGCCCCAGTTTCGGGTGGTATCACTGCGGCAGCTGCAGGATCACTTACTTTTATGGTTGGAGCTGCAAATGAAGAATTGTTCGAGGTGAGAGCTTGGTCAAGCATGTTATCTAATTATTTTTGTAGAAATGCAAGATCGTCCTCTCAAAAATGGGGAAGAATATCGTCAATTGCGGAAAGCCTGGCGCTGGTCAAATCGCAAAGGTATTTGCTTGCTACTTGGAATAATAATCATCTAATCATAATCGTTTGTAGATTTGCAACAATATGGCCTTGGCCATCCAAATGATTTCTGTCGCAGAAGCTAACGCATTGGGTAAAAAATTAGGCATAGATCAAAAAGTTCTCTTTGAAATTATGAGAACTAGTTCGTCAAGGTAATGGAGAACACAATTTTACTTATATTAACTCATCGCCTCAAGATGCTGGTCTGTCGACACTTATAATCCAGTTCCTGGAATTATGGAAGGTCTTCCAGCATCTCGAGACTACGAAGGAGGATTTATGTGTGATTTAATGCTGAAAGATTTGAAATTGGCTGAAGAGGTATTCATACTCTTATTGAGGATCAAAGTTAATATTCTCCCTTCAAAGAGCGCTAAAGAAGCTGGAGCATTTACACCTCTTGGCAAGCAAGCCAAAGAGATATACCAAGAACTTGCAGACCAAAACTTGGGCAAAAAAGATTTTGGTGTTGTCTACAGAGAGTTCCTCAAGAAAAATTGAGAGAACTTGGTAATTGGAACATACCAATCAACCATCCTAGTTACATCTTAGTTAAGAACTAATCGGAGAAAAAAAATAAATAACTCTCGTATTTAAAACGCAATATTTAATAGTGAATGAACTGAAGTCTCCTTGTTAAATACAAACAAACCATAGAAATAAGAAACGTAATATTACTCAAAAACAAGCTCTTGTGTGTAAATTTGAGTTAGATAGACTACTCTTTAAAAAGAAAAATCACCATTTGAATCTATAGTTGAAAATACCTTCATTTATTTCTATGAAAGTATCTCAAGAATGAATTATTTCGATGAGAAAATTAGGAAAAAATATCAAATAGTACACCTACATGATACTTTCTCGATCCAAAATTTACCATAAATAACTGTAAGTGGAGTAATTGTTGCCAATTTCTATCCTCATTCTAGCTAAAAACAATGGATAAGCAACCAGCTCTATAAAACCAGCTGTCTATGGAGAAATACAAGGGAGTTATCCTCAAGAAAACTCAGTATGTGGAAAATAAATTCTTTGCTCTGAACCCAAGGAGCTTACCATTATACACATACTTAGCATCCCTTTCAGAACGTTATCGTACTTGTGTTGTCAGGCAACAGTGTCTCTTCCGTTTCCAAATTTTTAAATCAAAATAAAAAGCAAAACAGAACCGAATTAGGTGGGAGTATGAGAAAAAACGCTTTAATACAGTTAAATTAAATTTTTCGTTCTGTAATCGGTGATCCTATTTTTAATAAAAATTTTATCTTGCACCACTATTCGTAGTTGTTTTCTGTTTGAAAAGGACAATCCTGAGAAGAAGTTTGATCATTGAACGCAACAAGTTTCGAGATGCATCAAGATCAGGTCAAGTATAACAAAAATTGATTATTTGTGATGATCCATGATCTCATATTTAACCATATAATCACTTATCTTCATTCCTCAGGCTAACTCATGAAGGCATGTGGTCCTACTAGGCCTCAATCTCTTATTTTATTTGGCATTCGTGAAGGGAGTTGTGTTGAAAAATTTTTATTCAAATTCATATTGAAGCGCTCTTTGACGCAATACTGATCACGTAGTGAGATAGCTATTTTATAAAAAAATTAATTTTCTAAGCCGTGGAGCTATAATATAAAAATGCAGAACTTATTTGGACTTGGTTTGAACCAGCTTCTATCCCAGCAGCAGGCGTTCTACTACTCTCAGATGTTCCCGTTACACATGCAGCAAATGATCCAAGCTCAAATGACCGAGAGACTCCTTACAAACAGTCAGTTTGTAAATGCATTGCTAAATATGCCAACAAGTGACGATATAATTCGAAAAGTAAACTCCGCAAAGAGCGAAGAATCAACTGAATCTTCAAATCCAAATGTTTGTCAACCAAAAATTGAACCTGAAGAAGCGTTATCAAAAGGTGCACCTAAACTCTGTTTAAAATCCAAAAAAATCTCTAAAAAAGAATCTACTCCACAGACCGATACTGTTGTTTGTAAAAAAAGACACACATGGACGAAAGGAGAAGATGAACAAATCATTAAACTTGTAAATGAGCTTGGCTATAACTGGGCTGAGATATCAAGAGCCATGAACGGCGCTCGATCTCGTCGACAAATTCGAAGGAGGTATTTGAACAAACTGAATCCTTCCTTGAGGAACGCCGAATGGACAGAAGTTGAAGATCTCTTGCTTTTAGAGATGTACAAGAAATTGGGGAGAAAATGGGGAGAAATCTCGAGGTACTTTGTTGGAAGATCCGAATTCAGCGTCAGAAATCGTTTCAATAAGAAATACGGGAAAACTTTAAACGAAAATGCGCCACAGGAAAAGCAAGACGACGTTCAAAACAACTCCACCAAATTAGAAGAGAGCAGTGCACCAATAGAGGAATCAATTACCAAAAAAGAAGAAGAGAACTAAAGCTACTAGGAATGGATGTTAGATGATGAGTTCAGAGTTTTAAGATATAATAAAATTTCTAAATATTTTTAGAACTATGTTTTTGTGATTTTTCGGCTTGTATTTGAAGGCTCTTGCCTCCCTCAAGTTTTGTGTTAGTCAATATATAGAATTGATACCACAAATACGCAGATCCGGATGCTGGTAGAGAGAGAGACATCGGAGGCTGGTCTTGAAATATTTATGTAAATTAAATTCATTCAATATTTTATGAGTTTAAAACTGAAAAGAATCATCAGACACAAATATTTGAAAAGAAGTCGGAATTTTATCTCCATTTTGTTGTTGTCGGATTTTTCGACGTGACCTTATCATATTGTTAGGAAATATTGGATAGTTATCATCAATGCATTACCATAATCAGCTTAATCCAAGACTATAGACTCAGACTATTTAAGCAATCTGCTTTTTGACAAGATCCATTATCGGAAGCATTAAGAGGATCTCGAATTCTCTCAAAAATCTCTACTGAGAAGTATCCACTTTGAGAATTGATAGGTTAAGTAACTATAGCGCCAGCTTAGGGCAAGAAAGCAACGCTAATTAGTTAGTTTCTGTTAAGTCTTGAAGAGGAATGAATTTTTCTATTTCTCTATTACATTCGGAAAAAAGGGGAGGTGCCATGAGCTCAGTTTTTTTAGGTATGCCGATTGTCATACTTATTGAACCAACAATTAAATTTTTTTGAGAATTTAAAGAAACTGTCGACACGATGTTGAAAGTGGATATCGGGTCATATGCACATATGTATTTATTCATATTAAGGGATTTATTTCAAAGTTAGAAAAGTAGAAGTGGAAGCTAAATTGAAGAAGTCATTATTGAAGTTTTATTCCTTAACACCTAAACACATGATTCCGTTTTAATTGGAAATGAAAGTAGAGCTACTAATCTCTTCATATTTGCACCTCACTATACCTTTAAACCAAGGAGAAAAGAGGAAGCTATCTAAAGTTTAAGATGATTCTAGCAAACTTTGAACTGTTGTTAGATGTTATTATCAAATTAAAAGGCTACATTACCCGCGCATATCTATTACACGAAAAAATGGAAACTCAAAATTCAATGAATAAAATGGGTTTTAAAGAGGGGATCTTAGATGATGAAATTGATTCGCAGCTTGACCATTTATCACTTCAGTTCAATAGCTGTGTTATTGATGAAAAATGTAATGCCATTACAGAAAACTTTTTCATGCTTTGGTTGTTTAAAAAGCCGCGAAAGGACCTTCAAACACATCTTACTCTCTAAAGAGATTCAGAAACAATAAGCGAGAGTTGCGGCTGATCGGATATGAAAGAAGCAATGATCTCGATAGGTAAGACTTCATGAATATGTTCAAGATCTACTTTAATACGAAGAAAAATTGATTTCCTCAATCCATTGAATGCCAACATGATGAATACCAAAATTCCTGAAAAGGCAACCTCTACTCCCAGACGACTTGATTTATCTCCCAATAAAATTCAAAAACCTATTCGAAAACTTCGTACGATACTTCTCTATTGTTTTACAATAGTAAATTGCTAGGCATGCTGCCAGCAATTGATGCTCAAGAGCTCTCCTCAGTTTTTCCATCCCGAGTCCAGGTCGAAAAAAATTCCTCTTCAGCTGATCCTGAAGTTACGAATGTAAATTGTCAAACTAAAAACAAAACATTATTTTTCAAATAGCAATTTAAGCCTGAAAAGAGAGCCAAATCACTCAGTGGAGTTGGCAATCTCGCAAAGATATCACTAAGTCAGAGCTGCAATTTTTTAGCTACCAATAGGATGTCTATTGATTTCAAGCCACAATTTCTTGCGACAACTCTTAGAGCAGAGAAAAGGCAAGAGTTTCAAGCGAAACTTGAACGAGAACGTGCTCGCTCTGAATATGAAAAAAAGTACCAAATTCAATTTTGAAGGAATTATAATACTGCTTTAGGATGCAACAAGATCAAAACACCCTCTCTGAAAAAGTAGCAATAAAATCTCTTCGTCAAGATCTACAATTCAAAGCAAATTTGATTCGAAAATATAAGGAAATAACGATTCGGCCTTCTACAAAAAGGACTACGGAACCTAAACCTTTTGCTCTGGGCAAAGAAAGACAAAAATCTATAACTACACCAAACGTAAAATCCTAAGTGAGTCGCAGCGTCCATTAGATATTTAACATCTAAAAACAATTTCGCTTACGGCTTGCGAACAGGTTAATTAGCTTCTAAGATAAGCAGATAGGACAAATACTTTTCTAAAGGGTTTATTATTTATAACGGTCTCAATATAATATGTGCATAAATATATAACCTGAACATCAAAAAAATCAAGGTTCGACTGTCTCATGTGGTGTAATGGACGTTCTGATGCTATTTATACTGTCTATGCTTTTTCCAAATGTAGTGAGGAGTATGCCAGGACACTCCCCACTTTTTGTTTGTTGACGTTTGATCTCGGTGGTCTCTTGAAATTCTTCCTGCTCAAAAAGATGATGGAAGCTCCCGAAGCTCAGTTCTGGATTAAGAACAATGATATTAAGCCAAGGAACAACAGCTAAGTTTATGATGCAGCAAATAATTCTCATCCAATTGAATCCTCCTTGCATAATATCCACTTCATTTTCGATCGCCAGAGCAAGCACCAAGTAAGATATAGCGATGAGCAAACTATTTATCGTGAGGAACACCAGCGCAATCTTGAGACGACCAACATTATCTCTAGGATTGGTTACAAGCATTGCAGCAAGACGTGTTTGAGCAATTTCTTTTTGCTCTTGAAATAATGTGTATGATATCATTATCCTACTTGTGATGACTTCTCCTATTGAATGTGAACATATTCTTATTCTGCCACCACTTTGGAGACACAGAGAACAGTGCTCGCCTGCTTCGGTTAGTTCCTTGATTAAATTTTCAGCACTCTCAGGAGTCATGGCAAGATTGTTTAAATGCTTCGAAAGCAATGCAAGAATCTGGCGGTCTCTCGATAGCGCTTCGCTTCTGGTTTGTCTTCTCTTCTCATAGTATAAGAACGAAATTCGAGGAATTGTCATGCAAAATACTAATGTAAATTCAAGAAATCTTACAAAATAGAATAAAGACTCCCATGTACACGCTTCTTTAAATATTTCAAAATATTCAAATGTCAGAATCTCTTCAGCAATGAAGATTGGTAGGGTAAAAAGCAAAGATTTCAAGAGAATGAATCGAATTACGATTCTTCGTTCAGCAGTATCCACAGCAGCTGTAAGTAGGTTTGCTCGATTTGTTCTGATAGTGTAATAGCGAAGGTGAATTATTTCAAGCACTAGGAACCAAGCGTATAATGAACCGCCTCGAGAGGCTGGAACCAATGATCGCAATATAATACTCCCTGTGGTCATTCCTGACCCTGCAAGGGTCGGTAAAATTTTAAGCATGCAATCACCATACAGAGCAACGAACATGATTGTGTAGTAAAAAATACAGTTGTATCCAGGAGAATCACTGATATAGGAGCAGAAGCTATTCCCGACTGGAGTGTACAGCATTTCTCTCAGGTTTTGCCAAAAAGGCCTTTTCTGAATGATTGAAGCACGGAGCAATTTGAAAATCATAATGAGAAAAACCAACAGCATGACCAATGTTAAGCCAATCCCCCACAAATAACTTGCTGTGCATCCTGCAAATAAAGGAGTATTCTTGCCTTGAAAGGGTGCACAAGGCGAAAACATTTTATTCTGGGCTCCTATTTCTAATTATAATTTTAACAATTGATTGAAGTTTTGAATCAAGATTTACTCTCTCAACAACAAAAGCTTTACCGATTTTGAGGCCTTAGTCAACTCCAAATGCAGGAAACTAGTTTCTCTTTGACTCTACTCTTTTGAAATATAGTATTTTTTCTTCTTTTCGATTTATTATGATTTCCGAAAACAATAATTCGCATTAGAAAAGATAGCCTTATTAAAACAATTCTGAAATATACTATCATATCTTAGTGGATAGTCGCTAAAAAAAAAGAACATAGAAGTTAAAAAAAAAAACAAAACATTCAAGCACATTCCCAAACAAAAAATCAGAAGTGCGACTGAAGCTATCTAATACAGATGGACCGCCTTCATTCGAAGTAACGCAACGGATTCGATTAAAAAATGTCTTCGCTGCTGGAGTTTTCTCTTCTGCAGATATGGTACATATTTGAAAGAAAATTGGAAATCAAATTCCAGATATAGCTTTTTCGTGCTTTGATGCAAAGGGTGTTTTACATTTAAAAGCAGGAGGTACTGATAAGTAAAACCTTAAAAAAGCAATTACCCTTAAGTAATTAAGTAAGATATAGTAATTTATTCGTAGTAAGAGCCACCCGCCTCGGTGCTTGCTTTCATACATTCAAGTCTAAATTTTTTTCTAAAGAGAAGACAATCTTTTTTTTTACTTACTTACTCTCTCTCCCTTCCTTCAGCAAAGGTCATAAAGGTGATGAAAATAACGAATGGTCAGGGTGATTGCGTAAAATAACATTTGTATATTAATGAGATTTCATTTAACATGAAACATTTATGAATATTTATTTTCCAGAAAGTTCGTTTAGCATTAGATTGAAAAATACTCTTTTTTTCTTCAAATGGCTAACTTCCTAAGCAGCAATACTAATGAATAAATCCTTTGACTGGTCCTATCAGTCATCTATTTTTTGAGTTGATGATTTTTGTGAATGTTCTTGAGCATTTCTAACATTTTAGACTTCTCGTTTTGAACTTTTTTAGCGACCTTCATGCGATGGTCTCCAGTCGATGAGTCCAAATTTTGCTTCTTTTTACTGAGTTCGATAGCATTTAATAGATTCATGGTGTGGTTGATAGAACCTTGACCTATAGTTTTTAAATCAGAGTTTGAGGGGCTGTTGAGAAGCTCTGATGTTTCTGAACCCACTCTTCTTGTGCTCTCACAAGATCTGTCTACACTGAGACGAAAGCAGACCTCACTAATTTCGATCCCAGGAATCTTGTCATGGTAGCCATTTTTGGTTCCACTTGGGGGCTTGCTTAGAATATGGCTGCCGCTTTCATCTCTCAAAGCGTCAGAAAATTTGCCCTTTTTTGATGCAGAACCCTGTATTTTTTCTCCGCTTTGTTGGATGTACCTGATCTTGGGTTGTCCATAAATTTCGTTACTAATTCTCAATTCTCTGCAAGGACTTTTGCTTCCTGAATACATTTCACGATTCTGATGTGGAGTCACAGAACGAGAATCCCTTGGAAGACTTGCACTTGTAAGGTTTGCGCAGCTCTGAAATATAGGATTGCTATGATCCATTCGGTGTTTGCGATTCTTCAGTTTTTTTGAATTTTTGGAATAACTCGAACGAAGATCGTGCAAATCAATACTAGACCCCACATTCGTTTCGACTTCCCTATTTTGATAGAATATGTTTGCATTCGAAATCACTTTGCTAGCCTTCCCCTTGAAACTTTCTTCATTTGCTTTCTTTTTGGATCGTAAGACACTTGAAGCGTGCTCTTTGAGGTTCTCACGAGTTTCTTTTGTTATTTTACTAATTTTTGAGGGGATAGGTGCTCTTGAACCATCCAATTTTTTAGTCTTTTGAGCCATCTTGGAAGTTGCTTTGATTCTTGACTGTATTTCTCTGATCAAATTATTTTTGGGGGAGCAATCTGGGTCTATTGAAGTAGATAATTCATGATTGATTTTATTCATATTTTGTTGTAAATGCTCAGTCGAGTCACTAGTAACCGGGCGATGATAGTCTTTTGCATTACCAAGCTTCACTTGCAATTTGCTTTTTGTCGACAAAACCAATTCTGAATCTCGTGTTCTTTAAGCAGCAATAATTATTTTGAGAAAGATTAAAGCTTTTACTCGGTATTGGCACGCGCAGTAAGAGGAAGTTCGATATGTTGACGCCTCTTAAGGTTTAAGCTTGTATCATGAGGTTCACTAGTACAAAATGTGCGGTCGGTTTGGATTGATCTAAATGGAAATTTAGCAAGACTGAATTGTAAGACTGGGGTACTTTTTGCGAACTTCAAATGTACTGGTGGTTTGAGCAGAGGATTCTTCTGGAAGAGTATAATTTAAGTTCAACATTAACTTCCCTTTTTGCTGAGTACTGGTTTTCTCTTTTTCACACCTTAAACCGATGAGAGAAGATTCATGTTTTTCATTGTCTTTTTGCTTTCGGTCGTGTTTCTCATCCTCCAATTGATCAGGTATAATTTTGTGAGTATTATCTTTGATAACATGTGGAGCATAAACATCAGTGCCAACCTCTGGATTTTTGCTCGTCGTGTGGCTACCTTTCTCGTCTGTGATGCCGGTAGACTCATTTTGAGTTTCCTCTTCAAGGCATTTTATCTTGTTGTGGATTTCTTCAGTAAGCAATTCTTCGGGAAGAATCAGCACACAAGGTCTTATTCCCACAAAAGGATAGTTATTTCTCATTACTGAGGGTAACACTTGAATACAAGGTGATCCATCCTTTGCGAATCCATCCACGCATGTAAATTTATTCTTCTGATACTTTTGATAAATGTGCACTCTCGTAGAAAAGGGCTCTAATGGTATTTTCAGCTTTGGCTCGGCCAGCTGAATATAAATGGACAATGAAAATAGGTCTTGGATAAAGGTGTTAAAGTCTGAGGATTTCAACATTTCCTCAAAGACCTGAGTTCCTTGCTCTTCAATTGATTTGAGTTCATCATCATCCATAAGCGTCCCCTCGGTCATTTTATTCTCAGTTTCTAGCATACACTGAACGTAAGGACTTGAATGACCAAAAAATATGGGCTTGCAAGATTGCCGATAAGAGTCGCAAATATGATTCGATTTCTCCTCAGTGAGTCGAAAAATTTCTTTGGAGTGATTTTGGTAAATGGAGCGCAATTTGTTCATCAGGGTTACTGGATTACAGACCCCATTGCTCAGATTCAAGAGTTGGGAGACTTTATTATTCATTTCCGAAATCGCTTTTTCAGCTTCTGATATTGAGAGAATAACGAGTTCCTGCACCAAGTGCACAAACACAAATGGTTTATCAATAAAATCCAAAAAGACGTTGACCAAACTATCTTTCATGAGAGTCTCCCAGCTTGACTTGAATTCAGAAGGCAAGGCAAAAGAGGAAGAAGTATTATTTTCATCCTATATTAGTATCAGTAACCACAACGATCAAGGCTGAAAAGAAATACCTGGCGTAATGCAGCAAGAGTTTCGTTAGCCGATTTGAGTTCATTTTTTAATCGAATATTTTCAATTCTAATCTTGTCGAGGTCAGCTTCAAGATTTTTGAGATAATTCTCATTTAACTCTTCAGGTATGCTATCAGCGGAAGTACCATCAGTCTGTGTTTCAATCGATATCAAGGAGGTTTTGGGTGGATTCTGCTGTTTTGTAATTTTCTGGTAGACACTGCCACCGCTGGGAGAACGAGCAATGGTATTTACAAGAAGACAGTTAGAAGAATCTTTCATCGGTACATCTCTCGAATACAGATGATTACTCCGATCCTTGTTGATAATTTTGGCATTTTCCTTGCTGCCATCTAAAGATGAGCGATTTTGATGCTTTCCGAGGTCTGTTGATGTGATTATATTAGCTCTCTGCGGAGAGCTGACCTTTGATAGCTTTAGAAGTCTGTCTCTTTCAGATTTCATCAATTCCAGATCTAATTCTGAGGTGTCTCCGTTGAGTAAGGTTTTCCTGTTTCGCATGATACAACGATCAACAGCTATATTTTATTGAGACTCTGTTGCAATTATTCAGTTAAATTATAACTATCACTCTCATGCAATCAATTTTCACATTTTATTAAAGAAAAGCAGATCCCAAATAAGTCAAAATCTCTGGAGGTTGTAAATTGGGATGCTGAAAAAACAATATATCAACTGGCATGATGAATGAAAAATATATCAAAATTTTTTTGAGAATGGCTCCAATGCTCAAAGCAAGCAAGAATGTTCAAAATTGAAAGTTAATCAAGCTTCACACCTGATCATTCTTTTAAGTAAGATCTGATATTCCAAAATTGCACTACACTAGCCCATTATCACACAATTCGGCTTTGAGGTAAAATCCTCAGCTATTGGAAGAAAAAGAGAAACAAAAAAGTTGAAGTTGATGAGCTCTCTTGGAATACAAAATATATGACATGATATAAATTGAATCTTATCCGATTAAATAGTGAAAAGCAATGAATACTGCTCATTTCAATGTATGATCTCTGAAACATATCTTCTTGATCATCAGTGATAAATTTATGAAATTTACTCGAAATTTTACCTACTTACAACACCTAATTGGCTATATCTTAATTATAAATATTTTAGTTGCATTAAATTTTTTTGTAGGAGGAATTTGTTGTTCATTCAGACTCTCATTTGAAACTCGTAGCATTTACAAGTGAACAAAGAACTCGACATGCTATTAGAATTTCTTCTATTCAGTTTAAAAAGCAACTGCTTATTAATTAAGTAAGGCTGCTGAGTTAAGAAAAAGATATTTATTTCATGGGAAACAAGCAAGTTAAAGGAGGTGAATATGGATATCGTTGTATAAAAGTGTCACCAAATTCGCCTGCTCATGAAGTAATTGTCTTTTTTCGATCTTCAATCGTGATAATTTTCAGGCAGGGCTAAAACCATTTGTCGATTTTATAGTTGATGTGAAATTGCCAGACCAAACGGCAGTAATCTCCAATAAATTAGAAGATTTCCTGACAATTGTCAGTCACAACGAAGGAAAAGAAATAGAACTCCATGTTTACAACTTACTTAGTCGGAACACTCGGATTGTTATCCTAATACCGAACAAAAAATGGATAAATGCTGACAGTTTGCTGGGAATTATGATCCGATACGAAGAATATTCAAGTGCTCCAGAAAGAGTCTTTCGGATCGTTGCAGTGAGTCCCTCATCGCCGGCTGAATTAGCTGGTTTTATAGCCGAAGAAGATTTCTTATTAGGGTCTCCGCAAACCATTTACAGTGATCTTTCTGAGTTGAGTACTTATCTAGAACTCACCCAAGGTTCAGCAATAAAATCTCTCGAAGTTGCTCTCTATAACGCTAAAACAAAAAGCATTCGCTCGACACTCATCATTCCAAATAAAAATTGGGGAGGGTCAGGACTCTTGGGTTGTGAGTTTGGGATGGGTTATTTG
>ENA-UOTX01000942-UOTX01000942.1-compost-metagenome-genome-assembly--contig:-NODE-942-length-26184-cov-6.288620_pt1 | contig 26184 bp, 9 predicted proteins | sample MGYA00238143_ERZ746982 | MGnify/ENA primary metagenome ERZ746982 (study PRJEB28758, sample SAMN06268862) | compost metagenome | isolation source: single cell | place: USA: California, Emeryville, Joint... | reverse complement strand
CCAGCGATGTTTCCAGCCTTGTGGAAGCCATTGGCAACTTGTTGTCTGTTTGGAAGGTTGAAATCTTCAACAGCTTCGACATCAACGAATTCAGCGAGATCAGCTGGTTCATCAAGGTAGACAACGACGTATTCATCTTCTTCTTCGAGCTCTTTGCCACCGATCTTGTTACCAACCCAGTGGAGACCACTTGAGGCCTTGCCAGCATAGTTGGAGACTTTGCCAGCGACGTTGGAGACGGTTCCAGCGATGTTTCCAGCCTTGTGGAAGCCATTGGCAACTTGTTGTCTGTTTGGAAGGTTGAAATCTTCAACAGCTTCAACATCAATATATTCAACTGATTCATCAATGAATTCGAATTCTTCTTCGACTTCACGGCCACCGAGTTTGTTACCGACATAGTTGAATCCCTTTGAAGCGATACCAGTAGCAACGCCAGCACCAGCTAAGTCTGCACCGACGACTCTTGTGTTGACTGGACCAACTTGGACAGGTGGGAGTCTGTTGATGACACCACCAGCGGTGGAGAGAGGGCCAGAGACTTTTCCAGCAATATTGCCAGCGGTTTTGAAACCGTTGCCAATTTGTTGTCTGCTTGGAAGACCGAAGTACTCTTGCTCTTCTTGAGCAAAAGCAGTCAAAGCGAATAAGGCAATAACTAAGATTGCGACTTTCATTTTGTAATTTTCTGAATGAAAAATTTGAATTATACCTGAATTAAAACTTGATGCTTAAATATACGAAATTTTGGCTCGGGATCGTTCTGGGAATTAATCCGAATGGTTCATTCCTTCTAAATAAGATTTTAAAACTGGATGAGGCGCACCTTCTAAATAATCAGTTAGTCAGCCTATCACTGTACGGTTGTGAGCCAAGCTTTCATATCCTCTTTCGCTAGGAGAATATTTTCAACTATGAGGAACATTAAACCTTTTTTCATTAAAATCACTAAAAGTCCTAAAATAAGCCTTCAACAGCGTCTTAAGTTTCAGATTGTGCTGAGAGCGCCAATAATTTGAGTCAGATCCCTTACTAAATCAACATTTGTGAGTTTCAAGCATACTGGACCAATTTTTTCTCTCATTGACCTGTCATTCATACGATTCTAATGCTAAAATTTAGAAGGATGTAGATATTTATACTCTGGTCATATTGTTGACTCAACTACGCATATAACAGCATTAGCTCTTCGAATAACTCAGAACCTGTCCAATTATTTATTCCTTCGATTCAATTTCAATGAGTGTACCCTCTAAACTCACGAAAAACTTTGTCATCTTACGTGGAATCTGTGTGATAACTTTGCTTGTTTTCTCACTCCCTTTATTGAAAGCTGGTTTTGTCATTTCATGGAAAATCAACAAATTTCTGATAACTAGGGGTTTCAGAACAATTATAAAATAGCATTTCCCCCGTGAGGTGAACAGCCATTTTTGTGTATTTTTTGTGGAATATACTCTGAATCCAAGTGCATCAGAGTCAGTGCTCGCTCAAATCCATAAAAAAAAGTGGAGATGCGAGGGCAGATGGCTCATGAGGTTGCTGATTTATGAATTAAGTATCAGATTCAAATTTAATTAAAGAAATTTGGGAGTCACTTAACAGGCTTGAGAAATGAATTTAATCGAATATAAATCTCTTGAGTATAGAATAATTCTTGCCTCATGATCGGACTCTCAATTTAATTATTTCTTATCTTACTTTTTCTCATAACAGAAATGAAAATTGGGACTGTTTGCAGAGCTTTTGAATGAGAATTGATCTTAACCGCATTACCGAAAGTTTCAGATAGCTGAAGGGACTAGAAATCAAAGTGATTCATGACAAAATGAGGTATTTGAGTAGATGTTTAGCAATTTGCAAAGTAGATATATGACGGGCCTCTTGGGTTCACTTTTCGAAAATCAAAATTAGCCTTCTCTTTTGAAATTTTAATCATTGAGAAGATATTGTTCGTTTGACTTTTAACTTTTGGGTGTAAATCGATAATATGTTATATATAGTATAGTGCCGTCTTTCAATTAGTAATCCCTTGCGATTGAAGCAACAGATCAATACGTTGAACCTTTCGAAGAAGATCTATAAGATGTTTGTAATTAAAGGATCGAGAAGGTGAGAGAGAGAAAAACAATGAAAATCCACTGCAAAAAATTTGTAACTCTGGAATTAAATCGTGATGAGATGAATAATTCGTGAATAACTGACTCTTCTAAGTTCACAAGTATTCTATCTGTTTAGCTTTTGGAAATAATCTACGCTTGCGATAAATGAAGGCTTCGTGAAATTGTATATAGAAACCGTGTGTTCGCATTGTTTATCAACATCAGGTATATTGCTGAGATGACCCTTTCTCATCGAGTTGTAGAGAGCAATACTTTTCATTAAACTCGGTAAATATATTCCAATATTGCTTTAGGATCGAAGGAAAAAAATTAAATTTATTCAGCACCGCAGCCAGAGAACGGAACTTTCCCTACCTCTTTCAACGCGAGGAACTTCTTCAAAAATGGAAGAGAGCTTTATCTTGACTGTAAATCGAGCAGAATTTTTAAACTCCTATGATTATGAAGGCAAAAGAAACACTTTCTACAAAATATTACTGGGAAATATCAGTCTAACTTCAAACGTTTCTGCAACCACCAGCAAATATCCTTCCTGGCAGGACCAGTATCAAGTAGATATCATCGACCCAAAACAAATGATAATCTTCGAGCTCTATGAAGCTTTGGCAGGCGACCAAAACCGTTTACTTGGAGCTGCCACCATGAAAACCTCAGAGTTTTTCATCAAAAGGGATCGAGGCCTGTGGCTCAATGTTTTATCTGAAAATACGCAGATAGGCAGTTTTATTCTTTACTTTGAAAAGAGAGACCACGAAAGTCCAGCAGACGGTGCAAAAATTACCTCCAATACTATAAAGGTGCTTTCTCGCGCACCCGCTAAGAAAGCGGTTGTCCCGGATAAAAAGGAGGAAGTTGTGCTCGCGGAACTACCAAATGTTACTCAGATAACGAGAGAACATATTATGAAAGCTTCAAGTAATAAACAATCAACGGAAAGGTCCGGGTTCAAAGACAAGATATTGGGGTGGGTTGGCTTTTGGAATGAGAAATCGCCAAATGCGATTGTTCAGAGTGTCGACATAAAACAGATGCAGAACGAGCAAAAAGTAGCAAAGGAAATTTTTGCGGAGTCTACAGTGAGGATATCATTGTATAAAGGTGAGAAGAAGCTAGGGATAACATACAGTAAACAAAATACTGCACCACAGCTGGTTGAAGAAGAGGAAAAAATTGGAGAACCGCCGCTCAAAGAAGAGTGCACGGAGCCATTGCTCACAGAGAGGACAGAGCAACTGGTGAAAGAGAGTAAGACACATGCGAGTCATCGAGTTTTATTGAGTAATGGAGAGCTTTATGTAGGCAGTGTAAAAACAGAACCTATTTTCCATGTTTCAAATGATATTTATAAGATTTAACTGTGTCTATGGAGTCATTTCTATTCATTAGAATTAACCAATAATTGTGCTGCTACTTGCTCAACTAAAACACATGCTCTATTTGCGAATTGGAATCAAATCCTGAGACTCTCCCAAAAGTTTTCTTATCTAGCATGTTAATGTTCTTCATTAAAAAACTGGGGATGGTTTTCGGTTACAGTAGTAATATAACTTCAGAATTTTCATTTGCTACACATCTCAAGAAAATTTTAGCTTTTTTGCATACTCCAGTATGTTTATTTTGGAAGAGTAGCTTTCTTTCTGATGGAGTGCGAAATGAGGTTGAGTTTTTCAGAAAACCTAAATTTCGCTTTATGTTAATTTTTTTGTTTTTTGAATTGAGAAGTTAAATTTTGATCAGATTTAAAGGGTATGTTCGCATAAATTCGAGAAGTTAATTAAGACCAAAAATGCGATTCTCAAATAGCACATCCGAAAAACGCTCTATCTTCGGCATGAGAACTACCAGTGATAATTCCCATACGCCACTAAGAAAGTATTGAATCGCTCTCTAAACGAGTTCAATTATGAATTTCGAAATTATCGATAATACTCAATGAGCATAATATGACAATAACAGTGTTCATTTAGGCTCTGTCGTTAGAATTTTAAACTTTCCTTTGTTTACAGGTGACCTTTGAGCCTCGAAAGAATTTTAGATACTTTCTGATCAGCGGAAGGTTAATTGGCGTTTGCTCTTGACGAACAAACTTCATATTCTGATTTAGATTAAAGAAATTAATTAACGGAACAATTAACCAACTAAAATTAACGTGCTCAATATTGATTGAGATCAGAAAAGATTCCTATGCCTTCTTTTTGACATTGCTGCATTTCTCGCAAACACGCCAATGACGCTCTTTTTGACCTCTAGGTTCCTCTTACAAAGAGACATGAACCTCATTTATACTCATGTTCATCACTTGAAATAGCTTTTGGTTCTTTCCGTTTTCCAAAAACACGCACGCCATATTTCTGGTCAGACAGCCAAATCTCATATCAATCCAACCGCGTCATAACAGGATGCCTGATACCTTAATAAGTCCTCAATGGACAGTTAATTCATAATAAATAACAATTTCATAACAAAAAGCAAACCGCGACCAATGCCCCAAACCAAAAGCAAACCAACTCTTCAAGCCATCAGAAAACCTCTTCTGATTTCTACACCCACGACCTCCTCAAGCAATACCCCCACCAATTTCTCAAGAACTTCTAAAAACACAACTTTCAGAATTAGAAAAACCCAGACCGAATCAAAAATACGTAGCCTCCAATACTTAGACACTGATTCTAACTCCTCACAATCCCACACCCTCCAAACCCTTCCTGAGACTCCTCGAGTCCTCCCAAGACTCTTTGGATCAGAGCCGGTACGTGCGAAGCACAGCCCAAAAACTTTCGTTGGAATCTGGGACCAATATCAAGACATTTGGTTCGATATTCAATGCAGCCTCCTCGAGCCTCTTTTCTTCCATATCGAAGACCCAAAATCCATCAAAACCACTCTATATCTCAGAGAAACAACCTTCAAGCGCAATGGCCCACTGAGCGCCCCCAAGGCGTTGGGAACTCCCAAGAAAGCTTTCCAAATCCGCCGTGTGATTTCTAAAGTCAAACAGATCGAAGATGATCTATTAACTTGCGAGAACTGCTTCCAGAAGAAAAGAAAGGGCATGCACCTGGAATGCAGACACTACTTCTGCAAAGACTGTGTGAGAGGACACATCAGCCGTCATGTCGAGCAGCTTAAATTCCCAGTGAAATGTCTCAAAGAAAATTGTGAGTACTGCCTCAAGCAATCAGAACTACTCACCGGCGCTCCAAGCTCCGAAAGCCTTGTTAAGCTATTCGATGCGATGATTGCAGATAATATTAGAAGAAGACCAGACCAATTCGTTCTTTGCTTCACTGAGAACTGTAAGTTCCTATTCGATCTGAAGAAACAGAAGTCCAAGCATTCGATTCGCTGTCCACGATGCCAGAAGAACTATTGTCTTGCTTGCCATGGCATCATTAAGAAAAATCACCATTGCGAAGACGCCAATACTCTCAAAGGAACTATCAAAGGGTAAATCCAATGAGTGAATGGCCACTATAACGAGGAGCTTTCAGCTGAACGCTAAGTCCTTGATAGAGTTATTTTATTTTTTATTAACGATAAGAGGTAATACCACATTTTATAAGTATCCAATGTGTTAGTCATTCAAGTAGGTCCATGTAAATAAACCAAGAGAGTAATCTCTCAATTTTATATATTGCTTCGTAATTATATCCATATAAGAAGAAGACGAGTGAAAAATTCATATATTAATCAATCTCAAAGGAAACGTAAACCAGAATCTTCGCAACATGATTTAATATTTCGCAGTTTACAAATTTTTATCCTCACATGGAATATTTACAGTTATCAGAGTTCGAAAACCCCTCCGTTTCAAACTTCCAAAAAGAAAACCAATCTAGCTCGTCGGAGGAGCAAGAAGAAAGCACTGAATATTTCAGTGAGAGCCAGGTGTTAGGTCCCCTTACTCAAAGTCCTTTTTCTACAATCAGAATTATTGAACTAAAATTATTGAATTCAGGGAGATGTGATCAAGCTGTATCTGAGTTAGCAAGGGTCTTTAAGACCGAAAAGGCTGTGATTAAGAAGAAACATCTCATTAACTACTTGCAGCAGAGCTATCCTTCGTTCGATTTGAGCCTATTAGATCGGATTCAAGACCCAGACTTTGATTTTACTAAATTGGAGGAGTTTACAATGTAATTGGCTTCTTTGTGGTTGGCAAATGACAGTGATTAGAAAAGCGTTTGCTGAAAATTTTGCGTTGAGAGAAGAAAACCTTCAGACGATAATCCAAAAGCATAAAGAACAAATATTTGTTGAGAACCTGGATAAAGGCACTTACGAGCGTCTGTTGGGAGAGTTTGAACATACTGGTGATCATAAATCGCTCTCGCATCTCAAGCTTTTCGTATGTCTTGTTCTAACTTTAGGAAAATTGAATTGGTTCTTAGGTGAAAGAAGCGGCTTATACATTGGATTCGAGAGATACGAAAGCGAAAGGAGTTTATTTGCAAGTGCGCTATAATAATCTTACAAGAAACAGCGATATATGTAATTGATGGTTGTTAACGTGTTATAATTAGAAATTGACGATGGTGATAGGTTATGAATATTTTCGACCGAGCTGGAGCGAGTTATTAGTATTTCCAGCTGGAGAGCAAGAAATACATGCGGATTTTAAGTTTTACCTTGTTACAGATGACGGGTTCGCCGAAAGCCAGAAACTATTTGGAGAAGCCAGTGCGACTTTAACGGACTTACAGCCAAACCACCCTGTTGCTTTCCAGCTGCCGATTTTCAAGCCTCAGGGTAATAAATCGGAGATTGGGTCCCTAATCGGAACCGCTGAACTGTCGTCAACAAATGTAATGATATTTTCTGCGGATCGATGGGGATTGACAGTTTTATGGTAGAAACTTCAACTTTTGAATTTTATAAAGGAGAAAACTCAATTCATCAACAATATCGAAGAATCAGTGAAAAGGAATGAGTATGAACTGGAACAACTAAGTGGGCTTTTTAATAAACTCATTCCATTAAAGCAAATTTCAAATAATCCTACGGCACCCGACGAAATAATGCTCCAATGCTCTGTCGAAGGCTCCGAGCATCAGTCAATTCAAGTAAATGATTGTATCTTCTATCTAATTGCTAACAACTTCGTAAAGTCTAATGAAAAAATAACATTCGCAGAGCGCGTCAGAAATTATGTCCTTTGCTCTATTCTTGCCATATCCATCCTAATTTCATTCACAAGAACCGATTTCCTGACCCAGATTCTTTTTATTCGTACTTGTAGATTCTTAAGACAAGAATGGTCGTTGAGACTCTATCTTGAAACGATACTCATCTTGTCTTCGAGTCTGCTATTTGATACTTATTGGATTTTTGTTACTTGCTCTTTCGAAAAAGAGAGCATATATTCCAAGCAAGATCCTTCAGCTCAGGACCCAAAATATTATTTAAAGCAGTCTTGCTTGTATCTTTCATTTCTGAACGTTAGTCTCAAGGTAAAAGTTTTAGTTTTTGAGGGTTCTGATGGAAAATTAGGTGTTTTTAATGACATTGATGTATTTATCAAACCGAAAACACCGCCGAGGGCTATGGGAAAAATTAACTGTTCGTAATCAATTCGCATAATGCATGAGTGCTAAAAGTGTTTTCTGAAATTCAAATGTTACATTAGTTCACTGATATTATAAAGCAAAACTTTCAATGTTTAACAATTCTGTATAATTTCTCACGAAGAAAGACAAACATTTTTTTTTTCTCGATAAAAGAAATAAGTAATGGCTCTTTGAGTCGGCGAAGACCATATTATTTTTATTGTTTCATAAATTAGCATAGCAAGAGATAGTTAATAGCACAAAAGATTATTTAATTCAGAAGTTGTTAATATACTCAATATCAAGGAGAAAAGAGTTCTTTCTATTATTCAAAAATGATTCATCTCGAAATTGAGCTTGTGCATCCCACGTAGTTGATTTTGTTGAAGAGCTTCTAGTTTGTTTTTTTTTCGTTTTTCGAATTGAAATTCGCAATGCGCTTTGAATTGCTAGTTTTACTTCAGAATGAAACGATCAAAATAAATAATTCAAACTGCAACTGACCTTAAATACAAAAAAGATATTGAGCTAAAAATAGCAGAACATTTTCCTTGTTGTTCTATCCTCGCGAGTTTTCTTTAGGCTTCTATCTGAGCTCAAAGCGCGTACAGTCTTCTTCTTAAAGCATATAGTACATTCATCTTCCCCACATTTCCAGCAAACTCTTGTAATGTATTTTAGGAGCTTAATTCTCTTTATTCAATCAGGGATTAAGGATCACCATTATAAAATACTACCCTAGTCGATCTTAATTGATATATGAGTTGCTCTATTTCATGCTCTCATTATTAATTCTGAAAAAGTTCAATTATAAATTATAAATAGCCTCCTCTCTTGTCTTAGGCCTCTCAAGAATTCCATCAGCATGATCCCAAGCACATTCAAACAGCATTTTTTTTTTTTCAGCTGATGAAATTTAAACCGTTCGATGAGAATTTCAAAGAGAACAACTTAACGAAATGATAACTGCCCCATCCAAAGTGATCTCTAGCAGGTAACTCGCTCCTCGGCTTCAACTCGAAATTCGGTAGCTTCTAATTATACCATAAATTTGACAATGCACTAAATTTAACAAACACAGATTGAGCTTCTTTAAAAAAATTAATTTTCTTCGATGAACGAAGCTTTCAAGTCCACTTTTTTCAAAACTGCTATCCTCCTACTTCTACTACAATTTTGCAGATCCACTCAGACCTTAACATACTTCTCCACCGGCTCAGACTCTTGGGGCCCTAATCCACAAATTGATTGCGGAGGTCAGAAGGTATCTGGTTACGAGGATCAGAACACCATCCTTACCAGCAGCATCACCTTCCTCAGAATCCCTTTCAAAATCGATTACACCTTCGATTTCTATTTCTTCGGTAATATGGGCGCTAATGATCTTTTCTATCTTTACATCGATGACTACCAAATTATGAACTGGACAATATTTCCAGCGGATTTGCTTTACGATGGATCCAACTATTTAAGTTGCGGCTCTAATCCAGCGTACACCCCAGTCCAGCGATATAGCTACTCTGGTTCAATCTCAACATCGCCTCCGTTATACACCACAAAAACGTTTGATTTCACATTTCGTAACGATCTTTCAGTTCAATATACTGTGGCTGCTTGGGGCGTTTCGAAATTTACCTTGGTGGGACATATCTGCCATGAGAGTTGTATGACCTGCACAAGCGAAGCGGCAACAGGCTGCTTGACGTGTGCTCATGGATACGTTGCTTATCATAATACGGATGGCTCATTGTCGTGTTTGACAGAGTGTCCGGACTATTATACCGACGTATCAGGCGTATGTACGCGCTGCACGCATCCAGCCTGTATCAAATGCGAAACGCCAGATTTCTGCACGCAATGTAATGCCACAGCATTCTACCTCACACCAGATTCGACTTGCGGAGACTGCGACGTTTCGTGTCACACTTGCAATGATGGAACAGGGTTGACCTGTACGAGCTGCAACACAGGCTTTTATGTATACCAAAAGCAAACGGATTTGACGATGCAATGCATTTTTCCTTGTCCAGCTCGATATACCTATACTAATAATGCATCTTATCCTGAATGGTGTTTGCCTTGCACTGATCCACATTGTTCGAGATGCTCTCCTGATAACATATGTTCATTGTGCGATCCGGGCTATTACTTAGATTCTTCAACGTACAAGTGCCACATATGCGATAATTCCTGTGGTATTTGCGATGGAGTGACGAATGGCGACTGTTTGACTTGTCAAAATGGGCTTTATGTGTACAATAGGCAGGAGACGGGAAAATCGCAGTGTTTGTCGGAATGTCCAGGAAAATATACCCCGGTGGACGGAGTCTGTTACCCATGCGGAGACTCTATCTGTGAGGAATGTTCCTCACCGAATAACTGCACGCGCTGTCCAACGGACTACTATTATCTCACAGACTTGAAAACTTGCGGTAGGTGCAGCACTGGATGCAAGACGTGCCTTTCAGATAGTCCAGACATGTGTACATCATGTGATAGCGGCTATAAAATATTCCAAGCGATTCCAGTCCCAACGTCGAACATCATGCAATGCTTAATCTCTTGCCCTTACAAATATGCAACTGTCGCTCAAGGGGCGAATCCAGCGATTTGTAAGCCGTGTCAGGTCGAGAATTGCGTTGAATGTGGCTCCGATTCAAATAGCTGCCAGAAATGCGCGAGTGAAGAATATTTATTGAATAACAACGTCTGCCTGCACCCTATCACTTGGAGCAACCTCCCTGTCTTCGCAAATTCCACACTGATCATCTATTTCAGTATTCCCATCATCAATATCCTAGACGGCCCTCCGACCCAATACTTCGACATTTCTCTTGATGGTGTCTCTCCGGGCGCCTACATCTTCAACCTCACGGCCAGTCCTGACAATATGACGCTAAATCTCACTTTCGGATGGCTCGAAACGGTACCGGCCGGGACAATCCTCACTTTCTCCTTCAAATCATCCTATGGCAGCACATACTACTACCAAAATGGGTACTATCTCCCTTCGACAGCGATAACAGTAGCTCTGCCAGGCTACCAGGTCGTAGTGAGCGAATTCCCTTCAAAGACCAACACAGTCACCCATTACGGTGGTCCCGTTATAGCTTCAATGTATTTGATCAGTCTAGCGCTTTCCCACGAAGGCAGCGTTTTCCTTGGCGCAGCGGTCTCATTGGAAATTTTAGCTATGATGAGGTTCGTAAACATCGAATACCCTGGCAACCTCGTGGACTTTTTCAACGCGACGCAGTACCGGCCGATCCCTTTCCTCTTCCCGCTCAACTTCAACTTGTTTAAACTCGATACTACAGTCCTCGTCAACACTTTCCCTCCAACGAGCAATGTATTTCAATTCCTTGCATCAAGCGACTTCCTTTACAATGTCGATCAGGATTTTTTTTCTGCGATTATTTTGGCGCTAGTTCTGGGCTTTGTCTTCCTCTTGGAGTGGCTATTCAGGAAGTCAGGCTCAAGGGTCGGTGAGGTATTCTACCGAATCCGAATATTCCTCGCTTGGAACCTCACGCTAACAGTCGTGGCTTCAGCGTCGCTGAGAAATTCCTTCTTTGCTTTTTTGGACTTCGCTTACACGGAATTTTCCAACGGTTTTTCGGTCGTTTCATTCATTTCGGCATTAATCGCCGCTGTTTTCTGGTTCATCGGAATTATCGTATTAATGACCTACGCAAATCGAAAGCGCATGAGAAGACTCGCGAAGGGCAAGGAGTGTAAGGAATGGAAAGATCGTGGAAGACTTGATGTCGTTTACGAAGAATTCAAGGAAGGGAAATATCTCCATAAATATTATTTCCCCGCCTTTCTCTTGAGGAATTACACCATGGGAGCCGCCCTCGCCTGGCTACAGAACTTTCCCGTGATGCTAACTACTGTTATTTGGATGATCCAAGGAGCTTTTACGCTTTCACTAGTGATCGTGAGGCCTTGGAGAGTGTTTTATAAATTGCCGCTACACCTTCTGTTTGATATACCATTGCTCGTAGCCTTGAGTTTTATGATCGCATTGGGCGTCGCTAATGAGGAACCTGGCTTTTCCTTGGACTATAAGGCAGCACTAGCCAGTGGGTTTATTACGATTTACTTAGTACTGCTAGCGTTGAATTTCGCGTTAGGTCCAGCTCTCATGGGACTTTCGATCTTCAAACTCTTCTCCAAACCTCCTCCTCCCAAACCCAATAAATCTCCTAAAATCGTCCGAGTTAAAAGAAAAGACGAGCCTGTTACTCCCGTTCATGATGTGACTCCAGACTCGGATTCGCGAGTCGGTGATTTCACAAGCGTGTCGATAGTAGAGAGGAAAGGTGAGGAAGATTTCCCAGGACTTGATCCAAGTACCACCAGAATTGATCCAAATACGACCAGATACGATCCAAATACTACAAGACCTCTTGAGGAGGAAACAACTATCAGAAGCAACAAAAGAGGCCCAAGTACCATAGTTATGCTGGGACATTATGTGATTGAGAAGAAGTTGACGATGCATGATTTCGTGAAAGAGAATTACGATAAGGATAAGCCAAACAACTAATATTTAATTGTTTCTACTTCCAAATAAGAGCTGATTTCCTACAGAAACTATGACAAGGTTGAAAGCTAGGATTGGAAGGCGTTTTTTCAGTTGTTTTATGGAATTTGTTTTTGAATGCTGACTCTAACTTATGAAATTTGATTGACGAATGAACTAATTCGTCTTTTAAGTATCCTCTCAATTCATCTGTGATCTATGTGATTCATAAGCAACAACAATTTGCTCAACAAAACACATGTTTTCGCGAAGGTTAAAACTATAATATGTGCTCTTGAGCTTAGAATTTTGCAAATGTTTTTTGCCAATAGTTTTTCTGGTCAAGACATTATAACATGCATATAGCTGTTTTCTTGTAAAATGAGTAATATTAAATCTATTTTCTTATGAATAGTTAAAGTTGTCTCGATAATCAAAGGACCAATTTCAGGAATTGCTGTCTCGATATCTTGAAAATTGTTAGAATCAGCTTGATAATCACAAGAATATTATCATACCCCTTGTGCTTCAGTCGTTCCAGCCTCTGCGAAAATTTTCGCGATATCGCTTGGAGTGAGTTTGAGTCCTCCCAGAACATTTTCCAAATCGCCCTTTTTCAACAAACCATCTTCATCCTAGAAAGATTATCATTTCAGAGTTGATAAAGCAATTGTTCTCACCGTGTCAAGGTTTCTAAAGGCTAATTCAGCTTTTTCCTTTACTATTCGTTCTTCGCTGCTTAGAATCGCAACTACAAAATCTAAAAACGAGTTTATAAATTGGGCTAATGGGAACGTCTGTACCTGTATAACTTACACCAGCAGCGTGGCTTCGACGGCTAGGGGACTGACTTAATCTTCCCTCTTTTTGAGTATCAAGGCCTATTATATAAACGATTAAGAGACATAGTAATGAAGCGTTGAGGCTTACAGGCTGAAATTTCGTCTGAAGTTATGGAACCGTCGTGATCAGTATCAATCTCGTTGAACATCACGTTGAATCTCTCCCTCTCATGGGATTTCAAGAACTGATTGAACATAAAGACCAAAAACATGTGCTGAAGGTCGCTTTTAGCCTATGAGAGTGTCAACTGCATGTTGATTAATGCCATTCCTTACATGGAAGTTTTTATAGGTTTGAAGTGGACCAACAAACTCCTTTCTGTCTGGCTTACTGACGATATTGAACCAGGGATGATTCAAGGCACTGGCAGCCGAGATTCTCTGTGCAGGATCGACCTGAAGCAACAGCTGGAGCAACCCTCTCGCTTCATTTGATACTTCGAGCGCTGTTTCAAACGCGTTGAAAAGGCATTTACATGACAAGATTTACCTTCGAAATCTATTGGCTTGTTATGAATTACTGCCAGCATTTTGTCATCCGTGCTGGCTAGAAAAGGAGGCCGATTGCAAAGCAGTCTGAAGAGGATGATTCCAACTGACCACATATCGCATTTTTCATTGTATTTTCTCTCAATGACCTCTGGCGCTTTATAATCGAGCTACCGATAATTCATTCTTATTCTGAAATTGCCATTGATTTTACCTGTCCAACATTGTCAGTGAGGATATCGTTGTGTCCAAACTGCTTCATGTGTTCAAAGCCAGCCAATATTACAGTCGCTTCGTTGGTTATGTTCGAAAATAGGATTTTTTGTGGTCGAATATCCCTTTGCGACAGTTGATTCAATTTAACAAAACGCAAAAAATTTCTACCTGTGTGCAATGTTTTTGCTATGCAAGTAAGCAAGGCCTTGCAAGATCTGTTTGATGTATCCAGCGATTTTCTTTTCGGGCATTTTAGGTTCGTTAATCATCTTTTCCAGCAGATCGCCGCCAGGATGGTGTCTAAGTAATGGGATTAAGCTTATGCCGCTCGAAATAATCACTCTGTGACATAAAAGACAAGCTTATCGGTTTCGTAGACTTCCAAAACCCTGATGACATTTGGATGATCGATCTGCCTCGCGATCTCGATTTTGTGAACAAGGTCGCGATTTTTCGAGATATATGCAGTTTTCGTTTCGACCTTGACGATCCTTTCAACACCTAAATACCTAAGCACGAGCAATAGTCACTAGTTGCACCTGTTTGAAAGGATTTTCCTTGATATGTGGACTGCGTCGTCGCTAAAAGGGCCGAATTAGAGTGAATTTACTAATATGCATTACAATGAGGAAGGGCTTTTCCCAATTGATAACATTTGTGTATATCATTCTTCCTAATCCCGAGGAAAGCTTCGTATCCAATGCGGAATCCTCTTGGATCGAGCTTTGCAAGCAGTTGCGTGTGTGGTTGATGCTCTTCACCAAACAACGCGGCGAATGGGTTCTTAACAACTGGTTCTTCTTGTACTTCTTGGTACTGATAAACAAATTAGCTGAATGACAGTAAGAAGAAGAAGTGTACGTTGTCTTGACTGTTGTTTCGGCCTGTGCAGCATGATCCTCCCATTTTGTTAGCCGAGGGTTCTTAGAATTTGTATTAATTTAATTGTGTAGCAATAAAAAGATTTTGGGAAATAAATGGGTTTTTGTTAGGAAAAAATCTATCATAAGGTGTGAAGTAGTGGCATCTTTGATTGCCGTAAATCCAATGGAAGGGTTTTTTGCAATTCGAAAGGCAAAATGGTGCTTTCATAGAGTGAGTAATTTGGAACATTCAATACGCATAGTTGATAATAGATTCTAAGTTAAGGTATTTCGTTGTGAAAACGGTTACTGTTACAAAACTAATAACCGAAGTAAAATTAAGTTCACGCAATCTAAAGTGTTGCAAGAGCAGGATTTGGCTTTTGATTGAAATGAATGGCTAAGAAGAACGAAAGCATTATTCATAAAGTTTTTTTCTTGCGGGAGAGCGAGTGTTTGATCCTTTTCGAGAATGAAGAAGAAGAAATGATGTAATTTTAATTTAATTGATAATGGGTCTCTAATCCATAGTAAGGCGAGGCAAATATTCTCAAAGTATCTAATAAAGCTTATCATTGCCTTTTTTGCGTGATTAAATGTTTATTTTGACGAAATTCTACAAAAGCATTGGCAGAATTTTCTTTTGGATCTTCAGCATGTCAACTGAATCTTCTATAGGTCTGTATAAAGTCTGAAGAAATATCGATTTTTTACTTTTTTGGCTTCGATCATTGAAAGTAAGGGTTCTCTCAATTCGTGGAAAAAAGAAGTTGTGTATATTCAAGTGTTTTAGATATCAGAAAACGGATCTGAGATCTCATGATGCTTGATACTATGATTAGATATAATGCGACACCATTTGTCATGGATTGTGAGTTTTGAGATCAAATTACGGTCGCTACTAATTTTATCTTACCAGCAGAAATGTGAACTAGGCCCAACTTTAACTCTTTTTATGTAGAGACAGTTGAGTAACTCTCTGTGACACTCATTGGGCAGATTTATTTTTGTTCATTCAAGATTCCTCTCTCTTTTTTATGGAGTTGCAGCACATTCTCTTGGATCTAAATCAGAAATAACCTCAGTTTCATCACAAAAAATCTTGACTCAAACCGGTTACAGACCAACTGGGCGAAACATCCCACTCCCCTCCCCTCCAAAAAAAAGAGTAAAAAACTGCAGCAGCTTAAGGAATACACTTCAGTATTGGTTTCATTTCCTCAGCTTTAGTGTTTTTTATAGTGTAGACATCTATCTATTGCTCCGTTCTCATTTGGGCTTGAAGTAATTAAGTAAGTTTTATATCAAATTAGTTAGACTTAGCATTAATATGGTATCTACTATATCAAACTCTATTTATTTAAGATGTGGAATCTGCTGCACGAAACCATATTTTTACTTGGCATAATTAATAATTAATTCAACGAATTCGAAAACAACTAAGTTTGATTTACTTTCATTGTTAATTAGCATGACATATCATTGTAAAACTGAAAGATTTCAAATATTTTTTCTTTACTCAGAACTAATTCGTTAACTGTAAAGACTATATATTTCCAACTGTACTCATAATACTCAATTACCTCACAAATAATCTTCTGCGACTATTACCTACGTCCTGTATCATTTGAAATTTTGCAGTAGTGATACCAAATACGAAATAATAAATAAATTTTGAATTATCCACGCTTACCAATACTGAAATTCTTATATTGCATAGAATCTGACTCATCTACTTTCTACATACACGTTGTCACTCATACCTCTCAACAATCAGCATCTCTCTATTTAAAAGAAATGTCCCAAGCATCATTTCTTAAGAGACGCTGACATAATCAGTTTTTCCTATGCATTTTCAAATTGAAATTTTATTATTATAAAATCAAATTAGAAAAGTAAATAATACCTCGTCCTATCGAGTGAAATGAGTTTAACAATTCAAAAAACAGATTGAATTCTTCAGATGATATAACTCAATCTCCGCTCATAAAAACTTTATCGAACAACTAATGTTTTATTCAAAATATCCTTGGTTGAAATACTTGTCGGAGTGCATGATCAATCAGGTTGGTGTGATGTGAGGAATTTCTTATTTCCAAGTGCCATATGAGAAAAAATTGGATTTCTAAAGGCTGACTCCTCCTCTTGACACCTTTGTCATAATATCCATGAAATGACTGCAAAGTAAGAATACCATCCATGCTCTGAAAGTTGAGCCGTTTATTGTGTAATGCTGATTACGAAATTTTATCTGAATTGTCAGATGTATTAGTTCGCAAATTCAAGAAATAATGCAGCAGCAGATGCGAAGAAAAATTTCTTCTGATATTTTTATTTTTTTTTTGGATTAATTGGGGTATAGAAGTTGCAGATGCTGGATGAAGTTTTCGGGTCCAAGACAGTATCCTTCATAATTTCTTCAAATTCAAAAAAATCATTTGATGGAAACCAAAAAACCCTTCTCACCTCACTCTTATCATTGAAAAATCACCAAGAGAGTAAGCTCCACACAATCATCTCTGAGAATTTTGTCCATAACAAATAAATACCGTTAACAGCAACTTTGGAGCCAGTCCAAACTCTTTCCATATTTACTAGCACCTTCAAATCCCTCAAAAATTGCAAGCATGATCTCCATCGCAGCAAAACAATCGTATAATGATGAGGTGAAACCCTTTTACACTCAAACACCTCAGACGCTAGTACATCATAACGACACAAGCAGCAACTTCTCTTTTTTTCACATTACTTTCAAATAGGGTTGCTATTCAGTGTAGTACACACTCCTTCAGCTGTACGAACTGACAGGACAACATATAGGAAGACCACAAATACACAACAACAATAGCAAAACCTAATCTATTTTAAATTTGTCTACTGCCTAGGGCTCTAGCTCAAAAGAATGTTGTTGATTGGGATAAACAACAGCTTGATGGTGTATCCAACGGCTCCCATGATCAAGAAACCAATAGCGCAAGAGGAAGCGATCTTGATGTACTCTGTTTATATTGATAAGACTCACGTAATGAGGTCAATGTATACCTTTTTTGTCTGGTTTCGTGCATTTTCTGATGAACTTAACACTGTCGTCAGCGAAGGTCTTGAGATCGTCGACGGTTTCAGTGACTGGGTTTCCTCCTTTGGCCATTTTATACTTTAAGATCTTGTTTTTTCTTTTTCTTTAAGGATTATTTATTAGAAGATAATAATTCTCAAGATTTATACACGTTATACACGCTCAACGTGGCTTGATTAAACTCTAAATAGCAATTATTCAGCTAACGTGTCTCATCGAAATCACGAGGAATATTAGACGAAATCAGCACATCAGCAAAACACATCTTCATAACCAACTGCGGCTCTCTCTCGCTGCAATCGACAACACAAGGAGATGCATTGGATCTTGATACCTCATAGGAAAACTGGGTTAAACGCTCCATGATTTTTGAAATGGAAATTCTTATAGATTATACCGTTGGACATTCTCTGGAATTCTTTCGATTTTCATTAAGTTCTTATTACTTTTGGCTATGACAATGGCTTATAATACGGAATGGTTTGGATATATAGAGAATTCCCAACAACTTTAAGTGCAATCAATATACTGAAAAACAAATTATTGATATTTCTTTAGAAAAGGCGAATTTTAGTGAACAAAATCGCCTTTCATAATACTATCTTCTTCTCAATGAGTGAGAAGTTGGATATTATAAGCCATTTATATAAAAGTTGAGAGCGCCTTTTTATCTCTTCTTGAGGAAAGTCGTCAGATTTTCTTTTCTTTTGACCACAAACGACTCTAATAGTTTAAACGCGCTCTCTCTTCCACCCGAAACGTCTCTTCCACTCGAAGCCTCTCTATTCAAATTCAAGTCATTAGCCATAGATTGATCTCCCTGTAGAATCATAGTGTTGTTGTTCAGTCCAATTATCGAATTCGTCAGTTGGGTCATATCATTCGGGCTAAGCTCTCTTTCATGCTGCTCTGGGAGTTCAATTGTTTGCGCTTTCTTTTCTAGTTTTCTCAGGTATCCTTTCTCCTCTATCGGCTCTTCAGGCTCCTGTGGTTCATCCAGCTCTTTCACAGTCATTGGCGTCGATTCTTTGATCGGCACAGCCTTTTTAACTGGCGTCTTCGTTCGTGGTTGGTTGCACCATTTCCAGACCGCTCGGAGATTCAAGAACGCACCTGCAACGACATTCACGATGATCATCACGAGATTGATCGAATTGAACCATGCGCCCAATGAATACCGATACTCCGGGTACCAATACCCTTGGTAGTCGAGGATTGCGATCGCCAGCACCAGAATTGAGTTGATCACAAGACAAACATCGAAGATAAAATGCAGACCGAAATTGATAATGCTCGTCCATGGTCTCGCTATGATAACATAGGCAGCGAAGGAAGCATTCATCATAACGCTATAGATAGCTTGGTAGAGCGGGAAACCACTCAGGATACCTGCTGAGAAAGCTAAGCATAAATTCCTAATGAAGAACACGGGCATGTAGAACTTCCTTATATGCTGTTTCTCCAAAAACTCTTCGTAGAGGATATCGAACTTTCCTCTCTTTCTCTGCTTCTTTGTCGTTCTTCCATCGACGATTCTGCTGACTTTCCTTCTGTTCACATGAATGATCATGTACACGATTGGCGGGAACCACGTGATGAGGACAAGGATCGCGAAAACGTAGGATGTGACTCCGAATCCGTCTGATAGCGACGGGAAATAGAGGTTGAGGAAGATATAGTAGAGAGATCTCAGCGAAATACCCATTCCCACGAAAATGATGATATTCCAACCCAATAAGGCCTTCAATTTGCTCAATCCAGTCATAAGGAAGCCCTTCTGGCCTTTCATAAGTCGCATTATCCCGGCCACGATTCCCAGCGCTATGAGGAGGATGGTTATCGTGAAAAGGTCTCTGAATGTGTTGTCGAGGAAGTTGCTGCTAAGGAAGTAAACCTTCAAATTCGTGGCATTTGGAAAGGTATTCGGGAGTAACCCTAAAGGGTCGTACCCACATTTTTCGAGGGTGAGAGGGAAGAAGAAAGGGATAGGAGGGTTGTTAGCTTCAAGGAACACCGTTTGCATATTTTCGGGATATTCGACGTTAAAAGCGCGATTTAGCAGCGAGATCTCAAGCGCTGCGGCGCCACCGAGCGCTAAACTTCCCTCGGAAGTCAGTATAACAGCCGCAACGTAGAGTCCGGCAGCGATAGGTCCCATGATGTTCATTGCGTTCGCGACTCCCTTAGGTGTTGAGAGGTCGCTATCGAAGTGTCCTGCCAGCGAGAACTCGACTTGACTGTTATGCATATAGTAGTAGTATTCCATGAGGGTTTCGTTTACTGTTTCAGGGCTCGTTAAGTAAATAGTAGCTAGGGTTCCAGTATCGATTTGAGAGTACCAGGCAAAAGTCACGTTCAGAGTCATATTATCATCACTCTTTATAAAAGTGTAGGAGTAGTCGCTGCCCGAGTTCTTTCCTGCCACTGAAACCGAGAGAATCGTTGTAGGGTCTCCAGTCATCATCTCGAAAAAGGCCTCTGTGAATCCCACCATTAAGGTATTATTACCAACCAGGCCTATTGGTTCCATGTATACTGCTGCATAGCATTTATTGCTCAGAAGCTCCAGCCCACTCGCGCATTTAGTGCAGGTGCCTGCAGCAGATGGACAAAGAACGCAATTCGCGACAGTGCAAGCCACGCATGCAGTTCCAGAGACTGCATAGCCTTCGCTACACGTAGCGTTACACATGAAACTCGTTTCTAATCCATGAGGATTTTGAATCACTTTCTTGTAGCTTGTGGCGCAATTAGTGCATGCGTCGGGAGTATTGCTAATGCACGTGCTGCAGCCCGTATAACACTTAGTGCACGTAGCAGCGGCATTTAGGTAGTAGCCGGTCGCACATGTGGCACAGACGTCAACCGCAGAGCAGGAAATGCAATTGGCATCGGCACATTGAACGCATTCTCCGTTTAAAGGCTTGTAGCCTGTAGAACAGCTAGTGACGCATGTGAATGTCCCGCTCGCTGAAAATCCACTAATGTAACGGTTTGATGGGCAACTAGTGCATTGGCTAGATGCGGTACCTGTACAAGTCGCGCAGGTTGAAGAGCATGGTAGACAGCTACCTGAAACAGCGACCCAACCAGGATCACAAGTGTAGCAGGTGCCTTGAGGAGCGCACGTAATACAATTCGGATCAGTACAAGCAACGCAAGCAATTCGACCACTCACAGTAATAGTAGCATAACGCGCTGGACATGGGTAAAGACACTCGAAATTCGTTTTAGACCCTGTGGCAGTTTGAGGAAATTGGTGGTATCCGGTTTTGCATAGAGTGCATTCAGCGCTTGACGGACCGGAGCATCTTTGGCAAGTGGAAAAGCAAGGGCCGCAATCGAAACTTGGTGTTAGATACCAGAGATCAGTTTTGCATTTTGTGCAGACATCAGGAGTGGAACAAACTTCACAGTTAGGATCGACGCATGCAACGCATGTGTCAGATACGGCGGTCCAAGGTCCTTGTGCCGGACATGATGTAACGCATTGGATGCCTCCGCCACCAGTGTACTTGTATCGTCTTGTAGGTGAAACGGGGCATGTAAGACACTGGTTATAGGCCTCTCCATCGCAGGTATCGCAAGTGGAATCGCACAGATAATAGGTGATTTTCAGGTTATAGAGCGCCCAGGACTCATAAGACAACTGGCGAAGAAGACCATTCGTGAAGGAGAAGTGGATTGTAGAACCGTTGAGTACCGGAGGAGAGGTGGTGACGCTGCCAGACAAGTCTTTATACCTTCGTTTATAAATTGGGGGAGAAGCGGTGCAGCTTGCAGTAGGTGTCGTGGTCCCAGAGACATCATCGCTCCTGATAAGGACTTCATTCATATAAAAGGAGATGTATTCTCCGACCTGACAGTCATTGTAGAAGTAAATCCTGTATGAATAATCGATCCTGTAAGGGACCCCACCGAAATTATAATCTCTCTCCAAAACAACGTTCTGATCGAGAATTCCTGAGGTCCACACAACGCACTCGAACGCAGTATGTCCTGGCCAAGTGGAACCACTAGTAAAAGAAGTCCAAGTGCTCGCCGCGTAGACCCGAATGCTTAAGGAGAAAATGAGGCAGAAGAATGCCCATACAAAGAGGAAGTTCATCTGTTGCTTAAATTAAAAACTTTATCTTTGTTAAAAATTCCAAAGCAGTGTTCAAAACCTGAGCCAGCCCTAATCTAATCAAGCTTGCTCAATTTCTTTTAAATCAAATCACTCTTTCAACAACTCTTCCTCTTAATGAAAGATCGGCAATTCCTTTTGAGAGAGTCGAATAGGCTATCAGTGGACAGAAAAGCCTTGAGAGTTGAACTTACGAGTGATTTTAAAAATATGAGTCTCAAATTCTAAAATTAATCCTATGAAGAAACTAATTACGACTCGCGGCTATGAAAAATACGTAGCCCTGCACAGAAAAGAGGGCAGAGAGATCTCCTTTGGAAGGAGAGTTGGACTCTAAATCCGTTTGGGTTGACGGATCTTCGAGGGAATATTGAAACTGGCTTTGAAAAAAAATAATTTCAAGCCAGCTCTTGCTGTCTTAAGTGTAAAGAGAGTTATTTTAAGATCCGAATTAAATGAGTCGCTGTTGAACGATATTGTGCGAAACGATGGTCTAACGGCAGCGTAGATGTTCTAATTCTTCCCTTTGCACGAGAAACAACAGTAATAAGAGTAGCAATGCTCGTTTCAGTTTCCCTTCAATCTGATTAATTCATGTTTCTGTAATCAATTGAAAGATTTTGTATATTAGGTGTTGAAATTGCTCGAGATGCTACGTCTATGCATAGATCTGATTGGATTTGAAAGGTTCAAAGGTTCCAGGTGCATTAACTTCATTTTTCTTGGACTGATTACTGACAATGAGTTATCAAAATGGATATTAGCATCTGATAAGACAGTAATGTTGAAAAAAGGCTGGTAGAATTCGTTAGGTTGTAGATTACGAATTTCTTTTATGTTTTAAAGAGCGTTTTGCTTCCGTAATCCGCTATGATGTAGACGATAAACAATGGTGAAAGGCTTGCAAACAGGGCAGAGTCACGTTGAATAGCGACCATATCTGATCTATCTGCTTCTCACCGAAATTTATAGCAAGCTGCTCTGATTAAAACAAGAATTGCACAGCAACTTTTGATAGATTATCTATAATATCCTCACAGCTCCAAGCTTCAAGAGATTCGAGGCTCAAGACACGGAAATAAAATTGAATTCTTGATTTCTTGCTACCTTCATTCATTGAGAAGCTCATTAATAAGTCCTCTTTGACCGAAAGAGTAATCTCTCAATAAATTATCAAACTACGAATTAATCCTTGAAAAAGATATTCTTCCTAAGCGATTTAATAAATTTAAGTTTGATCCTTACACCCACGGATTAATAAATCTTTCGTTTGCGAATTCTCAGGAACAAAGGATTGAAAAAGTTTTGTAAGTTCCCCTCGGTCACCGGGAACGGCCACTTCTGAAATAATTCTCCGTAGTATTGCCGTAAGGAATTAGAAAATATCCTCATTGTTTCTGTGTTAGAAATGCTCATTAACCTGAGCCACTTTTCGTAATTTTTTGTTATAGGCCATCTAAGAGACTTTTTTTTTTTCTTGTTTGCGTTGAGACTCAAAAATAAATCTTAATATTTTAAGAGATTTTTATTGCTTTTAACAAGGCCTGTTGTTTAACGCTAGTCAAATAAATAAAAATTAACATGAAAACAGTCGCCAGCACTTCCTACATCCCGCGGTATCGAGCTCAAAATACTGATTCCCATCCGAGTAATAAATCAATGAGCTCTGATCAGAGGAGAGACACAGTTAATTCTTACGGATTTTCCCACGATGGTCAAGATCATCGCTCAAGTGCTAGTTATGGCCTCAGATACCAGAGTCCGCAAATTGAGCGCAGACAACTTAGTCCAGGCGTCGAACTTAACACCAGTATGCCGGATAGGACGGTTAGGGTTGAGGTTATCCCTCCTCGCTTTGATGCGTTAACAGACAGAGTGATCGAACATCCAAGGAATAGCGGACAGGTTCAGGAGAGTTTTAATATCCAACCCAACATTCTGAGACCACAAGGCGAAGCAGCGTCTTCAGATTGCAACCCGCAGGAAAAACTAAAAAGCTGCGAGTCTGAGAAACAGGCGCTTAGAGAGCACGTTGCGACTCTCACAGCCGCGCTACAAAAGGCGCACAGTACCATCGCAAGCTATGAGAGTGAGATTTTACGGCTTCAAACCGAGCTGAGCAAGATCACTGTGGTTTCTCAGAGCAAAATTGGTCGGTTGCAAAATCTGCTCAAGGATCAATTAAACGATCTGCTTATGATAGAAAGAAAGGAGCAGACACTCCAAGAAGTCTATAAGCGTCGAGTTGAAGAGGTAGCGAAGCTTATTGACTCAGAGCAAGTCTTAGACTGGAAAATAGGGGATAATATCGATGTGAAATCATCCCAAGAGACTAAATTTGGATTTAAATGCCCATTCTGCTCGGTAGACATCGATCATGTGCTTATCGTGAAAGGGAAATCAGTAGAGCAAGGTCCGAGTCATTTCAGAACATTTGACGAGCGAATTCTGTTAACACCACATAGAGGAGACACAGCTGCCACTGATGAACCACATCACGAAGGGATTAAAGTGACAAAAATTACACCAACTCAGACTCTCAAGCAGCAAAATAATGACACTCGCTATTATCAGCCTGCGAGCCGACAGGCTTCAACCATTCAGACCTCGAACTCTCAGACGAACAGGTACTTTCAGACTCGATATAGCACTCCGATGGTCAGGTCTAACTATCCATCGCAAAATCCAACGGCAGACGCTGGTTCTAAGCTGAATCAGACGGTAGTTGGCACAACTTATAAACCAGCAAGTGTCGACATGAAAGCGAAGGATGTAGCTACAAACCAAGCGTCTGTAACGACACCAAAGACGTCGACGTACCTCTCGAATCTATCCTCCTACAAGAATGAAACCAATGTGAATGCAAGTTACTTAAACCATAAAACAGTTATTGCTTCAGAAATTAAGCCAAACAAGGACTTGGCAAGCACCAATAGCTATCAAGTGACTCAGCAAAAGTCTTACATCTTGGGAGATTATAGCAAATATCAAAGAAATACTGAAGGCGATTTCTCAAAACCGAGTTCGATTCCTCTCGCATCCTCGACTAATGTGACCTATACAGCACGTCACCAAGGAGGTGACTCGTTCGTGAACCAATATTCCGATCGAATTCCCACCTACAGAAGTTCATACCAACCAAGAAGTATCGAGATAAAAAAAGAAGAGCCTAAACCCATCGAAACGAAAGATACAGACAGAAAAGAAGAACCTTCCTTGGCTCAAATTCCAGAATCTCAGGCTGTGGAAGAGAAAATCAAAGAGCTCGAAACCATTAAAGAGAAACAGGAAGCACCCAAAGTGATTACCGAACAAGAAACTCAAGATATTAAAGAAGAAAAGGAGTTCTTAATAACTTCTATTACCAATCTGGAGCAGTTGAGTAAGACTGACCAGCAGGCTGTAGAGGTCACAACCGAGGTTACCTCGCACGTTAAACAACATGAAGAGGTGGAAAAGAGATCTGGAGTCGAGCAGGTTGAGGAGACGGCAGAAAAAACCCTCGCTAGTGCACAAACCACGAATATAATCATCAATAATACGACGAATACTCTCCAAGTAACAACGATATCTACGGAAGTAGTAGTTAATCTTCCTCAAGATAATGAGTTTCACTGCGAGCCACATCATAAAATAACATGTGAGCTCTGCCATATGGAACTAAAAGCAAAAATTAAAGCTCAAGAAGACATTCTTAATGCGGAACTCGCCAAAGAGCAGGCTTTACAAACGAAATTCGATAGTTTCCGGGCCGAGATGGACGAGAAATGTGAAAGTATCCTGCATTTAGAACGCGAAATCAACAAACTGAAAAAATTGGTTGAAGTAGCCGAGAAATCACAAGATTTCGCAAAAGTCTTGGCGATGCAGGAAGAACTTGACGGGCTCCGCGGGCAATTGGAGGAGTTGAAGACTTTTATGTTCCCTGCTCGAGTCATCGAGGGAGAATTCGAAGAGGAAGAGGTCTACCCAGAGGAATCCACCCAAGCAAATGACAATACCCCCGCAAATGACACCACTGACCCCTTAATCCTCAACAAAGAAGATTCTAATCTCGTATTAACTCAAACCCAAAGCCACCAGAGCCAGGTAGAACAGACGCGGGAACCAGCTAACGGAGAATCCAAACAGGATACCAAAGCTAAAAAGCCTCGAAGAGTGCAGAAGCATGTAAGTGTAGTTCAAGAGCAGGTCACTAAAGTAGAAGACGAGCGTATCAAGGCGCTGAAAGAAAGAGTGAAGAACTTCATTCAAACGCTGAAGGACAAAGGCCTGAGAGAATGCGGGCTGATCCTCGGTATCGATTGTACTGCTTCGAATATCTTTACCGGAAGACGCTCATTTGGAGGAAGACATCTTCATGATATCTCTAACC
>ENA-UOTX01000940-UOTX01000940.1-compost-metagenome-genome-assembly--contig:-NODE-940-length-26208-cov-5.272244_pt1 | contig 26208 bp, 15 predicted proteins | sample MGYA00238143_ERZ746982 | MGnify/ENA primary metagenome ERZ746982 (study PRJEB28758, sample SAMN06268862) | compost metagenome | isolation source: single cell | place: USA: California, Emeryville, Joint... | reverse complement strand
GAACAAGGGATCGCTCCATTTGCAATAGTATAGCTAGTGCTCGGGAAGGTGATTTCGATGATTGCACCGTAAGGGATCTGCGTTCCTCCAGGCCGGTTGATAGTGATTGTATAAGTCGCTGCTTTGGCAATTGCTGACGGAGAAGCGGAGATAAAGCCAGTTAATGTCGCTCCTAAACGTAATTTTGAATATTGGAAGCTGAGATTGGTTACCGGACACTGTCTCAGCAAAAGTGATGAGAAAAAGTAACAATAGAAAACAGGTTTTGCCTTGAGGATCAGAAAAACAATTGAATTGCTTCGACATTATTTAAAGTTTAATTCCATGAAATTTATTTCAATCTTCAGTTTTTTTGATTGTGCCCGTTTCCTACCTTATTATTGAGAAATCAAGGGCGATAACACATAACCTAAGTGAACTTCCGCAATGATTATCCTTCAACTGTCAGCAACTCTGTTCCTGTCACAGTCAATTTATATTTTTTTTCTTTCATACATGTGAGGGTTGAGAGTCCAGCTTTCTGTTTGATTTCTGCTGAGGCTTTTAGAGAGTTAGCAAAGGGAAAACAGCTTCAATGGATATAATTCCAAGCGATTTAGTGTTTCTAAGGAAACGGTTTTTGAGTAATAAAGGATTAGAGAGCTTTTTAAAGTATTTATTGATTTATATCGCATTTGAAATGAGCAAAAAGATTCCTGAAGGCCAGAAGTTGGGCAAGTTCTATGATTTTACTGTCACAGAAGAAAGATTCAACAAGGTGCAAACCATGAGCAATAAGAAACTGTTCAAAAACTTCAGAAATGCCTTTATCTTTGGATTTTTAGTCGAAGCATTGATGATCAGAACAAAAATATGTAAGAGAATCGCACTTCTTTCACTCTTATCCTTTGCAAAATGATTAGATGACAATATCGTGAAAACGTCAATTAATAAGAGACTGGGTAAAGAGATTGTTGGGTTCTGTTAAGCTTACTTTTTGTCTAGAGAGCAAATTGAAGGAGGATGAAAACCTCCGTGAACGTAAAATTTTGCAGCAAAGAAGAGAAGAAGCTCGCAATGCGAAACTAGCATTGAGCACTGAGTTGGAAAAGAAAACACCTCAGTAATAGTTACAGTTGTAGGGAAAAAATGTATATTTTTGGGTGAATTGGCTTCCTTTGTTAATGTATTCAATCGTTAAAACCTGCTGATTCAGAAAATACAAACCATACATCATGTTTGCATTGCATAGAAAGTCAAAGAGCTGACTTAGATTTCTATATGAGATGAGCTAATGTAAATTTCGAAGAGATATTCTCTGCATTGCAAAAGTAAATAATGTGAGTTTATATGAAAGTGGCTACAATGATACGACTACTAGTCGTAATGATAATTTCACTTTCACTTGATTGTCGGCCTCAAATGAAAGGAGTTGCAGAACATGATTACTATAAACACCTACTCTCCCTGTTCAAAATCCATGGCTTTCCTTGAATAAATCAATCATTAGTTCGACAAGCCCGTTAGACTAGGTTTTCTCAAGCATAAATAAACTAAGCTTGGCTCTCAGTGATTCTCTTGAATTTTAAATGCAATCTAAATACGCCTGATGTCAATCGTATTTGTGACTAATCTAATATTTTGCTGGATCTCTCTCCCTTATTGTAATGCGAATTATTAAGTAATAATAACGAGTTTTCTCTCAATTTGAGAGATGGGATAGAATAAAGGGCTGTTTGGAGAATCCATTCATTTAACCAATTGATACTTTAAATTTTTTTCTGTCTCACTGTTCAATCAAACCAAGCTCGATTCTCTAGGGGTCTCAATCAAGAAGATTTCTCTGGCAAATTAGCTGAATTCTAGGCTTTCAGATCACGTACAAAGGATTTAGTTTAATTAATTTCTTATTCACAAAGCAAATCTTCCTCTAATGGTATCATCACAAAGCAATTCATTGCTTGCTCGATCCTTGGATGTGTGCTATCAATTTGAGTTTACCTCCACGGAAGCTTCAGGAATCAAGAATTTTCTCTTTGAGCTCATTACCCCTAGGATCATTAGTTCCATAAAAGATGGAATTATTGTAGTCGAGAGAAAAGAGAACGCAATTGACGAATTCAGAATCAAGATTGATATCAACTGCAAGAACAGAGACTCAGAACTAAGTACAAGCCTAAGAAATGGAAACAAATCAATCTTTATTGTAGAAGACGATTCTACAGGCAATATGAATTACAAATTCAATAGTTACAACGACTTGCTTGATAAGCTAGCCTATGTTGCAAAGAAACTCAAACCGGAAAGGCTTAGCTTGGAAAGTGTGATTAAAGCCGCAACTACAGAACGTGAAAGATCAGCATTCCCAGCCACCATCGAAGCTAACTCTCCTGAAATCAGCCTGAAGGAGTCCAAGCGTACTCTCAAAGAGATTTGCTCTCCGATCTCCTTCCAAGATGTAGAGTTGGTCAAAAAAATTAAATCAATTACCGGTTTGAGTAGCGGCGTTTTCGAGACCATCTCAACAAAGAAACGATGGGTGGGGTATTCAGACTCTGAGGAATTTGGCACCTCACTTCAAAACTGCTATAAAGAGATCATTGCGCTTAGATTCTATGCTGGGCTTGCAAACAATCCGCAAAACGCGCAAGCCGCAATCTACAAAAACCTCAGTAAAAAGAGCAAATACAACGCGATCTCTTGTTTTCACGTTTTGCGCGAATTGCATCCTGAGATTGATAGCAGTGTTGAAGAAGGCAAATATCAGTGGGATCAAGGGAATCTAGTTCGTTTGAAGGTAGAAGGGAGAGTATGGAAACCGTTCTGGGAGGTTGGATTAGGTCACATTCTCGCCGTAGCAAGCTTGATCCAAGATCACGATCCCATCGGTCCTAACGGGAAAAATATCGCCTTTAGAAAAGGCAAATTTAAGGGGGAGGAGTATGCAAGGACGATCAAAATAGCTGCGAATCGTTGCTTCGAGGATGATGGCCTTGATTATAAAGATGGCGACGTTAGCAAAGCTTTGAATGGGTGGCTGCCGTTTAAAAACCTGCCTAAAAAAACCCAGGAGGAATTTAAAACCACCTTGAACGAAATTCTGGATACACAGTTCGAAGCTTATTTTGAAAATGTCAAAGAGATACGTGAGAGAGAAAACCGAATTGATTCGTTGAAAGAGGAAATGCTCAAGATGCTTAAAAAACGACAGGAATATTTGAAGAAGGTTAAGATGGATAATTTCAATAATTTCTGGGTGCGTATCACTGGGAATATCTTCGAGGAAGCTTTCAGGTTGCCCGATCTTCCGCATGAAAATGAAGTCAGATTCATCAGAAAAGCGATGGCGTCATGTCCAGATCTGAAGCTTTACTGCCTTCAAAAACTGAGTGAGTCAAGAAACTCAAACGCTTCGGAATTATTAATGAAAGAAGCCGCGCAAGCGATGACGATCCTAAATTACTCGAATTTTAACTTCAGCTGGCTGGACTTAAGAGGGATTAGAATCCCCAAAGCTTCTTTATGCTACGGTCTCTTTCAAAACACTGGGTTTCAGTCCGCGAATTTAGAAGATGTTAATTTCTATGGAGCCTGGACAGCAGGTGCCAATTTCACATCCTCTATGAAAGCAGGAGCAACATTTGACGAGCAGCTAATCGATCGTTTGTTGCCAAGTTATTTAATTCGCGGCCATAGACCGGGATGGGCTATCTGCGCGTTCAGTCCAGATGGGAGAACGCTGGCGACTGCAGGTCATGATAAATTCATTTACATATGGGATATAAACGCCGGTGTCCCGGTACAGCGATTACAAGGACATACTGGTTACATTGAATGCCTTTCTTGGAATTCAGATGGAACACTGCTGGTTTCTGGAAGTACAGAAAAGAAGATCTACTTATGGGATGTTAGATCGCAACAGCTTGTTAAATCCCCATTACATAGTACAGTTATAACGTCCTGTGTATTTACTCCAGATGACCGGCAAGTAGTCTTCCGTGACTACAATTCTGAGATTTTCTATTGGAAGCTAGATCAAAACATCGTCGTGAAAGCAAACTATAAATTAGAAAACGCAAGATATTTGCATTTGGGCTGTGCACTGAATCTAAAGGGAGAACTAATTGCACCTACAGCTTCAGCAGTGTGGAATCTCACGATTAATAAAGAGATCTATCGTGCAGATAGCAATAAATCACAAATTACATGCTTTTCATTCAATTCTGCGGGTAATTTGTTAGTCATAGGCTGCAAAGATAAGACACTCGTCATTTCTGATCCTATTTCTGATCCTGAAAAAAAGTCGAATAAACTTCTCGAAGGTCACACAAACGCTGTCACATGCTGCGGATTTACTAAAGGCGATAAGTTTATCATTTCTGGTAGCGAGGACAAAACAGTGAGAGTTTGGAGTGTAGAAACGAGAAAGGAAGTTGGCAAGACCAACGAATTTGCGGCTAAAGTCGTAAGTATTTCTATCCTAAAAGAACAGGAGCAGAGCCTTTTCGCTGTTGGCGATGCTAGTGGAAGTGTCACTCTATGGGAGTTAGACAATTCGGACGAAGATAATGTAAAACTCAAGCTTCGCTGGGCAAGCCACCAAGCAGCGTTCCAAATCGAGAGGGAACCACATAAGAACAAACCATAAGTTTGATTTCATAAGGCCAATTATCATTTCATCATTACATGTGGTAGGGTCTAGACAATTACCATAAAAACACTAAAACTCATCAAAAACTTCATGATTTACCAAATGATGTTATTTTTCTTCACTTAACCAAGTCATCAGCAAAGACTACACTCATTATTAATAGTCAACTCTCTTAGCTTCGCTTAAGATATTAAAACATCAAATAAAGAGACGTTTATTTGTAGTCTAAACATGAATAACATTTGGATGACTCCAATGCGGGTTCTTCCTTAAGTCGTCTGCGCCTTTATCGCTCAGATAATTATTCGTGATGTAAATCTCCTTTAAATTCTTCCAACTCGTGTTCTGGCTGAGACTACTCGCTCCTGCGTCATCAACCAAATTGCTTGACAAATCAAGCGTCTCGAGGTTCACCCACGACATGTTTTTGCCCAGCTCAGCCGCTCCTTTATCGTCAATCTGATTACCATGCAAGTCCAGATACTTTAAGCTCTTCCAACTGCTATTTTTGCTCAAAGCCGCAATTCCTTTATCAGTAATCGCGTTACGCGACAAATTCAACGTCTGCAGGTTCACCCAGCTCGTATTTTGGCTTAGCCCTTCAACACCCAAGTCATTAATTGTGTTGTTATACAAAAACAGCGTTTGGAGGTTACTCCAGCTGGTGTTCTTCGCAATCTCCGTCACGCCTTTCTCTCCGAGCGAGTTACTGGAGAGGTCAAGCAACTGCAATTTAGTCCAAGCCGTGTTTTTGCTGAGCTCGGCTGCTCCTTCAACTCCGAGCGAGTTTCCATACAAAGAAAGCGATCTAAGCTCCGTCCATGTGGAATTCTTATTGAGCTGGACAATGCCTTCTACATCGATTGAATTCGATCTGAGGTTCAGCTCCTGGAGATTTTTCCAAGCGGTATTCTTGCTCAGTGCAGCGACTCCTTCTGAACCAATTCCATTGCCCTCTAAATCCAGCGTTTGCAGCTCGGTCCAGGTCACGTTTTGGCCCAGCTCCGAAGCGCCTTTGGATGAAATCGAGTTAAGTGGGATGAACAACTCCTGGAGTTTCGTCCATGACTTATTTGTCGCTAGTCCTGCTGCGCCTTCTGCTCCGAAGCCGTTCTGCGCGAGGTCAAGGGTCTTTAAATCCGTCCAGGACGTGTTTTCGCTGAGAGCGCAGACTCCTTGGTCTCCGATAGAATTATCTTTCAGAATCAACGTCTTGAGGTTCTTCCAGCTCTCATTTTTGCTCAGCGCTGCTGCTCCTTTGTCTCCGATTGAATTCGTCTTCAGGTTCAACGTTTGCAGTGTGGTCCAACTCGTGTTTTTCGCTAATTCTGCCACGCCTTCCAGACCGATAAGATTGTTCTGGAGGTTGAGTTCGGTGAGGATCACCCAGCTCACGTTTTTGCTGAGTCCCGTCGCGCCCTTGTCTCCAATCGAGTTATCTGAAAGGTTAAGGAACTGGAGATTGGACCAAGAGGTATTTTTGGCCAAATCTGACGGTCCTTTGTCGCCTAGCACGTTAGTGGAGAGATCAAGACGCTGCAAATAGGTCCAGCTGGTGTTCTTGCCTAAAGGCGCGCCGCCTTTGTAGCTTATCGAATTGTAAGAGAGGTTCAGCTCTTGAAGATTGCGGAATCGTGGGTTTAGACTGAGGAATTCCGCGCCGCTGTCTCCGATTAATTTGAAAGATAGATCGAGTTCTGTCGGCTCAGCCCAGTTTTTGTTGAGATAAGTCAATGTTTTTAGCGATGGCCAGCTAGCGTTGCGGCAAAAATCAGCTGCTCCCTTTTCAGTGATGCTGTTTACCTCAATATAAAGCTCTTGAAGGTTCGTCCAAGTCGTATTTTTGGCTAATTCTGCTGCTCCCTTATCAGTAATGGAGTTACCTTCGACATTCAACACCGTTAGATTTTTCCAGTTGGTGTTCCCAGCTAACGCCGCTGCTCCCAGGTCGCCAATGGTATTGCCTTGGAGGTTTAATTTCGTGAGGTTGTCCCAAGGGTTGTTCTTGCTTATCGCCGCAATCCCTTCGAAACCGATTAAATTTCGGGCCAAGTCTAACACTTGAAGGGATTTCCAATTGGTATTGGTTAGATAAGTGAGGCCTCGGTCAGTGATGGAACACAAAACCAGGCTGATGCTCGTCAAATGTGGCATTTTGTAAGACGCCAGCAATTCCACTCCGAGGTCCCCGAGCTGCTCTTCGTCCAGTGTAAGTTCTTCGATATTATCATACACACCTCTGCGGGACTCATCAATTAGTCTTTTCCCAGCTGCCTTGACCCATTTCTGAATTTGCTCGAACCTCTCCTTGTTTATCCAAACGCCTCTGCCTGCCCCATTCTTTTCACCGGCCTGATGCACTCCGATCACATAGTACTCACCATCACCAGCCTTATAAAACACTCCGGCTCCGGTTTGTCCCAGCGATGTTGTAACTTCATATTGCATTGACCCTTTGGCAGTATCGAACGATAGAAGCTTACCTTTGGCTCCCCATTGTTCATAATTCCCTGGTTTCCCTTGGGTTTTATCTGCTGGGTAGCCGATCACTTGGGCATCTTTATCAGCAAGAGTCTCACTATGATCAGTAACATGGAGTCCGAAGTAACCAGTCATGTGACCGACAGGATTTTTCAGAACCAAGATGCCGTAATCTTCCTCCGAAACACCGTTGACATCGTCGTTCTGATGCGAGATGAAGCCAGGAGGCACGTACATATCCTCGCAATCGAACGTACCGAACGGAGTAGTATTACCGCTCATGCCTGGGAAGAAGTAAATTTTACGATATCTCTGTCGATATGGCTTCTGGTCATTATATAAATTATGAGCTGCCGTCAAGACGATCGAAGGAGCTATCATGATACCAGTACCCCAGAGATGTCCTCCCTCCTCACCGGTTTCAATCTTTATGACGCCATGAACGCTGTTGGGAAAGGATTTTGTGTTTTCAAACTTGACGCGCAGATCGATTGCCTCGATTTTCTTTTCTTCTTCGCCTTGGTGGCGTTCGGGTACGGGCTTTGCAGAGAAGTAGTAGGTTGGAGCTCTGTCTTTAGTCACAGCTTCCTGTGGTGCGAAGCAAAGGGTTAAGATAGCGTCGCCTTCATCCTTCGTGATTTGGAGACCGAATTGAGCCTCTTTATTTGTTGAGCGGCGGTAGATCGAGGCTTCTAAAGACTCTTTGGTTTCGTTTCGAGAAGCTAATACTCCCATTTGCGTCTAAGAACAAATTGTTTAAATATTGATTTAACTAAGGAGTGGTCAGTTCAAATTGGGAACGTGATCGCCTAATCAAAATTAAGGAAATAACCATATGATTTGGAAATGCTTGCAAAGGAGGTTAAGGTCGAAAAGAGAGTCATCGACCGATCAATATCGATAAAATCCTTGAGATTCTTGATCGATTGATTATTTACAAATTGAATAAATCGTTATGAATTTCCGTTCTGCTCAAGCTGAAAGTGAAATGAAGATTTGAGTGTATTATCATTCTCATTCATTAGATGCCAGATAAAGCGATATTCCGCTGTCTCAAGCATCATTCGGGCGCTATTGGAGAAATAATGTCATGAAACTTCACAAAAATCGACAAAAAATGCGATTATGAGACACTATAATCCTTAGCCTCTGTCAACACAGCCATCAATCCACCACTTTCCGAATTTTGTATTTAAATGAGTCTGAAAAAACTCCAAAAATCACTTAATTTATCATTTTTTTCCATCGGAAAAGCCAGCCTCGGACTACTAGATGTTTTAATTCCTTCTGACAGACCAGGAGCCCATGGCCGACACTGAACACCTTTTCCGACGCAAAGGATTTTTGGATATTTTTTTATAAGAACGGACTCACGAGCCCTCTGATACGGTATTATTATTTAGAAAATAGGCAATGCAACGCGTAATTAATTATATTTTCGAATTCTAATATTGCGATTATGAAGAACGCCTACAGCATTTTCTTGCTCGCCTGCCTTTTCACAGGCGCACTAACCTTCTCGATTCCTGGTGTTTCCATCAATGTAAATTCCCCGCCTTCCAACCTGATCAAACCGCACAAAATCTTTTACTTTAGTCGTTTGTCAAAGGCGCAGATATACCTCTCTACGCAAATGAGCTGGATTCCATTGTCGCTCAATATCCTTTCGACTACTACTCTCTCAGCTTCTGCAAACCATCAAAAGAAGACCACTTGACCCACCCTGAAGAGAACCTGGGAAGCATTTTGCTTGGTGATCGTCATGATCTCACTCCATACAAGGTGATAGCTCGTCCTTGGCTGCGGCTAACATTTCTAATAGCTTCACATGCAAATCAATACAACCTGCAGACAGTTATGCTTGGTGAATTTGACCGAAACCGACATTAACATATTTTCCTGGATGATCGATCTCGAATATACTGTCAACTTGTGAGACACTTTCAAAAGAACATACTAACCGCTCTTTTCTCTAGCGTTGTTGATAATCTTCCTGCGCTCTACACCTACGACAAGGATTTACAGAAGGTCGGATTCCCTATTGGTTATGTCCACGTACCTTTTTTTTTTGGTCGGAAAACGCCTTAATTTTTTTAATTACGTTGATTTTAAGGAAAATCAATATTACATCTACAACCATATCGCATTCTACCTTGAGTACTATAAGGCCCCAGATAGCAACCAATCCAGAATTGTCGGATTCAGAGCGGAGCCTCACAGGTAGCGTTTTTTATTCGAGGAAAAAAATCTGATATGTGACTGATAAAACTAGTTTGGGATATGTCGCAAACATCATAATGGACGAAAAGTTGACTGAAACTATCGTCCCTTGGCCTCAATGCACGGAAGGAGAAATGATGAACTACCAAGACTCTTTCCCTCAGAAGCTTGAAGTCAATGGGTCTGTGCTGTTCACCTACGATGTCTTTTTCATTGTAACACAATGAGTTTTTCATGCGGTGCCTAACTATATTCGCTGTAGGAAAGCAATAAAACGATCGGAACGAGATGGGATGCCTACAAGCTCCTGGGAGACGAAGAGATCCATTGGTTGTCCATCCTCAACTCGTCCGTCATCAATATCATTCTCACCTGCATTATCGCTCATATTCTGAGAAGAACCTTGAGAAACGATGTGAGAAAATACGAAGAGGTAGATAATCTCTTCATCGTCTGTTCCCAACTGATTTCCCTTGCGCTTAGCTTTCAAGATCTGAGGATCTTGCCGAAGACTCAGGCTGGAAGCAGCTCTCCAGAGAAGTTTTCAGAGCGCCTGAAGGCTCACTTTTCCTCTCAGTCTTCGTCGGAACGGGAGTTCAGATTGGATTGATGATGATTTTGACCCTTTTCTTCGCTTGCTTGGGCTTCACCGAAAAAGCTGATAGAGGCTCTCTTCTCACCATCGTCATCCTCCTCTTCACCTTCATGGGAGCTTTCGCTGGATACTACTCCGCGAGAATCTACAAAATGTTCAAAGTAATCGACCTATCAAAATTCCGTTGCTTAATACAGCTTTTACTCTCAGGGATCTCACTGGATTCAATGCACAATGTTGACCGTCGTCGCTTACCCAGGAGCCAACTTCATAGTGTTTTACATCATCGATCTGATGATGACGATTGAAAGGTCATCTGCAGCAGTAAGCGATCTATGCTTTATGCAAATCTTATGAGTTCCTAGGTGAGCCTTTCCACTATCCTGACCCTCTGCTCCTTCTGGTTCGGTATCTCCGCGCCTCTCGTCTTCCTCGGAAGCTTGATCGGATTCAAAAAACAAGTCATTGAAGTCCCAGCTAAACCCAACCCATTGGCAGCGGTCGTCCCACCTCAGCCTTGGTATCTCAGCACCTTCTTCTCCTGCTTGCTTGGCGGTCTCCTTCCTTTCGGGTAATGGCTAATTTCTTTGATTTTCGCTGATAAATTTTGTATTAGTGCCGTGTTCATGGAATTGGTTTTCATTATGATGTCAATCTGGAGACACTCCTTCTACTATTTGTTCGCGTTCCTGTTCCTGGTGGTGATTATCTTGATTGTTACCTGCGCCGAGATTTCTATTGTGATCAGTTATCTCCAACTCTGCCAGTAAATAAAATGTGTTTTTTGAATTGGTTTTTAACTGTGAAACTCTTTAGTGGTAACCATAGAATCTGGTGGAGATCTTTCCTGACAACTGGCTCGAGTGCGTTCTACGTCTTCGCATATGCTATTTTCTACTATTTCACACAGCTTAATATCCACGGATTCGCCTCGACGGTGCTGTATTTCGGCTACATGGCGTTATTGTCGCTGACTTTCTTCGTATTCTGTGGATCGGTTGGATTCTTCGCCAGTCTTATTTTTGTGAGGAAGATCTATACAATGATTAAGTTAGATTAAGAGGATATTTACCGGTTATATAAATGTATTTCCTTTTCTGAGACAAATCATTACAGATAGGAACTAGTCATAGCGAACAAAGCGAAATAACTTAAAATAATTATTTTCCTCTCTTTCTTCTTACAAAGTATGCTTGAATCTTTAATTTCCTTATGAATGTCGTAATAAGCATAAATAATTTGCGGCCAAATTACACAGTTTGACAGGTAATATGCAATCTACGTATATGTTTAAAACTCTTGCAACACGAACAACAGAGAATTGCAAAGTCTAGACTCGGTGCCTCTTAGGACTTACTCTTGAATTCTTGAAAATAGATAGGCTATTATGCCTTCATGTCACAATTTTAAGGGTTTCATGCCTTTGGTTGATTTGAACCCTAGGGATGTTTTTCAATAACCTCACTACTGTTCACAAATTATTAACTTTCTTTTTAGCTGTTTTATGGAATTATATCATCACCTCTTACTATAAAAGTTTCATTTGGACCGAAAAAGCCAAAATATTTGCTCAAAATATAGGAATCGATATCGATTAGTCTTCATTGTTTTCAATCGGCTAAGCGAAGTTATTTCTCTTTATTTCTCTTGTAAATGACAACTGTGTCTCATTGATTTTCCTCTCGATTTTGAAAGGAAAATTAAATAATTGTACTTGAATAATTTATTTTAAGCGGGAATTTTTTGAAATAAGGCACAACTGAACAGACGGGAAGAATATAAACTTTTTTAAAATGTTATTCCGAGTCGACGACATCCAGATCCTCTTCAACACAATCCAAAAGAAAGCCCTCAAAGGAGGTGTTACAGTCGTTATCTTTGTTTCTTACGAGATCGACTCACTCTGCGCAGCTCACATCTTGACCGTAACCAGAACAATCTCAATCTTCAGCTTACCACAGACTTATAGGGCTTGCTCAAAGATGAAGGAATCCAATACAGAATAGTCCCAGTCAGCGGCTTCGGAGACCTCAACGAGAAGATCGATGAGCTTGAAGGCCAGGAAAGCGTATGCTCTTCTTTTTCTGAACTAGTCTGATTTAAATTCAATAAAGATAAGAAGCATCATCTTATTAAACAGTGGAGGAGGAATCGACTTGACGCAGAAGTGGTTTGCTACTAACCCTCAGGACGTCAGAGCCTACGTGCTGGATTACCATCGACCTATCCACCACAGAAATATTCTATCCTCAAAACAAGTAAGTTCTTTGGAAAAATTAATAAGTAACCGTTTGGCGCTGTAGATTATCGTCGTTGATGATGGCTATTGCCAATTTGAGTACGTTCCAAATGAATCGATTTTAGAGGGAGAAGGGGATACGTCTGAAGAAGAAGCTGAGGAAGAGAAAAACGAAGACGAGGGAGAAATTCTCTTTGAGGAGGAGGAAGAGGAGAACGATGAAAACCAAATGCAGATGGAAAGGGACCCTAATGTAGAAAACGAGGACGCGTCGAACCAAGATCAGATCGATGAAGATCTTGTAAGAAATTGACTATTCGAGAATTGATTGGATTTATTCCCTGCGTTTCATAGCATAAAATGGCCAAAAAAAGAAAGAGAAAGCAACAGTTGATGAAACTCGAGAAGAAAAGGCTAAAACAAAATGAATGTAAGATAAATTTGTTATTATTATATTGTGTACTAATTCATATGTGTAGATAAAAAGCAAAAGCAATATTACAGTGGCAGCTACTACGGTAAATCTGTCGCTGGGCTCATATATGCGCTTGCCCAGCAGCTGAATAAAGAAAACTTAGATTACTTATGGTAAGTGTTACTTAGGCTTATTGGAATAAATAATTTGACATGGGAAATAGGTTTTGGATTTTGGGCTTGACGGATCAGTTCATTCACAATAAAATTAACTACGAGTCATATCGTGAGTTCGCGTATGAATGTCAGTGTGAAGTTCTGAGATTGAGTCCTTCTGCTCAGGATACCAGTAAGGACCTTGACGCTTTTGGGCTAGGTGTTGACCTATTTTCTTTAGGAGTGTTTCAAGAAATTCAATTTGAAGACAGAAAATCCATTGAACTCGAAACTGTAAATCGCCCTACTGGTACCATCATCATAGAAAGAGAGTAAGTTTTCCGTAAAAAGCCGCGATAACACTGTGAACTTGCATAGTCTGAGGTTTATGCTGCTCAGAAACTGGTCGCTCTATGAAAGTATGTATAATTCAGAGTACGTCTCTTCGAAAATGAAGCTTTGGAAGGTGAGACAAAAAGCCTCTCAATCACCTAATTCTTTGCCTAGGAATCCGGAAAAAAGGAGCTCAACCAACTGATCGCAAGAATGGGTGTGCCTCTGGACCAGGCAAAACAGGAATATCGGTTCATGGATGTACTCCAGCCCTTTTCTTGGTCATTTACTCATAATTCCATATAGAATTCTATAAGAACGACTCTCAAAGATAGAACAATGGAAGCCGTCAATAAATTCCATCAAAGTCTCAGCGAGATTTTAATACCATCTTTCCTTCGAGTAAATTGATAATTTATGCTTTTTTCAATATCCTCTCTAGCAACTTGAACGTAAAGTCCAGATTTCAGCGACCGATATGGTCTATGGCCTCTCGGCAATTCTCGAAACTCCGAAAGTTTTAACCGTTCCAGGACCTACACCGGAAACTGTAAGAAAATTGATAATTATCTCTCTCATTGTTTCTCGTAACGTAAATTAGATATCCGTGAATAAGGAGGAGGAAAAGATCCAGATGCAGGAGCCAGAGTCGATGGATTATAATAAAATCAGCAATTTCTGGTACGCTTACGATGCGATCCAAGGGTACATCCTCTCATTTTGAAATCTTACCAATAACCGTTTGTTAGAAACAAGCTCAAATTAATCGAAGAAGGAATTAAACTCGCGAAAGATATGCAAAAAACGACGATTCAAGAAGGTAAATTCACTCTCCTACAGTGGTTTAGCTTACAATTTCCTTTGAAAAGCGATCTCAATCATTGAGCGTCGAAATATCCAAACCTGCAGAGAATTCCGTTTTTCCGTCCTTGGAGATCACAGTATAAACCAAGTTTTCTTCCAACATCCAAAAACACTACAGAAACTTGCTTCGCTTTTAATCAGCTACTGCAAAGTGAGCTTATATAACTGAGTTTGAAAGAATTAACACGTGCTGTAATTAGGAAATTAAACCTGAAAGAGCAACCGGAGAGACCATTGCAGATAAGCCACTTATGATTGGTGCGCTGAATAAAAAAAAGAATACATATCTTGTCGTCGGAGTCATTGGGACTCCGGGACTGCTTGGAATTGAGCAGAAGAAGTAAACTTTTTTTATTAATGAAGAGTGTGGACTAATGATTGAATAGTAAATTTGGAACAAAGTTTTTGTCGGCTGCTAAGAAAGCAAGTATTAGAGCGCGCCATGATAACTTTGAGACGTCAATTATTGAAATACATAAAGATGATTTTGAGGCATTTATAGAGGAGATAATTGAGGCTCAGTAATATATATATTCAATTTAATTTGTTTGTTGACTGCTGTTATATTCGACTGTTTTTATTTCAGGTAAAAGCAGAATGATTTTTAAGACTTCAACATGATGTCGTCTTTTGAAAAAAAATATTGCTCATTAGAACAGCTTATTTTATTGTGTTGCTGGTTTCTATCATCACCAACCTCCCCTATCAACAGTTGTGCAAAGTTGGATTATAAGAAATCTCACGCAATAGGCGATGTTATCTGCACTTAACATTTCGTAATAGATCCACTATAAATTTGAAAGTAAGTTCTTTTTTTAACAGTTGTTCAACTTGACCGAAATTTCTCTAAAGCTCTACAGCAATTGAATTTTGGCCTTAAGCTCATCGATGTTTTTACTTTATTCAGGATATCCGTAAAAATTCCATTAAATCGCAAAAAATTCTCATTCTGAAAAATTTGGATCAGGATCCACTTAAATCTGGAACTTTAGTTGATTCATTTTACAGGACCACAAAAGACATATTATTCCGCTTCTAACTTTGCAGCCATGCCTTTTTACAACTCTCTCCCAACTCTAATAGGAAAGGCCCGCTCTCGCAACGCAATTTAATCTAGGATTAATCTCAGACATTATTAAAGATATCAATAGAGAAATTCATTTTTCGGTCAGTTTAATGAAAGTATTCAGCTGACTATCACAACCTTTAGACGTAAATGAGTGAAAGAAACTACAATGCATATTGGAATTTCTATCTGCTCTGGACTAAGCTGCTAGAAATCCACTGGGAATTAATTTAAGCAGAAGAGGCAAAGCTTTGGCCTGTTTCTCTAGACCATCGCTCACCTATTTTCTGTTGCAGCAATCTTCTAAAAAAACCTTCTGCTTCCCTAACCCTTGATATTTTCCATTAAGTCGTTAATCCATAAAAACACCTCTATATCCCTAAAATAATAGCATTTACTCATAAAATGAGCGTAAAATCCAGTTTTGAGGCAAAGGGAAGAAACTGTGGTTCTATAAGATAGTGCAACTTATTCCTGATCGATCATGATCACTCTGTTAAGAAGCGAAAATTTGGCTCAGGATTCGTATGCTTTCAAATATTTATTTATCTCTCTTTTTCTAATAGCTGAGTTAAACGGTATCAAATTCAATTCGATTTCATGATTCACTTCGACTATTTATACACCCAAATTCAAGAAAGGAGTATAATCAATTTTCCAAAATAAACCAATCTTCAATTACATTTTCTTCTTCACATGCTATCGTTCATTGATCCCAAACAGAGTGTAAAGACTCCCAAAGGAAGACCTCTCGGAGGCTGGGATGACGACACCTGCGATGATGAAAATATGATAGCGTTGAAACCAGCAAACAAGCTATACACTCAACAAAGCAACTCTCCCACCGTCCAATCGACTCAACCAACATCATCTAATCCTAACTCGCTCACTACGAAAGCTGAGTTGATTCAAGTGACCGAGGACTTTTTAAACATTCAGTAAGATAAATCCTCACTATTCTGGTTAATTAAACTTTTATAGTGATTATGAAAACAGGCTTATCAACAGCACTATTGGACTTGGAGGCGTAAGACTCAAGCAAACAGATCAAATCCTCGAAGATTTTGTTAAGGCGGCAGAGAGTCTTAGTGTTTCTATTATTGGAAGTATTCTGATTTATAGAGCCAGATCTGAAGGTCTTCAATTTGTTAGCAAAGCGGTAAAGTCCCACATTTATTTCTCATATAACCAATTTGTGTAGAGAATACTGTATGATATTGAAATCCTGGCGAAGAAACTGGAAGCCTATCGCATATTTTTCAAACAATACATTACTATTCTCAAAGAAGTTCGCAATGGACTCAAGGAAAGCAGTCCCAGCAATCTCGCTCAGTTGAGAAGCATTCTGGATTCAATTATTTGTTTCCTTGAAGATTCATCTCATGTCGACTCTACTATAAAGACCCCACCAAAAACAGTTGAGGAACATCTATTGAATGCTCCAACGAATAAGGTCAGCGCTTTTAGTTTCATAAAACCAACGCAAGAGACGTCCAACGCTAACCAAACGAGCACTAGCACCCAAAAGCGCTCGACTGCCTTTAATTTCATTCATCAAAGCAAAAATCAGACTCCGACTACTAACAATGTGCCAATAGAACCTGTGAAGAAAGAGACGGAGATTAAGGCCCAAGTTTTTCAAAAGGATGTCTCATTTGCTGCAGTTTCAGTCAATAATGGGCAAAATAATGCGAATACCACCAAAAAGAATGTATTTGAAGAATTAAACAGCATCGACTTCAACACGGATTTCACAAATAATCAACAAACTTCAAAGGGAAGCAGACTCGACGCTCTTTGGAGCTATCAAAACTATATGGATGGAGCTTTAGATATCACTGCAGAATTGGCCGTCCAAGCTGAGAAAAAACGACAACAGCAGCAAGAGATTGAAGATAAATTTTTTGGATTTGTTTCAGTTTCTGCTTCTTTGGTCTAAAAAACCAAGTGTATAATAAAAAGAATTAACGTTTATGTATTTTCTATACTCGTCTTGTCTTTGTCTCACTTTACCTTGCAAACTTAATAAATAAATCAAAAAAACTTCAACAAAAAGATTGTGGATTAATGTTTATACCTACAAAGTATTTATTTCAAATAAGCCACCTTCCTCAATTCAATATTTCACTTACATTAGCAATGCATCGAAAGCTACAGAAGTTAGGGCTATCAACATTTGGATTTGAAAACACGGATATTTGAGGCAATGAAAATTACGTGAATTATTCAAATTTATCAAAATAACTCGTTAAATGCTCTTCGATACAAAATAAACTCGCCTTATATTGGCTTTTGTAGGAAAAGAGTAATAGCAACTAGGATTATATATTATAATTATACCATCGACCAACAACACCTTAATTTCTAATTTATTCAGGAAGGAATCCCACTCTTTTCAACTTCTTCTTTACCATAGCCACATTTATCGGTTTCGTACAGAATTCATCCATTCCGGCTGCCAATGCTTTATCCTCATCCGACTGCTGCACAAAGGCTGTACAGCAGATAATCTTCAAATCATCAATTTCTTGATTTTTTATCATTTGTCGTAGCACCTTTGCAGTTTCCAAACCATCCATAATAGGCATATTACAGTCCAAAAACATCGCCTTGTATTGTTGGCAGGAGAACGAGCAGCGCTCATTTTGCCTCGTTACAATCTTTTCAATAGCCTGTTTTCCATTATACGCCCAGTGACATGGGATTCCTAACTTCAAGAGAATTTGATTCAACGCCATCAGATTGAAAGTGTCATCATCAACGATCAGCATTTTCGGACAATTGCACCCAATCAGCGCCGTAGTCGATAGAGTGTTTCTATTCATAGGAGTCGAGTGAAGTACGTTCGGTGAATCTATAATGCCGGATAATCTGATTTTTCTTAAAGGGTCAACACGTAGTTCATTCCTTAGTTGCGAGTTTGAGCTCTGCAGTCTCAATGGGATCTCTCGGGCTAACTCTATCATATTTTGGGATCTAATACCGATTCCCATAGAGCTTTCCCCCTCGGAATTTTCCTCGCTCGGTTCTTGATCCTCCCCTTTGGATTTTTCGTGCTCGTAGATATTGAAGTAGAAAGTACTCCCGACACCCTCCTCCGATTCAAAATGAATGGTTTCAACTTTCTCTTCCTCTTCCTCTTCTCTCGCTTTCGGGCTGAGTCTCTGTACGATGTTACTTGAGATTACTAAGCCTAAACCTGCTCCAGAAGGACTGATATTTGCTTGAATTTTGAAGTCAAGCTTCTCGAGAGTTTGGAAAAGGTTTTTCTGGTTCTCCGGGCTCATGCCGACGCCTGTATCTCGGCATGATACTTTAATACCCCTCTTGAAATCTTCAGAGGGTGGAATTGGGTCTAAGGAAAGGACAATATTCCCTTCAAAGGTGAATTTGACCGCATTGCTGAGTAAATTTATCATGACTTGCTTCAATCTGTTATGATCAGTCTCGAAAACCTCCGAGCCTTTAGGAAGGTTATTTTCGAGAGTGAGCTTCAAGTTCTTTTTTTCAGCTTGCAACTGGAGCAGTTCAAGGCTTTCTTGAACCGTTGTCAGGACACTCTTGGGTTCAAAGATAAGCCGCAGCTTTCCAGACTGCATTTGTGAAAAATCGAGAATGTCGTTGACAAGTGCGAGCAAGAGATGGTTGCTTCTAATGGCAGGAGTCAGCCATTTTTCTTTCACGTTGGCGGGAGTAGCCTCGTCATTGAGAGCTTGTTCAATGAAATTAATGCTTCCATTGAGCGGGGTTCGTAGTTCATGCGAAACTGAGGAAAGCAGAAGCGTTTTGTATTTGTTGCTGGCTTCCGCTTCGATGAGCGCGTCGCGATCTGTGGTGTCAGTAATGTTGATTACAATGACTTTTTGGTTCATAAAGAGCGATTTTGTGAATTTTACTAAGAAATTTTTCTGTTGTTTCTGCTCATTGGGGCTCAGAAAAGAAATATCTGCGTTGACGAATGCGTCTGAGGGCGTGCTTTCTAAGAGATAGGTTCTTATCCCTTCTAGTTGCCCATCTAAGGTAGCATTATTGGTCTTAGCTGTCTAATTGTTTAATTAGCACTCATCACACTAAATAAAAGCATTACCAGTGGTTTCTCCTCTGTGACGCTGGAAATCCTCGGCGTTTTGTCACAGTTAACCAATGGAAAGATCGACTTGACTTGAAATTCTGAAAGCAAATCTTCTACGGTCCAGCTTCCAGGTTTTTTGCCAAACATACCATGGATGGTTCGGTTCGAATACACTTGGTTGCAATGTGAGTCAATGATTGTGATGCCTTGGCTGATGTCATCGAAGATCTTCATAAGCGCTTCATAATTCTCGTAAATTTTCCTTTTTTCCAAAATGTCTTTTCGCTGGTACTGCTCTTGGACGTAGATCACAACGAGATACAAAAACACTCCATTGAACGCCTCCAGGACTAGACTAGTCACGTGATGCGAGTCTTCCACTCTCTTGATAACGAAATATAGGAAATAACCCATTTGAATGATCGAAGTGAGGACTTTCATCCACCAGTGCGCAAAAATGAAATAAACGGCTACCGCGTGCAGACTCACCGACCAAGCCCATACATAAACGCCTAACGTGTCGAAATCGTTAATAGCGACGTTACCAAGCAACGGAAAGAAGGATGCCTGCGCAACCATGAGACACAAATCGAAGATGAAGTTCAATTTTCCAAAATGGTCTTTTAGTCTGTGGACGAACCTCTTCAGCAGCACTGAGACGACGATGGCCAAAACTATCAGAGCAGCCCTCACAATCACGAGATATTTTGATCTCGGATCTCCCTCCGTGGATTTAGTCGTGTATGACACAATATAAACGATAATATAACCTAATGCCAATAAGAGGATCTGAGTTATGCGTTTCCTGACCTGAAGAGTCAGGTCATGAGCGTATATTTTAAAGTGGCTTTTGTCTTTGAACTGAAGCAGGCAGTTCATCTAATCAGAACCAAAATACCAAGAGTTAATTTAATTTGAATAGTAATTCCGAGTCTGTCTGAGTAGACTGTTTTTGATAACTTTATTACCATATAAAATTGTGTTCTTGGTTTGAGATAGTTGTATTATATATATAGCTGCGTTTCATATTTTAAAAAACGTAATGATAAAGTTTCTTCTTGTTAAGCCATTAACCCTTCAGTTCCTCCCAATATACCCACGCAAATGCCTCGGAAGCATGTTTTCTGTGAAAAACGAATTTTGGAATTTAGAGAGGAACATTTTGCTCGCTGTCATGGAAGTGGATAAGGAAAATAACTGAGATGCTTGCTTTTGGTCATTAGATCTGGTCATGAGCTTTGCTGTGCTGCTGTTTTGTACTACTGCTTCGGAGTTTTGGGACAGCGTTTGAAATCATGGTTCAATTCTGGCCTTTGATTTGCTTTGATGAGTTCATGATGGCGAAATTTATGGAAGTAGCTGTTGGCTTTCCAAAAGCGATAACAAATTAAACATCATAGTAATAGACACAGGGACGGACCTACATTGCATCAAGAAATCCAGTAAATGCGAATAGGTTAACTTTTATGCATTTAAGCATAAAATCCTCTCAAATCAGATGATAGCATTGCTTAGCCAACTAAAATTAAGCCAAACACTCTTTGGAATCTGGAAAATAGTGGTTCGTAATTAAAAATTTAGGAAATTGATTTATTCAAGAATCAATTATGAGATTCCAGCCGTGATCGAACTTATAATTTCAAAAAGGAGTCCTGGAGCCATATTCTAAACTAAAATCTTATTATGAATTTATATCTTGCAGAATTAGAATCGTTCCTTGAGATAAATACTGCATATTAACGATTTGAATGGGTTAAACTCTAATCATCGACAATAGAAAAATTGCTAAACCTGTTCAATCTGATGAGACAAGAGAAAACGAGGAAGTTTTCCTTGGATACTGCTTGTGTGCTCTTTTTGAATTGCTATTTATTTATCTATCTCGAAAAGAGACTTCTTTTATGTTGAAAATTTCATATATGGACTCAGAAATCGTCAGCTGTGCTTCAAATCTCGCTACTTGTTGTACCATGAAGGACCTAATATTTTAAAGATTGCATCGGCCGAACATTCAGCAATTTTTTGAGAATTAATCTCGCAATTTGTAATCGTTCGATATAATTTTCTGAGTTGCTTTTTGCGCTTTTGTCTTTACAACAAGCTTCGAATCCACTGAATTTCGATAGGTCCGTTTCTCCTGGACATATCATTTACAAAAAAGTGAAAAGAATGGAGCGGATTTAAACCATGTTATTTTATATGATCTTAATTAGATGACTCACTAATTATCTGCTTTGCTCGTAGTTTCCTCTCTATTTGGACCAAGTTACTCACTTCCAACCGGAATGGAACCAAAATCCATTCTATTCTTGGTTTTGCTTGAGATTCGTCTTCCATTAGTCCCAATTCCATGGATTAGAATTTATTTCTGATTTCAGAAAACGACTTTCGGAACAGTAAATTGTAAAAAAAAGAAATTCCATCGTCGACGAATGTCGATTCTTACTGCGAACCAAATTGGTCACTGAATTGAAGCAGTAAGTGGATAAGGCAGTTCTAAACAACAACAAAAAAAAAGAAGAAATCTTCAAACAAAGAGGTCTGAAAACAACGCCATCTCCTTTTTTGGCTCAGTCTTAAGGTGAATCGGAAATATTTCGTAACCAGAATTCAAAAAACCTCCATTCGAGAATCAACTGGACTACTGAGAACTCCAGAGACTAAATTAATTTATTGATAAGAAAAAGTTTAATCAGTAAACTGGTCGTTTAGTAAGCAAATAATTCCTTTTTTTTTCTCATCGTTTGGGAATGAATCATGAATAATTGCTGACTTTAAACGAACCATCTGAGAAATCAGTTCTTGAAGAAATGATCACTAATTCTTATAAGCTCTGTTATACTGGATCTACTTTCCTGAGGAACATCTTGTCAGGGTTTACCAGTAGCTAACTGGAAGGGATGTGCCTATAAATACCCGCTCTGTCTCATAACAATCATTCAAAAAACAGATTAAATAACTCAACTCAATATCTCACTCAATCCTTCAAAACTCTACAAATGAAGTCTTGGAAATCATTTGGTTTAGTCCTAATCGTGGCAATCATCTTAACCCTTGCACTCACCACATCTGCTCAGCGAGCCTCTCAAAACCGAAGAGGCGGGTCTCGTGACAATGATAATACTGGTATTGATAGAAGAGGAAGCCGTGATAACAGAGGAGACTCTGGTCGATGGGACGGGAATAGAAGAGGCGATTGGAATGACGGAAGAAGAGGAGATCGTCATGACAGAGGCCACGACGGCCATAGCAGAGGTCGCAATGGTTGGAATCGTAGAGGTCGCGACTACTTCAACAGATATCCTTACTATGGGTACCCAACTTATCCTGTTGCTTATGGATTGGCTTGGAACCAAGACGGTGCCCAATTTTGCTCTCAGTACCCTGTTGGAGGTCTCTGCCCACAAGTGGCGATCGAGAACTCATGCGTCTGCTATCAAGACGGAACCTGCAGCACTCAGACTTGGACCAACGCCTGCCTACAATGCCAGGTGCCAGGTGTTGTAAGTGTCAAGGAAAACGCTATATGCCGACCATATTAGACAGCTTTTATTTGACGAATAATTAAGGTTCAAAATTGTGATTTGCCTAAATACTGGCAGATATAGACTAAGATTAATATTGAAATAATATATATGAATATGTGAATATTTGCAATTGTCAACAGTCAGTCAAAAAACTATATAGACAAATATTTCATAATGAGAAATTAAACATTAATCTCTGAAAATTTCTTCACTCAGGTTCCTTGAATATTTAAGTGTAAAGAGAGAGTTAAAGTGTGTGTGTGAATCAGTCATTTGGTGAGAGGATTCTTGTTGTGGTGAATTAAAAAAACCATCCAACAATTGCAAGGAAATAAAAATGACTAATTTTCAGATTACCGACTGCTTAGCCTGAATCTATCATAATTCTCATGGTATTTGAAAAAGACATTAAATCCAAAAGGTGAAGAGGTTCAGAAGATGTTCAGGGCAAGATATGACCAAAATCGTTGAAGAATTTGAGGAGAATACTATAAAGCACCCTCTTTTATTGGCAATGGAACTTTAGGTTGAACAGCGCAGCCGAATACCATATTTCTGATGAGAAAATTTTGGGATTTGTAAAGAAATGCTACATTATCGTATCATATCGTTAAATTTTGCAAATTAAGCTCAGAGTTTAGTTAATTCAGAGAACATTGTATCAAAACCTTGTTTATTTCTTGGTCAGCGAGGTAGATAGAACAATAAAAAAACATTAGAGTTCTGCAAATCGCATCCACAGCTCACAAACTAGGTATGGTTTATTAAAATAATTCGTCGATTTATTTTGCAACAGCAAGCAAAATTAATCTCGTTAGTTAAAAGAAATGGATTTTTTTGAATTTTGGTCGAATGACGGTGCTTGAAATGAGTTGTGTAACGAATCTAACAGCCAAATATGCAAAGCGATCGATCGATCGGTAACAAATCAAATCACTTAGCTAATGACAGTATAATACAATATCAAAAAAAAAAAGAGATTCTTGGATGATGATGACGATGAAGCTGAGGAAATGAATGTATCGTCGTGGTTGTGGCCGTCGTCGTCATATGCTGTTGCTGCTATGTATGTATATATATGGCGTTTTGTGGTGGAAAATATTCAATTTAGTAGTAATAATAGTAATAGTCAAGGCCACCAGCAGTTTGGGTGAAACCTCCTCCACCAGTATAAGGTATAACAGTTGTGGTTGTTACAGTCGTGGCTACAGTCTCGGTTTCGGTTGTAGTCTCGGTGACCCATACGTCTTGAGTTTCGGTTTCGGTCACAGGTACGGTTACCGTATTGGTTTCAGTGACGAAGGTGGTTTCAGTGACAAAATTAGTTTCTGTCGCAGTTTCGGTAACAACATCAGTCCATGTTGCGACGACGGTAGAGATGACAGTATTGGTTTCTTCCACGAAATTGGTTGCGGTCACGACATTAGTAGCTGTGACGATTTCAGTTTCTGTGCCTGAGGCTTGAGTAACCCAGTTTGTTGAGGTAACAGTAGTGGTGGTTGGTTTGTTGTTGGTGACAGTGACGGTGACTGTAGTCTTTGTAGCATGATAGTTTGCATTGCCATTGCCAATCTCATCATCGTCGTCGTTGCCGTTGCCATTGTTTCCATTTCCATTACCGTTGCCGTTGCCATTGTTTCCATTGCCATTGCCATTGCCATTGTTTCCATTGTTTCCATTTCCATTGCCATTATTTCCATTTCCATTGCCATTATTTCCATTTCCATTGCCTTTTTCAAGTTCTACGAAGTTCCTTGATCTTCTGAAGGTAACTGATAGGGAAATCAAGCAAACAAGGAGAGCGAAAAGTAAAGTCTTTTTGTTCATGATAATCGACTAGTGAGTTGTGTTGAAACCTGTTTTGAAAATATTTTTTTGGAAAAGATTATATGAATATAGCAATCTTCACTAAATATTTATAGCCAAACTTGAGCAAAATTCGTTTTTGATTGAACCAAAAAACTGTCCACTTCAACCAAAACTTGACTCATGCATAAAATTCGGTTTTTGATTTAATTAATTTAATTTCCCAAATACGTTTTTGATTGAACCCCAATCAAAGTGAAACGCTTCTTCTAAGTCTTCACAGATCTCTAATTATACAAAATGGTGGAACTCGAGAGTTTTTATTTTTACCCTATGCCTTTCGCATTTTCGCATCAATTTCGTATATGATGACTTCATTATTTGGATTTAGATGCCTGGCTGAGAGTCAGCACTCTCATCAAATGTCAGGAGAATTTTTAATTGAGTCTGGAATTCTGCTTTTACTTATCAATACCGCAGAAACAGGTAGACCAAATGTTTTGTACAGCCTCAACACATAAATTAGATGATATAGACCAAAGTTTACTGCCTAATGCTTTTTCACATTTAAATAAGTTGCTTCATACCTAAACAGGGCCTAAAAAATTGTCATTTGGCGAGCGAGACAGGTTACAGAGTCTCAGTCTTTTGAAATGCCATGGAGAGACCATAATTTTCTAAGAACAATATGAATTTACAGCATTCGAGTATTTTTTTAGGTTTATATAGTCCTGAATCTCACCTTTAGCTTACAGCTAAAAGAGTGGAAGCTCACCTGGGGAAATGAGAGGGAATGAATTTGGTGCTCATTTCGCATGAACCAACAAAACCTGAACTAATATACGTTAGAATTAAAATGCAAATAAAATTTCTGAGGCTCTGAAATGTATAGAAATAGATCTTTAAGAATTTCCAGTGTATTATTGGAGGTTTAGGGCTTCTGGCAGGGCATGATTCAACAACATACAATAGTAAAATGAACCAATCACTTGCTTGTATTTGCCTCTCTAAAGTGGTCGTCAAATAATTAGTCTGAATTAGATTCAATCAAAAACGGAATCTGCCAAAATAAAAAATTAAGAACAAAACGCATTTTATTCAAGAATCATTGTGCATGAATTTGTTGATTCAATCAAAAACGAATTTTGCTCAAGTTTGGCTATAAATATTTTGTGAAGACTGCTATATTCATATAATCTTTTCCAAAAAAATATTTTTCGAGTTCGACTTCAACCATGAACAAAAAGATTTTGGCTTTGGCACTTCTCCTTTGCTTGATTTCTACATCAGTTACCTTCCGAAGATCTGGTGTTAGCTCATTCGGCAATGGCAATGGAAACAATGGCAACGGAAATGGCAATGGTAACAACGGTAATGGCAATGGTAACGGAAATGGAAATGGCAATGGAAACAACAGCAGTAAATCAACAATGAAAACGACAACCGTGACAGTCGCTCCAACTGTAACCAAAACTCAGTGGATCACACAAACTGCCTTCACTCCAGTGACCGTCACTGCCACAGAATTCGTTACCTCTACTGATTATGTCACAGAAACCAACACCGTAGACGTCACCGAGATCGAAGAGAGTACTGTAACCACTACCCAAGTCGCCACAACAACTGTCTTCGAAACCCAAATTAACTACGAGGAAGCAACCAATTACGTCACTGAGACTGCTTTCGAAACTCAAACTGAAATTGTTGATGCGACCCAAACCACCATCAAAACTGAATTCACGACTGAAGTCACAACTGTAACAACAACAATCACAAGAACTGCTGGTGGAGGAGGTTTCACCCAA
>ENA-UOTX01000939-UOTX01000939.1-compost-metagenome-genome-assembly--contig:-NODE-939-length-26225-cov-11.538703_pt1 | contig 26225 bp, 18 predicted proteins | sample MGYA00238143_ERZ746982 | MGnify/ENA primary metagenome ERZ746982 (study PRJEB28758, sample SAMN06268862) | compost metagenome | isolation source: single cell | place: USA: California, Emeryville, Joint... | reverse complement strand
ATGCTTTTTCAGTTAGAGCATCGAAACTTCATCATTGATATCTGGGTCATTATTCCTGAGGCTACATCGTAATATAAATCTTAATCTTTGATTTAAGACAAAAGCTAATTACAAATTTATCAGGCTTGAGAGTTTAAAGCGATAAAATGGCTCAACTCACTGAATTCTCTTTCAATACCAGAAGAATGCTCCGGCGTGTCGGTCGCGTCGGTGGCTCCTTGTCAACTACGAACAATAGCTTCCTCGCAATAATTATCATTCCTATGGTCCTTTTCGTTATCCTCATAATATTTATTGTGGTCATGGTGATCATTCGTCGTAGAAGGGTGGCGAGGCTTCAAATGGCCGCTATGTTGAGGGCCCAAGAATTGCAAGATATGCAGAAATCGCATTATCAAGCTTCACATGTGATAATGAATGATTCTGGTCTTGATAATTCAATGGCTTATCCTTATTCACAGCAGCAACAAAGTTTCACGAACCACTTCATACCTCAGCCAATCAGTTACATTCCAGAAGACCAAGGCTATGCTCATACCATGCAATTCAATACAATGCAACCAATGCAACCGATGACAATGCATCCTAGCTATCCTCAGAATCCTCAGGAAATTGCTACATATGAAAATAGCTATCCAATTGGATATGTCCATTAAAGACTTCAGCAAGATAAGAAAGTTTTTTCTATTTTTGTGGAGTGGTTGGGCATCTTTTCATTTTATTTTGAGAGTTTAAATTCCATAGTGAAACTGCCTATTTGTGTGCTCAATTTTTTATGGCTTCGTTGTTTACTGAAGGCGCGATATTGAGTCTCAAATTAAGATGAATTCTGTAACATAAGCTTGAAAATCAAAAAGTTTTGTACCTGACTATCGGTTATCAAAATAAAGGTGAAATGATGTGGATAAGCAAGAATGAAACTCTCTTTTTCTCTTTTTCTCTCTAAAACGTTTACAAACAGCAATCGCTCATTATCAGCGGCGCATCCTCATCTTTTTTCCTCGAATTTGGATTCTACGACTCAATTTTAAAATGGCATGAAAATTAAATCTATTGTAGAAATTCTCAGAGAATATTTTAAAGTAAGAGATCTATCTTAATCAGATTGAAATATTTTATATCTGCTTTGTGCAACTTTTTGACTGTTATTTAAGAATTCCTTGATTTTACGTAATTAAGTCAAGAGGGATGACTTCACACATTCAGATTAAAGCTGAGAGCGGAGAAATCTCAAAGAATGGAGAAATGAGCAGACTCAATTAGACTCGAAGCATCAGTCTTAAAATCCAATACGCATTGTCATTTTCAGAAAGTTATTTCAGAAAGAGCTCACAGCGCAAGGTTGCGCATCTAAATGCTTTTTGCGAGAGTTCGAAGGCAGAAATAAAATCAGCGCCGATGATAGCATTGGAGATTTGGAAAGTTACCCAATCAATGATAGGGGATGTGGAGTGTCATTTTATTGCTTTGAAACACAAATTCACATCCAGACAGCACAAAAATTTCAGAGCATCTGCTTTTTAAGGACTAATCTTTGGCCTTATGCCATGTAACTGGTTTTAAAAAGATTAAGTTGCAAGCGCCTTTACTGGAGTCCAATGGCTGATGATATTGGATGTATATTAACTCGCTGGAATATCATTTAGTCAATATCAGCGTTCATTGGAGTCCAAGGTCGGGAATTGAGATTTTAAAACCCAAATAAACTGGTAACGGAATCAGAAACCTAATCAAAAATAAAGAAACGGATGAAAAAATTAAAAGTGTTTAGGTTATAAACGTCGCAACAGCTAACGATCCAGACAGTCGGACGAATCAAAGATCCCTATTTTCCTGACAAATAGTTTAAGAACAGAACGGTACTTTCTGCAGAGATAACAGTCTTTAGGTTCGTGTTAGATATCTCAACAGAATTCTGGATCCAATTATGATAGATGCTTTCCTTGAATAATTCTCCCATACATTATTTCAACAATTTAGCTTCTACTTGATGAATTAGAAGACAGAATCACCAATTCTGATCCCAAGCTATGTATCATAAATATCTTACAAAGAATTTTAATGACTGTTGAAGAAAAACTTCATAGATAGCACACGAAATCGATATTCTCACTCTCGAGAGAGGGTTCAAATCACCCTTTGTAAGACATTCATACATCTGTTGAGATAAATGCGAGTTTATGACGGGCTGGATAAATCCAAATGATCAAACGAATTTTTGAGAGTTACCTAAACGGCAAAAAAAATTTATAAGTCACAAACCGTTTTTATATTTAATTCCGGCACAGACGTTTTTATTTTCACGGTTTTTAATTGATAATCATTTGACAAATTCTCATTTTGAATACCACCTTAATTCAGAAATGAGTGAGAACCCATCAATCATCTCTATTTCAGATGAGGAACAAAAGCCCTCACCACGAAAGGGATCCAACTTTGCAATTTACCTTAAGCAGTTCCTCTACCTTAGCGCTCCGACTTTGTATATCTTCTATACATTTTTCGCTACTATCCAGATAAACAGCGTCATGGGACTCCATTTGCTCCTCCTTCTCATCCTTGGAATGATAGTTGAGTGCAGAACGCGCTGGAGAAACCTTTGGATGCTAACGGCAGCTGGAGCTGTGTTTTTCCTCTCGCTTCAGATGTCCTTGTTGGCGGAGTCTACAAAACGATTATTTTCAAACGACGTGCTCCAATGGGTCGGAATCAAAGACACTACCTCTGGTGTGCTTGTTCTGACAGCATGGCTCTTGTCAATAGTAATCTTTGGAATCTTCGTTGCGGTTACTCAGCAATGGAGTTCTTTTATAATTGACAGCGCCAGACTCGAGGAATGGGAGCAACGTTATCACCCGATTTTGCAAGAAAAGCCTGTACAAGGGCATCCATTTGAATTTTCTACCCAGACAGAGCGTTTGTCTCACCAGCTAGGAGTCAATGGGCAGACTGCGGCAAAATTAATTAAAGAATTCGAAGGCATCAAGCCAATTTACTATGGAAATATCGTTATCCGAGCCTTTTACGAGGTCTACCACCGTCATGGATTCGAAACGACCCTATTTTGCCTGGTGCTCTTAGGGTTCTACAACTTGAGCATTATATCGCTTTTCTATGTGGTCATTGCCTCGGCTTTCTCATACTTCTCTCACTATTTCAACAGTGTAGAGCCTGCCTGGGTCAGAAGACTGAACAGACTCAAGTGGGCGTGGAGAATCCTCTACATTATCGTCGCTGTCGATCTTTTAAGAAGATATTTCACCTCTTTCGGTTTCCCGACTTCATGGGGCATCGAGACCCCAGCGTTCATGAGGAACACCTTTGGATGTGATCCCAAGGCCGACCGAGTGTTTAGTTCGCTCTTCGACTACTCTGATTTATCAGATTTCGATAAATGCGTGAATAACTTCAAGACTTGGTACGCCATTGGAGAGTTCTCTTTGAAGGAGCATGTCATTAGCTTCGTTTGCTTCTTCCTTCTCGTATCTTACGACGTATTTTTCTTACCACTGAAAGCCGAGAGCGAGAAAAACTACAAAGAAGGCGACTGCAAAGATTTCACAAGAACTTGGCTGAGAAACACCTACGATGCTTTGCGACTCATGATCTTTGCGAATTTCCACGTAATTGCTTTGACTACCCTTGCTCTCGTGGGTCTGAGCAGCAACCTTCAAGGCGCCACGGATATTATGGGTCTTTTATACCTTTCCTCTGGAATCTTCCTCCTCCTCTCAAACAACCTTATCCTTCGCAAGAAGAATAGCTTATGGGCGGTCATAGAAATCGCTAATTGCTTAATCATGGTCGCGATTGTCGTCTACCAAAGCCCTTATTTCGACTGTCCCATTTCGGTTCCAGGCCGGTATTATTTCAGCAATGAAGAATGCGTGACGTTGCAAACAAAGGTCTCTGACCCCTCTACCTACTCGAAAAACAAAAGCTTCGGCGATCCAGGCTTCCTGAACAAGCTCTACCTGTTGCTCGGGTTCAATAAGATACCAAATTACACTTTGTTTGGCAGTTTCAGAGTAGGAAACATCATATTTTTCTACCTCTTCGCTTTCATTCAGCGAAAAATCTGGAACCACGTCTACACGAAAGCCTACATTGAGCCTTATTTCGAAAGGGAGAAGCTGCACCAAAAGCACCGAGGCATTCGGTACGTGGAAAGAGAGCATATTAAACGAATCAGCGCCTTCAAAAACTCTCAGCTGAAGAAAGAATTCTTAAACGAAACAGAAGAGCACGTTACTGGGAAAATCAAGACGTGGGAAACAGTTCTCTCGAAAGGACGGCAGAAAGACGCGTTTGATGAGGCGGACGAGCACGATCATGCGCATGCTGAGGATGATCCTGACCATGATCGCAAGATGGCCTGCTTGATTGCTCTGAAGCCTCGAATAGTCTCCAAAGAAGTCATTGATTTCAACACTCTGCTGGGTATTTTGAAGAAAAACGACTACGATGTAAAGAAGTGCTATGAAGACATCTGCGTTGAAAGCAAAAGAACAAGGCATCGCATCAGAGAGCATTTACGAGAAATCGACGAGATTGGACTCCCTCCGATGGAGGAATCTGCTCCAAATGGTTCTCCAGTAAACCTTAATTATCACAACCCAGAGTTAGAGCCGAGAGCGTGGCATCAGGAGCCACTCAGACCTCATAGCTCCTTTTTCGAAGAGAGCAAAGAAGCAGAAAGCAGAGTTGAACTCATTCGACGAGAACAGTCAAGGCTTGACATTGCGAGCGATATTTCAGATGATGAAGAAGGAGAATCCTCATCCTTTGGGTCACAGATCAGAAAGATGATGCTTAGAAAAATCCACAACTCATTCGCTTTGGACGCAGATAGCGATATCTCAGACAGCCATATCCCAATCGGGTCGCTTACTTTATACTTTTTAATGGCGTTCTGGACCGAAATCAGTTACACGGTGATGATCCTCAACTTCATTCTGAGACCCAACGTCATTTCGTTTTTCTTGGCCTTTGGTATTTTCACCTACGCTGCAGTGGAATATCCGCTGCCTTCAAAGAAATACTGGAAATTCACGATCGGATACGTCACTCTAGCGATACTGGTAAAGTACGTTTACCAGTTCGAGTTCTTCTGCTCGACTCCACCGTTCTATATCAGATCATATCTCGCTGATAATTCAACCTGTCCAGTTGAGAGCGCCGGTTTCTTTGCGACTTTAGAGTCGATTGACTATGATATCGGAATTTACAAGTATAGAGGGGATCAATTTGAGACGCGAAAGGAGAGCGTGAGACATGGGCTCCTTCCTGACTTTATCACGTTGCTTGTGCTGATCGTTCAGTACTGGATCCTAACGAAAAGAGGCATTTGGGACTATATCATTTTCTGCAGAAGCAAGCTATATACACCTCAATATAATAGTCCAGACAGCCACTCACGCAAAGAAGGGAATATCTTTTCAAGATTCTATAAGTCCTGCAAAAATTTCTTCCGCAATATGACTCCTTACAATGCAGGCTTGGAAAACGTTGATGACTTCAATTTTGTAAAGAAGCCAGGCAAAGATTACCACCTGCAAACAGCTTTGTTTGGAACTCTAATCACAGCCTTCTTGCTAGTTTTCTTTACTAAAATCACAGGAGAAGGGGTCAGTTTGGCTCAGTCTCTAAATGAATCGTCGTTCTCCACGGGAATGGTGCTCTCGGTAACCGTTGCGCTCTTAGTCATGCTCTTTGATCGTGTACTGTATGCCTCAAGGGAAGATCTCTCAAGCTATCGTAACATCGAAAAAATCACTTTCGTGACGTTCTTCAAACACTCCTTTGGATTGAAAGCTCTTCTACATTACATTCTTACGATCGTGCTGATGCTGTTCATCCTTTCTGAGTTTCTTCGAGCTGAAAACGCGAAAGCAACCTTCTACCTCACTGTCTTCAGCATATTATGCGCGTTCTATCTCTATTTCTCGGGAACTCAAATTAAATGGGGATATCCGCTTTATTACTCATATCACTCATTCCGATCTTCCGACATGGCCTCAGGACTTATTTACAAGTGCATGAAGGCAATTCCTTTTCTTTTTGAGCTCGGATCGATTCTTGACTGGACGTATACAAAGACTTCGCTGGATCTGTTCCAATGGATGAAGCTGGAAGATGCTTGGAGCTACCTCTACCTGAGAGAGATTGATAATAAGGCTCGTATGCGACATAAATTCGGTAAGATTAACTAAGTTTGAACACATTGTTAACAATATTTTTCTCGCAATAGGAAGCCCAAGAAGTAAAGTGGAGAAATGCTACATGGGGTGCGCCGCGGTTTCCTTCATATTGCTCGTGTTAATCGGTCCGTTGGCTATTTTCTCAGGCTTGAATCCAAATGAAGAACTCATGCCAGTTAGCTCAGGAACAATCAGCATAAATCTAATGACAGGCGGCGAAAACGGAACGAGCTCAATCTTCGAGATTTTTAAAGTCAATAATCTTAACATCGCTCAAGTGAAAGATAGCGAGGTAACAATAACATAACCAATTGCCTTTATTTAAACTATTAACAATAGTGGAGCATTTTCAAGAGTATTTTCCCTGATGTCGTTGATACCGAACAGCTTCAGCTTCAGAAAATTACCTTGAACGCCTATTCAGACACCATTTGGGATATCACGCCTCCGAACTTTGAAAGACTAGCTAACGATCTTCGGACTCTTAATCAGCCGGTCTATGTCAGTGTCCAATGGAAATTCAAAAGGTATAATTCGATAGGTTAAACAAAATTTACATCTCTCCCTTGAAAAATAGACAACTCACTGGGCAAGACTCTGAGACTGAAGGCTCCAACGCTATTCCCATCTCTGGAGAACTTCAAAGCAGTCTATTAAGAGTGCTTGATAAGGGAGGACAAGGAAACTTCACTATTCCAAGTACCTATTACTTTCGTTAACTCCAGTGAATTAACTAATGACTAGATTTCTTCCCCAAATACCTTTATCTGTCAAAAGCTGAGTCGACTTCATTATATCAACCCAATGTCCTCATTAGACAGCAAGTCCCTATGTTTACCAGCTGTTACCTTGAATATCGAACTGAGAAGGGACTTGGATACTGGATGACTAAATCTCTTAACTCTACTGATGAGTTTGAAGGTAAACTCGGGATGAAAGCTTCTTTGACTCATAATTTTCTTATAGACAGCGAAATATTCAATAACAGAGAGGAAGTTATCTTCTACGCGTTCAGTCAGCGTGTAAAGGGAAGGATCCTTGGAACAAACATCGGAAATCTGGGAGTTATTACGATCTATGCGACGATAGTACTCGCTATCGGAAGAACGATTAAATTTTGGTTCGATCGACTGTCACAGAAGGTCATTTATGATGAAATTCCTGAGACAAGAGACTTGATGGAGCTTATTGAAGGTAAGAAGACACATTATTTAATTGAATTTATTAATTGCTTTTATGAAAATAGCCATTTATACAGCAAGAATAGAAGGCAACACTTACAAAGAGCAGAAATTATACGAGTTGATGATTCGAATATATCGATCACCGGAGGTGCTCATGCACCTTACGGGAAGGATACAAAAATATGGAGCGCCTGAGAAGCAAGAAGAAAGAGACCGTCCAGTCGGAATTGATGTCCATCAGCATGAATAGCGAATAAAATTGTTTGAAGAGAACTTTTAAATTTACTTTAAAAGGATTTTGTATTATAGTGCCAGTTAGTCTGGGATAGGGTCAGACAAATTAATTGTGAGTTTGTCAGTTCATCATTATCTGTAAAATGTTAAATTAATACGAGGGTTTTGTACCATGAATTATTTCACATATCCTTACGAAGCTTTTTTAATTAGGATATATCCTTGAATAATCAAATTGCTGTCATTTTTGAAGGAATTACAATTTCATTGGGCTGATACTGACTTTGCTCGCTAATTTTCTGACTGCTAAGCAAGCAGTTGTTTCAGAGTAATTATCTAATGAACACGTTCAAAGGTAGAAGTTTTTCAATTTTGGATTACTTTACTTTTCTCATCAAAATGAATCAATTTAAAATTTAGTTCAATGTATTGGTAGAGAAAGCTGACTCTGCGAGACAATAATCAGAATAAGGCGACTAAAGACCAATAAAAGAGGTTGCAAAGAGCGAGCGCAGCTCTAAAATTCATAACCAACTTTGAAGATTGACTTTTAGGTGCACTTGTTCGGCCAAGATCATCAAAGGAGCCCAAGGTGCCTTCGGGAGATGTGGTCTAAATGAGAATGATAAGTTACACTGAATTTAAAGTTGTCAGGGTGATGTGTTTGAACTTTTCGAAATCATCTCCAAAAAATTGAAACTTCCCAGCAGGATGTTCATTATAAGCATATGCGTAATATCGTGCAAAATAACATAGCGGTCTCGATTTACTAAAGAAATAATTGACTATCTCTTTTCTCATGAACTGTTTCTCGTAGGCTAATATAGTAATGTTATCGTATTCCGACAAATTGATATTTTTTGAATATCGCACTCCATGAAGCAGAAATATTAATTGATCGTATTATCTGAAAACTCCCAGAAACCCATTCGGCTCTTCGATACTTTGAAAGGGCTGTCTTACTGAGAGTAATTCTACATTGCATTAATATTTCTTTGATCCTCTCAGAACCAGTTTCATAAATTATCATATACAGTTACAAAATGTTGTAACCGACGACTAAAAAAAAATGTTTTCAGGTGCTCATATCAACTTGCTTGAAAAATTTCTTCGAAACGCGTTGAATTGTTTACATGATAAAGCTATCCTTAATAATAGCGGTTGGATGAAATATCAAAACAAATTTCGTTTCATATTTACAGTAATATAAAAATTCTAAAACAGATTCTAAGCTGATTATTTTTCATTCAGGCGAAGCCTTTAAAATAGTAATTCCTCAATAATATTCAGGCTGCTCATGCCGATCAGTGACAGACTCCTGTGGAAGAGCAAATCTAACACTCTTTTTGACTCTCACTGGCGAAGAGCTTGACTCGATCGCGTTTTCATTCGCCGAGTTCAAAGAGAGCTCTCCAATACCTCGGAGTGTGCTTTTTCTCGTCTTCGTTTGTGTGAGACTCTGGTCTCTTTCTACTTCGCGATCGAGGCCTCGGCCGGAGGGGAAGTTATAAGTTCGCACTCTTCTTCCATATTCGAAGTTTCTTCTGCCAGAAACCTTGCTTTCTGAGGCGCTTTTTGTTATAAATAAAGGACTGTTTTGTGCTTTTTCACTACTGACTGGAGTCAAATACAGCCTTTCGCTCATCTGAGCTACCTCATTGGTTTCTTTAGTATCAAGCTGCCCATAGTTATGAATCGGTGGTAAGCTCAGGTGCTGGGGTCGGCTTCTCAGTTGTGTCGAAACATCGAATTGAGGTGCATATATTTTATTTGTCATTATTCGCGGTGAAAAATAACCTTCCCGTTCACTGAGTTGGGGTTTTTCCTGTCGGTAAGGACTAAAAATGGTGCTTTGGTACAGAGGTCTTTGTATTTTTGATTCATATCGTGCTTGGTTCGTAAAAGGCGATGTGCCAATGTTAGGCATACTGACAACTTGTGGCTGGACCACAACAGGCTTTAAGAAGTTGGTTTCTGATGCGCTATGAGTGTGAGCTTTGTTGTAGGACTCCATTCCTTGATTTTGGAGAACCACCACAGAAGAGTACGAGCCTCTGGGAATTTTCATTTCAGAATTATTGGAGGAATAAAACTGAATCGGTCTTTTAGGGTATTGATAGGAAGGTAGAGGCTGTGGAGCATTGACGTCGGGCAAGGTGAAAACGTTATAATAGTTCATTTTTTAAATCTGGATTAAGAAGAAAATAATAAAGGTTGTTTCACTTTTCAGAAATCGTGATATATAAATCAAGGGAGCTATTTTTACGCGCTTTAATGTTCTGGTAAGAAAACTAAAATTTTTGAAACTATTTAATAATAGTCAAGTTTTTTTTATTCACTATTGCCGTTCGGGTCAGATTTTCCAATCGAAGCAATTAAATTATGAGAAAAACGTTTCATATTACAAACCACAGGCGAGGCAATCGATAAACCTGGAAAGGGGAGAGAATTTATAGACGGAACTTTGTTATAGAAAAAAATAGAGGGAAGCCTGGTGGGTGGATGAAGTATCATTTTTATTTTTGAGAAGCCATTAAAATAAGAATCCAATAAAATAGTTAAAACTGATCAGAGATAATATAGTTTCAACCGAAAGTCCGAATTTTGTGAGAGGGAATGCGACATAACAGCCATTGATTCTAAAAATACTTATCGGATTGGAAACCGCCAGAAATGAAGATTTTCCAAGGTATCGAACATAAATTGTGTTGTTAATTTTTACGAAATTTTGTTTATGTGCTAAATTAACAAAAACACAAGACTAGTTTTCATCATGAATAAAGGCGATCTAATTTCTATTCTCGTTGCTGAAGGTTAGGGCTGTATTATGCAGGGTAATTAATTAATGTGGAAGGATTATTTTTTTGTTCTTGCTTTTTTTGTTTCTATGAAATGCTGCATCCGAAGCTAGATTTTCAGCGTTTGAGTTGACTGTGACAGCAAATATCATCTTTAACTTAGTCCATTATTCTCTACTTTGATTTCATTATCTATTCCGGATATATTGATTTTTGCAAAAGCAAGACAGTAGGCAGTATATCTGCAGAAACTAAAATATTCAATATTCTTTATTGTATCTTCTCATACGTTTACGCTTCACAAAAAAAGCTTCTTCTTATATAGAATCCTAGAGAGAGAGACCAGTTATATAGAAGTTGCTTATTGTGAATGTGAGAAATCAATTTCAGTCTATGGTTATAGACATTTATTTTGGATGATTCTCAAGTTGTTTTTGAGATCGTCACTTCCCCCTTAGTCATTTCGTTATTAATTCAAAGTATTGATAAAGACTCTCAAACCAGAAAAGAAAAACTCTCTTCAAAATCATCATGAAGTTTATTGCTGCCACTAATACTCACCCTTGAAAGAGAAAAAAATTTTGGTCATTCTCAATCATTAATTAACTTGAATTGGAGTTATTTACATGTAAAGTAGCAAACAAAGCAGGAAAATGTAATGATGCAAGTGAATTAATTAATGCATGCAAGCAAGCGAACGTGTCAGCTTTAATTTAGAAACTTGGAAGATTTTCAATGCTAAACGTATTGATATCTTCAATCCAAACAGGGTAGACCTGACTGTTTTTCCCATTCTGAATAGCGGGAGCGGCCTTATTCACTTCATTCATCAGGAAAGAAGTCAAGTTGATAAATAGTCTTCTCCAATCAGCCTCAGTCAAAGCTTGGAAGTTAAAGCTGCTGTCATCTCTGATAGCAAGGCGGAAATGCACTCTAACGGAATCAAAGAACTCTTTGTAAATGTAAGTCTTATTCAATTTCATATTGAAGCTTGAAAACCAGCTCTTGATTTCGTTATTAAGGAGCCTGTCGGTCTTTCTTAAGTCCTTCCATTTCTGGAAGAAAGGAGCAAATCTCTCACCGTTTTGTCGGCTGATCACTCGTTTTTGAGGCTTAGAAATTTTCTTAGATGGCTTCAGTAATTTGGAGGCAGATTCGTAGATAGCTTTACGTTCCATATCGAACTTGCTCTCATCAGCAGATTCCAAGATCCTTTCAAATTCAGAGGTCGTTATCTCTGACTCACAGGACATTGTTTGTTCGGGGAACCCATGAGTGTAGTCATCAAGGGAAGGGAAATCGAACTCTTGAAAATCAATACCAGCGAAATCGAAATCGTTGTTGAATTCAATATTTGTGAACATTTTGTAAGTAATGGAGTAGTCGAAGTTATTAAGTGAAGTGGTGAAGTAACTTTTATTTTTATGATTACTAACTGATTTGAACAGCTATATATATTGCTTCAGATACTGCAAATTTATTGAAAACTCAACACTGAATATTTTTTGAGTACCGAAATGAATTTACTAATTTACGATGATTTCAGTAAGTCGCGATTCCTCTGTACTAACGCTGACAAAAATTTTAATTTTTGTTCGTTCAGTAGCCTTTAGCGACTTAAATTGAAATGAACTGGAGAAGTATTCTGATATGTTCTGAACAGAATGAAGACCTCTTTCAGTACTCTCTTGAGAAACTTTGCGTCATTATTCCTTCTAACATAGGTACAGATCGGAATTATCAGCTACCTTACATATATCGAAAGGAATTAGGGTTAGATTCTCTTAAATTAATACTCCTGAAGCACTATCTAAATTAGAAAAGGATTGTTTGTTTTCAAGTAGAAGCAGTTAGTTGTGCTTTCTTTTGTAAAGAAGTAAGTTATCAAAGCTTATATTCACATGCTTGTTTCAATAAATAATATTGAGATGTAGTTTATAAAATCAAAAAAATTCTAATTGAAGAAAAATGATTATCAAATCCAATAAGCTCAAGTTTAAAATATCAAATATTTCAAAAAATAATTTTCGTCCTTCACTCTTTAACTAGTTAATTCGTGGTCGTGGTAGTGGTGGTTTCGCGGCAATCTCTGTTCCAATGCATATACTCATGGCACTTTATACAGTAGGTTTTCTGGCAGCGGGAGCAGTGAAAAACGTTTTTATTTTTCAACCTCTGCAAATTCACCACGTATCCACACCCATTCGTAAAGCATCGAGCGACCAGATGAGGGTTCTTATCCACATATTTCGTCATAAAGAGTTCATAAAATTGCTGAACCTCTTCAGTATTCGCGACCAACTTCATAATCTCTGATTTTTCAAGGTGATACTGGCAAGTTATATTGCAGCAACGAATGGGAATAATTTTCTGTTCCAAATGAGTCTTGAGGTTGCTATGCAAGCATGGCTTGCAATAGAAGTGCTTGCAGCCCAGCGTAAACCCTTTACGGACTTTCTGATGGCATTTTTCACATGGGCGGCCAAATGGATCATCGCGTAGGACCTTGATAACGTATGATTTTGGAAACACAAATGCTTTTTTCTCGGGTTGATCTGGTAGCACTGGCTGCGTCTGAACCCGGGGCTTAGGATCGACAGATCGCGAATAAACTTTTGCTTTAGGAGTGGGCATATCGCAGAAAAGCGGGTTTACTTCCGAAGAATGGATGTCGAACCAGATTTCTTCATATTTCTCCCACATACCTGAGAATTTTACTTTCTCATAGCGCTGTTGAGGAGGGAGCTGTCGGCTACGAAACACGCTGTTGGCGCGTGGTCGCTCATAGTCGATGGATCTTTTCACTGGGATCTGAGGAGTATAAATAGCTCTGGTTTTGGCGTCAAGGCTGCTATTTCGAACTGAGGTTTTTGGTGGAATAACACCAGACTTTGGAGTTGAGGCTTGGGTCTCTTGGATGATTGACGAATTCAGACTAGGAGGTCTGATTGTTTGATGATTCGAAGTTATCCTGAAACGATTGGATCTCATATGCGACGAGTATTTCTCGACAGGTTCCTTTTTAATGGCAGGAAGTCTCATTGGTGAAGGGCCTCGTTGTTGTTGCATTTTGGCGATGTGTTTCTGTGTAATCGTATAGAAATAATTAAATTGAATTGTTAGACCAATCGCTTTTTATAACACGAACGCTGCTGACACTGGTTCCAGTAAAAGTTCGGGAGAGATTAAAAACGGTTCAGATTTAAAGAAAAAATTCGCGTAAGTTGTTCCGATGAGAACTCGGGTTTTAGCTTAATTTGCTGGACAGCCATTCATGTTTTTTCGCTAAAGAACAACTGCGAATAACGAAAACGTCAGAAAAGCTCGTTTTTTCGAGGACGTCTGATATAGAACATGATGGTTACTTTGACATGGAAGGCCTCAAATATGTTTTCGGTCAAATCCAGCTTCGATACTTATATACTGGAACTTATGAGGCTTGCATGGAGCTTTCTATTAGGGAGTTATCGTGAAAACTTTCTCTGATGTTTGTAAGAGGGTTAAGTGGTTAGCGTGCAGAAGGTACTCCCAAAGCATGCTCAAGGTGAAGTCGATTTCTGGTGAGAAGTGTGGGCTCAAGACAGAAAATTTTGAAATGTTGGATTCAGTGTCGCTATTTTCTGACTCTTTGATAACGTAATTCAGGAACAATTATTCTTTGCGATGAGCGTTTTCTGCTATGTCCGAAATTCATGTTTAACCTTCCCATTATTGACTCACCTCGAGTGAGAAGAGGATCTCAAAGTTTTTGCACAAGGTGCTCTTCAAACACAAGAAATATGTATCAATAGCCATTCTATCGCAATCCGCAACTTGATGCTGAGGATACTACTCGAAATATAATGATAGTTTTCGAAAATTCCCCGAGGTAGAATATTACTTCCCTTCAGCATGTGTCTCTTTGGAGATTGTATCGCATTTGTAAGAGAGATTTACAAGCAATAGGCGTAAATTGCTCAAGTAGTTGCAATGGAAATTAGAAACTGGTAAGTTCAGAACTATTCCGATTTTTTGGCTATTGCGCCAAGTATGTTTATTTATACGTTTTTAGGTTTATTGGTTTAATTCGTTCAAACAGAGTTAATTTAGATTATGATCAGTCACAATGCTACACCAACACCAAATATACCAAATGAGTAAAGTTCGAATCATAATATTGCTGTTTATTCAATAGCATATTTCAAGAATCTAACCAAAAATTACCGATACAGACAGTTTTTAAGCCAGACAGAGATTAGAATGCATAATGACTGTTGGGCAATTGGTGAATTTATTAATTTTGTAGTCAGAGAGATTACCAATTTCCTTTTTCAGCAGTACGAGATTAATTGTTGTTGTTGTTTGTTTACTTTGAGAAAAAACAAATAATCAATTATAAATTATAGAACTCTCTAAAAGCTAAAAATTCTGCAGATGAAATTAAATTACAAAGCAAAATTTAGTTATACAATGTAATGGAAATGAAGTCAATTTGCTATACTATGACTTTGTTTTCTTCTCCAATTCGCAAACTTTATGCTCTTCAGTAGTAATTTTTTCAAAGAAATCAAAGGGTCTTTTTTTTTCCTCATTGTAAACTACTACAGTAATAACTTGAATGTAGTATTTTACTATAGTTAGTTATCTAGATTGAAAATGAAAATCTCAATAACTTAGATTGAAATTCGTTCCTTTAGAAACAGTAGCCAAACCTTCGAAACGCTGACATAACTAATAAGTTGATACAAGGCAAAGCATAGTTAGAACCTTTGCTTTAATTTCTAGGCTTCGAGTGCTTGTAGAGTCACCTCATCAGATAATAATGATGTAGTTAATTCGATTTCTCAAATTTGTATTTCTTACATGTTCAAACTAGAAAACCTAATTGTTGAAATATTGAAATAAAAAAACTTAATCCAAACTACTCACCTCTCTATACAAAACACAACTTACTTCTGGTGCTTAAGCAGCTCAATCACGTTCTCTTTTTTTTTACAGAAATCAACCAATAAGAACAAAGAACCTTTTGAATAACTTCATAGTAATTGAATATAAATGTAAAATCATATTCACTCAGAAGTATAAGTACTCTTTATAAAATTTATAGGGAGAAGTTATATAATGCGGGCTCGCAAAGTTCTACATAAGTTTAGATATATATCCTTACATCGATCAACGCGCAGCTTTAAACGCCGATCTCGACCACATGTTCTTCCTAGCAGTAAAGGGTCCCTCCAAAGCGTTGTCCACACATATATCAATTAATTTAAACTGATATTTGGTAGACCAGGACTTGTAATTTGGGCCAAACTCGTAATTTTAATCGTCTTTTCTTTCTCAACAGGTGGTGCAATAGTAACAATGGGCTTTACTACGCTCACAACCTGCTTAGAAACTTGCACTGGGGACGCTTTCTGCTCAAAGCGTTCCAGAGAAGGCTCTACAGATCGGAGCAAGTCTTGCTTATTTACGACAATTTGGCTGATAATCGGCTGAACAATCGCACTCCTTTGGCTGAATTCGCGCTTGAGCTCCTCTTTAGAAGCCAGAGCGCCCTGCATCCAAGGGTGCTTTTTTATTTCGTCAACTGTAAGACGGTCTTCAGGGTCAATTGCGAGTAGACCCGTGATTAACTCTTTGAATTCAGCTGATATCGTGATATTAGGATCAGATTTAGCGATTTCCTTTTCATGATATTCCCAGAAGGCAGATGGGCTGTTACTGATAAACAGCTTATATAATTGGTCCTTGGGATCAGCGATACTGAAAGGCAAGTGGCCCGCAACCATGAGGAATAAAACAACTCCCGCTGAGAATAAATCAGCTCTCTGCCCGTCGTATGGTTGATGGAAAAACAGCTCTGGTGCCATGTACCTAAAGCAAACGTTAGTCATGAATAAGAACCGTTAATTTCCGCTTACGAGTCAGTTCCAACGCAACCAACAACAGTCATATTGCTCTTGTTGCTCACAGATTTAGAAAATCCGAAATCTACGAGCTTAATATTGAAGTCAGCGTCAAGAAGTAAGTTATCAGGCTTTATGTCGCGATGAACAACTCCTTTCTGATGGCAGTACTGTAGTGCTATTAATAAGGGCAGTTAATCATTATTGATGTTTTTTGTTGTAGGTATATGTACCTTCAACAAGTTGCAGGAAGTGGTAACGTGCGATTGTTTCTTCGAGCCTGCCTGTTTTGGTGATGAACTCAGAGAGCTCGCCATGCGGCACAAGTTCCGTCACTATTGCCGAAACCTGCTTGATTTCTCCTCGTTCGTCCTCCCAATCGATGTCTATGTGCGAATCTATCAATTTGGCAATGTTTGGGTGGTTGAGTTTTCGCAAGATGTTCGTTTCATTGACGATAGCCTGCTTATGGACTCTAGATTCTGGCTTGGCAACCTTGATAGCTGCGAAAGTATTTTCAGCTGGATCGAACCCTAGTTTGACGCTAGAAAGGGATTTTTGTAAGTATTCGATTCAATGGTAAAGGGTGCTTACACTGAGGAACATCCAGAGCCAATTTCTTGTACGAGTGACCAATTAGCGATGTTTCTAAGAGTGTTCATGGGAAGTAGTAAGTAAAAGCTGAAGTTTTCAAATTTTAGTAAGAGATATTTATAACAACTCAGTGTGTGCAGCGCTCGCATTTAAATAGTAGGCCAAATTTTTACAATCGCTGTATAGTCAGTATTATATGGTTACTGATCCTTCTTGAATTGCAACTGCAATTCAAAATTTGTATTAATGTGACGTCTGTTTTATTTGACTCATGTCCTTCCCTTGATAAGGAGGAGTCCTGCATCACAATTGAGGATTTTTGGTTATCGAGGCATTGCTTCTGTCTTGAAAGGGAATGAGGAAGGCGATAAATGTTTGAGTTTTGTCTTGGGCATGTTTTATGATTAATTTTAAGGATTTTACTAAAGACAGACTCAATCAAACGGTCGAAAGTTATCTATCCAAAGTACCTTTAATTTAAGATTGAAATTCTGAATTCCAGGCGTTAACTATGAGGTGGAAAAAACCTTCAGAGTATTCAGAGTAGAATAGGAAACTAGTAAAGGGGAAGAAATGAAGCGAAAATAGTCTAATTCAGCAGAAAATATCAGTCACCTGAACAGCATTTCAAAGCTTAAAAAAAACAAAACAATACATGATGTTGTATTTTACGCTCAAGTAAGCAGCTACACATTTTCGTATGACTTAAGTAATTTGCGTGTTTCTTAAGATTCTTTGAGCTTCGAAGGTTGAGCCAGTGGGAAATGACTACCCAATTACCTGAAGAGTCAAAATGCGTGAATGTATATGAGCTGGCACTAAATTTCAATACGATATGCAAATTACGAAAGAATTTAGCCAAGAGTTTAGAGCTTTCAGCTTTTTATCAAGGAGAAATAAACCCCAGGAATATATCTCATCTTCTAATGCAATTTTTTATTAATCTCAAACATCTAACCAAGATAATTGAGTCGATTTTTTCTTAGGAAAATGCAAACTCCCTTTCTAAATACTCTTCCTCTTCTTTGCTGAGTCCAAAAGAGCGCTGAGTCAGATGAAATCCTTTGGTTTCGATCTTTCAAAAGGATATGACTAAATATAGAAATCCATCCTAAGGCCACGAAAGGCTTCAAGCATCAAGAAGCAAGCTTCTTTAAGATATTGAAGAGATAACTCTCGCATTTTAATTCGAATAAATTCAAATAATCCCACAAATTTATAAAATATAAGACTCTTCTTCGGAATAAGATCCGATAATAGTAGAACCCATGCCACTAAGCCAATACTCTCAAATTTAGAACGCGTCTTTTCAAAAGATACTACACAAGAATGAAAAATGGAATGAAATCAATTTCTCTCTTATAGTTTAATTGCGGTTTTCGTGAGTTTGATTAACTAAAATTTTAAAAAGTCTTTTGTTAACTTTTATCGAATTCTTCTGTGAGAACTAAGTCCATTATGTTAAAAAAGAGACTCATTTTCTAAAATTTTCAAGTCTTAACTCATTTAATAATCAAATCTAAACCTACATAGCTATCTTCATTATCTAAATGCTTCAATTTCTTTTCTTTGTACTGAGCATCTCGCTCTTATCTGTGATCAGAGTCGTCTCCTCCTCAACCGACTCTCCGATTACTGCTGATCCGTGTTTAGTTCAGGATTGCGCTGAATGCTCCGGAAATTGGAGTTGTAGTACATGCATAAGAGATATTTCCAGCTGGAACACGGCTACAAGCTGTTTGGAGACGGCCGCATGCCTCGTCGAGAATTGCTTAATTTGCGTTTCGGGTTCTTCAATTTCATGCCAAGAGTGCAATGATGGCTATACTCTCAATGCGGGGAGCTGCTCCAAAACACCAACAACTTCAATCGTTCAGAATCCCGATCACTGTGCTACTGCAGGCCAAACACCCTGTATATCGTGTTCTTCAGGGTACCATCTTACTGATAACTATGACTGCAGCGGAGTAACCCTTGTGCCTCTTACTACAACGAATTGCGCTATTCAGTCAAATACAGGTGCTTGCTTGGTGTGTGCAGCTGGTCATTTTGTCTACTTGGGAAACTGTATTCCTGAGAGCAGTTGCTCTTCTCCCTTAAAATATCAAGATTCAATTTGGTGCAAAGGTAAACCCTACTCCATTATACCATTCTCAATTTGATGTTTTCAGATCATCCTCAGATAATATTGAGACCGAGCATCAACCTCGCGACGTTCGTTGACAACGATGACGATCTAGTCTCAGCTAGTCTTTTTATTGAGTTAAGCAATCCAGGCACTTTTAGTGAGACCGATTTCACTTTTAGCTACAGTGTTGATGGAGTTGCTGTGGGAATCGATGACCGATTAGTAACAGGAACAAAGGAAGGAGCAACATCCGCAGAAGCTGGAGTAATTCATTTCGTTATAGCCAGAAATTGGCTGCAGATTGAAAGCAATCCTCTGATTAATTTTAATCGAGCGTACGATTCTCTCAAATTCTCGGTGAGTGGCTCTTGCAGTGCAACAAGTCCTGACTGCTCGAGGTTATTAACCTCATCACCATCACCACTTTCAGAAAAGAGTTTAACACTCCCTCTTGTCAGAAGGCCTATTGGAATAATTCAAATCAACCAGCATGTAGCTGTAGCCAATAATCCTCTCAGCGTGAGCGTCTCTGGCTGGACGACGAGAACTACTACTCCCTACTTATATTTTGGTTTTACAGTACAACTTTTTTTTGTTGAGTAAGCCGGTCTTATTTAATTTTTTTTCCTAAGTTTGAAGACTTAAACTCATCTTCGCTCCTAACTATGACTGATACTCTCTCTTCAGCCTCCGAATATAAAACAATCACCTTAACCGTCCCGGATACTTCAAGTTCAGAGATCTTGCTAAATTTTATCTTATGGGATGCTCAGGGCCTTACTACAGTCGTGACTGAAAAGATCACAGTGACAAATAACCCAGCCATTGCTACCTTCCTGAATATGATAGCAAGCTCTACTCCACAGGATCAAACGATATTGCAATCAGCGGCTCAAGACACCCTGACCACTATCTCCGACCCAAGTACATTAACGACAATTTCCACGGAGATGAAGTTGTCTGTTTCCTCATCAATTGCAGAAACCTTCTCTTCGGACGTATCTTATGAGCAACCTTCGAGATCAACAGTGACTCTTTCAACTACCTCGACTAATACTCCAAATTTAGCCATTAGCGAAATCGCAAACGTGTCCGTGATTAGAACCTGCTCTATCTCATGTCAAAACGGAGGCATCTGCAAAGTCGATTCAGGTCTTCAGTATTGTGATTGCCCTTCAGGCTACAGTGGATACTCATGCCAGTACCCAGGAAGTGTTTCAACCCAATTACAGACAGTTTACTCCTCAGCTCTTACATCGGTTGTGGGCGATCCGAATTCGAGTACTACTGACTTTACTAGGGCACTCGACTCCGTTTTGCAAACTCCGGATCTCATTGGCGGAGATGTTTCACGAGTACTAATCCAGGCAGTAGATAAATTTGTGGACAGCTCCAGTCAGCCCCAGGACTTGATCCCGATTGCTCAGGCGTTGAAATGGAGCGTTAGAACCCACAGTGAGAGCTATCTTCGCTCCAGTAGTTCGATGACTGATTTGACTTTCACCGTAATTGACGAGTTAAAAACCTCGCAGAATTCTCTTAAGCAGGTTGTGCAGCAAATCGCACTTTCAACTGCCAGCCAGAATGAAGCTTCAGTCGATATCCAAATCCTGAGTGGAACAAATTTGAGGTACGGAGCTGTGAATCTTAATAAGGATAACGCTAAAAACTTCTCACTCACAGACTCGAACTCCAATTTCTCGGTCACAGTTCCTTCTTCAGTGTTCAATTCAGGCTCATCCTCCTCCTCTCTTGTGATGGTCTACACTTCAAACGATGACAATCCATATCCATATTCGAATAGCACAATCACAAACGGTATATTCTCTCCCACAGTGTCCATTAGTTTCATTGATTCTGCTACGAAAGCTACGGTCCCGATTTCTGGCCTTGACCCACCTCTGACACTGAGTTTCCCAATCGCTGATGGTTCACCGTTGCAGGCAGCTGTCAGATCGTTTGAGAATTTGCAAAAGACCAATAAAAAAGTGAACCTAACTGAGCTCTTCGCTAATGTAACTACTTGCATGTATTGGGATACTGCCACCAGCTCCTGGTCAAGCAACGGCCTGACTTTAGTTTCTATTAACCAGACGCATTATACATGTGGTTCAACCCATACAACTGACTTTGTTTCAGTTTTCTTTGAAACAGGCCTGAGTGTTTTACAAAACAGCGAATTCGATCTCATTGCACAAGCTGACAACTGGAACCTGCTGTTTACCACTCCAATCGCAGAAAATCTTGGCTTTTGGATTCTGTTGGTGGTTTTCATAAGCTATGTTGTCCTGCAATCTTATGGAATATATGTAGACGAGGTGAAGTTCAGATATATGCCACGAGCTCAAGTCCTCGATGATATAAAAGATAAAAAAACACTTTTAAAGAAGCGACAGATGGAAGCGAAACTGCGCGAAGAAAAGAAACGAAAGAAAGAAGAGGCAAAAGCGCGACCATCTGCGGTGGAAATTTTGAAAACCGAAGGCCTCAGCTCGTCGAAACACTTAAAAACGAAAGAAGTTCGCATCATCCCGAAAAATATTTGTGAAAATAGCCTTGACAAAAGCGGGTCTCTTACAATGGAACTTAACTCTTCCATGGATGGCCTTGTGAAACTGCATCATCAAGCTTCTGGTAGCAATGAGTTGGGATCGAGTCAGGATTTATCAATAGCTGAGAATTCGCCTGACGTAGGGGTAAAAATTAAATCAAAAAACGGCCAGCCAGTCAAACGCAAAGGGTTTTTTCAGTATTGGGGAGAGGATTTAAAAGACAACCACGCTATGTTAAATTGCTTAATTAAGACTAACCGTCTCTCTCCCAGACATGCGAGATTTACTCTCCTCTACTTTACATTCCTTGCGGAGTTCACATTCTGCATTATCTTTTACAAACCACCTCAATATGAGTTGGATTCATGGAGTCACTTCTGGAGTGGGCTCTCGGAAATGTTTTGGGGTAGTCTATTCTCAGCAATTTGCTCGTGTCCTGTCATCTTTTTGCTATCATTCCTCTTTAAAGTACCATCGAGTTTGGTTGAGAGTCTGAGGAAAGTCAGCCCTGAGGAGTTTCACATTGAATTGAGAAGAGTGGCTAGAGCGATGAAATGGCGATATATCTTTGCTTATATCATCTTCGCGCTCGCGTTTATCGTGTGTTCGATGTATATTTTGCTGTTCTGTGCGCAAGTAGGGGCGAAAGAATCTCGTAGTTTTCTTAACTCGAGTGCGATGAGTATCACAATCGATCAAGTTGGCTTAGAAATGCTACCAGGACTGCTGGGGGCTATTTTTTATGTGTTATCGTCTCGATATCAATGCTGCCGGGTATTTGGCAAGATGGAGTTGCTAATTACGATCATTCGTTGCTACAAATCGTTGAGTGGCTATTAAGTGATGCTAATTTGAGTAATTGCGAAATATATGAGATTCATTTTGAAAAGCATGGTCTGTGTTATTCTCATTTTCAGGCATATTTTCCTTATTATGACTGAGCATATATGAGACAGCAAAGTTTTTTGAGTAAATAGTGGCTGTTGATTTCATATTTATAATAGAGGGCAAAAAGCTATAGTCATCGGACAGCTTAACTCTTTCCTGTGCTTTTGTGGCAAGACGATTAAGAATTTATAATCTCTTAATTAATTTTTGAAAATTCAGATTTGTAAATTTTGAGGTTATTCATAAAGCTCTTTCTTGATAAAATCAGGTAGAAAAGTGAGGTATCGGTAATTTAGAACGGAATACAATGAGATTTCAACAAAATGTTAATTGGACCAATTTGATATCAGTCTAATATCTTTCTAAAAGCGAAACAGAATGTAATAAACTGTTGCAAGTGTTAATAGTATAACTAAAGCTAGGATTTCTTAACAATCGCCAAATAAAAACAAAAGCAAAATTAACGAAATGGCATTGCCCGATTCCAATAGTTCTCTCTTTGAAGAGTGATTTAATAAAAGTATATAGATGTATATTAATGAGTAAAGGCTTCAAATATACTTGGGCAAACCTTTCGCATTCATCGCTGGATAAATAGTCGCTTCTTACTGAATTTCAGAGGCAGTTTCTGATTTACTATCCATCAGCTTTGAAATTAGAACTCAGTAGTAAAGTTATTCGAAAAGGCAAATGCGAGCTTGCATCCAATAAGTCAGTATTCAAAGAGAATTGAATACTTTTCAAGACCATTAATCGAACTTGAATCAAGAAAATACAACGATTCATTCTACTGTTATACATAGCAAATGAAACTACAGCCATTATGATTTAGGGAGGATGAAATTCCATTAATCAGGCTCCAGCACTCTAGCAATGCCTCTCCTAACGAAATTCCATAGAAATGTCATCTTAATTTTTCAAGCTGATGCTCGTGAGGTTTCAATTTCCAAAAAAAAAAGAGGGAGAAAAACGTTAGAATTCATCTCGCTTCAGAATGTCTTTCCTGAGCACTGAAACTAGCTATAAAATTAGGTCTCTTTCGAATTTCATCTCTCTGACCAAGCAATAAAAAATGAAAAACATTTGCACAATGTTGGTTATAACAATCTCTTTCTCACTTAAAACATTTCATATTTTGGTTGTTCCTCATTGTGATATCTTAAATGGACAAACTCGATTCACAAAATAACACGCTGACACCAACAGAGACTTCGGGCTGAAAAGTTGCTAGGTGTGGTCACACTACCAATCAAATCAGCGTTTACAGCCTAACTACTCAGACAGCCTACCCTACATTCACAGGAGCAACAATCCCGGTCGGAAAATCCTAATATTGATGTTGCTAACACCTTCGTGAATTTTATAGGAACTACACCTCATTTAGGACTTATTCCTGGGACAGACAGCTTAATTTCAGCGCTCCACGATGAAGCTGATGGCAAAGAAGAATTCTGAGTTTATAATGTCAATACACCGAAAACGCTTGATAGAGTCAAACTCATAAAAGATTTCGATCTTCTGCTGATTGATTGCTCTTTATTTTTGGATTATTAATGCGTTGGACTCAAATTTTATTTTTGGGTAGAGGCTTCAATCCTCAGAGTTGTGGCTATGGATGCGAATACCGGAGATTTTGGAAACGTGGAAAAATGGCAATATCTAGTAAAGACTACGATGAAGGTGAAGATAAAGCAGTTTGTCAAAGACTTCATAATAGATTCGTAGTGAACTTCTCTAGGTTAGCCTGGAGTTTGTTATTAGATATGAAAGTTTTCATGACTTATACAGATTTGAATTTAGAGACTATATAATAAATTTTTAAAAAAATTGATTAAACATTCTCATAGGTGAGGAAAAATAATACTGCGTTTGAAATTTCTTTGATCATAAATATTCTTAAAGTGTTCTGGTAAATGGTATTGGAATACTTCTTGTCTTTTGTAAAGAGTACATTCAGCATTCAAATATAACTGTCTTTTTATTAATTGTGTTTAGCCAGTGTATTTCGTCACAACAACAAAGGGAAAAAAGTAATGGCAAGTGTTGCATAACTTAACATTAACTTGACAAAAGTTTAATAATAAAAACAGATGATTTCCAGTTTTCAAAGAAAAAGACCTTAAATCGAAAGTAATCTAGAGGATCTATAAAATTTACTTAAATAATAGGTACATTTAGTGTTTTATTAAAACTTAACGAGAGGGATTGAATCAAAAATGGATGCTCATAGGAGAAATTACAAAAGCTCACTCTATCGTGTTTTGTAATAATCGCTTTGATTCTGCGAAAAATTGGATCAAATTAGCATAGTCTGGCTGGCTTGATTAGCTTGATGCTAAGAAAAGCTTCGAAGTAAAATCGTCGAATCCGGTTTTTCGAATTTTACGATTATTCTGCGCAATTATTAGAGTACTTTTGCGAAGTATTTGAGCAAAGTCTAAGTCAGTGCTTGGAAATTGACATTCAAATTTAATTTTTTGAATAAGAAACCAATATTATTTATTTATTAGTCAAAAGAGAAAAAAGAAACCTAAATTATGTCTATCAATCCAGTACACAAATATCAGACCCTTAATATTCAACTACTCATCAAGTAACTGGTACATATAGATTTTCAAACAGAAATGAGTATTGGTAGCTCAGCTAATAATCTGAAAAAATACAAACTTTGAAATTGCTTCCATTTAATTTGGTATAACTTTTTTGAGTGATTTCTTATAAACGACCAATATTGCAAATGATCATTAAATTATTTTGTCTCTCAATCTGAAAAGTATAAAACTTAGAGTTGCTCATTGCATCTAGATACAAATATCCTGGGATATCTGATGGGCAAACCTATAACATTCTAAAACAAGCTACTAACTACTTTATCGAAATCTGATTTAAAAAGATTAGAAGTAAAGACTAATCTTTACCACTTTGCTAAAGGCGAGAATGATGTATCCTCGGTCATAATAAAGGAGAAGAGAGAGAATAGCTGTCATGAATACGTTTGTGGTATTGAAATTAAAAACGTGAGTTGATAATGATTGGCAGGTAAATATTAAATACTACTACTATTATGCAATAAAGAATAGTAAGCTCCCATGTTGTATGTATGTTGTATGTGTAAATTTGATTAATACGAACTCTTTAGTAAATAATTACACTTGTAGTGTTTAAAAAGCTCATTTTTTTTTACTTCGCCTTCTCCCAAACTGTTAAAATTCAAATCATTCTCACAAGCCTTGCCCAAACCGTTTTTTCAAGCTTCCGACCTAGAAACACATGTGGGTAAAGGACTCAAGCTGGCACGCCGAATGAAAAAAAGAATACATTAAGAAACTTCTAGTTGGCCATTCAATCCCACTTCCCACAGGTTTTCCTTAACATTCAGAGATCAACACAAGAAAACTATTTCGTATTTTTACCAGCAGTTATATTCAACGGGATAGACCAAAGCCACGGATTTTTCCCAAAGATTTGCTTGAAATTTTCCATTTTCCCAATGTCATACTTCATTGAAAATAATTAAATCCTGAAGTGCTGTGCAAGCGATAGTTACGTTTCTCAAACCATGATTTTCAGGATTCCTCTTCTTTTCTAACTCTTCAATCGTTGTTACGTTTTTCATCACGTAACCCATTTGTGTTTTCAAATAAAATGCCATTAATCCCAGTACTCCATAGACGTATCCATACATAATTGTCGTGAGGTACACAGGGACGAATGGCACTCGGAATCGATTGCTCTAGAGAGAATTAGTTACGAGAGCAAAGT
>ENA-UOTX01000938-UOTX01000938.1-compost-metagenome-genome-assembly--contig:-NODE-938-length-26251-cov-5.566669_pt1 | contig 26251 bp, 13 predicted proteins | sample MGYA00238143_ERZ746982 | MGnify/ENA primary metagenome ERZ746982 (study PRJEB28758, sample SAMN06268862) | compost metagenome | isolation source: single cell | place: USA: California, Emeryville, Joint... | reverse complement strand
TGCATTTTTTGCATTTTGTCTCACTGGCACAAACATCGCAAAGATAGCCACAGTATACACAGGTTGTGCTGTTGGCTCAGAAGTATCCGCTTTGGCATGCCGTACATACTCCTTGCGATGTGCAATTTGCGCAGTTAGTCACGTTGCAGCTCACGCAATTTTTCTCTTCGTTCAAAAAGTATTCGGTAGTGCAAGCGAGGCAAGTGTCAGGATCTCGGCAGCTTGCGCATGCTGTGGGACAGTCTCTGCATCGCTGGCTGACAGTATCGATGAAACATCCTGATCCGCATTCATTGAGACAGGTGCTTTGGGCGGCTATGCCATAAACCAGGCATGCAGCAACCAAGAGAATGAGAATTTTAGTCATATTCTTGTTCTTCCTCTTATGTTCAAATAATAACCACAAGTATAATAAACAGGGAAACGGTTTTCGAATTATCCAGACAGTAATAAATCTACTCATAAATAAATTGAAATTTTTAACATATATAAAAAAATAGCATTACAGATCAGAAATTCCAAATCGTCGATCAATCAAGTTACTTATGTTAGCCTCAGGGAAGTTAGCACTCTGTCAATTTGTTACATGCTGTTGGAGGATGAGTATGCACAAACTCCATTTCATTTGCCTCATTGCAGTCTCAAACGTCTTGAGAAGTTTGTTTTAGTCTTTGGGGCAAGCTCTTTTGAGAAGTAATAGCTAAAATAGGATTTACCTACTTCATTACTGGACATCAGATCCGAATCAGACAAATCTTTTAGCAAGTAAACCTTAGAAGACAAAATTGTTATAAACATGTGTTTCCTCTTCCTTATGTTTGCCTTGCATTATTATGTTATATTATATTAGAGTCATGTTTGAGACTAAATGAAGGCATGAAAACATAATTAATTAAATAATCTTTCCATTTTCTTCACAGCATCTCAACATAAGCGACTATCTCATGAGAGTGAGGACCAAAGCAAGACCTGATTAGAAATAAGAAAGAATTTGGCATTTCAACATTCAATATTTCCCATGTTTTTCATCCGAATGGCACTTGAACTTTAGGGTAGGCTTATAAATTTCAAGGCTTGTTCCAAAATTCTGATCAAAACTCTTAATTTAGCAGGAAGCTTCTTTATTCACAGCTTCGTTGTTTTTACTTAAGCAACCAAACCCAATTAAAATCAAATAATTTTATTCTTGTCCGATTCTCAAACCTCTATCAGAAAAAATGGAAAGCAAAGAGGTAGATACATGTTTCCTCTGCTATCAATTAAAAAATGATCAAGTTAGCTTCTGGGCTGCAGGAGGAAGATCTCGGAAAGTCAAAATCAGCCAAAGGAGGAGGGCAAACAGATGCTCTCTCAAATGAGAGGATACTGCTCAATGGTATCTTGAACAACATAATTCAACATATTTTACATGATTGTTCATCCGTTTTGTCTAATTCCGAATAGTTGGAAGAGAAGATGCTTCTTTGAACAATTCGCAGCTCCTAGCGTGGTGTTCAAATGCAGACGGCAGGGTCAGTAACATGATCAGTGTCATTGATATTGCAGCGAAGCAAGAATACGCTAGATTTGAAGGAATATGCCTTTACCAGGGGAGCATTAGTATTCTACTATTTTTTCATTTAATTCATCATTGACACTCAATAGCCAACTCGGATTATGTACTTGGAATTCCAGGAACGAAATATCTAGTTGCTCTCAATTTTTCTTACTCCCACTCTGCAAACTTGAAAATTTTCGATCTCTCAAAAAAAGGAAGAGCTAAGGAAGTTTACAATTTTGGAGAGGTCCGCCAATGTAATCTTTTGGGCCGCTTATTCACTTCCGCTTTGACAATATTCTTTGATAGGGGCCGATTTCGGGCAAGTGGCTTATAATCCCCGAAGAAATATTCTTGCTGCAATGCCTGTCTCTCAAAGCATCGCCTATCATCTGTTTACAGTTGATGCTGCACCATCAAAGTCCGGAGAAGTTGCGAAGCTCTGCCGAAAGGCAAAATGGCCTTCCCAGACTAGTATAGCTGAAATCCATTCATTATTATTAATTCATTTCTTCAAATTAGAAACTTTGAACGCTAGTCTTGACTTCAATTGCACCGGAGAACTTATGGTAGAGTTCCATTGGGATGGAATGGTGTTAATATCAAATGTGAATACCAGCGCTTATAGTTTCCATTGGGACTTCAAAAGCCAAGGTCTCTCTTCTTCTTGCATATTTGATCCTAGTTTTTGAATCTCTCTTCCCTTTCTGAAAAGACATCGTCTTAAATGTTATATAGACTGGTATGGCCGTTGTAGATGGAGCACAAATCCTGAGGAAGCTTTTTTATACATCAGGCATTTTGACGAGACGAGCAATGGGAGAACGAAGCTCAGTTTAATGGATGTCGAAAAGAAGGCTCTACTGTTGACAAGGCCTATCAATCTTGACGATCGTATTGAATGTAATTTCTGAGCTACAATGAATAATCCAGATTCATGGCTTATTTCTCAGACATTTGGGACTCATTATGTTATTGTTTTTGCTTTTATATTTACTCATTTTCTCATATTCAAATTGCTATCAAAAGTTACCAACTCAACTTTTTGTCGAAGCTGTGGACCCAACCACATATTCCATAGAAGTAAACCCCACGAATGGCAACTTGCTCGCGTCTGGAGGCACAGAGAAGAAAATCAAGATTTACGATAGACGTGAATCTAAAATAGTGAAAACCTTTGATGGGGATCATTCAGGTATGATATATATCCTTTGTTGAAAATATCATTGAAAATTTTGAAGGACATATCAACTGTGTGAATTGGAGTCCAAATGGAGACATGCTGGCTAGTGCCTCTGAAGACAAAACCGTTAAACTTCTAGATGTGAAAAATGATAAGGTCATTTACACTGGAAAGACGGCAGATGGAAGTAACTATACTTTGATCTCTTACATTTTAATTCAATATTTTAGAAGCTGCAAACTCTGTGACCTTCTTCTGAGCCAGAAATGATGTAAATTGAAAGAAATCTACTTTCTACTATTGAATGAGAAGACAACTTCGTTTCCTTCTTTCTCATTATCCTTCATGTCTACATTTTATCCTAATGTCAAGTTGGGAAAAACAGAAAAAAGTCAAAAAAACGATAATCGAGAATCAAACTCAATGATACTCAAAATATTGAAAATTGTCTAAATCGTTTCAAACTCCTTTATTACTATCATTTTTTCCGAACATAAACTAGTTTTTGAAAAAATAAGTCTTCTAACGTACACATAAAATAGAATTAGGATTGGAGAAAGGCTCTAATATAATTAGCTGTGTTCAAAATGAAAAATTCATTTTGAACGCAGGCGAATACCTGATAGGCATTATTCATTGTTTTCGGGCTCCGCAGCTTGAAACCCTTCCATCTCATCTTGAAACCAAAAGTTTTATAATTTTCATAATATAAATAAATACGTCAAAACCAGACTTTTTTGAGTTGATTCACTACTGTATGTTACCACTCACTGCTAATATTTTTGAAATTTGAAACTTTGGACGACAATGCAAATTTTCGCCATGCACATGAAAAGTAAGTCGAATGTCCACTTTCCCCCACCTTAGATTGCTCATGCCTCAATATACTAAATTAAAGAGCGCAGAAAAATTAAAAAAGGCCATTATTATTGTAAATTTCAAATGGGTTGTTTCATTTTCTCTGTGTACAATCTCTCTAATTGGATCATAATTCTCAAAATTTGACGAACCTATGGCTTTACAATCGAGTATTCTTGATGTAAGAACCAAGGATTACTCACTCTAGTGAATCTAGTCCATATCGGATTCTCAATTCTTTTCTATTTCATGAATCTTCCGCCTATAGCTTCAATCTAAAACTTCAAAAAAAATCGGAAAATTTCTAAAGTCAGAGTATTCTTTTATTTTCGAGCAATTAATTTAAATAAAAACAGAGCAACTACATCCATGGCATCTCGTTCACCAATTTCGAGGAAAGATGACTCCAGCAAAGCCAATTTAAAAAGTCACGTCTCTGTTCCTAAAGGTTTTCCTGCCGAACTACTAAAACCTAAAACAAACCAACCTATCAAATCCATTCATAAAGTTTGGAATTTTGTACAGCTCGGAAAGCCCACCGACTCCAATAATTCAAAAAAAGGCACTTCCCAGCCGTCCATAGCTACAATTGACGCTGCTCGTGACCTTGCTCATCAAAAGAACTTCACTTCCTTACGAACAACAGCGACAACATCATCGGTCCGAGACAAAACACCTCCTCCCAACTTAGGCAACTCGAAATCAAATCCAACGTTCCAGTCACAGGCTCGGCCTTCCGCTTCTGAGTATAGCAGCGTCCAGCCAGGCAATTACCGCCCTTCGCATGACTCTCAGAGTAATTTTTAGCGTTTTCTTAGTCTAAACTTGCCCAAAGGCCAAGCGTCGCTCTATGCATACCATGATAGGAAAGGAAGTGAAGCATCGAAGCCTCTCTCACGCGATCAGCCTCTAAAAAGCGCGCATTACCAATCTACCGGTCATTCTCATGCATATTCTGTATCTGAAGCTCAACCAGAACGCCATACATACTCAAAGCATCCCTCCTATGCATCAATCAACCCCTCTCACACTGGAAAGGAGATTTCCCCTACATTTGCAAAGAAAATCAATACGAGTTTCTCTCACAGCAAGAGCAAATCTTCAATCACAAAAAGCGACACGTTGTCTCCCGAATTCAATTTTGAATCACCGCTATCTTCGAACCGCGACACCCATGGCAAATTTGTTAAACGAGCAGATATCAGCAGTAATTTTTTTATTTATTTTTTTCTTCTCACGCGTTTAACTCAGCTCATCTCAACCGTTATTCACCTATCAGCGGCGATGGAGCAAGGGTGGAACGAAGGCTGAAGTATCCTCCAGAGTCCTCAGGACAGCCCCAAAGCTTGCTATGGGAGCCTCGTTCTGGTAATAACGAGTATGAAAATTTGAATGTCTCTCACGAGATGGGACTCAACCGCAGCGCTGTGGAGGACAAGAGACGAAAGGCGTCTCAGGACTTCACCAGCAAGAATCCGGCCATCAAATCCTTGAATCTAAATAAACTGCAGAATTATACTGGAGACCAGAGCGCACCAGAGTCTGCCAGTCATTTGCGCAGTTATTCTACCTTGCTTAATAATCAAACGTATCAGCGAGACAACGTCTCTACTGAACGTTATCTTTACGAGGGAAGGCAACCTCAGCCTCAGAGAAGTCCTCCAAACGGGAACCAAACCGAGCCAACTCCAACACACCTTGCAGCTGACCATATCAGAGCGTTGAACTATCAGCAACTTATTGATGAGCATAAGCGAGCAGTAACAGCGAGTTTTTCCGTCGCGAATGCAAGCCAAAAGAGCTCGCGCTCAGGAAACGCTCGCACTCCTGAAAAACAATCGGGTTATTCTTCCCAGAGCTCGTTAGCAACGTCATTTCAAAATTATTTGTTTAATCAGAGGCAATCTAAAGCTAATCTCCATGCCAAAAGCAATCGCTCGACGCATATCGATCAGCCGCGCTCTCACCTGGAGAATAATTCATCTACTCACCACGAGAATATCACCAGTAAAAGCTCTGGGCAGCTCCAACGACAACAAAACGCTTCGGGCTCGAACTCCTATAACATCAATCGGAGCTTCAACGATGGAGGAGAGCTGGCTGATCCTGTCAAAGACGATTATTATGAAACAGAGAAGGTCTTCGACAGCAACCGGATAAAGAACATCAATATCCATAACTACCGAGCAACGAACGAGTCGAAAGCGAAAAACTTTTTTTCTGATAACAGCGCCGGAAATCCGAGTGTGCAACAGGCGAAGATGAGACAAGCGACGGCTGAATCAAAATATACAGCGAAGACACACCGTAGAAACCCGGTCCATCAGAGCATGGGACAAATTTCGCAAAGCTTTTCACAGGAATCGCGCGTTAGCCAAGGAAAAGTGATACCGAAGTCGCAGCATACAGTCAGCAGTGTGAACATTCACGCTACTACCAGCGACCACAGTCATTCGAAAATGCAATCGAAGATTCTTCATAATCTCATTAAAGATTTCGTTGGTGACTCAAATCCATCGCGTTCGAAACAAAAGCAACATATCAGCTTGTCCACTGCTCATGGAATGTACACAAATAAAAGAAATACGCATAGTTCGATCGGTTTCGATGATATTTCCTCAGGAAATAAAGGAAAAGGGGCCTACAAAGAGTACAGCAGCCAGAATTCTCATCGAGGGTTTATCAGTGGGACAGAAGCGTCGAATAGAAAAGAGTCTGGTCTTCGAGATTTGTATGATTTTAGAGCTCACACGGCGGATATTGATGACTATGAGTATGTTGATCCAGAGCCCATTGAAAGGCAAGTGTTGAAGGTCGTTCCCCATGAAGTAAGCGAAAATTACAATTACAAGAATCCTTTGGAGCTATCATCGCTACAAAACGAAACGATTAGTTATTTAGAGGATGATGTGTTGCTATCGCCGGAAGTTAATAGAGCTAGCTTCGAAAGACCAAAGTATATTAGTCAGATAGCACGCGAGGAGATGGACAGAGAGAAATTAGCATTGGATAGGAACAATTATATCCAGAGTTTGAGATTCGAGAAGAGCAGTTCGAATCACAGCGATAATAGTAATTTAACCCCGTACTTACGGGGTCGATCGTCTGAAAATCGCGATAAGTCAGGCTCTCCAATCAAGAATAGAGAGAGCGGCGATCGACGGATCGATCAGCTGATACAAAACCGCCTCAGTCGTGATAGTGATCGAAAGGAGTATGTGCAGAACTCACCTGGGAGAGGTCGGAGATCATTGGAAACCAATTTTGAAGCAACCAAAAGCTTTAAGCTGTCTTTTGTAACGGATTTCAAAGGACATAGAAATACGATTACTTCATTAGCGCGGGATCCTAATAAAAGCGCGATATTCAGCGGGTCTTTAGATGGGACGATTCTTGTAAACTGTCAATTTAGTTATATTGTTGCTAAATGAGTCAAATAGGCTTGGAACGCAAGCGACATGAAAAAAGCTCAGGATTCCTCCTATGATGTGAGAGACTTGAAGGGAGTTACAAGCTACAAAAAGCCCATTAATTCGCTTATTTATCAGCCATTGAGCAGAACCCTCGTTTCTGGATCTAGCGACTCAACGATAAGAGTAACCGATTGCCTATGCAATTTCCCATAGAGAAAATTTTCAATTTTCATAGGTTTGGAACGGACAAAGTTACGAATGCATGAAGATTCTCAGAGGACACGGAGGAGGAGTGTTCTCGCTATTAGCTGTGGACTCACAAAAGGTTTTATCAGGTTCTGGGGACCAGCAAATAAAAGTAATGCTTCAAATAAGAAAGAAAACCTTACAACCACTCTTTTCATTCTTATTTCAGCTCTGGGATCTAGAGAAAGGCTGTGAGTTGAACTCGTTTTTCGAGCACGCAAATCGTGTGACGTCGCTTTGCAGAATATCTAATCATGATAATTACATGTTTTTGAGTGGCTCAATCGACTCGAAGCTCAAAGTATTCTATGCTTTTCTAACTTAAACACTAAAATGGAATTAGATATGGGACACGCGTATAAACGACTCTATTGCGACATTTTCAGAACATGAGGGTCCAGTGAACGTTACTATAAACATCGAAGACAACCTCGTGGCAAGTGCTGGGCAAGATGGTCAATTATATGTAATATCATCGTTTTGATTGGTAAAGTGAGTTTCTGACTCGCTTAGATTTGGGACATGCTACACAGACGAGTAAAAGATCAGTTTGACCTCGGCAGCGAGATTCATTCTCTTGCGTATTATAAAACTGCCGAAAAAGTTCTGGTTGGCACAGACAAATTATCGGTATGATGACATAAACATAGAGGATATTAAGGAGTTCTAACCTGTTGGATTATGTGTAGGTGGTTGATCTTTACGATGAGAAGAAAATTGAGGTTATCGATGATCCTAATGGACATACGGGATCAATAAAATCACTACTGATTGATAATACGCTCGATCTCGTCTATTCTGGATCATTCGACACAAATCTGAAAGTAAGAGAGACGAAAATAATTGTTGGCTAAATAAATTCTAATCCATAGGTTTGGCTTCTCAAAAGAAACGTGTTCAACTAATCCGACACCATATTTTCCTTTTTATGGGTCTATTTGTTAAAGAAATAGGCCGATGATATCTGAAAAACCGATTGAGACTACATATCTACTTGAATATCTGTGCTGTTATTTTGTAACATAGAAAGAAAGGGGAATAGCAGATGTGTCCGTTCCCTATGTATCTATTGTTAAATATCCTATTGCTGTTTTCCATATCTAATCTAATTGAAAGGAAATTTTATAAAAACTAGTTTTTGATATTTCTCTCTTTAGTGATAGTAACAATGAATATAATTTTTATGAAACTCCAAGATTTTTGAAGGAGTTTATTGTATTAACAACGCGGTCAATGAAATCCTCTAAAAAAGCTCAAACTTATGTAGCTATAACTGGAACCACGTATTCACAAGTAAAATAAGGAGAAACTAAAACTAAAAATGTCCCAATATATATATTTCTAAAAAAATTTGTTAATATTGTGTTCTTCTAATTGATGATAAACAAGTTTGGATATTGCTGCGCCAGCCAAAAGTAATCGTCTTTCGAGATGATGTCTTCCAATCCGATCTAATATAACAACATACTGTCAAAAAACAACAGGTGCTGGAATATTTTACTCCTTTCTTTTTGATAATCACACGGATCTTTCTCTCAATTTTCGTCATGTCTTCTCCAAATAGCAACGACTAAGATCAATCAATCCAAAAGATTTAGAGTTCAAACCGTTGGTTTCATGAGATACCTGAAATATTTTCAAGATGCTCACGAGGAAGATCGACCCGCTGCCTTCAAGGTCAAACAGCTCAAATGCATACTCAAGTTTTTGACTCAAACTCAGACTTATACAAGCGGAAATTCCAATGAGTATTTCTCTAATTTCTCAATTAAACCATATTCGACCCAATTCAAATTACCTGATATCTACGCAGCTCGCTTGCGCCTCTTTCGTCCCTGTTAACTGATTGAAAAGGTTCCATGAATAGTCATCTCCGCTGCGAGGCAGTCCTAAAAACTCCAAAAACTCAGGGTATTTGCAAATAGGTTGCTTTGTATTCAATCGGGTCTTCACTTGTCCATGCAGCTGCTTAAACTCCAACGGCCCGATTTTATATGCACGGATAAAACTCTGGTAACACTCGATGCGCATACTTCGGGTATTCGTAGGGTTTAGGTTAGCTGTCGAAGAAACCTTTTGCTTTTTGATTTGATCCTTCTCTTCGGGGACTAAAAACTCATTTTTTCCTGTCGGTGCTCCCTGAGTAATTTCTTCCTTCGCCACAGCTTGCTCTTCCTTTTTCTGAGCGTCCATCGCTTTCTTTTTTACTAAGAGCTCAGCTGTCGGGGGATATGCCTGCCCTATTGGGTTTAAGCTCTTGCCAGTGGCTAGTTTATGAAATTCTTGATAATAGACTCTTCCAGTCCCTTCATAATCTAGCATTCGAATCATTTCTTCGATTTCTGCCTCGGTAGCGTCGGCCTCGAGGACGTTCAAAAAGAAAGACAAGTCTTGTGCTGTGATGTAGTTTTTCTTGTTTAAATCCAGTGTTTTGAAGGCTTCGGTGATTTCAGTGTCGCTGAAATGAGGAATAATCAGGTTTGATGGATGGTTCTGAGCATCAATAGTGAATTTTTTGCTCTGTTGTAGCACAAAAACGCCTTCTTTTGTCTTTTTAGGGAGGCTAGGTCGAATCTCAGACTCATTTGATTTCTTGGCGCTACGAGCATCAGTGTTGTGGCTCAGATCAGATGAATCGGCGCTATGTAAGCTATTATTATTCGCTGTAGGAGTAAGCAGGGCGCTCGGCCTACGGAACCCTGGAGTGTTTGAAGCTTCTCTAGCTGTTGCTTCGACTACCACATCAATCAGACTCTTTCTCGGTGCCCTCAAATTGCTTTTTTCTTGGCTTAGTTTCGATAATATACTTGCTTTGTGAGAACTAGGAGGAGTCAGCCTATCATGTTGGATTGGCGAGGTCGGACGCTTGACATCCTCATAGGTCGCTTGGAATTCAGGCAAGATATCGATATTTTGAGTTTTTTTCTGCTTTTGAGGTGGATGGTCTTTGTAGCTCTCGCCTCCCATTTGATGAATTAATTCATGCTCATTCGAAAAATCCAGAGATGATCTTGATTGAAATATCAACTTCTGATCGACTTCCATTGTTTGAGACGGGTTCACAATGCCAAAATTCGGTATATTCGTGCTTTTTCTCTGTTTGGAACCGCTTTGAGGCGGCTCTTCTATTGAATCTAAATGCTCGACTTGTAAATTCTGATGCGATCCCACTATCTATAACCAAACCCATTGCAGCAAATATTGAGGGCTATGAAAGAGTATATATATTCATACCTCATTTTGAGTCACTTCAGACTGCGTGCCGTGTCCTTGCTTATCTGAGTTGATAGGGGAGATAGGCTCATCCAGTGTGCCTTTGGCCACATATTTCGGTTTATCCTGGTCACTGGACTCTACTTTAGTGCCTTATGTGTTGGGTATCTTAAATTACGAAGGAAAAAGAAACGAACATACCCACAGAGGCCCATAGCTGATTAATGTCTGTGGTTGTGATTTGTATCGCATTGTTCCTGCTGGTCTTAGCTCCAGGGATCTTTTTCATTCCGGATCTGCGAGGATTGTGAATGGCCTTGTTTCCTGTGGTTTGTTTTTTATGTTTGGTCATTCCGGATTCTTCATGATCTTGTTTTCAGTTGAATTATTGCTAGTTCGTTGGTAATTCTCATACCTGAGGCTTGGTCATCCCCTTCATTGCTTGAGGAGTCAGACTGGCCGAAACTATTTCCTTGTGTTTCCCATCCGTAGCGGTTGAGTCGCGTCGCCATGTTTTGAGAATTTGCTATTGTTTTATTTTTGAAAGGGTTTTTCGAATTAAAACAATTCTATTTGCAATGAAAAATTTAAATCAACCCCTTCAATCCGAAGTCCATAGGAATCCAAACGAAACTTTCGCTTTCCATTTTCTTATTGAAGGCTTAATAGAACCACTGGAAAGCCTTTAGCCAGTCATAGTTGGTTATTTATTATTTCAGCACTACCAAGCTCTTTTTTTTTTGTCTTTCAAAATATCATAATTGGATTCGACCTTATATTCCCGAGAAATCGACTCCAAAGCAGAGATTTCGATTCCTAATGGATTCGTATCAACCTCTGACATTTCAAACTTCGATTTCTCCAACCTTATAGAGCCTTATTGTCTCAAGGCCCTTGCAAAAAAAAAAAACGATTTAAATTCACAGAATTAGGCGCTTAGTACTACACTGAAGAATTACAAAATGATGAGTCATAGAAAAGAGATAGGCTGTCATACATACACACAGATTAAAATATACTTCCCATCACAAAAAGTAAAATCAAAAGGTTCAAAGTTGCCTGGCTTAACGAATAAAATAATTTCGTCTCAAATTGCTCGCTACTCGAAACTTTGCCCAATTAGGCTCTGCCAATCCTTACCCTGTTAATTTCTGTTAATTCAGACACACATAATATGCGAATCTCGCTTGGTTAACTAACAGTGGCGACGAATTTATCACCAAGAGAGCTAAATGCTCCCTCAGCCTTTCTTGCTCTTCCATCAGATAATTAAACTCGTTTTCTAAATTCTGCTGTTCTAGTCGTAACCTTAATTGATTTCGTTCGAGATCTGCTTGCTCTCTCCTCAGTCTCAAGTTCTCTTCTTGCAGTCTTCTATGTACCTCCTCAAGTTCCTCATGCTCTCTCGCTCTTTGGAGGCGCTCTTCTTGCAATCTTCTGTTCTCTTCGTCGAGTTTCTGTCTTTCTGCAGCAAGAATCGCGTTCTTCGTCTCCTGAATCTTTAACTGAATCAAAAGGCACAAATATTCCTCAAGGTCATTGAGCTGCTCTTCCTATTTGCAATGGATTAACATAGGGGACCTTAATACAGCTTTTACATCGTATTCAATGCTGTTCTCCATGTTTTCCGAAAATTTATCCACTCTTAAAAAATCAGAAGCTGGGTTAGAAAAATTCAAATAAATTTATCGAAAATTGTGAGCGTTTTGTCTTCCGGAGATTTCTTAAATCAATGAAGGCACAATTAGTACAATTGAGCTGGCTAGTTCTTCGAGTTTATGAGCTTTAACACAATCTATGAAAAATGATAAATATAGTCATTTGACGATTTGGCCACAGGAAACTATTCCCACGAGAATTACATAAAGACTTTAACATATTTTTATACTAGTAAAGACTGTTAGCATTGACAGAGTCTTTTGACCAGGATGAGTGTTCTATTTCAATTCATTGATCATCGGGGCAAACGATGACGTTCTCACATCGAGTTCATTCACCACGAAATAGCCCGAGTCTCTGTTTAGTAATCTGAATCTTTTGAAAAACTTGGCCGGGAGTACCCCAAACACAACATAATATAACCCTCCATACAAGGTAGCATTATAAAGGTATTCGTTTATTCCTGCGACGGCTAGAAGCGGGAGAAATTTAGATTCGAAGAAAGAAAGCACCCAAAGCGGCACCAGTATAAGATTTGCGATGGCCGCCATGATCAATTTATTGGACCGCGTCGTTTGAAACCACGACATGCCGTTCATTTCTCTGAACGTCTTTGCCATTCCAAATATCGCTCCTTTACAAAAGGTTAATTTGGCTTCAAACCACTATAGTTACCTGCCATGGCAAATATGATTGCTGTTCTAAGGAACGAAGACCATGCACCTGTTGAATATGTTAAGCTTTGAGCGGATTGGTAGTTGTTGTACCTAGAAGATGATAGTACTCTTTCTGATCGAATTCGCTGTCGGTCTGGTTGTCCAGGCATACGAACTAGCAAAAACAAAATCATTGTGAGATTTGGCATTAAATTACGAGATTTTACGAAGTTTTTTAGCCATACAATGTTCACGTAGGGATCTGAGGAGGAATATACAATCAGCGATAGCACAGCCAGTAATAGTAGATAAACCAACCAATATATCGTATATCTTTTCGCTGAGTCGACCTGAATGGATGATCGCATGATCAGATTATTGATCATTTTATCGAAAAAATTTATGATGTAAAAGCACATCAGGCTATAAAGCAGAGCCAAGACGATCTGTGAAGGATAATTGAGTCCCATCGCTAAGCATGATACGCCGTAGAAAAGCAAAATGACCACAAAAGAGCACACTTTGAGTTTCCTCACGAACGGCGTTGTTCCATCCTCATCGTCGGTGTCCCAGCAATGAGACGAGTACCAAAAGAAGAAAGCGATCGTGAAGACCGGATAGCTGGGAAAAGCGAACGAAGGGTCACAGACAGCTCCGACAATACCATTGAAATCCCAAAAAGGACGTGGTTCCGCGAGCAAAATTTCGATGTTCGCGACGATGACGAGGGTATTGAAATGTACTATCAAGCACTTGAAGGTAACTAGCGCATTTGTTAAGAAAAATAACGTGAAGTAGAGATGAGCGAGGAGTATTTCAATATATCTGAACTGATGGAAGTAGTAGAAGATGGCTGGGATATCATCGTAAGACTTGATTCCAAGAAGTTCTTGGAAGTTGTCAGTGAGAGCATTTTCGAAGTTTCTGGTGTAAGAGGAGAACACTCTCTGGATGATAATGATGAAGATTAACAAAAATGAGCCCAAAACTCTAACAAGTAGGATTTTTTTGAAACGCGTGACTGATTTGTCTTCTTCTGGGTCTATTCTGCTAGCAGTTACTTCATCGGTGTGGACGGAGTTCAGCATAATTAAAAGTAAACTTGGTTGATTGAGTTTTTTTTTTGGTTCCAAAAGTGAAATAAAGCTGAATAAACAGAGAAAGTGACCTCCAAATAAAAACTAAAAAACCACCAAAAGATAAAAAGGCTTGAAAAAAAGTGGCTTGGAGAAAGAAAGTAAATTCACGTGTTTAGCGAGGAATACTATATAGTTTAAACTTATATATTGTCTACGACTACTACCTCAGCAATGATGACGAAAATCAGGTTGACAAGCCAACTATGGAAGATTTGTTGGGTTCAATTACAGCTTTGTATAAGAGAGGGAAAAAAGAATTCTTTCATCTGATTTATGGGAGCACGAAGCTAACCGCTAAAAGTTCTGGCCTTAATCTCAATGATGGCACCCCTTAATCGTGAAGATTACTTTCAGGCTACTCAAACTAACTAGTTTAGGAGTAGTTGAGTAAGATATTGCATGACAAAAACCACAAGCAGTGAGCATCTCAACAACTGGAGAAGATATACTAAATGCTATAGATCTTTCAATAGGGTTCATGAGTTTGCATAAATGATTGTAGCACCATTCGGCTATAAAACGAATAGCTAACACCAAACTAAGAAGATAGAGGTTTCATTCGTAGAGTACAAATTTTTGACTGATTGAGAATTTCCAAAATAATCGCAGAATTTATTGAACAAGCACAGAGATCCCTCTTTTTTTCTCTTGCAGCAAGAGTTAGTAGCATTCCTCGCTAGAAGCCCATTTAACTCGTTTAGAGACGCTTTGAGACTCTGTAATTACATGATTGAGACAGCAATGTAATGATTTTGCTGAAACATAGATTTGCAATTTTTTCAACAATCCTTCTCATTTAAATTCATGAAGAATTTATCTTGATTCCAATTGCCTCATACAAAATAAAATTATCACTTCGGGTTCAACACCAGAACAAATTATAATCCCGCATTATTTAGTAAATGTCGACACAAAACATTGATAGTAAGCTCGAAGAGACAAAGCAAATCCAAAGTGAAACTCAAATCGATGCTCCACCTAGAAAGACATTCGAAGTCAAAGGTAAATTACTTCAAAACCTGATATCCTACCAGATAGAAATAATAAATCTCTCTCTTAAGCCTTCAAATTATCTAATTACTTTAGGAGACGCACCTTCAAGGCTGCTCGCCTGGTGCTCTGGTGAAAATAACATGATACGAATTGCTGAACCTGTAACAGAAGAGGAACATGCCAACTTTGATGGAGTCAAACTGAAGAAACAACCAGGTTTCATATGCTTTTCGCCTCAAATGTCAATTGGATAGACTCTTATCAGAACACAAGTTGGTCCCATGTAAAAGAGATCCCGGGTACCCGTCTCCTCGTCTCTTTGCATCATCTTGGCTATGAATCTGCCAATCTGGAGTTGTTTGATGTTTCGAAGAGAAAACAAGAAAGAAAAATATACTCATTTGAAACAGTTTATGGAAGTAAATGATAATTTATATATTTCTTTCATTGAAATTTCGGTATCACTACCTCCTTTCATTACATTTCCCTTCTTCAATAACTCTAAACTCCTTGCCTAGGACCAGGATTTGGAGATATCACATATAATGCACGCAGAGGTATACTCGGTGCAATCCCTTTAGCAGGTTTCTCTGCATACTTTCTCTTCGGTATTGAAAGTAACAACAGCATGAAGCTGTTGAGAAGATCAAAATGCCTCTTACCATCAGACTCCTTCGGTGGTGCATTTTTAATTATCTGTCCGGCTTCAAATTTGATTTTCTCTGATCACTGATAGATACTATCGGTGGGTTTGATTTTAACCCCAAAGGAGAGTCTATAGCACTGATTTCCTGGGATGGAACCTGTATTATATCAGACGTGAATACTCAAATCATTACCTTTAGCTGCAAGCTAAAAGTTGACCATGGTAATCTAAACTCCCTCGATCTCTTTCATTGAGTTAAACAACCAAATAAATCTTCTTGAGGATTGATTTGGTACTCTGTTTTCCTTTCTAATACGTCTTTTTACTTAGATGTTTCTCCTCGTTGTAGATGGAGCACAAGCGTTGAGGAACCATTTCTCTATGTCAAACCTGGTACTCGGTTACTGAATGTCTTAGATGCCGAGAAAAAAGAGTTCATTTTAAAAAAACCGATGAAACTTAAAGCGAAAAGTAATGATAATTATAGCTGATCAAAATATGGATTCATACCCCTACTTAACAAACTTTACTTTTTGATGACTTCGCTTTATTATGCTACTCACTGTCACTTCAACAAATTTTCTCTTTACTAGATGGCGTTTCCTGGATTGATGTTTGTCCCAGCAACGGAAATTTACTAGCCACGAGCGGTCTGGATAAAACGATCAGGGTTTATGACCACCGAGAAGCAAAGATTGTGAAAATATTTGAAGAAATTCATTCTGGTAACGAAAAGATTTGTTGCCTGCAGTTTTCTTGAATCAGTGAATTGCAGATTCGATTTATTGCGTTCGATGGGATTCGGAAGGAAAGGCACTAGCAAGCGCTTCAGGCGATAAGAGTGCTCAAGCGATCGATTTTGGAACAGGAAAAGTCATTTATCGTGGGGAGACTTTAGATGGGGGTAAATTCTTCATATTTTTGGTTCACTACTTTTATTGCGGCTTTAGAGGAGGCCCTGTCAGCATGTTTCATTTAAAAGTTATGAAGCTTTGGAAGACGAGTCATATTATGAACAAATAGAATAAATTAATGCCAGCTGGTGCTTAAATGATAGAGCCATCAAAGATATTCATTTCCCAAAGTCTCCATTTACAGAAAAACAAAATGAACTCTAAATCACAATATATTTAAAAAACAATTGGATTACATTAGAGCGTAGATAATTTTTGGGGATAGATATTGATAGGCGAATTCACTGGGAAAGTTAAAATTAAGAAATTTCATTTAACCTGATGAGTATCATCAATAATACTTGATGCCGCAAAGTTATTCGAGATTGAATGGCCCACATCGTAAATTATCTTTATCCTATTTTCTTATTATCATCAAATTATTCGTGAAGTCACTATCATCTAAGCAAATTACCGAGAAATCCCAGATGCTTGGAAAGCAGCACAGCTCTTTTGGATACTTTCATTATCACACTGGACTTAAATCGAGAAATAATTCATTATAGCAGGTGGTCATTAAGAGTCGTATCGAACTTATGAGGAATTTATACTTTGTTTCTTTAGCAAAGCTTATGTTTCTGAATTCATATTAACGCATATTGTAATGCTAGAGCTGCAAACGCTCAAATTGAACCTCAATTACTCTTGCATGAATCAGAAAACACGAATTTTATTTTCATATCAAGTAAATTGCTTCTTGAAATGGCTAAAATAATTCCGGACCTAATCTTGATAGCGTAGTTAATTGCATTGCTTATCCTTTAACAAATCCTCTCTGCAAAGACTCTTTTCTAATCACAACTCTAAAAAGATGCTTCGGGATTGTCTCTGAAATATTATTAGGGCAGGAGAATTTTTCACAAAATCATCCTCCTCAAATCAACGCTCATCAGTTATAAATTCATTCATACATTGCCAGAATCCCACAAATTCTCAGGAAATTTGGAATTCAAGCAGTTCATAATTTATTGATTCTAACGACGTTATTAGTCGAAGATTTTTTCGCATTGAAGGTTGATTGGGGTTCAAAATAGTTATTCGTGCTTTTGAGAACAGAATAATATATGACTCTTGCTTTTCTTCTTGGATTTTCTCTCATGCTATACAAATATTTGACTGAAAAGTCGTCGTTTTGAAATACTGGAGAAGCCTGAATATCACCGGCAGTTATTATTCATCCCACGACAGTCTCTGAATTTTCTATCAACTTCACATCGGACTTTTCAGAACTCCAAGTGGTTAGAACTGAGTCGCCACTTTTATTATCTGTCAACTCATCCTAAAATAAAAAAATCATTTAATGGGTTTATAATCGAAGTCGTTTCAAAAAGCCATTTAGATGCTGTTCTCACTAGTTTAAACGACTTCGTTTGACAGTCTTGCTACTTGTAGTTAGCCTCATCACCAAAAGAACCTGTCGAAGCCAAGAGCAAGCTTTACTTAGCTTTAACAAGTTAAGAATAACCTTTTAGGACTCATTTTATCACGCGAAATAATTAGACTTTATTCCAAAAAGCACGGTTGCAACTATCCTAAGTAAGCAACAAATTCCACAACCCCAGCACTAGAGAGCAAATTTCAATGTACAAATCACAGCCAAACTCAAACAGGATCCTGGCCAAGAAGGAAGAAGAGCGAATCCAAGCGCTGCACCTTCAGAGACTCAGAGAAATCAAATCTTCACAATCAAAGACCTTGAAACTGCAGAGATCAAACAGTGAGCTCTTGCAATCTTGTGCGAAACTCCGCAACACGGATCTTAAGAAACTGGCGATGAAAAAGGTAATAGGCAGCGAAGTCGAACGAGAGAATCGCTCTCTGCTCGAGAGAATAGCGATCGTCACACGGTCTTCTCATAGAGGTAACCGCATTTGCTGTGTCTAAGGTCTCAATACCATGTATAGACATGAATCTAACTCCGATACCTGTGAAATTGAAAAGTTTGAACCAAGTGGCTCGTAAGGCAGACATCGTGAAAATCACTCAAGAAAACCAGGAAATCTACAAACGAATTCAGGCCCAGAGATCCAACTACAGCTCTAAAGACTGGGAGAAGCATAGCAAGATGATGGATTACTATTTTTCGCAGCTCTGTGAGTACCCTCCAGTATTATCCCAATCCCAAACAGCTCACGACTTCCATAAAACGAATCTTCTCGTAAGAGCTTTATTCGATCACTTCCTAACGTTCTGCTTAGAAAAGTAGATCGCAATCGTCTATGAAGAAATTTAGAGTAACTGGACGAGTTCAAGACACTCCGGACGAGAGTTGGCATGAGCGAAGTGAGAAATAAATGCTGTTAGAACTTGCTTTAATACCCATCAAATAGAATTATCAGAGACCGATGCGGCCAAGGAGAATGTATTTCCCTCGAGATCGCAATCCTCGCAGTATCAGCGAGGCCATTGGAGAGAAATTTCAGATAAAAACGAGAACAGAGGCAAGTCGTCGCAGCAGCAAACGAAAATTTTTAAGAAAAACATGCAGATCGGAAACAGCTCATACAATGTTGATATTTCATTCAGCGACATGTAAGAAGCCCAGTTATTGCTATACTAATAATTTTTGTTAGGCATTTTAATATTCTGGCTGATGATGTAGAGACACTGGACCTGAAATTCATAAAGATATCTAAGGAAGAAGGTATTTATTTCATTGATTAGTGGTTGCTAACGGGGCTGACTTTAGGCAAAAAAATGCTTGCTCATTACAACTACAGTTACGAGGCTTTGGCTCAAGACCTGTATATTGAGAATGGTCAACTCAAGCACAAATACCTTGAAACGAATAAAACTTTGGCTAAAAGCTCATCCGATGCAAATTTACAGGGCAAAAGTGCAGAGAAAGGCCTTGAAAAGAGCGCTCAGAAGCTACCTCCTTTGGAGTTAGAAAAAAAAGCGCAGAAGGAGCAGAATACAGCCAGAAGTGCTGAAGAAGGGGAGTCCCAGAAGGAAGGAGCTGAACAATCTAAGGAAAATAAAGAAAATAAACAAACCGACTTAAAATCCAGTTCAAGACGCTTGAGTCAGGAAAAATCTCAGTCAAAGCCTGCCACCCACAGAGAAGAAAGGGCGTCTGTCGGAGACGATGCGAGTGGTTTCAATACCGGACGCTCGGGAGAGAAAATACTTCTGGACCTCGTACTGGACCGACCTTCTGCTGCAAATTCAACAAAATCCGTTCAACAAAAGAAGATGCAACGAGGACCGACGCCTGACGAGCCACGATCTTTGGCAAACTCTGGTCTGCACGAGAAAAACAAGAAAGATGCACAAAATTCAGGCCAAAAGCGCCATTCGGTCGCTGACACGAACTTCAACTCCAGACACGTTTTGAACACAAATCATTCCAAAGACCTCTCACATTCCGCTCACTCCAAGCGTCTCTCAGCTGTAATAACTGTTACCACCGCCTTCCAGCCAAAATCGAAAAATGAAACTCATCAAGAAACTAGCAAAGACTCCTCGCCTAGAATAAACGAGGCTAAAAACGACCATGATGATAAAGCAGCAAAAGGCCAAAGTCCTAGCAACGAAAAGCCTGATGAGACAGAAAAAAACGAAAAAATTGCGGCAGTAGAAGGGGATAATGCTGTTAATAACGAAGAAGATACTAAAAATAGAGAAGATGCTAATAATGGCGAGGAAAACTCGGTCCATAACTAAGTCTCTTTGATTAATTCAACGTGATTTCTTCATGTTATCTGTAAAACCTCTGTCCCACTTCATCATTTGTAACTTTTCATTGAGTTTCCTCAGCAATCAAAATTTAGCTCAGTTGACAAATTAGCGTTCTTGAATTTAATTTAACTCTAATTAAATAAAAAATACCAGTTTGTATACCAAACTTAGTTGCAAATACTGATGGAGAAATTTGATCCCCTCGGCATGGACCCTCTTTCCGGCAAATCTAACTCAAATCCTGGAAAGAAAAGTAATCTAAGTTTGTTCTACCGATTTACTAACCATACCAACCCCTAGCGCGAACAAACAACCTCGAAGAGCAACTACAGCAGCATGAGCAGAGTAATTCGGCTCATTGAATTGAACTTATTCTTTTTAGATTTGCTCAAACAAATCGGCGGTGGTGTTGGCAGCAATGGCGGTGGTGCTAGCAGCAACAGCGGCGGTTTTGTTATTAAAAAGGCCGCTGATTATAACCCTCAGTTACGTCCTGCAGGCTCAATTAGCCAGCCCGTATTTCTGAAAACTCATTGAACTCCCTTCTAATTAGCTTTGACTAGACTACAGTGATATTTCCTGAGTCAACTAGCAACCCCTTGATTACCTCTAGCCTCACACGAGGAGTTAAGCCAGAAGAGCATCACAGTCATAGCGCTTCTCCAAGTCGTAATCAAACGCCGTTTGGGTCCAATATGACGACCTCGACTCCAATTACGTTCCCTAAGGAAAGGGTTGAGAGCATCCAGACCAACCAATACTCACTAAATGAGGATGAATCGCCAGTTTCTAAGGGCTCGATGAGTCTCGAGGATTCTCTACCAGGAGAAGTCTTGAAATTGAAGACTTTCGGAACGATCTTCCCTCATCACTTCCCAAAGCTGGTGGCTGAAGGCGCCTTCTTCGTCACAAATCATAAGGTAATTAGTTATTAATTCCTGCACAGTGTGAGTAACCGCCTTTCTTCTCATTATAGTTTATCTTCAAGCCTTACAATGCCAATTTCTTGAGCGATAACAAGCTCATGCCTGACTACTTCCAGGTTCCGCTGGGTTTGTTCCTCAGCGCGGAGAAGAAATCGGACAAACAGAATCCTTCTGTGTCCTATATTGATATCTACACCAAGGACGGAAGAGCCTTTAAGATTAAGTTCCAAATGAGAGAGGTCGACAGAATCATCCATGTTTTGCAGACTTACTCAACGATTGAGAGAAAAGAAGAATATTTTGCTTACGAATTCTTCAAGTATGAGAGAGCACTCGAAGAGAAATATGGAGGATGGAAGCTATATGACGCCTTTAAGGAGTTCAAACGCCAAGGCATTGACGCTGAGCCTCCTAAGGAGAATTCGACGAGCACTGAACCTGTTACAGTAAAGATTTTCGAGATAAACACTTCTAAACCTATTAAATCTAGACTCGATTCAAGTACGTGGATAACCGAGGAGGAAAGGTCTGCTCGACCTACCCACCTTACTTCATCATTCCTGCAAAAATCAAAGATTACATCATGAAAGGCTGCGCTGCGTTTAGATCGAGAGAGAGATTGCCAATTTTGAGTTATTACTATAAAGAAACTGGTGCTTGTATGTACAGATCAGCTCAATCTAAGGTAAAAAAAACTCCTATCCTTCGTGTTTGAGGTTAATCGCTGGTGTTAACAGCCTGGAATCTACTCAAATAGAAGCCCGGAGGATGAGATGTACCTGCAATATTTGGGAAATCCTGATATGAATGACAATGCTCGTAAATTCATTTAGTCGCTGGAAAAAATGCTGATAATCTCCTTTTGCTAGTAACAAGTGAAATAAATTTGCAAATCTACGATGCAAGACCTTACCTCGCTGCGTTTGCGAATAAGGCAAATGGAAAGGGATTCGAAGATACCAAAAACTACAAAAACTGTGAAATTGCGTTCATGCAGATCGAAAACATCCATCATGTGAGAGACTCGCTGAAAAAGATGTACGCGCTCTGCTATAAGTAATTTCCTTCTGTGCGACTTGGCCTAAAAACGTTTTTCTGAAAGCACCGAAGCTGTGAATAGAAAATGGTATTCGCAACTGGACTCCGCAGGATGGCTCGACATGATCTCGTATATTCTCACTGCAGGACTTGCTTGCGCACAAAATCTGATTGTAAATTCATTATTTTCTAAGGGATGTATTTATAACAATTGCTACGAAAGTCTGGAAGAAATTGCCTTGTTCACTGCAGTGACGGATGGGACCGCACGGCCCAGATCTGCGGCATAGCGCAAATCCTTCTCGATCCTTACTTCCGCACAATCGAAGGTTTCGCTGTCCTGATTGACAAGGAATACCTCTCATACGGTTTCCAAGCCGCTCTTCGCCATGGCTTAGGTAAATTAACTCCATTGAGGGCAAATTAACTGAGAATTACTTAATAAAGGGCTTTCCAAGGAAAAAGACGACCAGAAATCTCCAGTCTTGCTCCAATTTTTGGACGCTGTACATCAACTTGTGCACCAATTCCCCTTCGCTTTTGAGTACAACACGAAATTCCTTAAGGAGATCTACTGGCACGGCTACTCGTGCCAATTCGGCAATTTCTTGAACAACTCTTCTCTCGTAAGAATTATTTCAGTAATTTCAACTCATTTTCTTTTTATCCAGCAAATGGAGCAAAACGACGTGAAGAAAAACACGGTTTCCCTCTGGAGTTATATTCTTTCCAGAAGAGAAGAGTACTTGAACGAGTACTACCAATCGCTTGATGGCTCGAAACTCAAAATACTGAAACCCAACGTATCTCTCAAATTCATGAAAGTCTGGGAGGAAAACTACCTCTACTACTCCCCACTCGCTCAACCCCCATTTGAAATCGAACCAGATCTCAAATTCTTCTGGTAATTAGTCTAATCACATCTTATCCTGACTTAGCGCTTTTCCTTTTAGTAATTTCCAACTCCACATGTACAACAAAGAGCGTGAAAAGAACATCGAGCTCGAAAAGAGACTGGGACTACTTCTAAAAGAATTAAAGAAGGCAAGAGAAGGTATTGATGATTCGCCAGTCAAGCAGGAGCCTACCACAGAAGTGAAGGAGGAATCTAAAACTGCCGAAACCAATGGGCATCAGCAGCAGCAAGAGCCTGCAGCGAATGAAGAGAATCTTAAGGGAAAGGAAGAGAAATCTCCAGAGTACACGATTCTCGATGGGCAAGAAGTGAAAAATACAGCTGAAGAGAACATTTGAGTGGTATAGGCAAACAAGTTCATTCCATTTAATAGAAATAGAAAGCGAATGACAATTATAGATAAACATCTTAGTTTATAGAGAAAGAGAGAGTTTAGTTTTTTTTTGCATGTTTCATGTAAGCCACGTCTATCCCCGTTCTCTCTTTTCATATTGTTCTCTCATGAATTTGATTGATGTATTACAATTTGAAATAGCTAGCTAGTGACTAATGGTTGAAAACCGTGATTATCAGTTAACGATGAGGTCGATCTTCATAGTAAGGACTTCTTGCATGCCTGGTTGAGCATTAAACCATCTTTTCCACTCGTTATACTGCATTCGGTCTAACCATCGTGCTGATAAGCAAGCTGTTAAGAGTTAGTTTTACCTGATCTTGAGGTAACACTAGCGAAAATATCTGCAACAAACTCGATGATTACGTCGTTCAACTCGTTCTCATCGAATGCCAGTAGCTATGAAATATACAGTCAGTCTCAGCAAAATATAAGGTAACATCACCTGTTCTCTCAGGTCGCTTAGACCGGGTTGTCTCCACTCGACGCTCATCATCGTATGGAAAAACATGGAATATACGTCGAAAAAATCTTCTTTCATTATATACCCTTGATCCTGTGGATCGAATATCTTATAGATCAAATCTAAGCGCTCATTTGCTGTTCCTTTGCATAAAATCGCCACCAATCGCACAAAATTATCATAGCCGAAAGACAGTGAGCCTCCCAGCCTTGATCGCCCTCTTCCTTCGAAGCTTTGTTGAAGAGTGGTAAATAATCTCTCGACAAATGGGGACATTTCGATCTCCTCGAGCCCTAAATATTCGATCAATTTTTCGGTGAGCACGCTCCCGTTCTTTGATATCAGCGCAAAATCAAGTTTCAGCTTCGCGACCTCTTTTTCAGTAAATCTATTTTCTTCATTGCTAAATTTTCGTTCGTTTAACCTGGCGGCTCGATTGGAAGTAAAACTGTTTTCGTTTGTTCTTGGCGGAGTATAGTCTCGGAAACCGCGAGACAGTATCATCGATGGCTCTCTTTCTTTGAGCTCAGGCGACGTGTCACGCGAGCCTCCCCGCCTGGATGTAAAAAGAGAGTTCTCCGTAAGGTCTCTTCTCGTGGAAAATCGGCTAAATTCTCCCATATCTGTCCCAAGCGCGCGAGATAAAGCTTGACTTAATGCATCTTCATTATTTCTGTTATCGAGTGGATCGCGTCGACCCAGGCCGGGAGAAGCTCGCCGGATACTCGTCCCGGCACTAACCGTCGATTGCATCATCGGCGGACGATCAAATCTCTCACTTCTTTCCATTCCACCTCGGATAACCGCAGATCTCCCAAGATTTTGCTGGCTCGTTGGTTGGTTCATTCCAGGAGATCGGGACCGCTGCATTTGAACAGGCGGATTTTGGTCCCTTTCGACGTAAGGAGTAACTGCAACTTTATTTGTCTTCATGAGGTGAGTCGCATAAGCCTCCGTCATCTTCTTTTGCTTCTGACTGCCTCCTTTCTTCGAGCCTTTACTACCGGACTGACCCATTTCTGCTGTAGATTAACGAATAAAACTAAAATATATTTAATTCAGGTCCCTCCTCTTCAACTCATTCAGCGCGTGAGTCTCATGAAGAACACTATCAGCTCTTTCTTTTCCTACAAAAAACAGAATCTTATTAATCATCTCATGAGTCTTCGAGAATCTCTAAAGGAAGTTTTTTGTATGCAATACATTTTTTTCCTTCGAATATTGCATCAACCTCTCATAAAGCATAGCACTATCAAATAGACACTCCACTTTCAAAAAATATGTAGGAATCCCTCAAAACCCTATCTTTTAGCAGAAATTGGCCCTCTATGAAAATATAAATCATACTAATCCCTTTAATTGGTTTTCATTTCTTCCTGAATACTAAAAAGAAGCTCTACAGCAGCCTCTACGTCCTTGTTTGTAATACGTAAAGCCTCAACAGCCTGCTCTTTCGAGAACCCATATGAGAGAATTTCTTTAATTGCGTCTTCTTCAGAGTAAGGCTGTTGTTCTTTCGGCAGATCCTCTTGAAACATTTTCACGTTGGAATTTTCCGAAAGAGTATTCAACTGCGACCGCTGGAAAATCTTAAAAGCCTCCTCAGCAAAACGATCAGTAGCTTGCAACACAACAGCATCCACAGTCAGCGATTCATTCTTTTTCTTAGCATCGCGGAAGTCGTCAACAGCATCAGCGACTCGAACTGATATTATTCGATGCAATTCAGGGTCTTTTACGGTTTTCTCGTAAGCAGTAGTGTAGTTCTTTCTCAAATGATCAAGCGCAAGTTGAATCTGCGACGCATATTCTCCAAACTCGTCTTCATCGTCGGATTGATATCCGTCCAATCCCGCAGCTGTGTCCATTAGAATGGCTATGGCCTCATCGGTTTTTCCGTCAGCATTCGCGACCGCAGCCAACAGCATATGCTTTGAAAATCCCATATCTAATGCAGTTTTTATGTATTTATCTTTCTCATGAAGTATTATTTTCGGCCCTAGCTTTAAAAGTATCGTATCCCCTTCCTTCAACGTTGAGTCTTTGAGCAGAACCTCGTCGGCAAATAGTTTGGTAGACGTTTGCCATACTTGGATGCTATTTGTATCTTCAAATCCGATTAACTTGTCTTTTATTAACTTTTCTTTGAGTCCTCCGAAAGTGAGGTCGGGACTTAGAGTTAAGGATAGTATTTTTTTGGGCGTGTTGAGCTCGTTCACGACATTTAGTAGCATTTCTGGCTGGCTATGAGGGGTTGAAGAGTTAAGTATCTTATTTAATTATTGAATTTCAGCTAAAAATAAGCCCATGAGATATAAGTAGCGGCCTTTAGAATTT
>ENA-UOTX01000937-UOTX01000937.1-compost-metagenome-genome-assembly--contig:-NODE-937-length-26278-cov-30.692798_pt1 | contig 26278 bp, 19 predicted proteins | sample MGYA00238143_ERZ746982 | MGnify/ENA primary metagenome ERZ746982 (study PRJEB28758, sample SAMN06268862) | compost metagenome | isolation source: single cell | place: USA: California, Emeryville, Joint... | reverse complement strand
AAGAAATGTTCACAATGATGGTCGGAAAATTTGAAGAGCTCACTTTTAATCAAGGATTAAAGAAACTCCACGATTCTGTTCTCGCAAAAGACTGGAAAGACGTCCGATCCCAAGCACATACTCTCAAAGGCGCTTCAGCGTACATTTAATCACTGTTAGCACATCGCTCATTCAATCTATTTCATCATAATACAGATATCTGGCAGCTACCAGCGTCCAAGACGTATGCTTGAGGATGCAACTCAGATGTGACAATCATTTTAAACAAATTGAGGAAAACCGTCTTCCTGCTGGTGGAAAAGAACTCTTTGAGCAGGATATCGTCGAGCTTTTCTTAACGCTACTCAATGAGGGCAAATATCTTAAAGAAAGGATCTCACAGGTCACTAATGCACCCTGCGATCTCTCTCAAATCGAAAATTATGGTAAATTCAACATTTCAAGTCTCTTTCTATCGTTTTTTCCTAATAAACACTTGCTTATCACTTTTTTCATTGCTGTCTTGGACACTGGACTAATCTATCAATGCTTTAGAAATAAGCATCAAGCGGAAATATAGTGCCAGACCTCCGGTGTGCTGTTCCTGCAAAATATTCTGAGGAATGTCATTCTAATGAAATTTCGACTCGAAACAATCTAGAAGCTAGTTCGTAAGGTGAAGCCAGTGCTATAAGCTTCATATTACGTTATAACCAAGAAAATTTTTGTTTGCAGTGCGTTATATAAACTTTCAGTGGTCAAATATTGAATTAAATACATGCTCTTCCGTCTTTCAGCGGAGGACTGGGATTCTTTTGTAATTCTATGTAAACCCCAAACATCCCTTCAAGCAATAAAACCAATCGCTTAAAGTCCTCAACCGCTGACTCGAAATGATACTTCTTTGTGAGACAAAGTCATTTTAGTAAATTTTTTTTTTTCATATTGAAAATTTGCTTGATTTCCAAAATAATAATGTTTGATAACACTGAAAACATAAGACTCAAAAATAAATAATAAAGATATACAAATGAATCTTAAATTTAAGTAATAACTTTCAGATATTAAATTCTGAAAGAAAAACATGGCATGGCAATGATTCGCTGCATGGAATACATTAAAAAAATTGATTTGATATCTGATTTTGATACTAATGATAGCCTTATGGATAACTATTGTAGTTGTCCTTCCATTAGCTGACTAATCAGAAAAATGAATAATATTCCGCATCCAGCTCCGAAGAGAAGAAGTCTTTGTTTCCTTCAGTATAGCCTCTAAAAGGAGAATCTAGTACTCGGTTGGAATCGGATGCAATTTCATGGCTTTCAATGCCTATTTGATTTTTTTCTTCTTGAATGTGATTAGTCACTTGGTATTGAGGAAAACTGCTCGATTCGTTATTTTGATTTGCAGCAGCAGTAGGGTCTTGCTGCTTAGTGACAAATTTTCCTTTGACTCTGGGTCGGTTGGTAGCAGCTTTCTTGCGAGAAGTTGTTTTAGGTTGCTTCTCAACAAGTGATCTCTGCTTGCGTTTTTCTAAATATTTGTTGACTTTCGCCTTTCTTTCTTCTGGAGTCAACGTTCCTATGAGTCGATTTTGGTTTGACTGTATCTTCGTGAGTAGATTCGAGGGGGTGGAAGACTTTCCGCTTTCAGGTTGAAATGGAAGATTATTTTTAGCAAATTCGCTGATGTTAGTGTTATTTGGGAGAGGAGCGTTGATTTTCGTTGGTAGAGAAGGTGCTGTTTTGTTCAAACTATTGGAAGCCGAAAATGCTGGCTGAGATGCTGGATTCTCTCGTTGACTTTTCAGTGGCTCGTACATGGGAGCATTCTGCTGTGTCATGTTTGAATAAAGACGCTGCTGAGGTTGAGGTTGGGGGTGGTTAGAAGGCTGCTGAGCAGAGTTAAATTCATGAGGTTGGTAGTTCTGTTGTCGTCCAGGTTGTGAAGGCATATTTTGAGGATAGCTAGAATGCGGAGTTTGTTGCATCATTTGAGGATAAGGACGAGATTGTTGCTGACTGCCGGAAGGAAGGCTCTGATGATAATTCTGCTGAGGGTAATGAGGATGCTGATTTGCATTGGCTTGATGTTGCTGTGTATTATAAGGGTTGTTCACGATCTTGTATTGGTTGGAACTCGATCTTGATTGCTGCAGCTCATGTTGTTGTTGAGGCTGCTTAGGATACTGCGGATTTTGCTGCAGATATTGCTGATGTTGCTGAGGATTATAAATGCTTTGAGCCTGGGGAGCCCCATGACTTTGTGGATGAGGCTGATGATTTTGAGATTGTAGTGGTAACATTTGCTGTTTTTGCTGTTGGGGTTGTGGTTGAGAGTATTGTTGTTGCTGCGTCATTTGGGTCTGTTGCGGCTGTGGTCTCAGTTGAGGATACTGCTGCTCACGTATGTTTTGGTTACCTTGTTGGGGATTATATAGCTGACGCTGTTGTAAATATGAATTTTGTTGTAAGTATTGCTGTGGGTAGCCATTTTGAAGCTTTTGGGCTTGCAGCTGTTGCTGCTGCTGATATTGCATTTGCAGTTGTTGTTGCCTTTGGAGTTGTAGCTGCTGCTGTTGCCTAGGATCAACTTGCTGAACTGGCTGAGCTTGTTGAGTTTGCTGGTGTGGATATTGCTGTTGATAATGCTGAGGGTACTGCTGATTTGACTGATTTGGCACATTTCCGCTTTGCTGATACTCTTTACCATTATTTGAGCTGTATCCCTGGAAAGGAGGATTATTTCTCGAAGAAGAAGGAGTCAGCTGAGAAATAGTTGCATATTCGCCCATATTAGTAGGAATATTAGCTCTACTCAATACTTGGCTATTCACTAGCATATTGCTCCCTTCGGAATTCATTCGCGGCATGCTGTTTTCATATCTTAAGCGGTTTGCGCTCACCTCTCTCTGGAATTGATTTGCACTGAATTCTGGCTTCACCTGACTGTAGCTGCTCTCTTGCTTTACTGGCTGAGACACATTCCCTTTCACTTCGAGATCTTTTTCATCCGAAGCAGTCTTTACTTTCTTCTTTCCATTTCTCTTTTTCGCAGGACTCTCAGCTTCCTTGCTTTTGGGAGTTCCATTATGCAGCGCACTACTAACTTCCGCCCATTTCTTTTTTGATTCTCGGCTCTCTGACGATGATTGACTTGTAGCCTGCGTGGTCAAACTATCACCAGCACTGGAATTCCTTTGCATAATGAACGGTTGACTCAGTTTGATGCTTGCGTTTAAGTACGAATAAGATTCTTGATAGTTATAGATCGCATTAATCTCGTTTGTTTTGGTTTCTTTGAGTTTGAATTTTTAGCTCATTTCACAATAGATAATGTCATACTAATTGGAGTAATCGGAGCTGTTAGTCCAACATTCTGTTTGATCTCTTCCAATCGGTTTGCCTGAGATTGCGGTTGATTAGCTAGAGCATTTGGAAGCTGGAAGTCTTTGTTCTATTGACAGTTTGATAACACATTCTCTATTATGAATTTTACCTCTACTTGGCGCGAGGGCAGATTATCAGTGAATTGCTGGCCTATATTTTTCTCCTGAGTTTCTCTGAACTCATATTGACTGAACTCTGTGTGATTCCCATTGTGCATAGTAGGAAAAGCATCGGGAATTCTGTTATAGGCATTTGAGTTTGGAATCTCAAAATTTTCGGCAAAGTTATCTGTGAGTACATTATTGCGCTGGATCTTTCTCTCATATTCGAACTCCTGTTCGGGCTGAAAAAAGTTAGAGGATTTCTGATTAGTTTCTGCTTCAAATGACTCAAAGCGAGCTCTCTTGGGCTGTGATAGATCGAAAAAGTGATCTTCGTATTTGCTTTGGAGGTAATTCGGTGATTCTGCAAAGTCAAGGTCGTTTTTGAGGAATTCATTGTACTGATAATTGAGATCTTCCTCATTTTCGTTTGTTAACCGGGCATTTCCAGTGCCATTGATACCATAACCATTGTTCATGGTGTACCCTCTATTTGTAAGGCTGTATGGTGGCTCATAAATACCATTCGTGATATTGTCCATCAGTTGCAGGGCTTTGGAGAATTAATTGTCGCCTCTTTAAAATTTAGTTTTGTGCCTATGATATCTCAGAAGCTGGTTCGTAAGTCAACTCACTGAACTTTAAATTAATCTTAAATCTGTAATACACCCAGAATTATTACAGTACTATTTGCTGGAAAAGTCGGTTTGCGCATAGTTTGTATAAAGAAAAGCATTGACAATCATTAAACTATATCGTACACTTTCCTGGAGTCATCTTGGTCTTGCATAAATGATAATTTCTTGAAAAAGCTTGCTTTTAGCCTAAAATACGTTAAATATCCACGATCCCTTGCAATTGAACTAATTGAACTGTGTTTTTGGTTCACAACATGCGAAAGTATTTGAAGATGTTTAAAAAAATGGGTTCGTTCCATTTGAAAAGAATAGGTAATTAAAAAAATAACTCTCATTGTAAGCTTAGGCTGTGTATTGAGATTTTGTGTTATAGAGCTTAATTTTGCTCACTGAGAACTTGTAAATCATCTTCGATGTTCTTTTCCTGAAGATTCTTCTCAGGTTTAATCTCGCTCGTCTGATTCCCGATGTCTTGAAATGAAGTTATCCTTTTACTTGGAATTGAAAGGTGGTTTCTCGAGTTCGGCCGATTCGTTCCCACATTACTCAACGTCTCTGAATCCCACTGCTGACCTGACTGACTGTGATTCACGATTGCTTGCGCAAGTTGCTTGGAGAAAAAATCAAGTGATTCGAAATCAAAAATATTTATTTTCGCTTTCGAGCTGTGCGCCATCCCTTGGATGCCTCTAACATTCACCACTTCAAACACACCAAGCATTTCTCTGCGCTCATAGGGGTGCTTAATCGGCCATACTATGACTGGGAGCTTTGTGTCTATATCGATGTTTCCATTAAACAGCAAGTGGTCGTAACTGTTGGTAACATTTTCGTATTCGCCCTTAGCTAAAACAGACCCTGCGATTCCGCTATTCGCTGGGAAGCATTGCTGACTGCCGTCTTTAGTGTAACGAACGAGCTGGTTATCTTCTTTGTTCCAAACGAAAATTCTCGCTTGCTCCACGTTCATTATTGTTTGTAAGCGTTTTTCTGCCTGGAAGAGCAGCTTAGGAATGCCAGAGGCATGTAACGAGCTGAGGTAGATCCCAGTCTATGGAAGAAAGATGTAAAGAAAGTGATTAATTCAACTGAAATACATTTAAGATCGCGCGGAGTTTGTTATGGAACATTTTTTCCTCACCAAAATACATGGAATTTTTCAAGATAGTGCCCGCGAGGTTACAGAGGATGCCCAGCAAGCCCTCGTCATCTCTATCGAAAACGCCGTCATACTTATTAATCGCTTGGATTACCCCTTTAAGGCTGATAAACTATCTGCGATGAAGGATGAGATTTACCGATCGCTGGTGTGTTCCTCTTGTCTGTGCCTCTTCTGTCATCGAGGATGGGAATGCATAAAATCGTATTTGTTTTGTAGTTTGTTTTCAAATCGACTTCACGATTAAAGCGATTGTCGGCATACGCATTGATTATATTCAGTAGCTCTCGTTTCTGGATCACGCTGCCTACTCAGCTCGATCAATTTCCATTGAAATTCACTAGTTTACCGACGATTCCTTTGTTCCAAGGTATCCGAATCGTCTCATTCGACCCTTTTGCCACTTTGGACCAAAGCTCTTCTTTTTCCTCATCAACCAGCCAGAGAGTCGCTCGGTCGCAATTAAGACATCCGCAGACTTGCTCCACGATTTCTTCCATCGCCTCTACTAAAACTAGACTCTGCATCATATTATTAGCAGCTTTCAGTATCTTCTTCAGCTTAAGGACGAGTTCGAACAGTTTGTCGTTTTCTTTCAAAATATTTGAAATTGCATCGAACGCATTAATTAACACGTGATCTTCCCAAGTTCGAACGCTCTGGAAGAAATGCTCTTCGTCTCGAATGAGATTCCCCAAGAATTTGATGTTCTGGTCTTCATGATGAAGCTGATGCGCATCAATTTCATCTAGAATTATATTAGTCTCAATGAGATCTGTTCAGTTTTTACTTATCTTAAGGATACTCTCGCTCTTCCTGCTATCAAACAGCTTATTCATTGTCTGTTGAATATTGCTGTTGCGATTCGTGCTTATTTGGGTTCTCGGACTCACATTTGACTCCTGAACCTGCTTTAGCTCTCTATCAGGACCTCTGGGTGAAACGGCTTCCTTTAAGTGGGCTACTCCCGAAGGTTTTTGGTAGCTCGGCGAAGGGTTGGTGAAGACAGTAAGAGGCGGTATATTTGATTTGGGCACTCGTTTCTCAGGGTTATATTTAGCATTTTCAGCTCGAAATGCAAGTTCTTTCAGCCTTTGGTTCTCTTTAAGCATCTGAGTAAGCATTTCTTCTCGCTTCTCATTTGCTGCAAGAAGATATTTATTCAAGTACTCAAGCCTTTTGATTTCTTTGTTTTTGACCCGGATCTCATTTTCAAGACTTTGCGTGTATTTTACCAGACTCGATACACTTTTATGCAGAGTTTCGTGGTCGAACGACCTAGATTCAAGTGAGTTGCTTGCGACATCATATAATTTGCAAGAAAAATACTTATTTCGACCACTCATTAATTCTGATATTCCTGGAAGTCGCGGAGTGCCAAAAACTTCGTTTCTGAGCGTGTCTAGGCCAGAAGAAGAATCAATTGTAAGGGACTGTGCGTCGGATTTATTCAGTTTTGAGCTCGAATTTTTGTTTATTTGATGAGCGGTTTTATCATATCGATAAAATGTGGTTTTTTGGGTCTTTTTCTGGTCGTCTAGGTCGATTTGGAACGAAATTCTAGTGAAAGCAGTCAGATCAGGTTGCCCATTATTCATATACCTCTTATCCATCCGAGGAGTAGTCTGCATATCTCAATTCTGTGATTAAAGTTTGCAGTTTTATGATTATTGAATCAGTAGATTCCTTATTGTGTATGATTCTTTATAATCGAAGCTTTTTATAACCACTCCATCTATTTATACGTATGACACTCTGTCATCTCTTGAAAATACATATCACGGTCGTCTGCTAAGATACACAATCCTGACTCTTATGAACCCACATTAAACTATCAAAGAATTGTGTATATTTGGTTTTTCTTATTAGATATTAGTTCCTGAATACGATGCATGCTTACTAGTATGTATGTATGATGCTTCACAATATTCATTATATCATTACTGTTAAGTGAACTAGTTTGCTAGTAGTCAAAATCGCGACTCTTCTTGAGAGAGCGCAGATATCCTAGTTGATATTCGCGTGTTCCGATATTCTTGTAAAAGCTGACATTAGTCCAGCTACTTCTTCTTGCTTGCAACAGCAACCTTCTTCTTGCTGCCTTCAACCTCAGGCTTTAATTTTTGGGCGGATTTGCTTCTGCTTGTAGATCTCTTACCCTTGCTCTTGCTTCCTTTACTCTTACTTCCCTTACCCTTGCTCTTAGATCTCTTCGATTTAGAGCTTGATCTTCCTCTGCTCTTGGAAGGAGTGGTGCCTGTGCTTGTTGTGTCACCACCAGTTTTCGTTGGGGTCTTGCTTCTGCTCTTGGATCTCTTGCCCTTGCTTCCGGAGCGGCTCTTGCCTTTGCTGGTTGATCTTCTCACCTTCTTGCCGCTTCCCTTAGACTTGCTTCTGCTCTTGCTCTTGCTGCTTTTGCTTCTGCTCTTGCTCTTGCTCTTGCTTTTGCTGCCCTTGGTCTTGCTGCTGCTCTTGCGCTTGCTGCTCTTACTCTTGCTGCTTTTGCTTCTAGGAGTGCTTGTGGCGCTTTGAGACTTGGATCTTGATTTACGGCGAGATTTTTGGATTGGGCCGTGAACTTTTTCGTATTCAGCGAGTTCCTTCTCGTACTTATCCTTGGCTTTGGCGTAGGCATCTTCGTATTTCTTCTTGGCAGCTGGGGTGAGAGCTTGCCATTCCTTTCCGACTAAGGAAGCGATCTCAGTGACCTTCTTTTCTGGGTGCTTCTTTTGAAGGTCAGCGAATCTGTCTTCTTTGAAGAGGAAGAAGCTTGATGCTGGCTTCTTTGGACCTTGCTTTCTGCCGGATTGTCTCTTCGTTTTGCTGGCTTTTGGAGATTTTCCTCTGGCTGGAGAGCGAGAGGACTTTCTTGCAGATCGTTTTGGGCTCTTAGAAGGAGTACGTCCTTGCATGACGATATTTTTTTCGCAACAATTATTAATTTATTGTCTTTTAACGATAAAATCAGTTAAATCGGGTTTTGTAAATTTTGCGCGTGTTTAACAGACATAAATATTATCAGAGAAAAGAGCTATTTAATATTTCTTTGCTTATTTAGCAGGAAAAATGAAAATCATAGTAGAGATGCGGATTCAACGAATAGCCAAATTCTGCTCGAAGTGCGTAACTCTGGAGGTTTTGCTTAACAGTTGTAAATCGGGAATCTCATCCATCTGTTATATAAATGTGATCTTAAATTTTATAATTATTGCACTTGAGTTTGTCTCCCTCGGCTTCTAGAAAACATCAGATTTGTTAAATAATGTTGCTAAGCGGGCCAGCCATTTTGATGGTCAATCCTAAACTCATGTGAGAATAAACGAACAGAATTTCTTTTTGTAATAGTGGGATAGTGGCACTTTTCAAACTGGTGGGAAGCTGCTCAGAAGCTAACCAATTTACTACGAATAGATCATATTGAAAAGCTTTAATAACCTTTTAAATGGCAGTTCGATTGAATTCCTTTAGTTACCAATGAACTTCGCTTGCGAATTGTTGGTCACTTACATTCTAGTCTGAATGTCGAAACAGCATGGAATATCATACTATCATAAACTTGATTCTTCAATTTGTAGCAGTTTATCGGTATAGCTATCAGCTGAATATTTGTAGGGGATAAATTTCTTGTAGAGATGCGAATTTGAGAGATAGCTTTCTTAACTAATAAGAACTCCCGAAAAAAAGCTGTTTTTTTCTGAACGGATTTGAAATGCTTCTATTAATTTAAAACTGCAACTTGCACAACTAATCATTATATAAGCTAACATCTCAATGTTGTTTTATAACATAGCCTATCTAAAATTCTAATCTTAGAATTTAGAAAAAAATTGCGATGTGACACCTAATTGGTTGATGACTGAAGCTCTCTTGTTTTTCGAGTAGCAATCGTTTAAAAATCACAATTGCCAATCTAATGAGTTCTGTAGAAAAGGCGCCAGTTTTTGGATAATACGAGCTTGATGTTGCATTAGGAAGTCAATAAATTTAAATCATTACACCTTAAACCAAATTCCATTTCTTTCGTTTCAATGAATCCCGAAGGCGTTAAACATCGAAAAGACTATACCAAAGTCGCAGCAGAGATCGACGAAGATGGTGGTCGAGAAATCCCTGAGCAGGACCCTGACCGAAACGTTAATCCGTAATATTACTGCAATAACTTCCATCAATTTATCCATGCTAGTGATTACCTCAGATGGGAGCGAAGAAAGAAATGGCTCGAAAGAGTCGCAAGCAAGGTATTTCAAAAGGTACCTCACTACCCAGCCTTTCAGATGATTATATCCTGCCAAACAAAATTTGTCCGTAGTTAGAAGCAGCAGCTTGGGTCTTTGCAGCTGGATACGCGATTTGGTACACGAACTTTTTCTATCATCTGTTTTACAACCCAGACGTGAATCAGTAAAGATCATTTTTCTAAGCATCATCTAAAGATAACTGATACGCAGGCTTTTTTTGAATCTTTCGATGATCTGTGTCGGCGTGCATGTGGCTCTGGCGATTTATGCATCAATTGTGCTTCCATACATATTAAGGGTGAGAGAGAGTCTGGAAACGTATAATCCGAGGGCGATTCACATTGGAGCTTTCACCATGTTTTTCGGATATGTTACGTAAAAACAGAATTTGAGATATTCTCGCGCTGAGCTTCTAATTTTGATGCATATAGAATGATTATTGCTGTGTGGCCAGTCTGGAGCTACTGGAGTTTCCCGCTTTTGTTTGTAATGGGCATGGGGTATTTGATGACTGGGCATTTCCTTCCAAGCAACGAGCTGGGTAATGAAAATGTTTTTTCAAGTTAACTAACAGCATGATTGATTAGGCTCGGTTATATTTGGATCGATCTTTGTTTTTGCATTCCTTTCGTTCCATTTCATTGAACATGAAGGATTTGCGCATAAAAAAAGCTCATAAAACTGGTTTTCAAATGTCATGAAGCGAGCTGTGTATAACATAACATATTGATTTTTACACATGGTGTGAGAATTTCTGGATATGGAATTCAGATAAATATACATTGTCATTGATTTTGAAGCAGAAATTAAATCATATGGATCTATCTGAGGTTATTTTTAATACAAGAGAGCGTATCATTCGCAATCAAATCAGTAACAATAGGAGAAATTAATGAATAAAATAACGCAACAGACTGTTTGAGCACATAAATGCATTTTTTTCATTATTAATTCTAATTTAAGGCCAAAGATAGCACATAGCAATGAATGAATAAATAAATTTTAATACTTTTAAGAGAATGGATATTGAACTGAAAAATTGCCAAGAAGGCTATATTAAGCTCTCAAACTTAGAGGATTCGCGGATAGAAGATACCAAATGCATTCCAAACCAAACTACTATGGAGTATGAATGGCCTTCATCCTTAACATATGTAATTGTAAATGATTTAAGAGAGGAAAAAACGAATACTGAGGATAGACGCATGGAGAATCATCCTCTTGACAAGTTTGTAAGTGACCCAGTTTCCTGCTTTTGTGAGTTGCTAACTGTATATGGTGAGAAAATATGTCTTTGGATGTATTCTTTTGGGTCTGTTTTTCGTATATTGTCTCATTCTCTTATTTTTTTGTGACGACGATTGCTGGTGGACATAAACAGAGTGTTAAATATTGGCTATGAAAACTCCCTTAGAAATCTACAATTTGTCAAACGTCTGCGCATGCATAATTTCTAACTAACTCTCATCGTGCTCCGAAAATTTATCTCCTTATCAGAAGCAATAAAATACCAACATTATAGCAAGAATTAAAGCAAAGCACTAAAAGCAGGGCATATAATATTTGCTGACTGTAGAGTTCTCCGAGCGAGAGAAAACAAGGCAATGATTTTCACTCTGAGCAACTGCTGATACATACCTATTTCCAATCAGGCTAATGAAACCTACATTCATTACACTCTCTTTGCTTGCTGCAATAAAGCGAAAAAGTTACATTTCTTCAAACGACATGTCCTTTAAACAATTTTTTCAATTCAGAATTCACAACTCAGCCGAAGTCTGTAGCAAGCAGAAGATTAATAGTTTCTCAACAAAAAAATATTTCCAGTGCAAATATGGGTGTAAATCCAATTAATTATATAATTGATTTAATTTAATTTAATCGGCAGATTGGAGCAAATACTCTTTTTTTCTTTTAATAACCTTGGAACTGGCTTAAGTTTCTCTTAATGGATAGTATAACTGCTTTGAGAGCATTCATGTAAAATCTCTTCAATCCACAAAACTGTTCTCAAACAGCTTCAACTGGGAGGTCAAAACATTCTGACTTTAGGAATTAACAGCTGAAATTGAAAAATGTAAAGAAATGAATAGAGCTCGTTACAGTGCATTAGCTCATCATTTTTCATTGCAACAGCGCATTTGACTACAACTATCAGGGCTTGTCATGAGCCTACTTTGGTTTTCCAATCATAGAACAATATTTCCGATTTACTTATTGCAAAGAGTCCGAAGAAGAAGAAAGACGTGACCATTAAGATTCGCTTCCCTGAGACATCAATATTCCTGAGAGCAATTACAGGCTCTAGCTTGGCTTCTTACAGGTCATTATTAGAAGAACATGAAATTATCATTTCTCAATAGAGCTGGAAAGAGACATTAAAAAAACAGAACTGTGAGTACAACATCTGCATATTTGCGTGAACACGAATTTTTTCTCTGAAAAAATTAAAGATTACAATCTTTTCTAGTCCAAATCCGAATCTTGTAGGAACAACAAGTAGCCTTACTTTCATTGAAGTTTAAAAAAGCAAGCATTCCTTTAAAACGAATTACGAATGCAAAATTGCGAATGCTTTTAATCGAAGAAAACAATCTATGCGTCTCAGCATAGCAATACTGACTTTTTGAGATTTTAAAAATTTAATTATTTTTCAAAGCGCTTCTAAATGTCCTTAAATCATTATTAGAACCGACATTGAGACATTAATGAGGACACCTCATATGTATTTCGCAATATGCCGCATTAGGAAGAATAAGCGACCTCTCATCTAAACTCCTTGGGATCTGACGCAAAAATTGTATCGAACGAAGAGAAAAATAGCTAAATTTACTATATAGTTCTTGCAATCAAAACCTGCAAAACGCCTTTAATAACAACAAGGTGGCTAAAACCCCTAAAACCTGATGCCCTAGCGCCCTAATTCTATTATTTCTGATAAATCTAGAGAATTGAATATATAATTGTACGATATTTTTGCCTATGAGCTCAGAAGACCAAGTTTGCGAGTTTGCAATGAAAAATCTGCACTCATGATAGAAAGAGAAATCCACTATCGACTTCTATTCGAAGATTTATTTCACTTTTCTGGCCGTTTTGACCTTTTATCAAGAACTTTATATTCTAACTGGAATCATCTCCTACAATTTTTAAAATTCTGACTTACAGAAATTTATAATCATTGAGTTCAGTAAGCCAATTTTCAGCAGTTGCTTTAATTTTTATCAACAGCCGCCATCTCCGGTTTCAATCGCTAGCGAACTAGCTTGATGAGACTTGGACCCCTTTAGAATGAAACATGCTACCTCATCAACAAATTTCGCTCATATATTTTCTTATCAGCTTCTTCCTGATTCAAATTCCTCCTTTGTAGTGATGTGAGAAACGAATTTTCGCAGCTTGAGCTCAGCAAGATGTCCTTTTCATTTTTGATAGAATATTTCTTCTTCGCGGAGAAGCTATTTGCTAATTGGAAACGAATGATCAATAATAAAATAGAATCGTTGAAAAATACATCTATTAAGAAGGTATTTTCTCAGCTTTAATTTGCTGACTGAGCTAAAATTATTGCAAATTTAAAAGAATAGCCGTCATTTTACCCCAATAAATAACAAATTCCTAAGGACAAAACCAGATTTTCTGACATTGCTTAACGCTTCTCTTTGCACAAATGGCAGATCAAAACGACACATATTCCTTCGCCACTAACCCGTGGGAAGAAACCAAATTCCCTTCGATCAAAACTAATAACGAGCAATTAGCAGTTGAAAAAAAACACTGCGAGCCTCCCTCCAGCTTATTCAAGGTTAAAAGCTACGAAGAACCTCAGTCAGCCCTCCTGAAGAGAAAGTCTATCAAATCTTTTGAGTCTAAACGATCTGTTGGACCACCAGATTGCTTTTCGGATTCGATTTCCACAGACACGAGATACACAAGCGAAAAGATCGATAATGAAAACTCCACGAGCTGTAAGGATTTCAGTCTCCTCTCTCAGGAGTCAAACCTCAAGCCAATTGACCTAACCGCTCAGTCTGATGTGAGCGGCGGTGATGATTTAAGTCAATTCTCAGGGAAAGCAAATTTCCTTGCAAACTTTTTTCAATTCGACGAGTATTATGAGCGCGCCGACAGTTTCCTCGACTTTCAGAATTTGCTAATCGTGATTCCCGGCGAAGAGCACCGGCCGAAAAAATTCGTGAAAGTGCTGTCAAAGCATCACTCGCTGGAGGGCGCTCAGCTTGACTACACCACAAGCCCGACGCTCAGCAAGGTATGCAGCTCAAGTCTCCTAATTCGAAGACAGAACTCTCCTATGCTTAAGCCTATGGACAGTCCACCCTCGTTTATGCTGAATTTGCAGAAATCTGCATCTCTACCTCTCACTCCGTCTCGTTTTGAAGACCTTTTCAAAGAGAAGACGCCAAAAACTTTGGAAAAAGAGATGATGGAGGAAGAGAATAAATACACGAATGATAACTCTCAAACTGAGAGCATTGAACCTAGAAAGACGATTAAAGTTTCAACAGGATTTAAAAATCCGTTGCTAAAGCTCCATACTAACAAACTGAACGCGGTTATTGGAAAAATCATTGAGGAAAATTCACCTGCTTCGCCAACGAGTCATCTTGAATGAGAAAAGTGGGAAATATTATATGAGTTTGAAATGCTCTCTTTTTTTTGAACCTAAAATAACTTATTTTCTTGTTTCTGAGGGATCTTATAAAATAAACACACCAAGGATCATTTACTTATTATCCAAGTTTCTCAAGCTACCAGGGGAGCGGTTTGCAAAATCCTTGTAGCAAATTTGCACGATTTATTGTGATAATTGTTTATTTCTTACTGTTCTGTCTTTCTTATTTATGTTTCCCTGCCATGAGAAATGATAATCTCACTCTTCTGAAAATGTTGTTTCGTCAAGTCTTTTAATTGTTGTTGGTAGAGCCAAGCTAATATCAGAAAGAAATTAGAGCCAAAAATTAAAGAAAAATAGCTTCCGAACGAAATCTGCTAAGTGAGAATCAATTATGGATCTATTGGCATATTGAATAGCTACTTAAAATTATCAAAACAAACGTTTTTATTTAGGAATTGGCTTGTTTACCTCCATAGGTTAAACGCAATATAGTGGGACATGTTAAAACTTAAAACGCATGACAAATCGAAACTAATTCACCGATATTATCAAACAAATCTCTTTTTTTGAAGTACTTTATTTCTTTTTGTTTTCTTCTTCTCTTCTGAAGAGAGATTTGATTTTCAATAAATATATAGGAAATATCTAGAGAAATACAAAGGCAAGTAATTGATGGATTAGCAGGTTATAAGCATAAATTAATAAGGCATATAGAGATAAACAACAGGCTTACTGTAGATATAGAAGCTATTTCCTTACCTTTTTGACGGCTGCTTCTCCAGGGACGACTGGACCTTTGCTCTCCTTCTGGGGGATGTTGAATGCTCTCTGAATGGCGTGCACCATTTCTACGCGTCTAAAGCTAAAGTCAAATGCTATCTTCAAAACTGTCTTAATTTCGCTGCTGAGCTCTAGATTTTCCAGAAGTTCCTCCGCGTCTTTTCTATCGTGGCGGGCTTTTACAGCACGTAGCGCCTTTTGATTCTGCTTTGCCTTCCAGGCATCTGTCTTCCTACGTTTACTCATTTAATTTTCTTTTTTTCTTCTAAATAGGATCTAGACTTCCAAAAAATATCTATAGTGGGTCGGCTGAAGCTATTTGAAAATTGAGACAAAGTTTAAGCACTAACATCCGCCTTTATTACAAGCTAGGCAAAAATGATTCCCAGCTATATATATTGTCAGTCAACACAAAAATAATGCATTGTCGAAGTAAGATCTCTAAGAAAGAATTGTCCGCTTGTCTAAGCTTTAGAGCTTTTAGAACTCACAATTTGGCAGAAGAAATTTATTATTTCTCTCTTATCCAAGTATATAAAATAGATGTTTATTACGCAAAACTCATCTATCGAATCAGAAAAATTGATATGGTACAAATTCGCATAGTAGTTACAGTCATTGATTAATTGTACGAATCAGATAATTAAAAGTTTATTACGTTCTTTTGAGATTAGGTTTTTCGATTTCTCCATGTCTTTGACGCCGTTTAACACCTCTCATCCGTTTCTGCAGCCGAGGTCTATTAGGCGTTATCACATCTCTCAATCGTGGCTCGTGAAACTGAACTCTTGACTCTGGCCTCAAGAATTTGCTTGTGTTAGTGTTATTCGCTGGCAGAAGATAGCCTTGATCTAAAGACCTATTGACCGCTCTTGGAGGCCTTCTCAGCTTGTATAGCACGTGATCAGGTTCTTCATTCGGATAATCGATCAAATAGGTGATTGGCCGATCATCCCCTCGTACTCGAGACACCTTTGGGACGCTCGGGTCGGCAACAACCCTTTCAACGATGTCTTCATCGTCCTTGTCACTCTCTTCTGTAACTCGCACTGGGTAACTTCCTTGAGATTGCAGCTGGGAAGTCAGGTTCGCTACCAGAGGCTTCCGTAGTTTTTTTTTATGGACTGCCCGTTGCTGCCGAGAATCGTGTAAACTTATGGACCGCTTTGCTTTTTGCACGATCTTTGGAGTCGTGATGACTCTCTCATCGTAATAAACAGGAGTTTCAATGGGCCGTGGGTTTATCATCTCTGCGTGATTGTATAAGTTAGTAGAATAAAGAGGAACCAGCTGAGTCTCGCTCTTTAGACTGCCCTGTGAATCTGAGTTTTTTAGGTTGCTTTTGTCATCCCAGAGGATTTGACTCGACTTTATAGGCTTTTTTAAATATTCCTAACCAGGTCATATCAATTCCAAGATGATAAGCTTACTTCAACAAAAGCGATTTGCTCTTGGAATTTTTTCGTGTTTTCTCTCACTTCCTCTTTCAATTTCTCTATATCATAGTGAATCTAGAAACCAATTGATTAATTCCGATAGTTCTCTGAAGGTGGAACGGTACTGGTTCATATACTGCTTTCAACACTTTTTTTTCAATTTCAGGTTCAGGAACTGACTGTGTTTGAGTGACTGCGTCATGCTTTGGCTGTTCTGGGGTTTTTTCGACTTCTACTTCAGAGACCTGAGCGACCGCAATAGTTTTTGGCTTCAGATGAGGTAAGTCGGCTTGGAAATTATGGGTTTAGAGAGATTAAATAAATTCTAAATACTGCTTTGAGGCGATGCGGATTGAGATTCAAGCTGCTTCATGATCAATTTATGGGAAATTCTCAAATCCTCGAGTCTGTCCTGCATTTCTTCAAGGTTCCTTTGCGCTTGGATTTGGGCCTGCCTCTCCCTCATTTGCTCTTGGAGAATTTTCATATACTCCTCTTTGGTCAAGTAGTTCTTCTGTGGCGGACTTTTCGTAATTTTATTAGTATAGACGTTATCATTTGAAGCCATCTCTTCCTCTGTTTGGTTTCGACCTTTTTTTGCATTGCTAACAGGTGTCTGCTCCGTCTGAAAACTGTCTGTATAGTTCCTCTATTTAATGCCGCTTCATTAAAGGTCTCATTTGGATTTTATACATTTTCTGGTAAATGAAGATATCTCATATTTCGACGTTCTTGATGCCTTTCAGATGGATAATCAGACTGCCTTATTCTTTGATATGTTAATATATGAATGAAATCAAGAGTCGTTTGAATACTCTTGGAAATGGCGGCCAGCTAAATGAGGATTCGGATTAAAGGAGGAGTTTATTTGTGGAGGCTGATGTAGCGCGGGTAACACTTTCGTCGCTTGCGCTTGGAAGGCGTTCCGCTCTGAGATAATAGGAGCTTTATAGAAATCGTAATTTCTATGATGATTGTTGATCTTATCGAATTCCACAGGATCGTCTCGAGGCATGTAAGGGCTTTGGTTTAGACTTGACCGAAACTTCTGAACTACCTCCTCTCTCGACCTTGAAAGAATATGATAAGGGAGAATGATTCTTCAAGACTTACTTTCCAAACCGATCAAAAAACGAATTCTGATGCAACATTCGCTGCTCTTCTTCCCATCTCTTTTGTCTTTCAAGCGTCTTTTTCCCTTCATTCGCTTTCATCTATTTGCGGATAATCAGAATCTGAAAAACTCATCCTTGATTTACTTGTTCTAACAAATACTGCCCATAGGCTTTTTTAGCTCCTCTCTCAATGCGAGGATCCATATTTCCGAGATTATTGACAAATGGAACGCTGCCATTGCCAATAGATGTCCGTTGATCTGGGGTGGCAGAAGAATTATGAGGCATCTGATTAGATCGTCCTGGCTGATTAGGATAGCGAGCTATAAGTATTGGCGAATGAAATTTTTGTGGAAAACAGCGATTTACACTCATTGGGACTCTCTGCAAAATAGTTCCTGGTTGCTGGTAGCTCTAATGACTGATTATGCAGTCTAAGATTCCTTTTGGTATTAATTGGATCCTCGCCTTCTATCACAGATGCATTGTTCTGATTGTTTCGATTCCTCGCAGCTGATTAGTAGACATTATTATCATTTCAATGGATGCGAAGTGTTGATAGAACCTATTCGAGGTAGATTTTCTCCATTATTAGAGGCTTGATTTCTGGTTATTTGTTCCAAGAGATCATTAAAAGCTCTTCTTTGAGGAGTTTTTGTAATTGATTGATTTGCTGAAAGTATTTTCATACATTTATGCAAGGTTCATTGGTTATACCTTTGAAATGACTAGTGTTTCCCTGGTGCTGACTCGACTGATCTCTCTCCAAATCCGGTTGCATTTAGCATATAATTTATTTGTGATTTCAATTTTATGAGAGTTTTCTGGCTCAATTTAACAAAATAATCAGAATCATAAATCAAGTCTTCTTCCTCTTACTCTCGAAATGAGCGCTATTTCAGTCTGCACAGAAATTTCGAAACTATGAAGAGAAATCCCCTGCGCCTTCATGTGGAAAGAGGGAGTGCGCTATTTCAGAAATTTTGCATGTTTACGAAAATTTTCCTGTCAATTTGATCATTTGCATTCAAAAAATTCTTGATCCGCAAAGAATCCTTCCAATTGAAGAGACAGACCGAATAAGTCCTGCTAATCAATAAAGTTTAGCGCTATGATTTTTGAAAAACAACGTGCATGCGCCTAAAAAATGAGATGCCAAAGAATGAGGCTTAGTATATTCTTATCAAGCGCCATATAGCAAACTCAAGGAAGCTTAACACTGGGCTGCACTGCAGCATAGAGGTCATCAAGAAGCCGCGAAGTTCTCTAAATGTTTTAATCTTTAAACGTAGTAGGCGATAGTGTTTGCTGTTCGTTGGAAGCATAATATGAAGAATACTTATAGGGGGTAAATCTCAATGGCAAGCAAGCTGGCCAAAGGATATTCAAATCCTCAGGTTTAGTAATTTATCTTCAGCAAACTACTAAAGCGTTATCTTTCTGGATGAAGTTTAACTCTTTGAAGCAATATACTAAGGATAACTAACTATATTTTTTCTTTACATTAATTAATAATTTATCATCATAAAAAGTAATCAAAATTTATAATCGTAATTGAAAAGTTGAAAATGAAAAATCATTCAAAACGTACTTGTAAAGCGTATTCTTTCGAGCCCTAATAATTTCCAAAAAAATGATATAAGAAAGAGAGAAAAATGAAAAATAATGAGTCATTTGGTGATATCGAGCTATAAAACATATTTTTGGGTTAAAGGTAATTGGTGCGGTTAGAACTTCTTTGTGTAGTCGTAAGTGTACACTCTAAAAGTAGTCAATTTGTATCTATATTTGTATATTAGTAACACAATTAAATTCTCAGTTCAAACAACTCCGCAATATTCAATAAACTCAATAACAAATATCAAATAGTTTTAAACAGACTTAATCAAAAGTTTTTCAACGAAACAATTTGGTGTAAAAATTATCATCCTCTAGATCAGGAAGTTGCATCTAAATTATTATCCAATATTAATTTGTAACCATCAGAATGGAATAATTATTAGGGTCTGCGCATAATAAGGGATCAGGGCACAAAGTTCCCTTGGTCAGAAATGTCCTTTAATGAAAATGATGATTCGGACTTTTTGAGTGCTAATATTGATTCATTGTATGATATTATGGTCGGTTTATCTAAAATACACATCTTCATTTATTAATATCGAATCAGGTTAATGGTATTTACATCGTCACCTGATCCGTAAATAAAATCATGTCGATACCTGCAATTAATTAGAAGACAGTAGCTAACCTGTAAGAATTCTGATTCGGAAAATACCAACTGACCAATCATAAAAACCTGCTATTAAAATCTTCTGCTTTCTAAAATACCATATCCAGGAGACTAAATTACAAATTTTGGTTTAATACTTAAAACTCAACCTCCACGTTGTTAAATAAAGAGGCCACTTGGATTCCTCTTTCATATTCGTCACTTTTTTCAATTTTCCTCGAAACATTTAGGCTGTTTTCCCACTACTATAATCTCATTTTAATTCCGAGTATCCTAAATTTTGAAGCTTGAACAAATTTTCAATGCTAGCTTAGTCCGCTAAATCAATAAAATTTAACAAAGCGGTAGAAAACTCGTTGTGATTTCTTATCTTCTTCAATGCTCTCAAATCCTATTGTTACTGAGGAGATAACCTTTAAATGCAAAATGCACGACAAAGTTGCCCAAGCATTTTGTACCGAAGAAATCTGCCAAGACAGGATATTATGTTACATTTGCATTCGATCAACCCACCCTCACCATGAAGACAAATTCCATAATATCATCGAACTCTTCAAATTCAAGCAACCCGTCACCGAACCCAATCCAATAGATTATGAAAAATACCTTCAAGAATTCAAAGACAATACATTATCCATTACCAAATCCTACGAGAGAGTGAAAAAGGAGATTGTTTGGCTCGATTATTTAGCTAAAATAGTCCAGGCTAATTCTTCGAGCTTAAAGCCGAAAATGCTTACTGCTCAGGCCATTAAATCCGGCCTCGAAAATTTGATTTCAAAGAGTCCTGATAAAACCTGTCTTACTGATGGTCCCGAGCTGAGTCAGTTGATAAATAGCTTCCTACAAGTCTCTTCTGGTAATCCCGTGCAAAATGAGAAAGTGCTGAGTCGGCAGAAAACAATACAGAAACTCATCGAGGAATTAATTGCCCAGCTTTTGCAGCTAACGGATGAAGTATCGATCTTTCCTGACTCAAAGACAGTCAAAGAGGAAGTATGGCGCAATAGGAAGAATGCTAAAAAGGGCCAGGCAGAAGGCACCCAGTTGAAACCGACCAACATGGCCCCAGGAGTATCTCAGTCAAATGGAGTTACTAGCGAAAAGCCGAAAAATATTCAGATAATGAGCAGTACACCTTCTACTTCTCAAAAACCGGGAGGAGTAGCCGAAAGGTTGGAGTTGATTCAAAAAGCCTTCCACTCAAAAGATTTGCCAATCTCTGGGAGTTCGGCTGTCCAAACCAGCAAAACTCAGGGTGCAGGAGGTGCTTCTTCAACCAATGCACTTAACTTGACGCCGTTTCTGTATAGCTCATCCCAGACGAGCACAGTTACTTCGAATGAAAAAGTGCAGCAGATTGTAGCGCAATCGAAGACATACGAAAAGACGTCGGTTATCGTCATCCCAGAGAACGATAGTTCTCCAGCTGATGAAACACTGACTCTCCCAACAAATGCACAGGAGAAGCAAAAGCCAGATTACCCGGTGATTACGGCTATTCAGGCACAAGATTATGAGTCAATGAGACAAGAAATCAAAGCATTTTTTGAAAGGAATTCCAAGGCAACAACTGCTGTAATTGAGGCTTGGCTCCAGTGGCTCGATAAATTGAATCTTGATCCCCAACTGAAGTTTAACCTCCAGCGCCAGGGAGTGATCATCGAAGCGTTCAATAAGACGAAAAAACAATATGATATCATATCCGTGAACAAGGAGGCCGAGAGGTTCTTATCTGATTTAAATTCGAAGATATTAAAGCCACCGCTTCGCGAGTTCGAAGAAAAAATGCACATTCGAAAGCAAATGTTCATAGAAGAAGAGCGAAATTGGCTTGAGGAATCCAAAATCGAGGGATTGCTCTCGCTGATGAAAGAAAGCAAAGTTGAGTTCACTCAACACGAGGAAGAGCTCCGGACGCGGCTGAAGTCTTTCAACTCTTATTGGAAAGAAATCGAAGCAAAAATCGATTTAAAACGGGTCCAAAGGATCGAATTTGCTGAATTGGAGCAAATGGTCCGCACTCTCTGGGCCTACCGAGTCAAATTTCCTCTCATGGAGAAACTATTGGAAAAGTATTTCGATTGCAAGCACTTTCAGGTCTCAGTGAAGTATTTTCTCATCCGCTACAAGCAACTGGAGACGGAGAGGTTCAAATTATTTGCTCAAGCGACTGACAAAACTCAGCTGAAAACTATCATAGAACAACTGAAGGAAATTTCGCTGTCGATTGTTTCTCCTTGGCGGAAGAAAGCGCTTGAGTTGGGCGAAAAAATTGATTTCGGAGGAGAGTTCAAATGGTTTTTAAAACTCGTTGAAGACACGGAACAATCAAAGAAGGTATTGAATGACGCTCTAAGGCTTGACAACCCTGATATGTATAACCCGAACCTAATCCAAACGCAGGTCATCACTTGCATGCATGCGTTTTACTTCGAAGAGATGATCCACCTCAGAGTATTATATTTGAAGCTTGAACCAGTCAAAGGCGCGGAGTTTCGTGCCGAGTCAGCGCAATCAACTAATACTACGCCAGTTCACCAAGCGACTGCATTACCCAGCGCTACTCAAGTAATAGCTGAAGGCAACCTAGTCACTCACTCCCATCTTAATCAAACTCCCCTGAGAGATCGAATGGTTGAGGAGCACCCACAGCAACCTACACAAACACAGCAACTACCACAAACGCAGAGACTAACTCAGACCCAGAGTGTGTTGACGCAAAAATCCCCTAGCGCAAGCCCGAGAGACTTACTTTCGAATCCAGTCAATCTTTGGTTAAGAGATACTGCCACGTATATCGCGTCTTTGCTAGAGAGAAGTGGAAATGGGAAGAAAGCGCTGGAGATTTACCAAAAGATACTTAAATTTGACAACGGAATTGACGTGTCAAGTCCTTTATGTGGACTCTGCTCGACCAGCACGCAAGACCTGCTCAAATATTGTACAACTAAAGAAAAAGATGCCTTGGAAAATATGCTACTAAAGGCTGCGTATTTACAGCCGCCGCTTCCAAACGACGTTCAACGGCTTCTCGCAGCGCTCAATACTCTGAGCTGGCAGCTACACACGTCTGAAATCTTAAAAAAACCTACTCAGACACTTGAGCAGTTAGAAGAATCTCTAGCGAGCTTACTGAGGAGAGGTTTGGATATCAGTAGCAACAGCCTTGCTCAGTCAATGCAGGACAGAGTCACTAAATTCAAGGCGTTGAAAAGCAGAGTTCAGTCAATACAAAGCCTTAATTTACGTACAGTAATAGAAGAAGCTAGCTTTGAGAGCGTCGTGTCCACATTGGAGAGCCTCGAAAAGACGTACAAACAGCTATCTATTGAAGATTCAGAGCTGCTGAAAGCAATAGAGACAGGCCTTCGGCTGTTTCGGCAAGGTGAAAAGGTCTCAAAGCACCCTTCCTCACCGAAAAAGTTTAAACTCCAGGAGTTAGAGCAATTTTTTACTCAAATAAACAGCTGCTTGAGGCCTGAGGACCCTCCAAACGCGTTTATCACGACTCTGAATGAGGTTGTTTCTCAGGCTCGGAAGGATCAAGCGGAAATGGAGCAGAAAAGAATGCTCACCGTCGCTCACTTAAGCGAGATTCTCACTGATTTCCTTCAGAATACTGTAACTCGACAAAATTTTGTTGGAAAAATCGCGGAGGTGAAAGTCAAGATGATTGCATTCAAAACCAGACTGAGCAATCTATCGATAGAGCTTGTACCTGGCTATTTCGAGAATTTAGATTACCAGCTCGAGACACTATCAGATATGCCATTCAAGCATGGGCTTAAGGTCAAAAAAACTGAATTACTCAAATACATCACTCTCCTCGAATCTCAGGCCACAAGTCTCCAGAAATGCCTTCTTTATTGGACCATAATCGCAAGCGCAATGCTGAAAGTCAAGAAATTTTCAATAAAATTATACCAGAAATTCGTGCTTTTGTCCGATAAATTGCTAAAACGTAACGCCATTCGAGCAGACACTCCATTATTTCAGGCCCTACTGACAGAGTTTTGTCGCGTTAAATCGTTACATAGCGAGCTCATCCACGTGAAAGGAACGATCAATGCTAAAAAGAAGAACGCTAAAGCAGGTTCTAAGCAAAATTTCGTACCTCTGAACATCGAGTACCTTCGAGGGTTATGTGTTCGGATAAAAAAGGGAAGGCTGGCGAGTAAAAAGATTCTCAAAAGGATCAAGTCACTTTTCAAAAAAAATCGACGATACGAAGCGGTATTTGATACTTTCATCGAGAAGCAGATGAAAGGAGAGCGTATTTCGCAGGAAGAATTTAATAAATTTGTGAAGAACGTGGACAAGTCGGTTGCTATTAGCAGAAAATTGGACTCAAGAATCGAGGAGACCTTTCAGAAAAGAAAATCACTGGAGAAGGAGCTACTTGAACTCAAGTCGGATGAAATCGAGCCGAATGATTTACTCCAAAGAATGAAGAATTTTAGCGATGTAAGTTATGCAGAATATCCAATAGTAAGCAAGAAATGCGAGAGTTTTTTGAAAGAGTTCGCTGCTTACCAGCTCCTGTATGATGGTTATCAAAAGCTTGAGGAAGTTAAAGAAAACGTCACGACAAAGCAATTGAGAGATTTTGAGCGGAAACTTGAGGAATATGAAAGCAATATTAGTAAAAACAGGAGCTATAATTTCGCCCTGAAGAAGATGAAGGGAAAACTCCGAAGGCTGAAGGTCTCGAATATAGAAAAAATAATAAATCATGGAATACCAAACGAGATTCAAATCACGCTAGAGGACGTTCAAAAGCTCATCCAGGAGCTCAGTCCGGCGAGCAGCGACCAAGAAGGCGGAAGCACAGAGTATGAAGGCCCTTACGCCCAACAGCTATCGTTTCTTATTGGGCTGAGTGAGAAAATTAGCACTGCGATTTCTGAAATCAACCAAGCGAATTCAATTGACCAGCTGGAGTCAGCACTTCAAAAAGCAGTGGATCAATTCCATGGCAACGTGGATTTCATATCTGTGTATAACTCAAAGAAAGACGAGCTAAAACAGCTTCTCGTCAACTCTGACAGCCCGCTCCTAAAGCCTATTCCTCTAAATCTATCCTTCCACGCCGAGCCGTTTAATATTCCAATCGAGCCTAGCCAGAACAGTATTCTAGGTGGAATGGAAATAGAATCTCAACGCGAAGGTGAGAGCTCGCAATTACTCCAGCCGATCAGGATCGAAGAGTTTAAGTCCGAGAGTTTCGTCAGAGAAAAGCACTCTGAAGACAAAGACTCCAACGTACTAGACTTCAACATTTTTAATCCGAGCAATCTGGTCCCTGTGATGAGTGGTGATGTGGTGGTCATCATCGAGCCGAGTGATTCCAGCAAAAAGAATCTGACGAGGAATAATGGAGCTGACTCTGATAACCCGGATATTGAGAACTTTGAGCCTCCTTTAGTAAAGAAGGTCAAGGATAACGAAGGTAATCAAATATTAGCCGAATCCGCTGAACCAGAAGACGACAGAGTTGGTTTACTGAAGGAAAAATTAAGTAAACTGATTTATAAAGAGGGCCGAAGCAGTCCGAGGAAGAGCCTTGGAAAGCATCTCTATGAAATGGCATGTGTCATTCAGGACGAAATTGAAGGGGATAGCAGTCATAAAGAAGAGCAGTATTGGCTCGAGCTCTTCTCTCAGTTGGTCTCTGAAGTCGATAGCCTTAAAACGCTGTGGAAGCTCCTTGACGAGGAGTTCGACCAATTATTCTTTAGAAAAATATTACTCATGAATTCAGAACAGCGGAAAGAGTTTGAAAGGAAAGCGTATGAAGAAGTTGAAAGGACCAGGATGTTTAATCCCAGCGCAAGGCAAATTATATCTCGTTTGCAGCAACCTGTAAAGTTCGCAAGGAAATCCCTATTCGAACCCTAAAAAAAAAAAACCATGTGTATTTTATGAAGAGATATGGAATTGTGCCAACTTTTTTTGTATCGATTCTCACGATATCATTATAACATTAATATTTTTGACCAAGAGTTCTTTAGCTTTGAGATTGTGGATTTCATTCACTTGTATTATTTATCACTCTGAGATCGTCTGACTCAGAATACAACAACTTGTCAAATCGCTTTTTGCAAAAAAAGAGTCACCTACTAACTAACCATCACTGATTATCATCCTCTAACAAAAACTGTTTGATTAGCCTGAAAATCAGACTGATTAAATAAAATTTAATGAGCAAGAGCGATAGTAAAGAGTCGGAAATGGAAGCTGCCTTTGCCAAAGCAGCGAACAGGCTCGAAACGAAACTAATGCTTCTGGAGTTCCTAAATAACAAGCAGGTCACAGAGCTCGCCAAAGTGAAATCAAGTTTGAAAGTTTATGCTGAAGCCTTCCCTTCTCTGTACTTATACGACGAAGAGCTTCCAATAAATGACGAGATGCTCATCAATTTTGCTGAACGAATACATGAATTACCGCAGCAGATGAGTTTTGCATCCATTAGTTCGGGCAAATATAATGACCACGGGTCTTTTGCAGCTTATCAAATGCTTATTTCTGATCGTCATGCGCCAGTGTTAGTGGACCGGCAAGCAGAACAGAG
>ENA-UOTX01000935-UOTX01000935.1-compost-metagenome-genome-assembly--contig:-NODE-935-length-26312-cov-6.274709_pt1 | contig 26312 bp, 14 predicted proteins | sample MGYA00238143_ERZ746982 | MGnify/ENA primary metagenome ERZ746982 (study PRJEB28758, sample SAMN06268862) | compost metagenome | isolation source: single cell | place: USA: California, Emeryville, Joint... | reverse complement strand
TTTCGATGAGGGATTACTTAAATAACGTGTTTCTTGCCATAGTCAAATGAATTGAAATTTGATGCGCTTCCTGAAATTGAGAAGATGAGCCATGGGGACTTTTATAAGATGATCTTAGAGGCTCGAAAGGTATTAGTCGAGAGCAAAAATGGCTTAGAAAACGAGCAGACTAAGAAATCTGAATCCGATAATCTAGAGGAGATAGAAGGTTCTAAACTCATGGAGGTTGAAAATCCTTGACGCCGGAGAGAATCTGAAAGAAGTCTATGTGATAACAAATTTACATTGTAACCATATTTCCATCGTCCGAACAAAGTAATTCAGGCTAATAAATTTTGCCAGAAAAGCTTCGTCTCATTGTTCGTGGTTTTTTAGGAAGCTGCTAAATATATTATATTATCTGAATAATTTTTACATTGGAGAATTTTCATTGTATTTACACAATTTTCATAGCAGAATAGATTGAAACTCCCATGAAGATGCCCCAGCAAATATATAACATAGTGAGCATAAGATAGAATAATCATACAGATATTATTATCATATTGGAAGTCAGTAAGCATTGAATTATTCATCAGTTACTAGCTTGATCAATTGAATGTGCGTGTGTGTTAATTTTTTGTTTTTGTTGCTGTAAGCGGCTTATTATCGCTTTTCAGCTGCACATCTCTGCACACATAGTTTTTAGTTATGATTAATTCATGAGAACTTTAATAAAATTCTCAATAAAAGTATTTAATTTTATTCATTATTGATTTATTATTGTTACCTGGTACGAATTAGAAGCTCGTGGGATTATTTAAACCCAAGTTTAGAATCAATTAGATAATTAAATCATACCTGTTACTATCACCAATTCGCTTCTTAGCTTTGCGCCTGATCGCGCTCACTTTGTTCCTTCAAACCACCTACTTTGAGGCTTAAGAGGAACAGGAGTGGGATTGATAAGTGAGTAAGATCAGAAAGCTAGATTTGTGGATTGGATTTATGAAGTTAACTGCTATTATTATTGCCTACCTCTCTTCAAGCAGTCGGCAATGATGGAGTAGCTCTTAGTCTCCAATTTAATTTTGCCTCATCAAGTATTGAGCTTGGACTGCGGAGAGAGGAGCAAAAACTGCGGTTTTATTGCAAATCTTTCAAATTATAAAAATTAATAATTAGCTGACTGAATTATTAATGTATGCTCCAAAGTATTTTCCTCTATAATAGATGGTATTAGTTTGTTGGATAGTGGCATAAGATAGTAAATAGTGAACCAAGTACTATAACTAAGCTGTACAATAATTTCTGAGGTAAAACTGTTACTTGAAACACTATATTGAAATTAGTATTATTTGTAATATTAGTTTTTACTATTTATCACTATTGGAGGTTAGTACCTCAATCATGACCTAATGGAACTAGTTTGCAGGGAAATACAGTGTGGTTCATGGCAAATACTAGGTAGGAAACTAGATATGAAAATGACCGGCAAAATCGAAATGGCAAATGATCGATTAATATTCAAGAACTAAAGCAAAATTGGACAAACTAGTTTTCTCATCTTCTCTACTTCTCTCTATCTCTCTCACACTTGATCAAATCAAACCTTAATGAAAAAGTAAAGGCAGCCTCTGGGATTAGAGAAGGCTATACCGAACTGAGGTCTAGTTCTGTCTCGGTTCCGATAATGCTTGTCCGAATCAGGAAAGTCTGAATGACTCGACTTGATCAGAAATCCAAATATTGCAAACCTCAGAAAAACGTACACAGTCTGGTTCTAGTTGAAGCTCATTGAACTATTCTAGAGAGATCTGTTCATTGCAAAATTTCACTTTCAAGCAAGATAATTATGATTATGAAACAGAAAAGCAATGTAATGTGAAAGAACCTAAGAGAAATAGCCAACTTTAGCAGAATGACAAACTCTATCAACTACATAGACTCTGCGCAATAATATAAAAATGAGAAATATTGAATGCTGCTGTTGCGCAAGCAAATTGATTGAGATCAGAAAAACTTTAAGTTAGAACATCAAAATCCACTTCTTCCATATGAAATTTCCTTATTCCACTAATATTACATATCAATCACGGAATCTTCATAGCTATTAACATCTGGTACTTAATTTTTTAATTCTGCTGCGTTGCACTCAGGCACTCAAGATTAAAATTTCATATCTCTGATCTCTTTATCTACTCAATTATTTAAATCAAAACAGTTAAATATTTGAATTAAACTGACTGTTGTTAACAACATTAAATAATCAAATTAAACGAGAAAGCGTTCAGCAGATTTCCTCTAATCACAATCCATCCCTCCTATTCTAACTCATTCACAATGAGCTCCAATTTCTCCCTTCCTGAAAAAAGCACCAGAGACATATCCGAATTCGAATTCGTTGATAATCCTTCCAATCATACATCCAAACTTGGCGTTGGTTCATTTGCTACAGTCAGACTCGGTCGCGAGAAAAAGACAGGTCGTCTCTATGCGCTCAAAATCGTAAATATCCCATTGATTTCGTCAACGTATTATCTCATTGTAGGTCAACGTCAGTCCACGTAAATCAACGCCTTCTGATATTCACAACCTCAAAGTCGAAATCACAGTCCACCGAAAACTTAACCACGAAAACATCATCAAATTCTATGATTACATGCAAGCAGATCCCAATGTGTACTTGATCCTTGACTACGCAGAGAACGGGAATCTGTATTCATATCACCATCGTAAAAAAATGCTGTCGGATACCGAGATTTTCAGGTTCTTTCATCAGGCCTGCCTCGCGATCGACCATTGCCACAAAAATAACGTGATGCACAGAGATATCAAGCCCGAAAACCTCCTCCTTGACAAAAATTACAATATCAAACTCTGCGATTTTGGCTGGTCCACACAAAATATCAATGATAAAAGGTAAAATTTCCTTTGTAGTCTCCCCTTTGTAATTGCTATATGGCAATAAAGGCTCACATTTTGCGGCACCTACGAGTACATGGCTCCAGAAATCGTTCACAAAACACCCTATGACTACCGGATAGATATTTGGGCGCTTGGTATCTTGCTATACGAGTTAATACACGGCGAAGCTCCTTTCCGAGGGAGAAACATCACAGATATTACAAGATCGCTTGCTATGAAAACCATCAGATTTTCTTCCAACGTTAGTCCCCATGCAAAAGACCTGATTACCAACATTTTGAAAACGAACCCAGCTGAAAGACTTTCTCTTCATCAAATTTTCAATCATAGCTGGGTGTTGGCTGGCTTGACTAATCTTAACAAGCCAGAGAAGCCTCTAAATGAACCTTTGAAGATACAACTTCCTGAAAATAAGGCTGAAACCACAAGCGCAAAAGGAACTACAGGTGCGGATAGCAAAACCGCGACTTCGTTTAGTCTGACTTCGCTGACTCCAACCAACCAATTAGGTTTGAAAAATCAGCTTGGTTCGCATGCAATCAGCATGAACCAACTTCCAAATGACACAACTCCTTCTTCGACAATCACAGGAAAGATCAACGACCCAAAAAAATTGCAATTATACCCTCACGAGTCTCCTGCGAAAGAGAACGCGATTCATCCGATAAAATCCCCTTCGACGAGCCATCTGACTTTTCTCGCCTCAGGGAATCTCAGCTCAAGGGATAAGGAAAACAAAGATTTTATTAGTTTCGCCGGTCTAAGCGACTTGCGTCGGAAAGAAAGCACGACTCATCATTACCATTCCTTCGTAAACCTCAAATCTTTCGATCAGAAATACCCTGCGACGACCACTCACCTTGAATCCAAAGAAAAGCTGATTATTAATCGACAACACTCAGACAGCATCACTAGCAGACCTGGAGGACTTAGTATCGATAAGACCCGCATTGGGAATATAGACATGAGCGTCCTCTCGCCGACTTACAAATCGAAAATCGGCGAGATCATGACTATGCCATCTCCTCAAATGACCGGCAGAAACGAGTCATTGCAAAATTTCACGGCTTATGCGAATCTGACTCAAAGAACTCCATTACAAAACGTTACTTCAAAAGGACTGAATTCCCCTACTCAAGGATACACGAATCCTTTTCTGAAGGAAAATACGCTTAGGTCCCCTGTGAATAACGCGAGGAAAGGATTGGGCGTGGGATCGGACCTTAAGAAAGCTAATGATAAATACCAAATTGGTATTTCGCAAACGAATGCCATGCCGTTTGTGAACGAAAATAGGAGCCCTAGCCTAGCGATGGCTTTAGAGAGCAGATTGAATAATCTGTACCAACCAACAAATTCAAGAGAGCCTTGTATAAATGTTGAAAGAGGTCCGAGATACCATTTTGGGGATGAAATCGTGCCTAGTTTGACTGCATCCTTTTGTGGCACTTCTTTTCCGGTCAATGGAAGCACTGAGGGAAATGCCAACACCAAAAAACCTGTTGAAACAGAAGCAAATGCGAATTTGTCGAAACCTGACGATGAGCATGCTGTAAAGCAAATCTTTACTCAGTGTTATAGGGGAATTGAAGCGAAAAAGAAAATTGACATCGATAGACTGGCTCCAGGAAAAAAGTTATAGATTTTGGCAATTCAATGATACAATAATATTGATACTGTTTTGCTGAAAATACTGAGATATGGTGTATATTATCTTTCTATTTTAATGTCATGTTGAAACAAAGAATTTTACAATTGTAAATATAAATGTATGAGAAATTTGAAGATATTTATTCAGCTTTTTACATGAAAATCGACTTAGACAAAGGAATGATGTTCTGAAAATAAACAAAACGAGCAGTACTTGGAAAGGAGGTTTGGTATCGATTAAGCTTTAAGAGGTAGTTGCTGCTGATTACTGTAGATAAAAATTCATGGAAAAACACTTTGGACAGTTGCGAGACTAAAAAATGATTGGTTTTTCAGCTATTCATGAGCAACTCAAAGCTACTCAAATTAGAAATGACTAAATATACCAAAAAAAAGGAAGACTACTACAAGATTCAAGACTTGCTGATTTCACATAAATATTTATTAAATCTGCGTTTTTACCGCAAACTCTGAACTTGCTTCTATGTTTCACTCTCAAGATTCTTCCATTTTCAAGCTAATGCCTAATTAACAATGTGCATTAGAGAAATAACAAGAATCCTAAGGCCAAATAACCTAACATAAATAAGCGATCCTCATTTGTTCTTGAAACGAAACAAGAACCTTTTTATTTAAACAGATTATTTCAAAATCAAACCAATAAACAGATTTAACATCAACTATGGAATACCGTTCAAAGAGTCCTACTCCCTCAACCAAATCTTTCGGTTTCTCCTCAGTAATCAACTCCCATCTCCCTTTTCCAACCCTCTCTTTCTCCTTTAGGACCACGAGGAAGGAAACAGCAGCACCCAAGGCGACGACAAAAGCGGCTGGACAAACGACTCAGCCGATCAGGACATCGACACTCGTCTCTTCGAAAAGAAGAATAAAAACTACACAGCTCTCTTTAAATTCAGCGGCAGTAATAATGAAGGCTGGCAAATTGAGAAGATCCAGGACAAAATCAAAAATGTTGAGCTGCAATTCACAATCCAAGCAAAAATCTTCGATAAAAAAGTCGGAAAAGAAATCAATAGCAATTTTCTTTTTAGTTTGAGAATCGACGAGCCCAACATTCAAAGTGTAAGCCCTCTGCGACTATTTTCCTCGTTCTCATTGCTATCATATCCAAGAAAATCGAAGAGTTTGCGTATAAACAGAATATTAACTTAAACGACTGGGAGCGGCTTGGCCATTACGTGCATCTTAAATTCAACGACTTCTTGTTATGTAAATCTGGCAATTTTCTTGGTTATTTAACTGAGTTTCATTGGATTAGTCCATCTTATTCAGAGCTATTTGAAGGAAATCGAGAATTTAACCGTGGAGAAACTCACAAATATGGTTTCTGCTAAATCAGAAGTCACACGTAAATTTGAAATATCTCTGCCGGAGAACTTATTTTGAAAAAAAGATCAAGCATTGAAAGAGAAACTGGAGTTTGAATGCAGAAAACTGCGCTATGAAATCCAAGAGAATTTTGTAATTTTTCGCTTTGGGACTTTTAGTGTTAACGTGCCTTTCGCTTTTTAATAGGAATTTGAAGATAGCACAATATTTGACAACTCCTCTCAGTTCGACTTCATGAAAAAGAATCTGCTTGACGTGCTTGAGTGGAAGAGAAAGAACCTTTTGCTTAAGATCGAATTGACTAAAGTGGATTAGCCACACCGTCAACCCCTTACTATATTATCTTTTTATGGCAGTAAAACGATATATTGTATCACATTCGATTTATATATTACATTGATTTGAAAATTATTGGATTAAAAATGCTTCTAAGATACCTTTCCTGGCTTATCCTCTTAGCTCTACTCCTCTGGATCGCAAGAATTTATACTGGAATACATTGTTTGTTGACATAGTAATCTTATATTGATATATTAAGATGAGTTTTTGTTGTGTTAATGTTTTTATGAAAAAATTATCTCATGAATTAAATTGCATGACAACCAATAATGCACAACGAGGAAGTGATACAAGTTAACTCAAGAGAGAATCAAATGAAATGCAGATAAACATAATTTTATATAAAAAACGAGAAAAATCCAACGTCTAATTCATAAATATCCTCCTTATTCTTATTGAACTCAATAGAAGTGCCAATAACAAAAAGGTAAAGATACATATGGATGCATAAACGATGGTTATAAATCTCGTTAAGAGTGGATTGACCTTACAATTGAATAGAAGAGTTTTGTAAGGCCTTCTTTTTGTTCTTGCTGTGTTCCCTCTCTTCATTCTCCAGAGGAGACTTAGAGATAGGAAAACAACAAAGAAACATTTTTCTACCTATCTACCTAATCTTCATAATAATTCTTCTACACCATAGAAAGATTCTATGGGGTAGTTCGCTTCTAAATAGTTCTTGATTCGAGGTTGCTCGACTGGGAACTCAATATCATACCCTTTCAATGAGATTTCCGAGCCAAATGAGTCTAAATCACTGAATTCGCTGGAGTGATCCCTGGTAACTTTTCCCATGGAGTTATCGAGAATAAATTCGCAGTCTTCAAGGAAACTATCTTCGACGGCTTCTGTAATCTTTACATTTGCTGATCGGGAGTCTACAAGCTCAAAGAAGCTCTTCAATGCATGTCTGATGCGTTCGAAGGATTCAACAGGATTAGATCCTTTCATTCCGTTCTTTAGTGCCACTAATTGCATCATTTCCATAATACAAGGGTCTTTAAGGATATTCTGGAAGGTCAATGGCAGTTTGTAGATATCTGATGGATCGACCTCGAGGCTGATTTCTAAGTTTTTTTTGCGGCCTCCCTCCGCTTCGACTTCAAACCTCACTTTTTTCTGCTGATTCTCACAAAACGACTCGATTTTGACCTCAGGCTCAGCAATGCAATCTGGAAGCCTTGCTTCAGGTTTACTTTGCTGTAATCGATGCTCTTTCAAATGCTTCCTCAAGCTTGATAGGTAGTAATAAGATTTAGAGCAAATTTCGCAGAGGAACCTGGATCGATAAGTCTAAAGAAACGGAAATTAATGAATAAAATGAAGAAATTTGCTTATTTTACGTATTCTTGGTGAATTTGCAGATGTTGCTTCAAATTCGAAACATTTGCAAAGCTCTTTGGACAATAATCGCAAGCATAAGGTTTTTCTCCGGTATGAAGTCTCTCGTGACGCTTGAGATTCGAGTTTTGAGTGAAGGCATGTCCGCAGATCTTGCAAACGAATGGTTTTTCACCTCGATGAATTCGCTCGTGTTTTTGAAGCGAGCAATGTTGAGAAAATCTTTTACGGCAGGTCTCTAAGTAACTATGGACAAATATAAATAACACTGATTTACAATAATTTGGCTTTTACCAGACAAATGGCTTCTCTTTGGCAAGTTGAGAAAGGTTTCCTGAGTTCTCTGAGGAGAATCCTTCAGGTTTCTGGCTATGAGAACGATCTTTGAGTGCTAAGTTATCTAGCAGGCTATCTGAAGGTTCAAAATCGATGAGATCAGAGTCGGAAATTCCGGAATCATGGAGGTTTTGATAATATCCTGGCAATGCCATTGTGTTTGAAGTTTATCACGGTGTTTTTTTTCGTCTTGTTGAGGATTTGAATATTATAATTTGGAATACCGTACGCAATTTATTCCTGATTGCTCCAATCAATCAAAGAATATCGAAGGAGTATCCGAAACTTTTTGGAAATTACGTCATTTATATTATTATGTCATCTATGAGCAATTAAATTCTGCTGCCAATCAAAAAACGGGACGTGCTAACTGACTCTTTAATTCCTAATCTGTCTAGCAGCCCTCGGTTAGATATCAATGAAATGGGGAAAAGCTCAGATATTTGAGCCAAATGGTTAAAGAAAAGGAGAGATTAGATCAGTCCTTGCGGAGCTTCACATTTTTTTTTATGAGATCTAATCAAAAATTCAAATATTTTTTCACGAAAGTGTGATCTGTTGATGTTTGTGATTTTTTAGTCACAAAGGAATTTGTAAAATCTCGGGTCTGGGCTGAAGAACAGCAAAGGAAGCTAATGAAATGGGTTTATAGAAAAGTTTTTTTAGCAACCAAAATTTAAAAAACTTCTTTAGTTTTCTGATAAGTTTTATTCGATCGTATCCTCTAAAAACAGAAATTGGCTTTGGATTGGCTGAAAGCTATTCGGCTGGAGAAGAAAATCTATGAAGTGAGGAAGAGGGAGAAGCTCACAGCATGATGTATTTCTCTCGCAGCGATGCGAAAGGAAAGCTAAAGAAACCAGATTAGTATGTATATTGCATTCGAAGCCATCAGACTAACTTACAGATATTTCAGGCTCTATGGGTTTAGTTAGTATTAATAGCGAAAGGAAGCGAAGAATTAGTCTTCTATTGCAATATAGAATTTCAATGTTGCTAACAGTCAATGGAACTAACCAGGTTATTTAGCAAAGGGCTTAGCTGGTTAAAAAGTATTTTTAGATATTTATAAGTGAGTTAGTTATTAGTTCGAATAGATATTATCAGCAGCATTACCTTGAAAAAGAGTTTTTTCCTTTGGGATTTTCTGTATAATGGGAAGCAGCAGAACTATTGCAGACTGGAGAGAGAGAAGAAAAAAAAAAAGAGTGCAATTTAAACGAGAATATTTTCAACGTGCTGCTCAACAAACTTTGGAAGCTTGCGTTAGATGTTCGTGTATAGGCTGCAATGCAACTCTGATTCTCTCACTTTCGAAAATTCACTGAAATTGATTAGCATTTAGGGTAAATATAGCATCATTATCTTTCACGATCTTGTAATGAATAAGCAAATTAGACTGAAATGCTCCCAAGCGAATTGAATAAACCAGTTTTACCCTTCTTTTATTCAGGTAGTTCTTTACTCAGCATAATTTAACATTATATTAGCCCATACTCTCATAAATATCAGATAAGATAAAACACCATGTATTATCCAGTGAAAGGGTCAAGGCCCATCGAATTACAGCTGCTCACACATTTATCCAGCATATATCGCAACCAAAGAAATTAAAATCGTTAAAGAGAAACTATTTCTTTATCATCACACTCGTTGTGACTGGAATCGTTTGATAATCAACTCCGCTTTCATTATAAGGTTGGCACTGCACACTTTTGCTGTCCTCTTCCAGATTAATTTTGCTATTCTCAGGACTTTTCCGAGGGGACCTGTCATCTCCCTTCTCATTCTCTTTGAAAGGCTTAAAGTCTCCGATCTCATGTGCCATAATACTAATACTTTTTCTCACAATTTCGTCATTTTTCGTAAGATCCTTCCTTCCTTTAATAAAAAATTCAAGCCCAAGCGACATCTCTTGGTCAGAAATAGGGTACGCTGCGTCTGCTGGTCTTTTATTTATATTTTTCTTTACATCAGTGTCGTGAGTCTGATAAGCTCGTAAATCAGCCTCTTCTTTAAAATGAAATGGGATTTTGCGTCCAGTCATCATCCTAAACGCCATGCAAATCGCATATATCGCATTCTCTCGTTTCTTTTCTCCTCCGCTATATCGATAGTCATGCTGCTTCTCCACATGAATTACAAACTCGCTGCTGTTAGGATCACAGCTCACAGTAAACGCACTGACGAGATCGATTGGGATTTTTCGTTTGATACCGGAACGCGAGCCGACCGTCCGGATCACTTTGACAAAAAATCCTTCATATGCGATATTATAGATGTAATTGGTGGTAACAAGGATGATTCGCTGCTGAACCACACCACGTTTGTTGTGTTTGCTTATTTTAGATGAATAAAGAACCTTTTCATCTGCTTCTAATTGCTTTGCTATAGTTTTATCCTGTGATAAGTTCAATTCATCTTCAATTTTGATTTCTGCTTTGATAGGATCCATTTTATGTAATGGTAGAGCTGATAGATTTGATTGAATTATGCGTTGTAATGAGGATAGAGTGGTTTGATAGAGGAGTGCCTTCTTGATAAATGAAATGAATTTTTGTTGTTGATTCTCTAACTAAAATAACTTTTACGGCTCAATTCGAAGATTGATTAGAAATGTGTAATTTTATAGAGCTTTTTTTTTGTTGAATGGTGTGTATGGAGAATGGAATTCTGTTCTTAATTGATTAGTTTTGACACAAGTGCCAAAAGAAGTTGAGGTACTCATTTGATAATCTTAAGCTATTTCATTTTCAGAAACAGGAAATTCTTAACCGTTCTGTGAAGGTGGATTGCTTGTGTATAAATGTTCTTTTATTTCAGCTCTGCTGAAGTTAAAAATTGTCAGCAAGGAGTATTACTTTAGCTCTGAATTAGATCATTTCGGTTCAATAAAGAAGAAACTTTGTGAATTGTTAATCAGTATTTAGTCAAGCTATAAAATTGATGTTCAGAATAACGCGTCAATGGCTGCATTACAATGTCTCTTGAACAAGAATCAAATTCTTTTGCCTCCGCATTGGATGGTGAAGGTTTGAAAGAAATTTAGAAAGTAACCAAAAACCTCCCCTTGTTATGTGATAAGAAGGATCGTCTCTCGCAGGTAATTTTGAGACTTTAATATTCTTTTTCTTGATGGGATTATTTAGCCAGTGCCTCTTCAGTCTGCTTCATATAGACAAAATTGAAGGGCAAAGAACAAAAATTGCTTTAGAATATCAGACAAATAGCATAATTCAGAAAAAAGAATCAATGAATCGGGTCAATTAAACCCTAACATAAGATTTTTCTAGTTATTTTGATTCAAATATATTTTTCTTATGTGTGTTCTCATCAAAAGTAAGAAGTATCACTCTGCTAAAAGCTGTCGAACTCAAAAAAAGACAACAAAATGAATTTATGAAATTATGTGAGAGTAGAAACATTTTTGTTATATATTCTTACGAAAACTGAAGATTACATATATTATTAACGAAGTTAAAAAGTTTTGCGACCTTTCTCATTCCCAAAGTCTTGGTGGGAACTTTTGATAAACATGCTGTCATGCACAAAAGAAAAAAAGGTGTGATAAAGAAGTTTTTTCAAATGAAAAAATGGAAGTTCTTTTGCGACTCTTTTCTGGTAAGGATAAACAATTGAAGACTGCAATCAGATAAATAAGAGAAAAATTAATTAAATTTGTACCGAATACCATAGAAAACATAAAATAAGGTACATATAAGCTGGCTCTAGCTTGATTATTATCATCTTTATGATTAATTGCTTCCTTTACTAAGCTCTCTGGTCTTCGTGAAACTTCGATCTCCTTCGCATTCTCGATTGAGTGGAGGAAGAGTTATTTGTCGGCTGCTTCTAAAGGAAGTGCCTGTCTTGCTTTCATCCTTCTCGGCCACTTTTGTGAAGCCCTCCACTCCACCATCTTCGATTTTCCAACTAAAAACATTGGTTTTAGTTGTTTTTGGAGTTCTCTTTGGTAACGCGGCGACTGTTTCAACCCCGAGGTCATGCTCGAGCATATGTAAAAATGCTTCGGACCTAAGTGATGATGCTCGTGAAAGATTAAACCGAGATTTCTTATGTTGTGGGGTAAGACACTCTTTAACGAGCAAGGGGGATTGTAATGGTGAGTCCAGTTGAGAAGAAATTGTATTCGTAGTAGAATTCAAATCTTTCACAGATGACTCATCACCCAACCGACACTTGTTGTCTCCAAGTAGTTTCTGGAGGCTGTCCTTGGTCTTCTCAGAAAGATTAATTTTCGGCAAAATAGTCGTTCTAGGAGCAGCCAATTTTCGAAAAATACTGCATTTCTGATTTTTGGATCGTTCACTTTCACCGTCGACTTCCTTATCCGATGTATCCCTGCTAGTTTTTGAGTTCATCCTTCGGGTTTTCACTTTTTTAGGACTACTATGCTCACTTTCCGCTAACTCTCGATTGTCTCTCTCGCTCCTTTCAACAGCGTCATACGATGGCTCCTTAGGGCTCAAGTACACGCCTCTTCTCAAAGAATTCACTCTTTTCTTCAACTGAAGCCAAGTAATTCGATGGTCTCCCTGAGTCTGTGGACTTATTTCTTCGGTGTCAAGCTTCACGTCGTCAGTAATTCCCAAATTTCGTTGGAGAATCTTGTTATTAGTCTTCACATGCTCAAGGATTGGAGTTTCCGGGTTTATTTTGAAGCCTTGAATAAGATCATTCTGGAATAATAGCTTTTGTCTATCTTCCAAAGGGACCTCCTCGTTCCCTTGCTTCCAAAACTCTTTGATTTGACTACATATACTCTCAATAGGTTTTGGGTTACGATACTCTTGAAGCTTTTCTTCTATGATCTTCTGGCTTTGCCCAGAATAAGTTGTTTCGCGTCTTTTAGGCTTCCTAGTGATAGAAGCAGGGCTGTTGGATGTGTTTCTATTTAATCGGAATTTCTCTTCGATCATTTTTTGTTCTTCAGGAGAGTGCTTCAGAAGTTCACCAGCTTGACTGAACCTCTCGATGAATTTTTTCAGGTAAATCTGTTGAGGTGAATCTTCTGTAATTTGCTTTCCATCTTTTGAACTTCCAATTGGTGAGTTATCAGTGTTGATAATCTTTCCGCTTTCAGTATTGCTCTGAGGAGTTTTTGGCTTGCTTATTTGTTGAATCTGATTCATATTCAAAGGGCTTAAAAGAGGTGAATCCTCTGAACTTGCTTTCGATCTGTTGTCTACTGTCAATTCTATACCAAACAAAGCTTTTTAGTGATTTCTTAAAAAGGGTGTTGATTACGCTTCTTATGGGTTATCATTCTTCTAGCGTCTTCCATGGCTTTTTTTCTTGAAGTTATAGAATGTAGAGCAGAAGCATCTTCCTTTTGCTTGAGGATAGAAGATAGGTTTTGCACTAGAAAACCATTGAATTTTTCAAGTAAAAAATCTGAGTTACCTGCATGAGTAAAGTTTTGAGATTGATCGCTCACAGATATGGATTCTTGTTTTTGAGCAATAACTTTCAATCGTCTTTGAGGCTGATTGTTGAATACATTCCTTGAGGGGGCTGTCGGAGTCGTTGATGTAAATCGAGAAGCAGAGCTTGACAAGTTCTGCGAGACTAGCTTTCCTAGTGGTGATTGATGGCGCTCTGAAATTGCTGAGAAGGTGTCCATTATCGTTAAATTATTGTATTGAGGAATGCTGATGATGAATTTAATTATACTTTTTTCGTTTGATTCTGACAGATATATATCCGTGTTTTTGTTTTATTTCAGTTAAAAACCCAGCAGATTCAGTGTATTCTATTATATTTCCATCAGTAACAAATCTTTACTGCGATTGTATTTGTCATCATTTCTTTAAATTTATTCGAACATTTGAACTTTATGAACATTTGAATAATTCAATTGAGAACAAATCTGCAAACATCTCAACAAATATCAATTCATGAAAAGTTGCAAAAAAACTGCCAGTAGACGTCATGAATAATTTAGTTTGTTCTCAGTTCTGTATAACTACTTAGATATTCCTTATCCTAAGCTTCTCTGCGAAAGAACGAGTAGTACTAATTGGGTGTTCTCATTGAAATAAACCATAGCTCTAATCCTAATTTTCTTGATTGCTTATAAAGTTTCCATTAGATTCCAACAAAGAAAATGTGAATATTTTTAAAGATAGCCTTCTCTTGGTATTAATGAAAGAAGTGAGAGCATACTTTACATTATCTTGTGATGTCTTTCTACTGAAAAATCATTTGAAAGCTGATTCATTAAGCATACTTCTCATGATTTTAACGTTTCTAGTCATGAGATTGATGATTTCTGAGAGCAGTTGCACTTCTTTTGCAATAATTGTTCGATTGTTCGTGACAGAAGCCAAATTTCTTTTAATTTTAATTGAAGATTCATTTTACTTCAACTAAAAGTTTAGATCAGAAATCCGAAAATCTTTTTTTTGGATTTACCTATCAGAACCTTAGTTAAGTAATAGAGAGAGGGAGAGACTTTACATTTTTTCAAATCTTTACTTGGATTAATGCTAAAAAGAGATAAGATTGCATTTAATTTCCTCTGAGACAATTGCTTTTATCTACATCTCGTCAACTCAATTCATATTTATGACAGACAAGTCTCAAAGTTCCTTAAAACAAATAAATAAAGATAGCAATGATTAAAATGAAACCACCGCGCGAGTAATGTCATCGATCTTTGAATTTGAAGATTATTTTTCATTAATACCATGTAGAATAAAGGCATGTTTCTCCAATTCCACACTATGGGGATTTGTATCCTTTGTTAGATGGGGTGCTTTGACTTGTTTTAAGTCCTCTTGGTATGTTCACCTTTAATTGAGGAAGAGTTAATTTCTTGTTTTGTGGAGATTTTGGACTGAGGATTGAAGATCTCCTTGAGTCATTTTTACGTCCATCTCTATCGAATGCCTTGTTTGGAGAGAGTAATCCGTACTCCTCAATATTCCAAGGAAAAGTATTCAGATTAGAAGCCTTAGGGGTGCTTTTTGAGTATATAGCAGGTGCTAACTCAAGGTCACATTTTAATGCTTGTGAGAACGTTTCAGGCCCCAGAGACGTGGTTTTCATACTAAACCGAGACTTTTTGTATCGAGAGGAGTATGACTCGCTTTCAGATGTTGGTACATTCTGTTGTGAACTGATTGAATTCATCGTAGAATCCATATCAGTTCTCGAAGAATTCTCAGACTCCTCAAGGGAAAAGTATTCGCTGTCTCCACCCAGTATCTCCTTAACTTTCTCAGCAAATTTGACCTTTGGTAGAAAATCGTGCTTCTGTATTGGAGAAAAACGAACACTTTTTCTTTTTAGTTTTTCAGAGTCTTCTTGGTTCAAATCATGTCCACCCATATCATAGTCACATTGCGTACCTTGCTTATTACTCAGACGCTCAGAAACGCACAGAGAGCCCGACCTTTTTGGTGAAACAATATCAGGAAGGATTTTTTCATCAATTCCCCAATTTCGATTGATAATATGGTTGTCTGTGACCATATGCTTTAAGAGCTTCGCCTTCGGGTTTATTTTAATACCCACGCCATCGTCAGGCTCAAAGACCAGGAGTATCTTCTGATCCGGTGGAAGCTGCTCTTCAGATCCGACTTTCCAAAATTTTCGGGTTGTGGTAAACAACTCTGCTTCAATGAGCCTCTTTGGAGTCTTGCTAGATTCTAGTTTCTCCTCAATAATTTGTTGACTTATTTGAGAATAAGTTTCACGTCTTTTGGGCTTTCTTATGGCAGGGCTGTCGGGATTTCTCTTTAATCGGAAACTTTCTTCAATAGCTGTTTGTTCATCAGGAGAATACTTCAGAAGTTGTTCGGCAGGCTTGAATCTCTCCATGTATCTCTTAAGATAAAAGCTTCGGGACGAATCCTCTGAGGTTGTTATTGTCTTGGATGAAGGCATGACATTACTTGAACCAACTCTATTCGAAGCCACCTCAACAGCAGAAGAGTTGCCATTTTGGGGGTTACACCGAGGAGAGGTGAGTGAAGTGGGTAAAGGAGATCTAGAGGTAAAATCTTTAGTAGCTGAGAGGATTTCCATAGCCAAATTGCTTGATAAGATGAGATTGAACTGTTATGAATGAATTATAAGATATTGCTTCAGTCATAAATATCCGAACAATTAATTTTGGTCAAAAACCCACATTAATCTATAATTTTAGATTTATCTGACGATGAATTATTTCAATGACCTTAACTTCTCTTCTTAGTATTTCTTTGAGAAAAAATGATGCGTTTCTTACTTGACGCAGTTTCAAGTAAGGAGTAGAGGCACAAATTGCTCGATTGCGATGAAACTGCCCTTACATAGTAAAAAAGAGCGAAGTTGACTCAACTAAAATGCTAATTTATGTGAACATTTGAACGTTTTTCTGAACAATTGAACGAATTAAAAAATTTTTTTAATTAAATGTTCTTAACTCGACATCTGAACATTTAAAATTATCACATTTGAGCCTTTCTGTCTTAGAAATCGACAGTAAATACAGAAAATCTAATTCGACAGTTAGAAATAAAAAGGAATCCGCTTATAGGATTCCGATTCTGTTGATACCAGATTGCTCTGACTCCTGGAGCGAAGATGCTCTTGTCTGCTGTCACCTCCTGCCCCTTCACATTTGAAAGAGAATTTATTTGACATAAAGCTGAAGCTTCAATTTAATAAGAATTAATGGCTCTTTAAAGTGAATAAGACATTGTAGATGAATAAATAATTCATATTTCCTTTCAAAAAATTATTCAAGACGTATAAAGAAGATTTGCATTGTAAATCAGAGGACCTCGGGATCTCCATTTAGGATTTGTGCTCGTATCATACCTTTTCGAGTCCTCAAATATTTCAAAATTTATTTCAATCACACTTTAAGTAATAAGGAATTCCATTTGTTCAGATTTTCTTTTTCTATTCGCAAATATATTGTCACTTCTATAAAATCTGGTCTGCACTGTCTTTGCTAAGATAACTAACGTCCGATTTCACTTCATATTGACCTTAATTCCACTCTCTACAATAATATGAACTCGACAACTTGACAACTAGCTTAAACATTAAACTGCTTGGAAAAACAAAAGTTGAGGGATATTTGCCAGATAAAGGCGAATACTCATGTCTAAATATAGACAAACAAAGCAAGAAAATTAATCATATTTGCATACAGATTAACAATCAGAAATTATAATAACTATAACTCATGATTTTTTAATAAAATAAATTGCTAATTCACGGTCGTCTTTGGATTCCTCCTGACAAATTAATTCGAGTTAACCAACCTCAGGAGGTTATCGTGAGTCAAACGAACTGCTTGAGTCGTACTCTTGAACTTGTCTCCACTGCTAGAAACCCTAGTCTGAGTAAGACTAAGATCTCTTTTTCTCATCGCGTTTTGCTTGAGTGGGGGAAGAGTGCTGCTTTTCTGTGGACTGCCTCTTATGAAGGAATCTGATCCACTCTCCTCAGTCTTCCAGTTAAATGCCTTGGTAGTAGTCTTTTTAGAAGTACTCTTTGGCAATGCCTTGATGGTTTCAACACCAAGGTCGCTCTTGAGCATCTGTAAAAACGTTTCGGACTTGAGTGATGAGGCTCGTGGTAAATTAAATTTGGATTTCTTGTATTGAGGGGTATAGCACTCTTTCACGAGGAAATTTGGTGATTGCAATGGTGAACTTAAAGAGGTCATTGTGTTCATCGTAGAATTGATGTCTTTCAACGATGATTTTTGAGAGTCATCGCCCTTGACACATTCTTTGTCACCAAGGATTGTCTGAAGCTGGTCTTGGCTTTTCTCAGAAAGTTTGATTTTCGGCGTAATCTTGATCTTTGGAACAGACAATCTTCTAAAAATACTGTATTTCTTGTTAGGCTTTTCGCTCTCGCTTTCGCTGCTATTCACGCTGTGCTGACGAAGTTGTGGGCTTGGAGTGGAGTTATACTCAAGCTCCCACAAATCGCGGTTATCCTTCTCGCTTCTTTCAACGATATCATAAATTTTGTTCTTAGGGCCGATCGTCTCGGCTCCACACAGAGAATGGGCTCTTCTCTTCAGCTTAAGCCAGTCATGGGTCTCTCCCTTAAGCTGTGGGCTCATCGCTTCGGTGTTAGGCTTTGGAGAGGTAGGCTTGACTGGCTCATTGATTCCCAAACTTCTTAAGAGGATCTTGTTATCAGTCTTCACGTGCTCAAGGATTGGAGTTTCGGAGTTGATCTTGAAACCTTGAACAGGGTCAACCTTGAAAAGACTGTGTTTGTCCTCTGCAGGGGTACCCTCGGTTCCTTTACCCCAAAAATCTCTGATTTGAGTGAATAAAGTCTCTTCAGCCAAAGGCTTTGGGTTGCGATGGGATTCTAGTCTTTCCTCGATAATTTTTTGGCTGACTTCAGAAAACGTTCCGCGTTTTTCAGGCTTTCTTGTGTAAGCAGCAGCAGGGCTGTCAGGATTTTTTTTTAATCTGAAGCTCTCTTCAATGATTCTTTGATCCTCAGGGGAGTGTTTAAGAAGTTCATCAGCAAGTTTGAATCTTTCAGCGAACTTCTTCAAGTAAATGGCTCGAGGTGAGTCTTCTGCGATCTTCTTGTTATCTTTTGAACTTCCCTTTGGCGAGTTAGCGATGCAGATGAATTTGTCTTGTTTGTCGCTTTGTTTAATCAGATTCATGTTCAAAGGGGCCAAACCAGATGATTCCTCCGACTCTACTCTCAGTTTGATGTCCTCGCTGGATTCTATAAACAAAGAGTTTTAGTTATTGTTAAAAGAAAGAGTTGATTACGCTTCTTGTTTAACATTTTTCTCGCTTCATCAATGGCTTTCTTTCTTGAGGCAATTGAATGTGGGGAAGCGACTTCTTCGATTTGTTTGAAGAGAGGGGACAATCTTTGAACCTCTCTGTGAGAGAGGTCGATGTATTCAGCGTTAGCTTCAGTGGGTTTATTGCCGATTGAGGTAAGTGTTGGTGCCGTTGATTTAAATGGGCAGGCATCGTCCGAAAGGTTTTGCGAAGCGAGCTTTGCTAATGATGATCTTCTGTACTCTGGAATTGCTGAGAAGGTTTCCATATTGTTGTATAGTTGTAATAGTTGTATTTAGAAATGATAAAATAAATTATTATACTTTTGGTTTGATTTTTGACTGATATATATCCGCGGTTTTATTTTTTGTTAAAACCCCAGTGATTTAATAAATTTATTTTCTTTTCATCAGTAAAGTAATTATACTGCTAAATAAAAATTGTTCATTTAATCGTTCATTTCTTTGACTGCTAATAAACAATTTGAGTAGTTACAGTTTCTTTTTTCTCAGAGAAATCTAGAGAAAAATGCGTAAATAATCCGCATCAGCATTGACCATTTGGGCTGATATGTTCAAAGGCAGCCGTCAAGCCTGATTTCGACCGAAGATTCTTTATTTGAGGTATTGGGTTTCTTCATTTTAAATTTATATGAACAATTCGATTTCTTATAAAAGAACTTTTGAACAATTTATTCAAAATTATTCAGCATAAACTTTCTGATCACGATGCTATTACAGTGAAATATTGAGGAAGTGAGATAAAATTGTGGTTTTGATTCTCAGAACTACAAAAAAACTAGCAGTAAAGCCATGAACAATTAATACATACTCAATTTAAATATTAACGAGTCCATATCTAAATCCTAATCCTATTTATAAAACAAACCTCGCCAAGGACTCCGAAAAAAGCAAGATTTCCGGCCAAAGCCTCCTTTCTGAAGAAAGAATAAGTATTTTGCGTGTATAGTCCTGAAAGGAAAATAAATTAATCCAATTGTGAAAAACAACATCTAATAGTGAAAAAAGTATTTAACAGCTATTTAATTAGTTCATTGAGGCAACAAAGGCACACCTCTAACATACTGATCAATCATGAGAGTTAATTTTAGAGGTTGTCTCAACCAACTTTTTCAGAACTCCTCCGTGGTTTGTCTCTCGTGAAAAATGCCTCTTATGGCTTCTTGGTAGTATTGACCACATTTGATTGAAACTTTTTTCGGTGAATTTTTCAGTTCCTTCTAATAAAATAGATAGATAGACGGTAACCACTAGGAGACAACAATAAAATGTAATTTGTTTAGTTTTTGCTTAATTGTTCATGAAACAAATTAATTTTTCATCTATTAATTTTAAATGAAGGATATATACCTCCACTAAAAAATGGAAAGAACTTCCTTAGATTGACTTAGTTTTATTAAATACCAGATCCCTAATTAGATCGCCTCAAGCGAATTTATTTGAATTCTTCAATTAGCTTCCTAAAGCTCGTTTTGGATTTTCCATCAAAAATTTCAAAGTTAAGAAAACCTTTGAGGCAAAATGAGGTAGAAAGCTAGATCTCTTAGATTAGATAATGAAGACGAGTTCAAAATACTATGGAAATGGAGTGGCAAATGTCATTTGCCAGTAGCTCTGCTAACCTAAACGAAAAATTGAATCTAATTTATTATGCTGAGCAGGTCTATTTATTCCCTTTTGTTATCTCAGCTCAAACTTAAAAGCCAGGCGTTTTGTAAACTTGTTAAGTTGATTGTACGAAATCCTGTTTGACTCCGTAAAAGTTGGTATAAAATTGTACTTCAATTAGATAGAAACATGCATGTTCAAAAAGAAACAGCTGAATAACATAAGGACATCATAGTCTCATTTTAAAACCCCAACTTGGCTACCTGTCAGCTTTCAATGCTGTAGGGCAAAGAGATATGGGCCCCTTGCTTATAAGTAAGGAGTCTTGAATCCTCTGGAAGATGGTGTGCTAGGATTACTCTTCCTAAGCGAAGGGAGAATTATTTTGTTGCTTTTCGGCTTTTTCGAACTGGATTTGATGAGGATCGAGGCTCTCCTTGAATCGTATTCAGTTTCATCTCTATCAAGCGCTTTGAAGGCGCTTGCTCCATAGTCCTCAAAATTCCAGTCAAAGGCCTTCGTGCCAGCCCCTTTCGGAGTACTTTTTGTCGTGAAAGCAGATCCCTGGTTCTCAGAGTCATTATTCAATGCCTGAGCAAACATTTCTGGCCTTAGAGACGTCGTTCTTGAAATATTAAACCGAGATTTCTTGTGTTGAGGTGAATGGTATTCCTTGCCAGGCGTTGCCAAATTTTGTTGTGAAGATATCGTGTTCATTGTAGAATTCATCGATGCATTGTGAGAGTCCTCACTTGAAAAATACTCACTATCTCCAAGGGTCTCCTTGGCTTTCTCATTCAGTTTAATTTTTGGTAACGAATTTTGTTTCTTCAGAATACTTTTCGTTCTGAGCCTTTCAGGTTCGCTGCTGCCTTCAACCTTCAATTTATTAACGTTGTTTTCACTCGTTCTTCGGCTTGCCATTGGACGAATGGGTTGGCCATTACATAGAGAGCCGGACCTCTTTGGATAATATTTTTCAATGAGCAATGCGTCATTGATTCCAGCATATCGATTGAGGATTGCATTATCAGAAACGACGTGCTTGAGAACCTCAGCTTCTGGGTTTAGCGTAAAGCTAACACCACCTTCAGTCTCGAAGAGATTTTTTTTCTTTTGCTCTGGCGAATTCTCTTCTGGGGCATCTGAGATCCAGAATTTTCTGGTTGAGACGAATAAGTCTGTCTCAACCAGTTTTTTTGGAATACGATAGTATTCCAGCTTCTCTTCGATGATTTGTTGGCTTTGCTCGGAGTGGGTTCCGCGTCTTCGAGCTAAGATTTTGTGAGTTTTAGGTGGACCGTTAGGTTGATTTTGCTTTAAACGGAAACTTTCTTCGATAGTCCGTTGCTCATCAGGAGAATATGCCAGAAGCTGATCAACGAGTTTGAATCTCTCAATGAACTTCTTCAAGTAAAAGTTTTGAGGTGGATTATCTGTCTTATTTTTCGGCTCAGTCAGTGAAGGCTGCATTGCCAATGGTTTATGGAGTTTTCTTTCGATTGAGAGGGTTTCCATAGTAAAATTGTTTGATTTGTGAAAGTAATGTTCTTAGAATGAATTATAACTTGTCACTCACATCCTAAATAGCTGAGAGATTAATTTTTGAAAAGAACCCACAGAAATTCAAGACTTAAATTGTTCAAGTCAGTAAAGTATTTAGGATTCTCATGATTAGAATTTGATTTTAGAAAATTCGCTTCTGATATTCTCAGATTATTCATTTAAATTTATAGGAACAATTTATTTTATTATGAACATTTGAGTTTTCTTATTCAAGAACAATTGACGAAATAAACTAAATTATATGTGAATAATTCCAAATAAATTGTTCAGATGTCACTAACTAAACAGTGAGAATTTGTGAGTTTGGAAACCGTGAGTATCAAAAATCATCAGTAAAGCCAAAAATAAAATTTGATGTCAAGAACAGTAAAGCACATTCAGTGTTGAAGTTCAAAATAAGGCATAGTGAGCACTCCCGACTTCTGAGACGAAGTACCTTGGATTTCTGGGGCCTTTTTACCCTCAATAACAAATATAAAGCAAATTTACATTATTCCAGGTGATTAAGAAATGCAAATTTGAACGTTGTCGAGAGACTGAAACCATCTGCTCTTCTCTCGACGCTTAGAGGAAAAATTAATAATTACAAACTCTATTCAATAATATTCACATTATATGCGCAATTACGATCATTATCCCTTTGGATTTTTTGACGAAGGAGAATTATCGAATTGACCATACATAGAGTGTTGAATTGACTAGAGTCGTAAAGGAAAACTCGAGAAAAATTGGAGGATCAACTTCCGATCGACAAGACACTTATTTGACACTTAATGAGTAAACAAACAACCTAAAGACTTGGGAATGATCCGTTCAAAGCAGCGATTGATGAGATGTGATATTAATCAATAAATTTATCAAATAACATTCCAAAAAGAACACAAAACAGTCATCTTTCAGATGTAATCAAACTTCCAGCCTCTAAGGAACAACCCAAGAGAGAAGCTGGTCAATCACATGCAGAATAATAATTTAAAAAAATTAACATAACAAAAAAAAAGATAATGCCCTACAAAGCGAGAATCTCCTCATTTATCTTATATATATATGAGGAGGACTTGATATATATGCTTTCGTTCATTTATCATGGATTAAACGATCTGCATCATGATCGTCTCCATGAGTCAATACTTTCGTACGCGTAACGTCAGTTACTCTCGTTTTATTCTGCTTTATTGGAGGTAAACTTATACTATGAGTTGGCTTGACTTTGAAGGAAGAAGATTTAATTAAGCCTTTCCTTCTTCCCTCTCTCTCAAGCGCTTTCTTACCATTACCGGTTTCGGGATTCTCAGACTTCCAATCAAAAATATTGTTTGTAGTTGGCTTTGAGGTACTTTTAGTTCCCACAGTCGATTCATCGTTCTCATTGTTAATTTTGAGCGGTAAAACCTTCTCGGATTTAACAGAACTGGACCTCAAGGAGTTAAATCGAGATGGCTTAAGTAGGCGGGCAACAGATTCTCTTCCAAGCAAAGGTGAATATTGCATTGGTGGATGTTGCTGTTCAATGCTTGTATTCGCGCTGGAATGGGTATCTTTCTGTGACTCTTCAGTCATTACCCCAATGGTGTCTATCTCACTTTCTTTTTTGTACGCAGCCAACTTTCGAAAGAGACTAGATTTGCTAAATCCAGGCTTCTCAGAGTCACTTGCGGAATCAATATTCAGTTTCTTGCTATTCTCATTCATCCTTTGGCTTTCTATGCTGCGAGAACGTGGCTGTCGTTCTCCTTCGTCAAAAGATGATTTCTGATGGTCTGGCTCATAGCCAATGGGATTTAACCGATTAATATTCCTGAGAATATCCAATCTACCCACAGATCCCGACCTTCTGATTCTTTTCGGTTGGGTAGCTTTATTTTTCTCCTCAGGCTGTGTCTCACTGTTTGAAGTTAAATCAGCTGGTAGGATTTTGTCATCAATTCCTAAATTATGTTGGATATTCCTGTTATATGTAATAGCTTGCTTGACAATTTCTGATTCTGGGTTTATTTTAATGCCAATGCCATCGTCAATCTGCCAAAGCTGATTACGCTTTTGCTCTGATGACGAAAGCTCTTCCTGCCAAAACTCTCTAGTCTCCGGAAACAGATCTTCTTCAATCAATTTTCTCGGAGTCCGGTAATATTCCAGTCTCTCCTCTATAATTTTTTGACTGAGCTGAGAATGCGTTTCGCGTCTCTGACACACAGCTAGTCTACTAGGAGTATCTGCATTGGTGTTTCTGGGTAAACGGAAGCTTTCTTCCATGATTCTTTGTTCATCAGGAGAATGCTTCAAGAGTTCGCCAGCAAGTTTGAATCTCTCAGTAAACTTCTTCAAGTAAAAAACCCGTGGTGCATCTTCGCTATTGCGTGCTTTGACGACAATCTTTTCAGAACTAGATCTAATCGAATGATGTGTCTTGAGAACAAATTAAGCTAAGTACTTTGGCGAATGTCCGCATGAGGAATTCTGTTCTTTTTCATTATTTTTCGATTTTGTGTCCTTTTGCTGGCTCAGCTCTGGTTCCGATTGGTATGACGCGGCTGGTCTATCTGTTTGGGCTTTATCTCTGGTATTTGCGCTGAATTCTATTCCAAAAGTTATGAGATGCTATCTAAAGATAATTTAATTACGTCTCTGAGGTGTTATCGATCTCATCGTATTTTCGTTAGCCTGCTTTCTTATCTCTACGGATTGTGAAGGAGGGACATGTCCGTTTGGTTTTGGAAGAGTTGAGAGTTTAAATACTTGTTTGAAAAATTTATTTGTGAGTGAATTATTACACCTGATTTACTTGATTCAGCACTCTTCTTGGTTACTTCCACAGTCTCCGAATTGGTGCCTTGTTTTTGGATGATCACTTTAACTTTTTTAGGTAGTGGCTGACTGCCATGGGAAGAGGCTTTTGGCATGACTGCCGGAGACCTTGAATTAAAATTTGAAGCATTTTTGGTTGAACTTTGCATATCGATTCCAAGTGCCGATGAGTTTTTGTCGTCAGATTTCGTATTAAGAGATTAGTTTATAATTTTTTCTCTTGCTTTAGATAAGGAGGTTTTAATTTCGCAAATACCTGGCAAATCAGTGAACTAAAAATTATTATTGGCAATCATCATTTCAGGATTGCGCTGGTTTATAAAACTATTAATTTGAATCTAATTCGAGTAGTTTTGTGATTAGCGCAATCTTAAGCAAAATCCAATTAAAGCTCTTTTTTAGAGGCCAGAAGTTGACTATATTTAGAACCTTATCGGCTTTGTATTTGATAAATCTATTCGGAGTTGTGTCATATGGATCAACTTTCATTTCGAGGAAAGAGCAATTAGCATTGACCAAAGTCCACACCATCGCAACCAAATCCTACCATCACAACAACTCGTTTATCAGCTTCTCTATTAGTTGCTCGAAAAAATGAACTGCTGTAGTTAGTTAAGTCGTTATCGATTTCAATTCTGAGACCAAGAGCTGATCAATCTCGATCGATCATAAGCTATTCATATTTAATAGAAACATTTAATTTGGAAGTTATTAGAACAAATGCCTGAGGTTTTAATTGCCAATTTCTCTCAGTGAATTAAATCGAATCTACGGAATCTTAATATCTACAGTTGGAGGTCGCAATCACAATTTTTGACTCTACTATTACAGTTTTGCCTACGTTTTGACGAAAGACTTATGCTTTCCATAGGAGTATTTGAGTTTTTTAAATGAAGGATTAGAAATAAATTAAGTCATGGATTTTGCAGGGTTTTTGAAATTAATTTTGAGCTCTACAATTAAATGTTCATGACCTTCGATCTATAATCCAATTCCATATTCGCAAATCGCAAATTCTTTTTTCAAACAGTTGCTCCATGGAAAAACAGTCTGGACGAATAAAGGTTCGGAAGCTGTCACAAGTAACTTTTCAGAACTCGAATGAAAATATTTCTCGATTGAACACAGCAAATTCAAACTCTACTTTAATCACGTCTCCTACCAGAAAATCAAATCTAGCAAGTAAACTGAACTCGCCAATGCGGGTTCTCAGCCCTACTACCATGGACTCCTCCCAAAAGGAAGCAGAAACAAGTAGTTTTTTTCATTGTTTTGGACATTTAGTAATGGCATATGATCTCTTTAGTCAACAGATTATCTTCTGAGTCAAAGCAGATAGCTGATGAGTCGACCTCGCCGGAAGATTCAAGAAAGCAAGCCAATAAAAGCGCGAGGAAGCTGAAAATACTCACTTCTATGTCTCCGCAGAAAACAGCTGTTAAAGAGCAGATTAAATCTAAAAACCTTAGCCAAATTAAAGTGCAAAATCAGACCACACCTCTCAATTTAGTAGAAGCAGAATCCGAAATCAGGGCCAGAAATGACAGAGTACCGTCATATCTCTTGCCAACTGCGAGCCAGAGAAACAGCTCTA